>VFQO010000409.1_pt1 | contig 47101 bp, 44 predicted proteins | sample 3512331 | NCBI WGS metagenome assembly VFQO01 (sample SAMN10412371, study PRJNA504923) | tailings metagenome | isolation source: Replicate 3 from Balatoc abandoned mine | place: Philippines: Itogon, Benguet | collected 2017-08-28 | reverse complement strand
AGCGTTCGATAGCTGGTGACACACTGCCGTCCTCCCACAGCGCACAGCCAGCTTCACGCGCCATGCGGATAATCTCGTCGCGGGTCATGCGGCCTCCAGTTGTTTGTTGCCCCTGAAGACGATCCCGGCAGCCAGACGCTTCTGGACGGTGAACACCGCCCTCTCGACGTCGATGGTGCGGACGAGATCGATCTGCTGGTCGTGGAGATCCAGAGCGACGTTGATAGCCTGCATCTCGTCGCCGGTCGGAACGAGGCGGCCGGTGCGGCGATAGCGTTCTTTTAAGTCCAGCATTGCCTGCTGCGCGTCCACCAAGTCCTGATAAAATTCGCGCCCGAAGTCCATCTCGGACAAAACGATGCAGACGTTGATGGCGTCGGCGACCATTGCCCAGTCCTCTGGACGGCCGTTGCCTTGCGTGATGTTGGCCATTGCGAGGTGGAACTTCACCCGCAGGTTCAGCTTGATGTCTTCGTCCGGCTTGGCCAGTCCGGACAGAAGGTAATCCATTGGATTAGTGATCACCCCCTTCGGGCGGTATGACTTGCGGGGTTTCTTGCTGTTTGCCATGCCTTCTCCTGTGTTCTGACTGTGTACTAAAACGTGTCCACAGATACGCAGGTCAAGGCAGTTGTAAGCAGGATTTGGGCACAGTTTGCAGGGGTCGCTGATGGGTCAGACGGCGACGTAACCTGTTGATTCTGCTACCAAAAATGTTGATTTATTGCCGGCAGGATATGCGACTCGAAATCAGGCGTACCGCAAGGTACCGTGGGTTCGAATCCCACCCTCTCCGCCAGACAGTCAAGGCCCCTGAGACTCAGGGGCCTTTTTCATTGAAAAGCCCCAAGCCGTGCGGTCTGTCCGCCGGTGATGCAAGTCTCAGTTTGCTGGCCATCGGTCGGTATCCTCGTTTTTCCCCGCCAGTCTCAACACTGTCCAACGGCAGTCGTCCTTGCGTTCACTTCCAAAGGGTTGGACCGACTAATAAAAAAGAGGCGCATCGCGCCTCATGAAATGCTGTCGACATTAGCGAATCGGCATTACCCCGACGCCGCTATTGGAAGCCCAGGACCCGGCGTTGCTCGTCCCAATTGAGGGGAAGTGCTCCTTGCTGAACCAAGCAATGCGCCGTGAGGGTTGTCGGTTGTTCGCCTCTGACAATCGCTTGCATCAAGTCCGGGCACATCAAACCCAGATACGCCAGCCGCGTGACGTAGGTGGAGGTAACGCCTTCAGCTACGGCAATTTCCCGGACGGTCTTGGCGCGACCGGATATCAATCTCATCGCCCAGTCATGCGATCGGGCGAGCAAGCGGATGAGCTTGGGGTCCGGTTTGCGGGCCATGCGTTGTTGCCCCGGGACGACCAGACGCATCGCCAGACCACTGCGCTGAAGCTTTGCCGGCACGACTAACACGGTTGATGAGGCGTCGAGCCCATCGGATGCAAGCGGTGCCAGCGCGAGGGTGAGTCGAAGCTGATCCACGTCAACGACCACCTTGGTCAGCAACGCTCGGACTGCGTCCACATCACCCTCGTCAATCTGACGCTTCAATGCTCGGGCACCGTCCAGCAACGCACTGGGATCCGGGTGATCCTGCATCATGGTCAGCAAGTCCGCTTCCTGATCGAAGAATCGGTACAAGGCTTGCAGCGCGGCCTGCTCAAGCTCTTGCGCCGGGATGCGCATGGGCGGTCCGGTCTCGATCTGCTGAACGTAATAACGGTAGCTTCGGCTGCCGCTCTTTTTGCTGTGCGACCCGGTAAAGCGTCTCTCATCGGTGTCAAACACCTTCCCCGTGAGCAGATAGCGGCTCTGGGTGGTGATGCGGGTTTTGTGGCCTTGTCGATTGCCTTCCAGGCGCGCTTGAACCTGCTGCCAAAGATCGATGTCGATGATGGCCGGGTGATTGCCCGCATACACCTGACCTTTATGCGCGATCTGACCAATGTAGATCGGGTTTCTCAGCAGCCGGTACAGATGCCCCCGGCTGAAGGGCTTGTTGCCCCAGACATCGCGACCTCGTGTCTGCCTCTCGGGTGTCAGCCAGCCGCGTTCTTTGAGCACAGTCGCCAGCCGGCGCACGCAACTCAGTTCCAGATAAAGGCGGAAGATGTCACGAATGCGCTCGGCTTGCGGTTCGTCGATCACCAGCGTCCGCTCAAACGGGCGGTAGCCCACCGGTGGGATCCCGCCCATCCACATGCCTTTCTTTTTCGAGGCCGCGATCTTGTCGCGAATGCGCTCACCGGTGACCTCGCGCTCGAACTGCGCGAAGGACAGCAACACATTCAAGGTCAGCCGCCCCATCGACGACGTGGTATTGAATTGCTGGGTCACCGAGACAAACGACACACCCTGTGCATCGAACAGTTCGACGATCTTCGCGAAGTCCGCCAGCGACCGCGTGAGGCGATCGACCTTGTAGACGACCACGACCTTGACCTTGCCAAGTCCGATATCCGCCAGTAGCCGTTGCAATGCCGGACGGTCGGTGCTGCCTCCCGAGAACCCGCCATCGTCATAGGTCTCCCGACTGGCAACCCAACCGAGCGCCTTTTGACTCAGGATGTAGGCTTCGCAGGCCTCGCGCTGCGCATCCAGCGAATTGAAGTCTTGTTCCAGTCCTTCCTCGGACGATTTGCGGGTGTAGATCGCACAAGAGACGGCAGGCGCTCTCACGGCTTGATCCCAAAGAAGCGTGGCCCCGACCAACTGATCCCGGTGATCTCGCGCGTAATCGCCGTCAGGCTGCGATAGGTCCGGCCTTCATATCCAAAGCCTGCAGCAAGCACCGTCACTTGATGGCGTCGACCCTGCCATTCCCGGATCAAGTGCGTCCCGGGTGGCAGGATCAGCTTGCGGCCCGACGCTTGCTCCAGCATTTTACGGATCCTGGTGGGTGACCATGACGATTGGTTTTGCATCTGCAGATGCCACGCCAGGCCGCCGGCAAGCAGGGTCCGGTGAACGCGAGGTGGGGGCAGTTGGCCGAACGTCTGTTGCCAGCATTCGACCAACTCGTCTCGACTGGCACGCGTCAGTGCATTCAGATCCACCTTCACTTCGACTCCAGCCGATATTGCCGCAATCCGTCGCCATCAAGCGTACTGTGCAGCGGTCGGTCGAGTTTCTTCTTTAATGTCGAGAGCGCGCCACGTACCGAATGCGCTTGCCAACCGGTCGCTGCCATCAGGTCGATCAGATTGGCGCCGTTTTCGCGCTCGAGCAGCGTGGTGATCTGCGCGAGCTTACCACGCTGCGGGCGACGGGCCGTCAGTGCAGACGCAGCGTTCATTGAGCTTGCCGGTGGGGAGGAAGGTGCCAATGACGCAGGGCGTTTTTTCGCGGCGGCTTGGGTGCGTGTGGCCGTTGCCTTGGCGGCTGAGTTGGCAGCCTTGGTAGCAGTTTTGCGGGTGGATTGGGTCGTCATGATGCGCTCCTGGTAAACACCCCGACGGTCGAGGTGGTGTGACCAGTAACGCTCTACCGCCCACCGTTAGCAAGTCATTTGTTCGCTTGATTGCTACCTGTTGGATAGCGATTTTCAGAAGAGTCGTGGCCACCATCCGGCATCGGTGAAAAATATTTTTCTCTGCTGATTTCGCGTCGCACCACCAAAGACAACCACAGCTCATCAAAGAACACATGCCCGAGACAATCGCTACCGATTTGGTCGCACCCCGTTTGCACAAATGATATTTCTTTGCATCGTGATTTGATTTAGAACTAGGGGCAGTTTGTTCAGGAGGGCTCCGTATGCCGACATCATATGCACATCGTTCATTGACTTCATCGACTGCATTTGCCTCGCTGTCGATTGCGATCGACTATCGCGACATCCATCTGATCCAGCCGGATCCGCGCAATCCACGTCATCACAAACAACGGCAGATCAAGCTGCTGGCCAAGAGTATTCAAAACTTCGGCTTTGTGATGCCGTTGATCGTCAACGCAGAGGATCACCTGATCGCCGGCCATGCGCGCCTTGAGGCAGCCAAGACCCTGGGCCTGACGCGGATGCCGGTCATCCGTCTCGAGCATCTGACACCGGAGCAGGCCCGGGCACTGATGATTGCTGACAACCGGCTGGCAGAGCTCTCGACCTGGGACGATGCGCTGCTGGCGACGCACTTGAAGGAGTTGTCGGTCGTGGACCTGAGCTTCGATCTGGAAGCCACCAGCTTTACCATCGGCGAGATCGATCTGCAGATTGAATCGTTGGACGCCTCACCGAAGCAATCCAACGACGATCCGGCGGATCAGTTCACTATCGCTCAGGGGCCGGCAGTGACGCAGCCCGGAGACCTCTGGCAACTGGGCACCCATCGCGTCTTCTGCGGCAATGCGCTGGATGCGGCCAGCTACGGCACGCTGATGGACGGTCAGAAAGCGTCGATGATCATCACCGACCCGCCATACAACGTGAAGGTCAATGGCCATGTCGGGGGCAAGGGAGCGATCAAGCACCGGGAATTCGCGATGGCCACCGGCGAGATGTCCGAAGACGAGTTCACGTCTTTTTTGCAAACCGTATTCCTGCGCCTCGTCGAGTATTCAATCGATGGGTCAGTCCATCCGATCTTCATGGACTGGCGCCACTTGCCGGAAATCCTGGCCGCCGGCCGGCGCGCCTACACATCGCAATTGAACTTGTGTGTCTGGGCCAAGAGCCAGGCGGGGATGGGTAGTCTCTACCGGTCACAGCATGAACTGGCATTGGTCTTCAAAAGCGGCACCGCCCCCCACCACAACAATGTCGAGCTTGGCCGCTTTGGTCGCTACCGCACCAATGTCTGGGACTACCCGAGCATGCATGCAATGCGCTCCGGTGAGGAGGGCGACTTGCTGGCGCTGCACCCGACTGTCAAGCCCGTGAAGATGATCAGTGACGCGATCCTCGATTGCTCGGCGCGAGGAGAGGTGATCCTCGACCCGTTCCTCGGTTCCGGCACCACATTATTGGCCTGCGAGCGCGTCGGGCGCCTCTGTCGGGCGATCGAACTCGATAGCCTGTACGTCGACACGGCCATTCGTCGCTGGCAGCACCTCACCGGCGAGGAGGCCGTGCTGGCATCGACCGGCCAAAGCTTCACGCAGCGCGAGCAGGCGGCACGTCAGACGGCTTCGGCTGCCTCGGCCGCATCGACCGCATCGACAGCCCAGGGGAGGTCCGATGGCTAAGGACAAGACGCACCCTCTGGAGGACCTGTCGGCCGACTATGACGTGGGCTACGGCAAGCCGCCGAAAGCCACGCAGTTCAAGAAAGGGCAGTCGGGCAACCCCAAGGGTCGGCCGAAGGGGTCGAAGAACACGGCAACGGTCGCCAACGCGGTTCTGAATGAGAAGATCCTGATCACCGAAAACGGCCGTCAGAAGGTCGTCACCAAGCGGGAAGCGTTATTAAAGCAACTGGTCAACCGCTCGGTGCAAGGGGACCTGGGCTTTTTGCGGCTGGTGGTCACGCAAGTGCTGCCGGCCGTCGATGCCGCGCAGGGGCAAGGCAGTGCTGCGGCCCTGCCGATCGATGACGCAGCGCTGCTCGCACCGTTGCTGGAGCAATTCCAAGCGTCGGCCCCGTTGGTCTTGCCACCGGCTGCGAATTCCAACGTCCCACCGAAAGAGTCCGATAGCACACAGGAGACGCCGTCACCGACGGCTGGGGAGGGCGCCTGATGGTGTCGATCCCCGCACTCACCGATACGCAGCGGCTGGCGCTGCTACGAGCCGATCTCGGTGCCTTCATCCGCGCCAGTGTCGGTATTCTGAACCCCGGCTCACCGTACCAGCACAACTGGCATATCGATTTGATTGCTGATCGCCTGATGCGCGTGCAGCGTGGAGAGATCAAGCGGCTGATCATCAACCTGCCGCCGAGGAATCTGAAGTCGATCTGTGCGTCAGTCGCCTTCACGGCGTGGCTGCTGGGGCTGGACCCCAGCATGAAGATCATCTATGCCAGTTACTCAAGTGAATTGGCCTACAAGCTTGCCCGCGACACGCATGCAGTAATGACGTCGCCCCTGTACCGGCAGGCGTTTCCGGCCACGCAGTTGTCCGCCACCCGGCGGGCGATGCACGACTTCACCACCACCGCCCACGGCGTGCGCTACGCGGTCTCGACCGGCGGCAGCTTGACGGGCCGGGGTGCCGATATCCTGATCATTGATGACCCAGCCAAGCCCGATGAAGTGATGTCGGACGTGCAGCGACAAGCCGTCAACGACTAGTTTGATGGCACGGCCTTAACGCGCTTGGACGATAAGCACCAGGGGGCAATCGTCATCATCATGCAGCGACTTCACCTCGATGATCTGGTCGGCCATGTGCTGGCCAAGGGCAAGCGCTGGGAAGTGGTGAACCTGCCGGCCATTGCCGAGGAAGAGACGACCTGGACGTATCAGGTGTTGGGGCAGCCGAGAACGGTGATTCGACAGGTGGGTTCGGTGCTGCATGAAGCGCGCGAGCCACTGACGACGCTACAGGCACTGCGGGTGAGCATGGGCGAATTTGCGTTTGCCGGCCAATACCAGCAGTCGCCGGTCCCCGTGGGCGGCGGGCTGATCAAGACCGACTGGTTAAAGTATTACACCGCGTCGGAGCGTCCGGAGAAATTCGACCTGCTGGTGCAGAGCTGGGATACGGCGAGCAAGGCCCACCAGTTTGCCGATTGTTCAGTCTGCGTGACCATCGGCATCAAGAATCAGGTGGCGTATGTCGTTGACGTCTACCGGGCGCGCTTGGAATTCCCGGCATTGAAGCAGGCGGAGATCCGCTTGCGCGAGCAGTACAAACCGAACGCCATCCTCGTCGAAGACAAGTCCTCCGGTACGCAGCTGATTCAGGAGATGAAGGACGTGGGAATGTACCAGGTCGTGGCAGTGAAGCCCGAGGGCGACAAACAGACGCGGCTCGTCAGGCAGACCGTGAAATTCGAGAATGGGCGCGTACAACTGCCGCAGCAGGCGCCGTGGCTGGCCGACTATGTACTCGAGTTGACGGCTTTTCCGGCCGCGAAATTTGATGACCAGGTCGATGCGACAACACAAGCGCTGGACTATTTGCAGGAGCGGATGATGGAGCCACCGTTTTTTGGGTTCATGCGGATGGAGGCGGAACGGTTGGGATTACCGTGGCCGCCAAAGGTCAGAATATAGTCGCGTGTAACATAGTTACTCGCGAGTAGTGAAATCTCTGATGAACTTGCCTGAAGGCACGGTAGTCCTTCCGCCAAATTGTACAAATATTTTGTTTTCGGCCTCTTTAACGACGGAACACCCGCCGAGTGCATTACACCCTCTAGTTTCGCCACAAAAAATTACTGGCGGAACACGGAACCGAACCCGCGTCCGCTTGCTGATCCAGATAGTAACGCCTCGGCCTTGAGGGCGTGGATTCGATGATTTGGCCGGAGGCGGCCAACGCGCGGCTACGCGTATCCCTGCTCAAAGCTCCACACCCGCCCACCCTGGGCCTACTGGCTCACCTGATGAGCCTCCCTACTTGGAAAATCCTTCTGAAATCAGCCATCTGTCATTTCTGGTTTGAAAATTTTACACTATCCTGTCGTGGTTTTCCCTAGATTGGCCATCACCATGTCAACGAGTCCCAGCGAAGGCGAGATCCTCACTATCAAGCAGGTCGCCGACTACCTGAAGGTCACCGAGCGGACGATCTACCGGCTGGCTGCGGCCAAGAAGATCCCGGCCTTCAAGGTCGGGGGGACGTGGCGGTTTTCGCGTGCGGACATCGACAGCTGGATCAAACAGCAGTCATCGGTGGATCTAGGGGATGACAGCCATGACTCAGCGAAAGGTGGGCGGTGACCATGAAGCTGATCCACAACACCGGCACAGATCGAGTCATCGATCTGATGCGCCCGCACCTCAAACGCGGCAATCAGCTTGGCTGCGTAACGCCCTCGTTTTCTCTCCATGCGTTCGCTGAGCTGCGCGATGCGCTCTCGGCTCTGGAGCGGGTCCAGTTGATCCTGCCCCCTGACAATGAGGGGCTCGAGTTCCTCGGCGGTGAAGGCGACCGCGCTGCGCGCAACCGCTTGCAAGCCCGTTGGCTGGCAAACCAATGTGCGAAGTGGATAAGCGACAAGGTCGAGCTGCGCCGGGCGTTGGGGCCGGTGCCACAGGGTGCGGCGGTCATGCGCAACGCCCAAGCGACTCCCGAGCAGGTGGTTCTGGGCTCCTTCGCTTTCAGCACGGATGGCCTCGGTCTGACCCCCGGAAACCCGTTGAGCCTAATCCAAGCGTCTGAGTCTGCCGATGAAGCCACGCAACTCGCCAAATGGCTCGATCATCAGTGGACGGCCTTGCGCGCCCAGCCGGATACGCGTGCGGCACTGATTCAAGCCTTGCAGGCGATGGGTGAACACCGCGACCCGTTCACCCTCTACACGCTCATCCTGCATCACCTGTTTCGTGACAGCGGCGATGAGATGGACGAAGAGCGCATCGTCAAATCCGCCACGGGCATTCGCAATACCGTAGTCTGGAAGAAACTCTTCAAGTTTCAGCGCGACGGCGTCGTCGGTGCCATCGACAAGCTGAACCGCTTTGGCGGCTGCATCATTGCCGACAGCGTGGGCTTGGGCAAGACTTTCGAAGCGCTGGCGATCATCAAGTACCACGAGCTGCGTAACGACCGCGTGCTGGTGCTGGCGCCCAAACGCCTGCGTGACAACTGGACGCTTTACAAGGCCAACGACAGGCGGAACGTGCTGGCCGCCGACCGCCTCAACTACGACGTTCTGAACCATACCGATCTCTCGCGCGATGGCGGTACGTCGGGCGATATTGATTTGTCCCACGTGAACTGGGGCAACTACGACCTGGTGGTGATCGACGAGTCACACAACTTCCGCAACAAAGCCACGCACAAGGGGAAAGAGTCCCGCTACGACCGACTGATGCGCAGAATCATCAAGGAAGGCGTCAAGACGCGCGTCCTGATGCTGTCCGCTACGCCGGTCAACAACCGCCTCGCCGATCTGCGTAACCAAATCGCCTTCGTCACCGAAGGCGACGACACCGCCCTCCTGGAACACGGCATTGCCAGCATCGAAGCAACCACGCGCAAAGCACAGGCTCAGTTCAACCGCTGGCTGACCATGGACGAGTCTGAGAAGACACCGGCGAAGCTGGTCGAGATGCTGGGCTTTGATTACTTCACCCTGCTTGACCACCTCACCATCGCCCGCTCGCGCAGGCACGTCGAGAAGTACTACGGTACCAGCGAGACAGGCCGTTTCCCGGATCGTCTGCCGCCGATCAACATCAAGGCTGACGTGGACTTGGCGGGGGAGTTTCGGGCCATCCGGGATATCAACCTAGAGATCCGGCGGCTCAATCTGGCCAGCTATGCCCCGCTGCGCTACGTCCTGCCCCACAAGCAGGCCGCCTACGACGCGAAGTACAGCACTCAGATTCGTGGTGGGGAGAGCTTCTTCCGCCAAGTCGACCGCGAAGAAAGTCTGATCCATCTCTTGCGCGTGAACGTGCTCAAGCGCATGGAAAGCGCGGTGTCGTCCTTCACGCTGACCGTACAGCGGCAACTGAGGGATGTGGAAGCTACGCTTGCGCACATCGAAGCGCACGCCGACGACATCGAGGAAATCGACATTGCCGACGTCGATATCGATGACCCGGCCTTCGAGACCTTGCTGGTCGGGCGCAAGGTCAAGGTGCTGCTCAGCGACGTCGACCTCATTCGCTGGAAACAAGACCTGATCGAAGACCGCAACCGGCTGGCCACGCTGCTGGCAGCGGCCAAACAGGTCGATGCGGCGCGGGACGCGAAGCTGTTCGCGCTGCGTGAAATGATCGAGAACAAATGCCGCAACCCGATCAATGCCGGCAATCGCAAGATCATCGTCTTCACTGCCTTTGCGGACACCGCCGAGTATCTCTACGCGCAGTTGGCTCCGTGGGTCAAGAGAACGCTCGGGATAGAGTCTGCACTAGTTACGGGCTCCGGCCGGAACCAGACCACGATTTCGGCGCTACGCAAGGATCTGGCGTCCATTCTCACGACGTTTTCACCGCGCTCCAAAGAACGACCAGCAGAACTGGCCCACGAGGGCGAACTGGATCTGCTTTTCGCCACCGACTGCATCTCCGAAGGCCAGAACCTGCAGGACTGCGACTGGCTGATCAACTACGACATCCACTGGAACCCAGTTCGCATCATCCAACGCTTCGGCCGGATCGACCGCATTGGCTCGCCCAACCAGTGCATCCAGCTCGTCAACTTCTGGCCCAACATGGAGCTCGAGGAATACATCAACCTGGAGCAGCGGGTGAGCGGCCGCATGGTGCTGCTCGATGTTTCTGCCACCGGCGAGGAAAACCTCATCGAGCAACAGTCCGGCAACCCGATGAACGATCTGGAGTACCGGCGCAAGCAGCTGCTCAAGTTGCAGGACACGGTGATCGACCTGGAAGACCTGTCTTCCGGAGTATCCATTACCGACCTCACGCTCACCGACTTCCGTATCGATCTGGCCCAGTACCTCAAGGCGCACCCCGGCAAGCTGGATAACCAGCCTTTGGGTGCTTACGCGGTCACCACCAGCATCGACGCCGACATCCCGCCCGGCGTCATCTTCTGCCTGCGCGCCGAGGGCCCGGCGGCACACAAAGCCAAGGAATCAGACTACCCCTTGGCACCCCATTACCTCGTGCACGTGGGCGACGACGGGGCCGTGCTGCTGCCCTACACGCAGGCCAAACGTATTCTCGACCGGCTCAAGCGCTTGGCCATCGGGCGTGTACTGCCCGACGCTGGGGCGTGCGCCCGCTTCGACAAGGCCACCAAGCACGGCGAGGACATGCGCCACGCGCAGAAGCTGCTCGCGGCAAGCGTGGCATCGGTCGTCGGCAAAAACGAGGAACGAGCAGTGGCCAGCCTCTTTTCGCCCGGCGGCACCCACGCCATCAAGGGCGAGTTCGCCGGTAGCAACGACTTCGAGGTGCTGGCTTTCCTGATCGTCTTGGCGGAGGGCGATGCGTGACAGCGCAAGACATCGCCAATGTTGAGGGACTGATAGCCGCGCTAGGTTTGCCCGACAGTTGCCGGATCGATCAGCGCGTGCCCAAGAAGCTGCTCGCGGAGAACGGCGCGCCGACGGCAGCAGACAAGCGCCAGATCAACGACGGCATCGAAGAAATTCAGTGGGTGGCGGCGCTCAAGCCGAACACCATCGGCGTCGCAGAGTATCGGGATGACGTGCGTGAGTACCTGGAAATTGCCGTACTCACCGTCACGATGCGCGCCGCGGACGCCAAGCCGACAAATGCAGTCCGCCTCGCCGAACTCGTGCATCGCGCGGTGCCGTATCCGTTGCTTCTGCTGCTGAACTCAGGGAAGCGCGTGACGCTGTCGCTCGCGCACAAGCGCTGGGCGCAGAACGAGGCGGGCAAGGTCGTACTGGACGGCGGCGTGGTGTCCGTCGGCCTGCCTGACGACGCACCGTCGGCAACTGCATTGAGCGCATTCATGCAGGCTCTGGCGCTGACCAGCCTGCCCCAGACGACGCTGTTTGGTCTCTACCAGGGCTGGATAGACAGCACGCAGGCCTTGCTGGCGGCCAGGTTGACGGGCACGTTCAAGACCGCTGACAGCCCAGAGCAAGCCGCTGCCCGTCGCCAAGCGCTGCAGGAATGCGAGCGGCTGGAACTCGAGGCGACCCGCTTGCGCACGCAGGCGGCCAAGGAAAAACAACTGGCGCGACAGGTAGAACTGAACCTCGCGCTCAAACGCGTGCAGGCGCAACTGGCCGCAGCACGCCAACGGCTATGAAGATCGAACAAATGATGGAGAAGAATATGCAGAAAATGGACGCGACCAGTCCGGAGGCCCAATCCGCCGACCTTGTGGCCGGGAATATCGAACAGCTCAAAGCGCTGTTTCCGGAATTGATCACGGAGGGCCCAAACGGTGTCGCGGTGAATGTGGATGTGCTCATGCAGCTGGTGGGGAATAAGACCGTCACCGATGCCGAAGAGAAATATGGCCTCAACTGGCACGGCAAGCGCCGTGCGCGGCAACTGGCGCTCACCCCGTCGACGGGAACCTTACGCCCCTGCCCGGACGAGAGCGTGGACTGGGACAGCACCCAGAACCTGATGATCGAGGGCGACAACCTCGAGGTGTTGAAGCTCCTGCAGAAAAGTTACGCGGGCAAGGTCAAGCTCATCTACATCGATCCGCCGTACAACACCGGCAAGGACTTCGTGTACCCGGACAACTTCCAGGACAATATCAAGAACTACTTGGAGCTGACCGGGCAGGTCGAAGGCGGACAGAAGATCAGCAGCAATACCGAGGCCAGCGGCCGGTTTCACACCGACTGGTTAAATATGATGTATCCGCGATTGAAGCTGGCCAGAAACCTATTGAAGGATAACGGATTCATATTTGTCAGCATTGATGACGGCGAGGCGGAAAATCTACGCAGACTGTGCGATGACGTTTTTGGAGAAGAAAACTTCGTTGCCCAGCTCGTCTGGAAGTCTCGGGTGAGTGAAGACACACGTGCGAAAACAGGCGTTTCTACAGACCATGAGTACATCGTTTGCTATTCACGCGGCGATCAGGTTGCACTTCGTGGATCTGAAAAGGATGTGGAAAAATTTTCAAATCCAGATAACGATCCTAGGGGACCGTGGCGAAGTGCTGATCTAACCGGACTAGCCACGAAAGAGTCTCGGCCTAACCTTCACTACGATCTGATCGATCCGAAAACGGGCATCAATTACGGTTGCCCGCCGAAAGGATGGCGCTACGAGAAAGCAACGATGTCCCAGAAGATCACTGAAGGGCGGATCTTGTTCCCTTCGAATGGTGACGGGCGGCCACGGCACAAGCTGTTCTTGAATGAAATGCGGAGTCTTTACAAGAACATGAGTTCCGTTATCACGGAGTTCAGCACCGCAGATGGAACAAGAGACGTCAATAATCTTCTCGGCCCGGGGGTATTTTCCTTTCCCAAGCCGACCGGCTTGGTAGCTAGCATCATTGAGCAGGCTACTGAACCGGAGGATATTGTTCTCGACTTTTTTGCGGGCTCCGGAACGTCCGGGCATGCAACTTTGCTGCGAAACTCTGCGGACTCAAGTAGTCGACGATTCGTGTTGGTTCAACTTCCAGAGCCACTGGACCCGACGACCGCAGATCAAAAGGTGGCTGCCGACTTCTGCGACAAGCTAGGCAAACCCCGGAACATTACCGAATTGACCAAAGAACGCTTGCGCCGCGCCGCCGCTAAGATCAAAGCCGACAACCCGATGTTCGCCGGCGACACCGGCTTTCGCGTCTTCAAGCTCGACACCTCCAACATCCGCGCCTGGAACCCGAACCCCACCGATCTGGAGCAAACCCTGTTCGCCCACCAGGATCATCTGGTCGAGGGGCGGACTGAATCCGACATCCTCTACGAGCTTCTGCTAAAGCTCGGCCTGGACCTGTGCGTGCCCATCGAGCAGCGCACGGTCAACGGCAAGGACGTGCACGCAGTTGGCGGTGGCGTGCTAATGGCCTGCCTCGCGCCGACGATCAGCCGCGACGAGGTGGAGCCGTTGGCACAGGGCATCGTCGCTTGGCACACGGAACTCGCCCCCGCCGGTGACCCCACCTGCGTATTCCGCGACAGCGCCTTCGCAGACGATGTGGCCAAGACCAATCTGGCCGCCATTCTGGAGCAGCACGGCATCCAGAACGTGCGCAGTCTGTGAGGGTTCGATGATGAAACTGCACTTCGAGCCCAATCTCGACTACCAGCTGCAGGCCATCGAGGCCGTCTGCGACCTGTTCCGTGGCCAGGAGGTATGTCGCACGGAATTCACGGTGACAATGAAGGCGCCGCCCGCCGCTGCCGACGATATGTTCCCCGGCACTGTGCCGCAGCAAATGACGCTGGGTGTTGCCGAGTCCGATTTGGGGGTTGGCAACCGCCTGACCCTGCTGGACGACGAGCTGCACAAGAATCTGGCCGACATCCAGTTGCGCGGTGGCTTGCCGCCTTCTGGTGCGTTGGTGTCTGGCGATTTCACGGTTGAGATGGAGACCGGCACGGGCAAGACCTACGTCTACCTGCGCAGCATCTTCGAGCTGAACAAGCGCTATGGCTTCAGCAAGTTCGTCATCGTGGTGCCGTCGGTGGCGATCAAGGAAGGCGTGTACAAGACCTTGCAGATCACCGAGGAGCACTTCAAGGGCCTCTACGCAGGTGTGCCGTTCGACTACTTCCTCTACGACTCCAACAAGCTCGGGCAGGTGCGCAACTTCGCCACCAGCTCGAACATCCAGATCATGGTGGTCACGGTTGGGGCCATCAATAAGAAGGATGTCAACAATCTCTACAAGGACAGCGAGAAAACCGGTGGCGAAAAGCCCATCGACCTGATCAAGGCCACGCGGCCCATCGTGATCGTCGATGAGCCCCAAAGTGTGGACGGTGGCTTGTCGGGCGCGGGGAAGACGGCCCTGAATGCGATGAACCCGCTGTGCACGCTGCGCTATTCTGCCACCCACGTGGACAAACACCACATGGTGTTTCGCCTCGATGCGGTGGATGCTTACGAGCGCAAGCTGGTGAAGCAGATCGAAGTGGCTTCGGCCACCGTGGAGGATGCCCACAACAAGCCGTTTGTGCGGCTGGTTTCAGTCAGCAGCAAGCGGGGCATTGTCACTGCCAAGGTCGAGCTCGATGTGGCAACCGCCAGCGGTGTAAAGCGACAGGAGGTGGCTGTCTCCGATGGTGACGACCTGGAGCAGCTTGCCAAGCGCCCAATCTACACCAACTTCCGCATTGGCGAGATCAATACCGCCAAGGGCGAGGAATTCATGGAGTTGCGCTATCCGGGCGGCGAAGTCTTTCTAAAACCGGGCCAAGCCCATGGGGACGTAGACGCCCTGGCCGTGCAGAGGGAAATGATCCGCCGCACCATCAAGGAACACCTGGACAAGGAAAAGCGCCTGCGCCCGATGAATATCAAGGTGCTGTCGCTGTTCTTCATCGACGCCGTTGACAAGTACCGCCAGTACGACGCCGAGGGCAATCCGGTAAAGGGCGACTACGCGCGCATCTTCGAGGAGGAATACCGGCGTGCGGCCAAACTGCCGGCATATCAGAGCCTGTTTGCCGAAGTGGATTTGAACCATGCCGCCGATGAAGTACACAACGGCTACTTCTCCATCGACAAGAAAGGCGGCTGGACGGACACCAGCGAAAACACCGCGGGCAACCGCGAAAACGCCGAGCGCGCCTACAACCTGATCATGAAGGAGAAGGAGAAGCTGCTGTCGTTCGAGACCCCGCTCAAGTTCATCTTCTCGCACTCCGCGCTGAAGGAAGGCTGGGACAACCCCAACGTGTTCCAGATCTGCACGCTGCGTGACATCCAGACGGAACGCGAGCGCCGCCAGACCATCGGCCGGGGGCTGCGCCTGTGCGTGAATCAGCACGGCGAGCGGGTGCGCGGCTTCGAGGTCAACACGCTGACCGTGGTTGCGACGGAAAACTACGAGCAGTTCGCCGAGAACCTGCAGAAGGAGATCGAGACCGACACGGGCATTCGCTTCGGCATCGTCGAGCAGCACCAGTTCGCCGCCATCGCTGTTACCGGGGCCGACGGCCAGACCGTGCCTCTGGGCGTTGATCAATCGAAAGCGCTGTGGGACCACCTGAAAGCTGCCGGCCACATCGATGCAAAGGGTAAGGTGCAGGACTCGTTGAAGACAGCGTTGAAGGATGGAACTCTGGCTCTGCCTGCCGAGTTCGAATCGCAGCGCAGCCAGATCGCCGAGGTACTGCGCAAGGTGTCGGGCCGTCTGGAGATCAAGAACGCCGACGAACGCAAGCAGGTGCCTCTGCGCAAGAGTGTGTATCTCAGCGACGAGTTCAAGGCGCTGTGGGATCGGATCAAGCACCAGACGACTTACCGAGTGCAATTCGACAACGCGAAGCTCGCTGCCGACTGCATCGCGGCTTTGCAGAAGGCACCGGCCATCGCCAAGGCGCGCCTGCAGTGGCGCAAGGCCGACATCGCCATCGGTAAGGCGGGCGTCGAAGCCACGGAAAAGGCCGGCGCGGCAACCGTCGTCCTTGATGAGACGGTTATCGAGCTACCGGACTTGCTCACCGACCTGCAGGACCGCACCCAGCTCACCCGTCGCACCATCGTCAGCATCCTGACGGGCAGCGGCAGGCTGGATGATTTCAAGCGCAACCCCCAGCAGTTCATAGAGCTGGCTGCCGAGACGATCAACCGCTGCAAGCGGCTGGCGCTGGTCGATGGCATCAAGTACCAGAGGCTGGGTGACGAACACTTCTACGCCCAGGAGTTGTTCAATCAGGAAGAGCTCACGGGCTACCTCAAGAACATGCTTATGGACACGGCAAAGTCCATCTATGAGCACGTGGTGTACGACTCCACCACTGAGCGCGACTTTGCCGATGCGATGGAAAAGAACGACGCCATCAAGCTGTACGCCAAACTGCCCAGCTGGTTCAAGGTGCCAACGCCGCTCGGTAGCTACAACCCCGACTGGGCGGTGCTAGTCGAGGAGGACGGCACGCAGCGCCTGTACTTCGTGGTGGAGACCAAGAGCAGCCTGTTTACCGACGACCTACGCGACAAGGAGAGCGCCAAGATCGAATGCGGCAAGGCCCATTTCCAGGCGCTGGCTGTTGGTGAGAATCCGGCCAAGTACATGGTTGCGCGTTCGGTGAGTGATGTGCTGACCGAAGCAGCCAAGGCCAAGGCGTAGACGGGGAGCAAGATCATGGCGCTCAATTTGAGACAGGCGGTGGTCGGCTACCTGCGCGACCTTCAAGATGCCGCAGTTAACACGATGTTGCAGCAGTCCGAGGCGCTGTCGTCTGGGCGGAGTGTTCAGCGAAACGGAGCTTTCTGATCATGGACACTATTCGCGTTGACATCTGCTATCGCCCATTGCGCATCGGCTGGGTAATCCAATCGGGCGACGTCGGCGCATTCCGCCAGGCCGTGAAGCTCTCCCATACGCTTTGGGGCGGGCGCTTCAATCCGATCCTGATGGCAGACCGCGAAGATGAGGCCCGCCGGCTGATCGACCTGTTCCGAGTTGACTTGCTCTTGCCGGTCGGGATCGACGATGAGGTGAAGGCTTTCCCTACGAAATTTCCTCATCTCATCAACCCGTTCTTCCACGATTCGATCTTCATTGGCGGGGCCAACGAACGGAAGCGCGCTCAACTGCTTGACATACACAATGCCCTGGCCCACCTGCGTGACAAGCCAGAATGGAAAGCCATCAACGACCAAGGCTTCCGAATCTACAACTGGCAAGCCGATGATCCGCTGGCCGACGTGTTTCTCACGCAGTTCGGCGGCTACCCGAGCGCCGACGAGATTGGCATCGACTACCGGGAAATGCTGGCACAAGGATTCGAGACGACGGAGTTCGGTCTCGATCCTATATTGCCAATCCCGGCAGACATCCTGGACCATCCAAGCATCACCTACCTTTCGCGCCACGCGCTCGAGCGCCACTATGGTGTTCAGGCCGGGTGGGACAGTCCTGGATTCTTCGTCGGCGATGCCACCAATCTTGATGATCTGGTATGCCATTGGAACCTCCGGGCAGCCGACATCGCGCTGTGGTTTGTCGATCCGGCGCATCTCGGGCGTTACGCTGAAATCATTCCTGCGTGGGAAAAGGCGATGCGGCAGTCGGTTGCACATCGCCATGAATGGGATCGGCGCGTAGCGGCGTGGACGCGACGCGAAAACACCGAGGAGGCACGGCAGCCGTTTGTGGAAATGCAACTCACGGTCTGCCCGGTTTCGGAACATAGCTGGAACGGACGAAACGTTCGGCCGCCGATGATGAGCTTTGACCAGGTTTCAGTACTTGGTGTATTCGGGCGCGAGCGCGGTCAGCCCAAGGTGTCGTTCTCACTGAGCAATAAGCCTTTTTGTGGCGACACCTGGTTCCATACCCAACATCTCGTCGCGTCCGTTTCCTTCATCGGTGGGCTCTACGGTGATGAGCAGCACACACTTCATCCGCCCTACATTCCGGAATTGAACGAGTTCTACGCCCGGACGATGCACTTCCAGTACGACAGGCTACGCATCGAGTCGGATCGGATCGGCATCGTCATTGATGCGGCTGACGCGGATGCCTGGTTGTATGCGCTTCCCGTAGCTGATCTCTTCGAGCGCATTTTCGGTATGGCGGGCTATGGCACCAAGTTGAGCAATGGCGGCCTGATTACGCGGCAGCTCATTTCTCGACTGGGAGGCTTGCAGGGTGCGAGGGTATTCAAGATTCCTGGAGTGCGCCGGTTGCTGCGAACACACGGGCCGGCGGCATCATTCACAAAAGACGGGGCCGTTCAGCTGATCGGAAAAAAGGACCCCGACAATCCGGATGCCAAATTCAGCGACCATCTCGACCTTCATATCGAGCAGCGCCCTGTCGGCACGAAGCTGAAGCCAGATGATGTCTTCGGCCACTTGGTCGAGAAGAGGCTATTTCGCATTGGTGCAGAGCTGACCTGCCCCAGTTGCCGGATGGCCAGCTGGATCGCGCTTGACGCCTTGAGGCAGCTTGTAGTTTGCGAGCTATGCGGCCACGAACACGATGTAACCCGCCAGTTGGTCAGCGGGGTGTGGCATTACCGGCGCTCGGGGGTGCTGGGTGCCGAGCGCAATGCGCAAGGCGCCATTCCGGTCGCGCTGACGCTCCAGCAATTGGAAACCACCCTCAGCGGTGGGCTCCATAATGGCGTGTACTCCCCATCACTGGACCTCACCAAGAAAGGCCAGCCACGCAACGAGTGCGAGGTGGACTTCGTTTGGGTCATCCCGCGGGCTTACCCGAGGAAGACCGCAATCATACTGGGTGAATGCAAGGATCAAGGACCGATCAAGCAAGAGGAGTTCGAGAGGGACATCGATAATCTGCGACGCGTCGCGGATGCACTTCCTCGTAAACGATTCAAGACCTTCATACTGCTGGCCAAATTGAACCCCTTCACGCCGGAGGAGATCGAGCGGGCCAAAACGCTAAACAAAGAGTACCAGCAGAGAGTCATCTTGCTCACCGCGAGGGAGTTGGAACCGTATCACATCTACGAGCGGACTAAGGCCGAATTCGACATCGACAGCTACGGCGGCACTCCGGAAGACTTAGCCAGCAACACTGCCAAGATGTATTTTGTGGAACATGCCATTCCGGACGAATAGAACCCAACGAAATCGGATGTTGCCGTTGGCCCCATGAAGTGAAGGTATGTTTGTGCGTTAGCCAGAGCTTCACTCTGGTGTATTCAGCCACTTCCAAGCAGATTGCTCTCTGCGACGCGTCGTGCCACTAGTCCAGGAAGGACCCTGCCTCCGCCATACACCCACCGGCGCAGCTCACTCACGGAACTGGGCCAGTCCTTCTGATTGACCCGCCGCCGGAGCGTTGAAGTCTGCAGCCGCCCCGCGCCAAGGTTGAACGTGAAATCGACGATGGCCGCGAGTCGCTCCTCGGGCTCGGTGACCAGCACCGGGCAGTAGCGCAGCGTGGCGTTGAGCGCGGTCATCAGGTCGCGCGCCAGATAGATCTCGGCCTCGGCTTCCGTGATCGGCGGATGCTTCGGATCACAAAGATGACCGTATCCAATCGTCCAGTAGCCCGCTGGGCAGATGTATGGATGCGCGCGGCCAGGATCGGCCTTCGGCACACGGTGGAACCCCTCGAAGCGCTTGGTCAGTTCGATGGCGGCTTGCGGTACCGCCATCACGGCCGCACCCGGTCGAACACGCGTCCGAGGAACCAGAAGTTCAGCGCCCCGGCCCACAACGCCTGATCGGCCTCCGTCCAGGCGTGCAGGATGGCGGCGCCCCAGCCAGCGCCAGCGGTGATGGCGGCCGCGAACGCCGCCGTCTTGGCCGCGCAGTACAGCGTCATGAACCAGTAGGTGATCACGGGCCGCACGCTGCACGACAGCGCGTCGGCCCAGCGCACGCCGGTCTTCTCGCCCTGCGTGCGGACGGCTTCGCGCAGCGTCTCGATGGCACCGACGTTCCACGCTGCGTCCGCACTCGCGCCGATCTCGGCCATCCGCTGCGCGCCGCGCAGCTTCTCGAACTCCAGCGCCTTGTCCTGCATCGCCAGCTCGTGGCCGCGCTCGCCCTTGCGGTCGAGCCATTTCAGGATTTCGGGCGCGAGACGGAAGGCTCCGCCGAGGAGACCACCGAGCAAGGTCTCGATCATTGCGAGCCTCCCATCAGCTTGAGCTTGATGGCGGCACCGACCAGCAGCGCGGCGAGAATACCGGTGGTCACGACCTTGATGGTCGTCTGCCACGCGGTGCGGCGGGCATCGCGACACGCATCCAGCAGGTCGCGCAGTTCACGGATGTCCCGCGCAGCGTTGCCGTTTTCCAGGCCAAGGTGGGACAGCACACGCTCGGCACCGCGTTCGGCGGCATGAGCGAGCAACTCGTCAAAGTCCTCCTTGCGCAGCAAGAATCAGGAGCAAGCCAATCTGTTCTTCCAGATCGTGGCCAAGCGGTATGAGCGGGGCAGCCTGATCGTCACGAGCAATCTGCCGTTCGGCCAGTGGGACCGCACCTTGGCTGGGGATGCCACGCTCACCGCTGCGATGTTGGATCGGCTCTTGCACCATGCTCGGGTGGTAGCCGTTCAGGGTAACAGCTACCGGCTGCGGGAGAAACGACGCGCTGGCGTGATCGCCAAACCGAACACCTTGAATCAGGAGGTGCAGGCTCTGTAAACCCACCCGTCCACCGATTAACACGACAAACCGGTGTATCAAAATTCAATTGCCGATGCCGGGGATGCCTGTATCAAATTTGGATTGCCGTTGACACCGCACACAAGCGCAACTATTTTCTTGCTCACCAAACGGCTCGACCAGCACGAAAAGTGATCAGCCCTGATAAACAGGTCAAATAGAAAATCAAAATATGCAGCAAAGTTCCCACGCGGGAAGTGGAACGATAACCGTGAAATTCCCGATTTTGATAAATATTTGGCCCACAAATATGTTGGACAACTTCCTCGAGCATTCATACGGGAGACGTGCAAAGCGATCGGTACTGGCAAGCTAACCTATGAGAAGATAAACTCCGACGCGAAACTTTCTAATTTTATTAACGTTATTTTGCGTAATCCAGATTATTTGAATAAATATGGATATAGCGAAGATGTCATTGCGGAATTGGCGGAGGTTTGGCGAGTTCTTACGAGGGAAAATACAATTCGCAATGTAAAAAATATTATTTTTAAGCTAAATCAGGACATTTCTCCTTGAATTTTTTTTGTAATCAAAATTAATGATTATCAGTTGGAAATGCTTGACCAAGCTATTAGTGCTTGTGGTGAATTGGATCTAAAGTTAAATAATATCTTTAATATTGAGGCTGAGAAAATTTGGCAAATTCTTGATCAGGCGCTTCAAGATTTTCTAGATTTGAAAGAAGAGCTGGACAAGATCAGATTAGCAGAGCACTACTCGGAAGATCAGATCAAAACTATTTTGCTCAAATGCTTGGAGAGATCCATAGGAATTACGAGCAATATTAAATTTTCCACGTGGCAGTGGGGCGGTCTAGGTGCAACTGCGAATGATTGTTTGGGCTTGAATCATCGTCTGTTCAATGCCCTGATCTCTATCAGAAAGAACGGACCCTGATCTTTTTTTTGAGCAATGAATTTTTAACGCAATGGCTTTATCATAAAAAATTCAACGACAGGTTTGGCTGGAAAAATATATTGTCTCGCATGCTACAAAGACATAATATTTTTTTATTAAAAAATGTTGTGCCTTATTTTAACTTGTCGAAGCGAGCGCTGAACAGCATTTGTGAAATCCTATAAGCCTCGTGTAGTATTCCCAACCCGATTCCGGTATACCCTACGACGATAATCCAAGTGATGCCGGCGTAATTCTCTTCCGTTCCATTGTTTGACACTAGATATCGAACAAGTGCAGCGGGTAGCACTAGCAGAGTACCAATCGAAAATAACTTTCACCGTAGCGTGCTGCCAAAGAAAAGCGACCGTGTTACCAGACTGATTGTCAGAAACAGGGCAAACATTGCGACAAGCTGGCTGAAAATATTCGAATGATCTTGTCGGAACGATTTGCCGTAGTACGTCAGGAAAGGCACGAGATCCTGCCGCGGTTGCAATACCACTCGAACGGTTGCCTCCGAGATGTCGAGTGAGAGATGACAAGGGCTGGAATCAACGACGGATTTAACGTCCTCGGTCTCTGTTACCGTAACTTCGCACTTACGCTTGTATAACCGTCCGGAGGTTCTGCAAGCGTCGGTGATCTTCTGATTCAATTGATCACGCAATAGAGAGCATTGGTTTCCCTCCTCCGATAGGAGCCAGGTTTGATGTTCATCATTAATACGCTCGGCTTTCAGCTTCCACCGAGTGTGCACATTCAGCACATACAAACTTTGCAATAAAACAATGACGGACAGTGCCGCCAAAAAGCTTCTCAGTAATCGTTGTCGGATCCCGAGCGCAGTTGCTCGATGCTTAAGATACGACAGGATGTGCATGCCGATTGGAAGTCCGATTAATGGGTGAAGAATTATTAAAGGCCATCGATTCGACGGCAGCTATCTATGGGTCTGCTACGTGGCCACTAGCTGTGCCCTAATTCCGTTGATTTGTTCTTCACAGAGAAGGACACTAATATTTCCATTTAGAAAGTATCTGCCCATCTGCCATCGCTCCGAGCTGGCTAGCGAGCCAATTACCATTGTTGGTGAGGTGGGACAGGTAGGCTTCGCGGCTAGTAAAGATGCCATCCCAAATCGGAACAGGTCCTCCTTGGCCGTGAATCTCAACCGTGCAGCCCAGCACAGCGTGACGTCCTCTGCAGTCGGTCACCGGATAAGCATGGACGCTCGGATAGAAATAATCGTCACCTTCGCCGGATTCAATTCTTGCAATTAACTGTCTCGCATAGCCGACGCGCTCGGCATCAGTCACGGGTTCGTCATCTGCTTTGCCTTCTGTGGCCCGAAGCTCATCCTCAGAAAAATGGAGCTGGGCCAGCTGATCTATCATTACGGCCATCTCGTCGCCTAAATCAGCGATCAAGGCATCCCACCCGTCGACAGTAAGCCAGCCATGAAGGAGCTCAATCTCTTCTGGCTAAGGTCCCTCTCCCAAGGCATGGGCGACTGCCGCATCAATAATCGGCTGGAATTCCAAGGGCGGTCTAAGGTACTCGCGTGTGCGATTTTTGTGGTCATTCATGACCTATCCCTTTTGACTTTGGGTGAGGACATCACGGCTGCGTCTCATCTGCTGCTAAGGCGTCCGTCGTTCTCCAGTGAAGCCAGAGTGCACGATGTATCGCCCATCAGGCGTACGTAATTCACTATCCTGATCGCAGCATACATAGGCGTAATAGTGTTCTTGGTAATTTTCCCTTAGCTTGTCAACTAGGTTCACGAACTTAGTCGCTTGAGTACCTTTCGCATAGGCTTCACCCGCGTATTCGCGCTCGCTCATCCAGCGACCGCCGAGGTACTTTATCCAGTCGTATCCCCACGAGGGAGCATTGCGCCAGCGATCTTCCATTTCTTTCGGGCTGCATTCAGGGAACCACAGCCAGATCCGGTATACGCCTTCTTCGCCAACGACGACACAAAATGCGTTGCGTGCAAGTTTCCGTTTTAGTTGGCTAATTGAATAGCGTTTGAACAGGTAAGGGCGCTGTCCTTTGGTCGGATCGTAGTTTCGCAGCGTCCATTCCCTCGCTCTATTTTTTTTCACGGTCTGTATCCAACCTAAAAAATTGTTAATGGCTACATGGAAATGGGAATGGGCCAAACACGAGATCACTATTTAATCCTGACCTCTCGCCACCAAGCATCAAAGTCAGCATTTGAAAGTGGCAAGTGTCGAGATTATTGGAAAATTACCAACAGACTTCCATTTTATGTTGAGTACACCTTACAGTTGCGGGTTCGCCATCGCCCTTAATATTTGGGCTGTGAAATTTTACTGTGTAGCCATTTATTTCAAACAAATTTTTGATTATCGGAGGGTCGGGGCAAATGGTTTGACCTTCGGCATGGGGTGAATTTATAATCCAATTAAAACCTTTTGATCGATCGGCAACGATACTAAATTCGGATGATTTTTTGCCCGCCTTGATGCCAATGCGAATAGCGTATTCGGCATACTCTAGAAAATGCTGGCCGTCAGAACTGCTCAGCCACGCCAATGTATTCTCATCAAAAAACGCGTCATCCGAGTAATCGATTGAAGCCATTGTGCTCGTGTTATAAGACCAGTCCAATATGAGTGGAGATTCTTGGTTAATCTCAAAGTAATCGACGCTATCGACCTCTTTGAGATCAAGGCAATCCAAGGATGTATCGAGCGGCTCATTCTCGTTGTTTAAAAATTCCAACTCTTGGTTATGGTCGCTTATTTTTTTCTTAATTCGACGCAATTGAGACTGTAAGTCTCTTTCCCATTGAAAAGTTGGGTTTGAGCTGGTTAAAAATCCTGCATCTTCTGCCAACTGTAAGATCCAAGGGGGGAAGATCTCTTGACCAGGGTTGACCCGAATCGATGAACACACGTCACGGTCGTAAGCGTCGATCAGCCAAGGGTACACTTCAATAAACTCTGGATGACTAACTCCAAAAGCCTCAATTTCAGAACACACAGACATTAGTTCTGCATTGGTTGATTGACTCAACCGAGCGATCTCCTCATCAATTTCTTCAATGCTGCGCTGCGCTTGCTTCTCTGGCCAATAAGGCGGATTCACATCCGTGTAGATTGTGAATCCTTTGGAAATAAGGAAATCGCACAGAAATCTCATGAATTTACGATCTTTGTCATTTACTCCATATCGTTCGCCAGCATCCATGGCAGTCTTAGCGCACTCAACCAATACAGAAAGTGCGCCCTCCTTGTAGCGCCTGAGCTCGGCCTCTTGAGCTTTTCTTTCTCGAGAGACCTCTTTGGCCATCAAATTTGCCACTTCTGCGGTAAGTCTAGTCTTGGTCAATTAAACACCTGTAAATTGTTGTACAAGACATACTGTGCCAACCGTTTTTCATGGTCAGGATTATCTTATATTCAACGATCCGCCTTGCTTACGCTGCCAGCTTGTTAATTCTCGATTTTTTTCTGATTAGATTGCGGCGTGACTCGCCAAACTACCGAACGGCGTGCATCCCTGAGTCTTGGAGGCAAGACATTGACTCGTTTCCACTCCAACCCGTGGCTCTCGAATGAAGTGATTGATTCATGACCTTGGCTAGCTGCGATAAGTTGATGAATTGTGGTGTTAGACCCGTCGGACACGATTAGCCCTGGATTCGACAGTTTGCGCTTGATAATTTCCATCTGCATGGAAATCGGCGGGTGATACATGCGTCTATTTCCGAGGTAGATGACGCCACTTCCGCATTCACCGATACTGTCGCCACGGTGGAAAAACATCCCCAAGGATCCATCCCTCAGTTCATGCAATGCGTACTGCCCAAAACCCCTTCGGAAGACGATGTCAATTTGGCGGCCAGTTTCTTTATGCAGGTACTTGCTCCTTCGCCAAGCTGGCGAAAGCTCTCGGTAGCGATGTTTGCCTTCTGCCACCGATCGCATCATGTCAACGGGTTGACCCTCGACGACAATCGATTCGGTCACCTCCTTCCATCCTGCGGGGGGCGGCATATCGAATTTCGCAAACTGGTATCTGATATCCACGAAGATAAAAGTGACGAACTGGGAGCCAAAAATCCGAATAGGAGTCACGACATCCCGCCCAGCACAAGGATAAATAAACACCGATCCGTTCGTGTGTGTCTCCTTCATGCAAGTAGAGCTGGAGCAGGTTCATAGGATTGACTGAGAAGGTCACTAATTGTCAGTGTTAATGTTCTCAATTGCTGAACGTTCAAACGAATTCGTAAGACAGGCACGAACAGCTCGTTCCCCTGTATACCCTCCAAAAGCCGGCTTCGTTGCGTTTGACAACCAGATGCTCAACACTGGCGTTTTTCGCCCAACTGATCGCGTAGTTTTCTAATTGAATCCTGGCTCTATCGGTCTTATCCCTCGGATTAAAGCGATCTGCCAGATCAGTCCCTTTGTTGTTAATCCAAGATGATTGAACGAACTCGAAGGTTTCAATGCATCCAGATCTTGATGTAACGGTGGTGTAGCCAGTCACTGGATATTTCGATTGGCTTTGAGGACAAGGATGGCTGAGAGCGTTCCGGAGACATTCGATTATTTCTCGGTAGGTTAGCCCACGATCAGACGGCCAAGATTGGACGATGCAATCCTCATCTAAGCCGAGAAGTGCAGGTTCATCGAAGATGGAGCGGTTTGCCATGGCACTCAACCCAGGCCGCTCTTTCGGCTTGCCCTTTCGATTCGAACTTCGCCTAATTAACTCTTGGCAGATCGTCAGCATTGATTGAAGAAGCGCTACTGCCAAGGTCGTCTCGAATCGATCTTCAAAAGGCAATTCGCGGCTCAGATGCTCGTATTGCAAACGTAATTGGCCCGCTCGACGAGCAAAGTCTGCTTGAATCTGGCCTTCCTGTGTGCGCTCATATTCTACGAACGTATTCCTGGTCCGTAACTCGACTTCCCGTCGTTTTAACTACTGAGACGGGCCATTTTTTGTAACTATAAACTTGATCGGATCTCCTTCTCTGACTATCGCATAGCCCACGCGGTGGCTCTTCTCACCCCAGCTATCTTCCCAATTCGTCACAAACGACCATAGCTCATTGGTATCAGTCATCTGTTCAGTAAAGCGCAGCCAGACGATGTGCAAGTGGCCGAATGGCAGCGGCGGTACTGCACTCAGCGGATCGGTAATGATTTCCTGTGCCTCGATTTCCTCACGCGTCCACCGGCGGACCAGGTCCTTCGGCATCACCGAAAAGACCTTTTCTTCGCATTCATCCTCGGGTTCGCGGCGCGGCATCTTGTCCTTGACCCAGATGGCCACCATCACTGGCCATACAAAAGCAGACAATAGCAAGATAGCCAACGGTCCCATCCAGTCTCGAATGAGCCGATCCATTCGGCTTCGGGGAGGAGTGCGCTTTCCCTGCAGATGTGCCAGCCATTGGTTCGTCGCTCGGTCTCGAAAATGATGATGGAGGCGTATGGCCCCCAAAAGTACGAAACCTATGATCCAGTAGCTGGCGAGATAATTCACGACTTATCCCCTCGGTCGACACGCAAAAACCGTGTCAGCGCAGCGACCTGGTAGCCGTCGGGGGCATCTCGGCTAGCCGTGCCGTTTTGTTGCAGGCGCTTCCCGGTGACAACACCTTGGTCGATGTCAATGAACAGATCGTATTCGTAGGTGCTGCCAAATCCGCCGTGCACGTACTTGAGTTGCTTACCTTTCGGGATGCGGAGCGTGCCTGTATACCAGTGCGCAAACACCCGGTCCGGAAAACCAAGAAAAAGCATCTCCAAACAGAGTGGCTCTCCATTGCTGAGCTCAGCATCGATACCGATCAGGTATAGCCGATCTCCGGTAATCTCCCAGCGACCGACGTAGCCGCGCCGCAGGGCGGTACTGGTGACGGCTAACTGCGGCTTATTACCTGTCAACGTGAAGTAGTCGTCGAGCGGCATGGTACACAGGCTGACATCAGCATTATCGAGTCGTAATCGTTCAGAAAATTGCGCTGTCATCGATGGATCTCCAAGTGATTTTCATTGGATAACTCGCCGGACTAGATTATCGAATCACACTGGCTCAGCCGATGAGCCTGTCGAAACGGAATTCGCACGGGTCAAATGTTATGAATTCGAAAAGTTTCGGATGATTGTGGCCTTGCAACCGCGACCCTGTCATGCGCTCGGTACTCGGATTCGGTGCCCCCTTTGTTGGTTTAGGTTTATCGCGAATCGACCGGCTCGAAGAAAATCGGCGCCCGTACATCCTTTCGTATCGTCTCAAGAGCGGCAACAAGCTTCGTATGCTGCTCAGGTGAGCACTGGCGGCGAGGGTATTGCGTGCGCAATTGTCGACTGACGATCACGTCCGTGCCTTCGAGTCGGTAAGTCGAGACATACCGGATTTCGCCATCGTCAAAAGCCACATCGCGCGGAAGAGCCGTGGCGCGCAAATTTGGCGGCAATGTCAGTCGGTAGGTTTCGTCATCCTGCCGAGAGTCGCAGACGTAGGGAACGCGACGGCTCGGCAGCGGTGTGGAAATCGTCAGCTGGGTAATGGTCCCGGGCGCGAGACCCACAGGCATCGTCAAACTGGAAGCGGAATCGACATAGGTGGTCGGAGCAAGTTTGAACCGAGCATTGATGGCATAGGGGCGGGCGATATCGAGTGGTGGGGTCGAGGTGATCTCACCGGTGCCAATTTCATTGAAGCGCAGTAGCAAAGCCTTAACGTTGACTGCCATGGGTTCGTCCTGGCTGGAGAACCGGGCCAGCCGTGAATTAATTTCGGGCACCCCTGTCATTAGGCTCTCGGACGAACCTTCGATTCGACCATCCGGCTGCATCGTCATGGCTATCGTCGTTCGGGTCGTATGGTCGTCGGCATGCATAGGGGGGGTGCGTCCGATCCGACCCCATCTGGTCAAGACGGTGGGTTTGTCGAGGATTTCATCATGCAGCTGACCGAAGGGAACGAAGCGTGCGGTTGCGTCTGCGTAGAGGTCCAACTCAGGGATGTAGGTGATGACATGATTGAACGGATGAATTGTCGTTGCGCCCGTAGGCGCGTCAAAAGCCGCTCCTAAATTGACGAGTGCAGCGACACTATCGATACCAACAGCCCGCAGCAGTGCTTCGAGCAGTACGACGTAATCTTTGCAGTCGCCGTAGCGCTGCTGTAGGACCTGATGCGCTGGTCGAGGGACCTGACCACGGTCGCCAACGGTCGTTGACAAGTAGCGGATATTGCGCGCTACCCATTCATAGAGAAGACGGGCTTTGTCACGTGCGTTAGCTGCGTCGCCGACCACGGATGTGGCCAGAGACCCAATGAGTGGCGTGACCTCGGATTTTTCAGCCGCATTTCGCGCATATTGAAGGCCGATCGTCTCGGGGGCCGGCCGCTGCGACAAAACTACTATTGGTGCGTAGTCGGTGTAGTCAACGCTGCCATCTTCGGCCGGCAGCGCCTGCGGCTGGTGGGCGACGAACCGGTAGGTCAGGCGTTGGGCGTTTTGCTCAACAATGCCGCCCTCAAACCCTCGAGTCCGGACGTGGAGTCGAAAACGGCGTGGCACCGTCACGATGATTTCCGAGGTTTCATAAGCAATCTCGGGACTGAGAGCAAATTTCACCCCAAATTGGCCGGGCCGGGAGGAGGTGAACTGCCGAAGGACGTATTTGCTGTACAAGCGGCTACCCACAGCTGCAAGGGGAAAGTTGATTTGCATTCGGTGGCGATCGCTAATTTCCTGATCGCCGTCCGCGTCGATGCCGCCATGATGAACCCAGTCTTGAGTCAGCGGAACGCGTTTACCGGCATTGGGAAGCTGACTGAATCCGGCCACCACTTTGACGCGCTGCTGAGTCGCCTTGTAGGTAAAGATGTGTTTTGCGTAGTGCTGTACACCGTAGTCGGTGGTCAGGCGCGTGATGCGCTCAACTGTCGAGGTGTAACGTCCCTGCGCATCAATGACTAGATGTTGCCGCGAATGTTCTACGACAAATGGTGGCGTCTCTGCAGCGGCAGCTACCGATACTGGCAAGAGCCCAAGGACAAGGCTGATCGTTAAGATGAGGTGGAGTAAACGGCTCATGTCGAGGAAGGTAAAGGGCCATATGTGCCAAGGCAGGACCAATGGCCAGTCGAAGAACCAATGGTAGTGTTTGCAGGGCGCATCGCTTCAATCCGATGTACGGCCGAATATCCGCTGTGGATCATCAGCATCGGGATCGTTTCGATGAGCCACTGCGTAAAGACCCGACAAGCGTAGTCAGGGGCAGGGAAGCGTGGGCCTACCAAAGAGCCCTTGATGCACGCAAAAATCCCCCCATTCCGATTGACCGTTGACCTGAATTTTTCCGGTGAAACCGTAGGACTTCCAAGTCTGGATCAGAAACGAGATATCAGCCTGATTCATGGCGCCATCGCGGAACAGATAATCGTCGTGCCAGACTCGTCCACCCAAGAGAGGCTCGTGGTCACGTAAACAAGCCTCCCAACCACCGGGGTACTTTGCCCGGATCTCATTAATCGGTACGATGAAATCGATGAATTCGGTGTAGATCGCCACAGTCGTTTACCTCTAAAGAAATTGGATTAGCCCGGGAAACCTCGAAGCCCACGTCATATCCGTAGGTATACCAACGACCAGGCTCAATCGATGAGCTTGAGGAAAACTTTAAAAAATTTGAGTCAGGCTCACGCTATGAGCCCGCGAATGCAGATACTCGGAGAGTTAATAGAGTTAAAAAACTTGTAATTTTCCGCAGAGGGAGCAATCACGGCAGAAATCGTTCGGGTGACAGCCAAGGTATCAAGCGCGATTCAGGAGGCGGCGTTTATCCGTAGCGGCAATTCAGCAACATTTATCCAACGATTGACACGGGGACAGCGGCATTAGCTGCTTGGGAGCGTTTGCGGGGTTAACCAAGATACTGTCGCGCGGCCGCATCGTGCTCTGACGCGACTTTTGCGCGTAATGCCGGAGGCGACAGTACCTCGACGTCGGCACCATGACGCAGGATATCGAGAATCAGCTCGCGATCATCGCTGTAGGGGAATTCAAGAACGTATGTTCCGTCATCGTCATAGGTCCCCCGTTGTTCTGGATGCCAAGTTTCCGATGCCACCCAGCGGGCGCGATCAGCGGAAAAGCGTAGCTTGGCAACTTCAGTCGATTGTCCCGCGAAGATGCCGTAGCTCGAAGCTAAAAATTGATCCAGCGATGAGTCGGGCAGCTCAACGGCTGGCGCGTCGAGCATACGTACAGAGCGAATGCCATCTAGGGAGAAGCCGCGAAGGCCATTGCGCATATGGCACCAGGCATCGAGGTACCAGTTGTCACGGTAGTGAACCAGGCGCTGTGGCGATACTTCGCGCACGGTGGTTTCGTCTTTGCCGCGCGCATAGTAGTCGATGACCAAACGACGGCGTTTGAACAGAGCCGCGCCGACGTCAGAGAAGAACAGGTTGCCGCGGATGCGTTTTCCCATCGAAATGAGCTTGATGCGCTTACGCAGCTCGGTAGCGGAAGACTCGCCCTCGCTGATGACCGCATCGAGACGCGAGAGGAAAGGGGCAATGTGTGGGCCAATAAGCCCGCCCTCGTCGAGGTTTTCCAGCAGTTGCTGCATCGTGATCAGCGCATAGATTTCCTGCTCGCTGAACCATAAGCCGGGAAGGGTAAAGCGGGGGGCGATGTTTGTGCTGTCGTCGTAACGGTAGCCTCGCTGTTCAGCGTCGTAAACGATGGGCGCATTAAAGCGATCGCGCATGTATTCAAGATCGCGCTTGAATGTTGCGAGCGAGACTTCGAGGCTCATCAGAAACTCATCGCGTGCGACGAATTTTTTCTCTTGCAGGAGCTGGTCTATTTTGTAGAATCGTTCAAGTCGATTCATGAGATATTCACCTTTATATCGCTGGAATAGCCAGGCCAGAAATTTTTCATATTCTTCCTGAAGAGGAGATCCAATGAGCCATGATCGATATTTTATAATCGAGACCTACGAAAATATCGGTGAGCGCTCACCAAGAAAAATTCGGGCAAGGCCTTTGGCTGGTCAAGGAGTACCCACAAACCTAAAGATTGAATGCTCAGTTGCTATGCGAGACACTCATCCTCCAGGGACTCTATTCAAAGTAGATTGTAAGGTGACCGATCGTGAAGGAACGCCATTTTTATATCGTCACTACTCATGGCCCTATGAAGTGGTGACGGCACAGTACGCAAAGCGGTTCATCGATGAACGTTTTGCTAACCAGCCGAAGCGATCTGACAGAGCATAAATTGGCGTTTCGGTGATGTCGCGCGCACGAAGGCACGAGCAATCACGATATTGGACATAACAGAAAAGCACGAGTCATCAGTTCCTCGCTGCATAGCAGGTGTATTTTTTTGAAGCAGCTTTATATTTTTTGGGCGTTCACGTGCTGACAGCAACGTTGAAATTGATTGAGATGTTTTCCGACTGCCGCAACCCTGTGAAAAGAAAAATCTCTGAAATAAAGAGGAGATGAAACTTGCCTTACTCGTCGAATCCCGATCTGCCATTGTCTGAGTTGTCTGGTGATCAGGTGCGTGGCTTGGCCACCATGCCTATCTCATCGGCCGAAATGCTTTATGAGATCTACTGCGAAATTGCAAGGCGACGCTTGCCCGATTCATCGGAAATCTTATCTGCTCTGAAGCAAAGATTCGTACGGCTTCGCCAGCGGGAGCTTTCGCTCGAGCTAAGTGCTCTTGATCGTGTAGCGGCAGGAGATTCTGAGCATCCGTTAATCGCATCTATGGATACTTTGGCGGCGCAGCTAAGGAGCGGGCAGTACAAGCCGCTTTTGCGCGTTTTGATTGAGCTACTGCTTTTGCCCACTGAGAGAGTTCAGCTTGAATCAGACGAGCTAATTCCCTCGCCACTTAACCGCCGCACAACGGCAGAAGCTTGCAAAAGGCTAATTGAAAAATGTCGTGATCGAAAATCCACATTTCTCCCGATCGAACTGGAGGCATTTAAACTGGCAGAAGAGGCAGCGTCTTACCAGCCTCCGCCCGATGCCGATGGTAGGGCACACAGTGCACCTCAGACTCCGCCAGCCCCCGCCCCAGCCCCAGGCTCCGCACCCACCCCCGCACCCGCCATTACTCGTTCAGCTTCCATTAATCGGTCTCCTCAAAAAAAAATTCCCAGCTCATGGGAGGAGGCGGTCAAACAAGTCCGCCATGCTCAGGTGCACCCAGAAGCAAAGAACATAAAAAACCTTCGAGGAAATAATGATTGGGCAGAGGTCAGTCCATTAAAAATGTTGGGCTATAGCGTTGATGCCAAGGACGGCTTGACGGAACGAGAACGCGAGGAATTTTTGATCGATTTTTGTGAATCTGCCGAACTTCCAGCGAATCTGCCGCCAAGTTATTTAGATCCTTGGGGAAAGCCTGGTACAAAAACCCGAATCCATCGTACTGCAAAGCATATCGGCTTTGTGAAGAGAAATTTTGAAAAGCAAGATTTTATGAAATATTCGCGTGCGATTTCGGCATGGCGAAGAGATTTCGAGTTTTTACAGAAGCGTTACGGAAAGATGTTGAGCTACCAAGATTGGAATAATGCTGCCAAAGGATTGTAACTAGCGTTATGTCGAATACCCGACTGCTATCTGGTAGATAGCCTAGCTGCTATAGTAGCAATTTAGAGAGTGTCGAAGAATTCGGTTGCCATTAATTTGATGGACCATATTGGCAACGAATTTTTAATTTTATGCGGGATGGCTCACATCTATCTGGTCTTTTTTCGCAGTTTTCTGTCGCCGGATTAGTTTGAATTTTCGTGATTGTCGCGGCCCTCCATCCTTGTTCCGAGGGCCGCTTTTTCTAACTCTGCGATACCTGATTTCCTAAGATGTCTCCAGAATTCGGACAATTCTTTGAGCTTCGAAATCCTCCGACCTCATACTCAGCAAATAACCCCAACACATCAATCAACGGCTCAATCACCAACCTCCCTCGCCGCACCGACACCTTCACCCGCCAGTGCGTAAAAAACCCTGCTTCGCTCAACCAATCGCCATGAAGCCTCAGACACGGCGGCGAGTCGACGCAATTCGCCGAAGGCGTCACAGTGGCATATCGCACGTAAGGAAATCGACTTCTTGAAACGCGCCTCCTGCGATGCAGTGCGACGCGACGATGGTTTCGCTTCATAGGTCCTCCCTGCAGATGTTGGGGGGCTCGATCGCGTTGATCGAGGGTGGCGGAACTAGACGAGGTTGACAGTACCGGGAAAAGGGAACCGGCGAGCCTCGCGGCTCCCCCGTCTAGTCCGCCAAAGGCAGGAGGCCAGACGCGAACCAAGCCGCATGACGCGGCTTGGCTCTCCCTTTTCTGAATTCGAGCTGTCAAACTCGTTCATCACTGTCGTGACGAAGCGTGCAATCTAGAGCGGCAGGAATCAGCGGTCAATTCGCGCTGACAAAAGAGAGACAAACTGGCGTAGGAATTTTAATCGTGTGAACGCGCGGGAAGGTTGTAAACCGGCGCATTGTTGAGCGAACGATAGTGCAAATAATTAGTGCCCACCCTCTGTTCGTATTGAATCGCTATCGAAACCGTAGACACTTCTGCGCGCACAATTTGGACCCACAGGAGGTGTCATGAGCAGCAGCATGCGGTGCGCCCCCTGTGCCGTGTGCTGAAGGTGCATCCCCGAGTGCTTATGACGCGTGGAAGCAGCAGCCGAGATCGGTGCAACGTCTTGAGAACCAGCGGTTGATGGGGCAGATCAAGCAGTCGTGGCTGTACAGCGTTGGTCTCTACGGCTACCGCAAGGTGCATGCCGATTTGCGTGGCCTGGGTGAACGCGTCGGTAAACAACGCATATACCGCCTGTTTAGGCGGCGCAGAATGTGTTTGATTAAATCGAGTGGTTCGACAACCCGGTGCGATGCAACGGATATAACGGGAAGAAGTCGCCTATACAATTTTCGCAGACAAGTTTCAAGAGGCAGCGAAGCATCTGGAGAATGGAGAGCGATTCAGGGTCTCGGTGCCAGCTCGGCCGCAATCATGTCGGCAAGGTCGCGCTGCCACGCAGCTCTCAGGTCGAAACGACTGATCATCCATAATTCTGCCCGAAGGTCCGGACGCGTCTTGGACACCGGTTGAAGCGTCGGATACTCGCGGGCAAGCATTTCCGGCATGATCACGACACCTTGTCCCAATTCGCACAGCTGCGCCAATAAAACGAAGCTGTCCGACCAGGTGACGACGTCGCCCTGAATGTCAAAATCTGAAAAATCGATCTCACCATACCTGAAGTTATGGTCGCCTTGCGAGAACCTCAGGTTCATCGCCAGCTGCTGGTGGCGAACCTTGTCAATCGGCAGGCCCGAAGCGGCGATGCGATCCAGATAGACCTTGCTGGCATAGGCGTTGACATACACGCTGCTGAGCTTGCGTATGCGCAGCGACGCCATGCTCTGCATCGGACGTGCCAGACGGATCGCGATATCGACCTGTTCTTTCTCGAGATTGACGAAGTGCGTTTCGGTAGTGATATTTAAAACGATGCCCGGATACTTCTCGCGGAATTCACGAAAGACCGATGCGAGCCGGATCGCAAACGCATCCAGTATTGTCAAGCGAACTACGCCTGAGCTTTCCTGTCTGGTGCGAGAGAAGGCGCGCGCCGCATCCTCCATGCGGAGCGCTGCCTGTACGAGGTCGTGCTGGTCTGAGGCGACTTTCCAGCCTTGCTCGGTGCGGACGAACAGGCTACGGCCCATGTGCTGCTCGAGTGCGCGAATGCGCCGACGCAGCGTGGAATCATCGATGCCTTCCAGCTCTGCGGCAATCGCATAGTCGCCTTGTCTCTCAAGGGCGAGAAACGCACGGATCAGGTCCCATTGGCTGATCGACGCGCCGTCGTCCTTCGTCATGTCTATGCCTCCTAGGGAAAGCGCACCGATAACGAATCGCCTGCCGCATAGGTGCGGCAGGCGAGCAACCAACCACTGGCTTCATCATCGTCATCCAGCACCGAATTCGACAGACGCTCTATGTTTCCGGACTCCAGCTTGCACATGCAGGACGCGCATTCGCCGACCTTGCACGCATGCGGTACGGGCAGACTGGCGTTCATCATCGCGGCAAGCAGGGTCTCTTTCTCCCGAACCGATACCTGATGCACCTGTCCTTTCAAAGTAACCTGCATGCGGGACACGACGAGGGCATCCGGATCATGAATTTCTTCCACGTCGGCAGCAATGAATTCTTCGCAGAAGACCCGTCCCGGATCGATACCCGCATTGCCCAGAGACTGCCGGACCAGCCGCATAAAGGGCTCCGGGCCGCACAAATAGACATCGCAGGAATTCATGGTCGGTACCAGTTGCGCGATATCTGCCTCGGAAGGCAGGCCATCCGTTTCATCGTACCAAAACTTCAGCTGAAGCTGCCCCGGAAACCGAGCTTGCAGCGCTGCGATCTCGTCCATCAGCATCGCGGTATGTCGGTTTCGGTTTGCGTAGAACATCACCACGTGCTGGGTGCCGCTGTCCAGCGCCTGCCGTGCCAGAGAGAAGATGGGCGCGATTCCGCTGCCACCGGCGAATAGCAGCAGCGGCTGGCCCGGATGTCTCAGTGTGAAACTGCCAGCCGGCGGAAATACCTGCAGCATTTCGCCTGCGTGAACCTGATCGCATACCCAGTTCGATACGAGGCCGCCGGCGACGCGTCGCACCAGTACGCTGATTTCATCATCTGCAGGATCGCTGGTGATCGAGTAGCAACGCCATTGCCGGTTGCTCTCGGGGCCTCCTTCGATGGTCAGATACTGACCGGGCCGGAACCTGAAGTAGGGTTGTTGCGAGCCTTCTGGTGCGAAACGGACCAGGACTGCATCGCTTCCTTGTGGGATGACTGCCGCGACCCTCAATGAATGCGCTTGCTTCATCGCTCCGGCCTCACAGGAAGAAGGAGTTGTTGCCTTGCGGGTAGTCGCCGTCAAGCAAATTGATCTGCTTAAGAACGATCTTCAGTTCCTTACCCTCGCGTCGAAATACAAAGCCGTTCCATCCACCCAGCGTGCGACGATGACCGGCGCGGGATTCAGCAATGACGAAGTTGCAGCGCGCACGCCATTCTTCTTCCTTGCCGGGCGAAGGCCAGATCTCGAGACCGCTGAACAGCCGCGCAGTGCGCGATTGCGGCAGCTGCGAAAAGGCCAGTCCGGTCCGAAGGCGGGTGACCCTGTCGAGAAGGCGCCGACGGTCATGAAATTCCAGTGAAATGCTGTGGCGCAGGTCGGGGGCTGGCTGTCCGGGCGGGATCCAGTACGCGCATTCGGAGGACATCAGGCCAAGCCACGCATCGAATGCTTGCTGGTCCAGTAGCCTGGCTTCCAGCGTCACCAATCGCGTCAGCGCGGCCTCTACGGAGGAGGGCGCTTCGGCACGAGCCGCAGGCTGGTTCAGGTCAGCCGATACTTCGGCCAGCCACTCATAGAAGGCGTCATCGACGTAGAGGGAGGATGGCTGATAGCGCGCGGGCGCGGCACTTGCTGTGGATGTATTCATGCTTGCACCTTCGATTTGTCGATAACCAGTGTCGGGTCGGACTTCATCAGCTGCTTCCATTGAGCGTAGTACGCGCGCATGTGCAGTTCCGAGGTCACCGGGCCGACCACGATACCTTCATCATTTTTTACGTCTTTTCCCGTTTCGACATGGCGGCTGATATCGATCCATTCGTCTTCCGGGATGATGGCGATGCCGCGATGACATTCCTCGAAGTTGGTCGCGTCATCCATTTCTCCCATCACAGGAAAGTCTTCCTGCGTGCGCATGCGCATCGTGTTGAGTTCGGCATCCGCGTCCTTCCGGCGGGTCGCATACCAGTGCATCGTGGTAGCTGCTGCCCCCAACGGCTGGATAACCTGAATCTGGTTTCCGATTAACAGCAGGTTTGGGAAGATGTTCAGGTTCATGCCCGCGCCAACGGCGCTTTCCAGTGTGGCCTTTACCTTGTCCGGCGGGGTGCCTGCGTGCACATGCGCCTCAAAATTTTCGCGTCCTGGTTGCGGACGCTGCTGCTCCCATGCTGAGTTACGGAACATATCGGGCCGCTGGTCGATCACGGTGTGGCCGTTTCCCAGCGAGTAGAGGTGCATATTCGATCGGTCTGCATCGGCGAAATAGGACATATCGCCGCCACCGTAGCGTTCATTGGTCATCATCAGCAGCGACTGGTGCGAGAACGGTACGTGATAGCCGTCGCCCGCATTGTCATACACCATCTTCCAGTTGCATTCGAGCTGGAAGCGCTGTGCGCCAGCGACGATAATGTTGTTTGCGCCACCCTGGTGTTCTATCCAATCATCGAGGAAGCTGCGGGCGCCGGCAAGGTGCTTCTCGAGCGGTGGTGCGTCGGGGTTGAGCGTCGCGAACACGAAGCCTTTGTACGATTCGACCTGCGCTGGCCGCGCGAGATGCAAGGCCCTGCTTTTGAAGTCCGGCCCATAGGCTGTCTTGCCGGGGATGCCGAACAGCTGGCCCTGATTATCGTATTTCCATCCGTGATAAGGGCACGTGAAGCCCGATCCGTTGCCCCGGTTTTCCCGGCAAACTGTCGCACCGCGATGCGAGCAACGGTTGGCGAATACGTTGACTTTGCCTTGGTCGTCGCGTGTTGCGATGAACTCGCGCGTTCCCATCGACACCTTGCGAAAATCGCCGGCGTTCGGAATTTCGCTCTCATGCAGCAGGTAAACCCAGGTCGCTGCGAAGACATGGCTCATCTCGCGGCTGAAGATGGCGTCACTGGTATAGATGCTGCTGTGGACGCGGAAATCCTGAACCAGCCAGTCCCAATCTGTGTCGATTGCTTTGATAGTGATGACATTATTCATGATGTGCTTTGTAGTGTGATTGCCTGCGGAGGCGGCGTTTGCCGTCAAAGCCGTCCCTGTTCCATAAGGCGGCGGGCAAGTGAAACAAGCGGAGCGCGATGTACCGGCAACGTTGCCTCTTGCAGCACTTGCTGCCAGCGATCGTCGTCGAACAGCGATCGGTGCAAGGGCATGAAGTAGGCTTGCAGCAGTTCGGTGTCGATTTCCGGATGTCCCTGCACGGCGAGGAAGCGATCGCCGACGAGAAAGACTTCATGCGGGATCGTCGCTGACCCCGCGAGCAGCGTGCTGCCCGGCGGAAGCCTGGTCACGCATTCGCCATGGCTCTGGACGATGGTGCATGGGCCGTCTTTCGACAGTTCGGACAGGCGCTCTGCATGCTCGGTCCATACGAGAGATTCCACACCGAGTCGGAACTTCCGATCCGGATTTCTTCCGACTTCGCCACCCAAAGCAGCAGCCACCGCCTGCGCACCGAAGCAAATCCCGAATACCGGAGCGGACGAGCGCGCATTCACTGCCCGCAAAAACGCCAGCAGCCGCGATACGAAATCGGTGGCGGCATCATCCACCACCGATTTTTCGCTGCCGCTGATGATGAAGCCATCGTAATCGCCGACTTTCTCCAGCAGGTCCGGGTCTGCGGGGGTCAGAATGTCCCAGACCTCGGATCCTTCGCGAAATTCGCCGACCAGATGTTCGCGGTAGTCGGCCTCGGCGACTTCGGAGCACCAGACAAGGGCGTATTTTTTCATTCGCATTCCGTTTTTAGCGCACTGCCCCGAGGGGCAGCGCGCATTTGAGGTTTACATCAGCTCGAAGTACTCGCGATGCTCCCAATCGGTCACATCACCCTGCTGCATGTCGACTTTGCCCTCAGCCGCTTCGAAGCGCTGCCACTCGCTGCGTCGAAGGTGCAGCCAGTAGTTGATGAACTGCTCGCCGAATGCCTCGCGAAACATCGTGGACGGCTCCAGTGCGTCCAGCGCAGAAGCCAGATCTTGAGGAAGCATCTGTACCTCGGCAGCGTACGGAGATTCTTGCAACGGTCCCGGATCCAGGCGGCGCCGAATACCGTCGAGACCGGCGAAGATTTGTGAAGCGAGGTACAGATAGGGGTTGGCGGCAGGCTCGCCGATGCGGTTCTCGACCCGGCTGGCGGAATCGTTCGGTGCGGCGATAACGCGTGCCATCGCAGCTCGGTTGTCGATGGCCCAGGTCACCCGATCGGGTGCCAGTGAAAAAGGACGGCGCCTGCGGTAGCCGTTGATGGTGGGTGTCGTGAAACTGGAGGCAGCGGTTGCATGCTCGAGCAAGCCACCGACATAAGCGCGGCCAAGATCCGACAGCGGCTGGCCTTCGCTCGGAATGAACAGATTGCGCCCGGATTTCAGGTCAACCAGCGACTGGTGCAAGTGCCAGCCGGATGCATAGAAGCCCTGAATCTTCGGCTTGCACATGAAGCTGGCCAGATAGCCATGGCGACGGCAGATCTGCTTCACCGCATTGCGGAACAGGACCATCGTGTCAGCGACGTCCATGCCGTTCATCACGTCGAATGTCGTCTCCATCTGGCTCGGTGCCCATTCATCTTCGATACTGCGCAAAGGCATGCCTAGTGTGAGCAGGTGACGGCGAATCTCGGCGACGATGGGCTCGACTTCATCCAGGTGATTTTCAAGGAGGTATGAGTACCCTTTTGCTACCGGCATGACCTTCGGAGGTTCGGCCGGTGTGCCGGGGCCACCGATCGTCTCAGGGTTCAGGCAGGGATCGACGATCCGGGTCAGGTACCATTCCACCTCCAGTCCTGCCATGAAGCCGTAGCCTTCGTTCTCCATCGCGGTGAGGGCCTTTTTCAGCAATGCGCGCGGGCTGAGCGCAAACGGACGACCGCTGCGCATGTACAAGTCAGCCAGCATCCAGCCTGTCTTGTCGGCCCAAGGGAGGATGCGGAAAGTGGTTGGGTCCGGCACCATTACTACGTTCGGGCTGCCGGAGAGTTCGGAGTCGCCGAAACCGCCACCCGGCTGAAAAGGATTGAAGACGATCGCGCTGGCGGTATCGAAGAAGAATGGTGCCATCGTGATCTCCGATCCGCTCGCAAACGCAGATTTCAACGCGCTCACGGATAGCATTTTGCCGCGCAGCAGACCATACTGATCCGGCCACGACAGCCTGATCATTTGGATACCTTGTTTCTCTATCTGCGATAGCACCTCGTTTGCTGCCGCCCTCTGCTCGGCCGTCCACAAATTGTGGTGTTCAATAAACTTTTTGGTCATTGTCTCACTCCGTGGTTTTGATATTTGCAATTAAGGCACCCTTGCCTTGCCGCCCAAATTCCTGCTGCAGCGATGGCGTCGTTGCACATATCGCATATTCATCATCGCAATAAGGCCGAGAAAGCCTGAAGGCAAATCTGCGATTCGATTTCGCATTAAATCCACTGTTGCCGTTTAACGGGGATGACGGGCGCCCCAATAAAAAAGAGGCGCATGGCGCCTCGGTAGCTGTCGGCAGAATCAGCGGCTCGGTAGGGTTTGGTGCCCCGTCATTTGAGTCTCGGCACCAGGTATTGCTCGTCCCAATCGGCAGGCAATCTGCCATGTTGAACCAAACTATGCAGTGTCAGAGTTGCAGGTTGTTCGCCTCTGCCTATGGCTTGCATAAAGTCGGACATATCAACCCCAGTTGCCCCTTGTGCCTGGCCGTCCAGCGCATGAATTCTCCTTCCACCGACGTACTCATGTTGTGCACCTTGTCGGAGAGTACCTGAGGAGATTGTCAGCGGGCCATTCCATCATTCGCATTCCGCTTGCTTGCAGAGGCAGGACGACAGTAGCGACAGAGAGCAGCTCTACAGGGGAGGGGCGACAGCCCCCAGCCTTGATTTCAAAGAAATATCCAGCTTGCTCAATGTGTTGAGCCTAGAGTTTTGCCGGTCCGGGTTTTGTCGTCTGCTCACGCTTGGCAATGATGGCATCCCCGGCCCGGCTTCCCGATTTGCGGCCAAGCTGATCAAGAATAAACCGGCCCGCGTCAGCGACTGCATTCAAATCAACACCTGTCTCAACCCCCAATTCGTGCAGGAGATACAGCACGTCTTCCGTCGCTACATTGCCGGTCGCGCCTTTGGCATAGGGACAGCCTCCGAGACCAGCGACTGAAGTATCGAAAGTCGTTATGCCAGCTTGAAGGCTGGCGCAGATATTCCCTATTCCTTGTCCATAAGTATCGTGAAAATGCATGGACATTTGATCGACCGGAACTTCATGCTTGAGATGCTCCAGAAGGGTGTACACACGGTTTGGTGTCGCTACGCCAATGGTGTCGGCAATATTGATTTCGTCACAGTCAAGCTCGCGGAAATTGGCCACAACGTCGGTCACGTCTTCCAGTGTGACCGTGTCTCCATAAAAGCCGAATGCACAGCTGACTGTGCCGCGCAACTGCATGCCGTTTTCCTTGGTCTTTCGCGCCACCTCGCTGAAGCGCTCCATCGATTCCGCCTTCGAGCAATTTATATTTTTCTTGGAAAAAATTTCAGACGCTGAGCCGAAGATCACTATTTTTTCCGGAAGATATTCGCCCGAGGTTGCGCCTTTGAATCCTTTCATATTGGGTACCAATACCGAGTACTCCACGCCTTCTTTGCGGGTAATTCCTGCCAGTACCTCAGCCGAACCAGCCATTTGCGGTACCCAATCGGGTGAAACAAACGCCCCCACTTCAATTTTTTCGAATCCGGCTTGGGTGAAGCGATTGATTAATTCGATCTTTACATCGTTGGAAACCATTTTCGGTTCATTTTGCAGGCCATCCCGCCCGCCAACTTCGACAATAGTGACTCGCTCAGGCAAGTCATTCAGAAATGTCCTGTAAGTGTTTCGCTTTTCCTTCAAAACAGGCATCTTGGGCGGTGCGGTATCGTCACCGGAATTGACTGATGAAGGCGTCAGAGTCTTTGAAGTGGCGCGGCTAATTGGGATCATGAATTTCTCGACAGAAGTGGGTTGTAAAAGACAGTGGGCTTCATGTCATGGTGATGCCGTTGACCGGAAAAATTTTACGGAGCGTCAACCCTGTAAATTTGATCAAAGGCTAATGACGGCAAGACATTTCTCATGCAGCGTGCTTGCTTTGGGCTGCCCCCCGGTCTGGTAGACGACCCCTGTCTGTGAACCCTTTACAGGAGCAGACCATGAGCACCGGTCGTTTTACTCCCGAATTGAAAGAAGAAGCCGTTCGGCAAATCGTCGGTCGCGGTGGCCCTGTCCGAGTTGGCCGAGCGATGCGGGGTCTCGGCACATAGCCTGTACAAGCGAGTCAGGACGTTACGGCCTGACAAAAGCCAGGTGCAAGCAGCCGAGCTGTTGGCTTTCAAAAAGTGGAATGCGCAAACCTCGGGCTTAGCTGCGTCGCGTCGAGGAGGACCGCGACCTGCTAAAACGGCCGCTCGGATCTTGGCGCGGAATCCGAGTCAAGTACCGATCCATTGACGACCCCCGGCAAGAACATCCGGTGGCAGCGATATGCCGCCTCTTGGGGGCAATCGTGCCGTGTCTTTGCTGCGGGAAGCGGGTGGGCGATGCGGCGAGTGATGGGCCGAAGTGAGCATCGAGTTATCGGAGGGCAGTCGGCGAGACAGTCATGGCAACGCGCTTGTCGAGACGACCAATAAACTCTACCAGGCCCGGTTGATTCGTCGCCGCGCCCCATCGGAAACAAGAGAACCCACCGAACTGGCCCCATTGCAATGGGCGCACTGGCTCAACCATCACCGATCGCTTGAACCGATCGGTCATATTATGCCGTGTGAAGTTGAGGCGAACTACCGACCGTAATTTGTCAGTGAGGCCAGCTCGGTGGCTTTAACTCAAACCCACTGGCCTCCACGATTTCCGGGTGCTTCAATCTATTGGGCCCGGGACGGTTCGTTCATCTTGGAAATCATATGCTCCATAACGCAGGTGTGTTCATGCTGGGGGCTGAAGAGAATGATCTCTGCATTTTCTTCGACTTTGACCGTATGCCCCGGAGGCCAATAGAAGAGATCCCTTGCATTGGTCACTTCCTGAGTTCCGTCAGCATAGCTGGTGGTCAGCCTTCCTTTTAGGACATACCCCCAGTGGGGGGATTGGCACAGATCGCCTTTGAGCCCCTCGAGCAAGGGGGAAATATCCAGCCCTGCCGGCAGGGAAAAATACTCTCCGCTCATCGTGCTGTATCCGGTCGCGTCGCCGAAATTCTGCTGCTGACGCGCTGACACACCCGGTGCACTAATCTTGACAGGCACCTTGTCTTTGGCGATATGCATGTTTTGCTCCTCGTTTAGCGTCCTGATGAAACCCCGGGAAAAATCGGCTCAGGATTGCTGTCTTAGACATGAGAACGCTGGATTAAGTGCTGCCCCCGGATGGCGGTTTTCGCCGGGGCGCGGCAAGGAGCGGAGGTAAGCGGCCACGAAAATTTTTTCGGCTACTGTCCGGCAGGGGGCGCGGGCACGACGACGGAAAAAGAATGCAGGCGCTGGACGCGAAAGCCGGGACGCCGGGAAGTGCGCTCTTGTGCGTCCCGCCGCAGGAAGACGCCGCTTGCTTGTCTGCCGAGCGGGCGCCGCCAAAATCACTATTCCCGGCGCGTCTGCTGGCGGGGAAAGTCAAAGATCATCAATCCGCCGCCTTGCCGAGAAAATCGCGCTGAAATATCGCCATGCGAATCACATCGCAATATTCGCCCGCAGCAAAATATTCCTTCACCAGCAAACCCTCCTGCCTGAAGCCGATTTGGGTATACACATGGATGGCGGCGGCGTTGTCTACGTCGACCACCAGATACACTTTGTGCAGGTTCAGGATGGTGAACGCATATTCAACCGCAAGGCGCGTCGCCTCGCGTGCATAGCCACGACCTTGGTACTCGGGCGCGATGATGATCTGGAACTCTGCGCGCCGGTGAATGTGGTTAATGTCGACCAGCTCGACCAGGCCCACTCGCTTTTCATCAACCTCGGCAATGAAGCGCCGCTCCGATTGGTCATGAATGTGTTTTTCGTAGAGGTCGCACAGTTCGAAGAAGGCTTCATAAGGTTCTTCGAACCAGTAGTGCATCACCGATTCATTGTTGTCCAGTTCGTGAACGAAACGCAGGTCTTCGCGCTCGAGCGGGCGAAGACGTAAGGTCTGTACTGTCATGCTGTGTTCCTTTTGGTGCCAAACGAATTGCGACCGTTAAAGAGACAATTTGTGCAAACGCTTATTTATGAGTGGCGGGTCGCAGCACAAGATTACACCGCATAAATGACAGCTTGCAGACAACGCTGTGCGCAATCAACCGTGCAGGCGACGGTGGCTCGTTCGTTATTTTTCCTTCGAGAAACGACACGCCCGCCATCCCAACCGCAATCACGCTGGCGAGTCACACGGTCTTGCGCTTGGATTCATATCGGCAATCCCGACGCGTTCATTTGCCGGGGGTAATTCTGATTCGGCAGGCCGGCGGACGGCATTGCCCCCTGTCGATCTCCTCTCGGACGAAAGGCACTGCGCGGATTTGAAGAGCTCAGCGCAGCAAGATCTTCACTGGGCATACCCAACACTGCTGCCAACGGTTCTATCACCAATCGTGTGAATGAACGGGAAGCTTGTAATGCGGAACGCTGTTGAGCGAATGTTCGCTGAAAAACTCAGTGACCAGCCGCGGTGCGGATGCCGGCCTTTCAGCCGGTGCCGCGAGCAGCGATTCGTGCGCTTTCGTTTCCTCAAGGTAATTCTTTAATGATTTCCCGGCCGCTCGTGCGCTATCCGAAACCTCCTCGCTGCAGCTTCATCCTCTCTCTCCTGTTCTTGCCCTCTAACCTGAGAAATCCTCGGCATCGCCGGAAGGCGCACAGGAGAATCCAATTTATTAATTGAAGGGGGACGCCAAATAGCGCTTCGCGTTTGACAGGCGAAAGTCAATCAGCGAGATTGCGGTGATAATTAAATAAAAAAACCTTTCGCCGAGCCAATCCAACATCCCCCATGTCTCCCTACCGCACGCAGAGCCATCACCCGCCGAGGGTTAAGCGGCTCGTAAAAAAATTCGGCGCATGGCTGGCGGCCTGGCTCATTGTTTTTGCAGCGGCCATCGTCGGGGTCTGGGTCGCCACGATGCAACTGGTGGCGGACCGCCGCGACGCCGGCGCCGAACTGGTTCGGCAGCAGACGACTGCACGCGTGAGCGCCTATGCGCGCCAACTGGAAGACCTGACCGACCGGCTGGACCAGGCCGGTCAGGTGCTGATGAGAGAGTGGGCTGCCCGGGCGCGCATCGATTACGAGAAGATTTTGGTGGGCATCTACCCGAGGGGCAAGCCGCTGTACGTGACCATGTTCGATGCCAGCGGCAAGGTCACTGCGGCCTCTTACGCGACACGAGCGAGGCGGCTTGCGGATTCCGCATTTCTCGAACATCACCGTGCCCATTGCTGCGATGGCTGGTTTTTGACGCCGGTGGCGTATTCCCCCGTGACCGGGCTGGACATTATTCGGCTTTCGCATCGTCTGTCGCATGCCGACGGTTCGTTTGCCGGCGCGCTGGTGTTCGGGATGACGCCCGATCTGCTCACCGCTTTCGAGGACGATTCCGTTCTCGGTGCCCGTGATTTCGTCACGGTGCGGATGCTGGATGGACCGGTATTGACGACGAAGCTGGGCGCAGGACAGCCGCCGACGATTTTCTACAAGACGCACCCGCGTTTCGATACGGCGCAGGGCATTCGGCTGGAGGCGGGAGAGCTGTTTCGGGACGGCATAGCCCGCTATGTCGCCTGGCGAAAGCATCCGACGATGCCAATGGTCGCGCTCGCGGCCATCGCCGAAGACGATGCGATGGCGGCAGTCGAGGCGACGGTGGATGTGTACTACTCGTCTGCGATGGCCCTGTCGGGGGTGCTGTTGCTGTTTTGCGCCGTCGGCATTGCGCTGGCCGGAAAAATCGTCGTTCAGCGCGAAGCCGAGGAAGAGGTGCGCCAGGTGTACCGGACGGCCACCGATGCGGCGGATGAGGGGTTTTACATGCTGCGGCCCCGGCTGAGCGACGCCGGACGATTGGTGGACTTCCAGTTCGAGGACGTCAATGAGCGGGGAGGCTATTTGCTGGGGACGAGCCGCGATCGCTTGCTGGGGCAGCCCGCCAGCGCGGTGATGTCGACTTCCGCCTTCAACGACCTCGTTGACCTGGTCCAGAGAGCGCTGATCTACCAGACCATTGACGATGAGCGGCGCATTCCGTCCAGCGAAAAACTGCCGGCCAAATGGCTGTACCGGCGCGCAGTGAAGGTCGGCCCGGGGGTGGCGCTGACGCTGCGCGACATTTCGGATGCCAAAGCCCATGAAGAGGAACTGCTGGAGCTGGCGCACCGCGATGCCCTGACCGGCCTGCCGAACCGCCTGTGGCTGCATCGCTATCTTCCGATGGCCACGCGGCGCGCAC
>VFQO010000408.1_pt1 | contig 47130 bp, 42 predicted proteins | sample 3512331 | NCBI WGS metagenome assembly VFQO01 (sample SAMN10412371, study PRJNA504923) | tailings metagenome | isolation source: Replicate 3 from Balatoc abandoned mine | place: Philippines: Itogon, Benguet | collected 2017-08-28 | reverse complement strand
CACTTTTATTATAATTTATTCACACAAAAAAGGAGCTGCCTTTATGAGACAGCCCCAGAATTAAAACTATTTCACCAATGCGGAAAGTTCCTTTAATTGTTGATTCAATCGATCCACCGCTTTCAAGTACCGATCTTCCCAAACAGTTAACTCGGTAGTTCGTTTCAGTTCGATCTCATATTGAAATCCAGGTAAAACCCAAGAGGCATACCCACTGAATGGATCAGACGAGGCATACAAGGATTGGTACCAATTTCCAAAAGTCATTCCTTTTGGGTCTAGGAATGCTTTTTCTAGCTGAAGTAATCGTTGATTGACAAGTCGAAAATCGGTCTTTCCGGGATTTTTCAATGCCTTTTCCAACTTTTCTTCGGTTGCCTGGGCAGTCAATTGCAAAGCAGACAACGATTTTGATAATCGGGTAAAACCGGCAAATTGGGGATGAAACTTTTGAATCTGCTTGGTAGCCTCGGCGACATGCAGACTTAGGTCGGTGGGATAGCGCATAAGGTCATAAGGAATCACCGTGGCATTCGCCAAGCGTCCGGCTAAAATACCTACCCACTGCTCCATCATTCCCCCCATTTTAAAGGAGGGATCGGCCATTTTTTCATAAAAATATAGGTTATCATAATTCGTATGATACAGGGTTGGGCCACCTACACCTGCATTGAGAGAAGGAATACCTGCGTGCATGTAGAATGCGATGTGGTCCGACCCACCACCTAAATTTCCAATACTCGGCTCACCCGATTTAGCGCCCTTCCAAACTTCAAATAATGTTTTACTCGAGTCGGGAAAGGGTATGGGTTGGGTTGTTTCCAACAGGATTTTTTTCATGGATGGGGACGCTGACGCACCAAAGTTACGACCTGAAACGGCCGCATCGAGGTTGACATACGTAACGGCCTTGGCCTGCAATTCCTTTTTCATGTGTTCTACCCATTCCGTAGAACCAATGACTCCGTGTTCCTCGGCATCCCAATGTCCGATCCATATACTCCGGCGCGTTTTAAATCCTTTCTGCGCCATTTTTTGCATGGATTCTGCTAAAGAAAGCAATAAAGCCGTACCTGAATTGGGATCCGTAGAACCAAACGACCAGGCATCGTAGTGACATCCAAGAACAATCCATTCGTCAGCCAGATCAGTTCCCTTCCATTGACCAACGACGTCATAAATACGGACCATTTCGCGGGGCTGTTGAACTTCAATTGAAACGGTCAGATGACTTCCTCCCGTGAGCCGATAAGTACAGGGCAGTCCACCTTGCCAACCTGCAGGAACCGGCTTGCCTTCCATTTGCCGAAAGATTTCTTGAACTGAACCGTATGGGAGTGAAGTGACAGGAATTGTGGGCAATGCCTTTCTTTCTTCCTCTTTTCGTGCGATTTTCTCCGGACCATCCAAAGGTAACGCTGGCTCAAATGGAGTGAGTACATCCCCAGTAAAATCCAAGGTAAGTAGTGAACCCCGTTGAATGGAGCTAGCATTGTAAAATACACCGTGAGGATACGTTAATCCACGCACATACCCAGCATCAGCGGGATCCGTGTAAATTATTAGTCCAGAGGCTCCATATTCCTCGGCAAACTTGGCTTTATAGCCTCGGAAGTTTCCACCATAGCGTGCAAGAACGATTTTCCCTTTAAGATCAATCCCCAAACTCTTGAGTCTTTCGAAATCGGCTTTTGTACCATAATTTGCATACACCACTTCCCCAACTGCTTTTCCGGAACCTGACCACGCGTTCCAACCTGGTTTAAGATTCGGATGACTGGAATAAGGATCTTCAACTAAAATATCCTCTTGATTATTCAATGGAAGCCGATGAGGTTTGACGATGGACACCGCAGTGTATCCGGGATCCCGAGGAAGTAGAATATCGTAGGGCATCGCTTGGGTTTCCCAGCCCGCCTTTTTCATTGTTTCCACCAGGTAATCACGAACTTTTTCATTAGCCGCAGTGCCAGCCATATGGGGTTCGGATGTAAGTTGAGTCAAGTGCTGGCGAAATCGACCAAAGTCGGTAGTTTGCAGCCAAGCATTTTCCCATTTTTTCTGCTGGTCTTGTTCCGAAGGCACATAGCCAGAATAGTTTTGAGCTTGAGATAGACTGCAAGCTAAGGCCAATAAGCCTATAAGTGGAATTGATCTCATGAACAGTTTACTTGGGTAATTGGAATACCCAAGTAAACTAATTTTTGTCAATGTGGCAAGGTAAAAGGCGACCGAATGGAACTTTACATCGTCAAACGAACGCCCAATTGAAATTTTCTACCTTGAATAGGGGCATAAGAATACGTTGGATCGAAAGTGAAGTTATTGGGATTATTAACATCAATCATTCGATCAAAGGGATCAAAGGCCCTTAAAATAACTTCTTCTGTGGGAACGAAATTCAGTAAATTTTTTACTCCTCCGTACAGCTCAAATTTCGATTTAAATCGTTTTGTCACCTGAATATTTTGAAGAGAATACCAAGGAGATAACTCAGGTCGGGAATCGTTCGGGAAAACAGGCATGTACATTGGCCCCCGAACCGACCCGATCCAATCCAAGGTCAGATTTGGCTTGGCCCAGGTGTAACTTACCGAAAATGTACCAGAAAACCGAGAAGCCAATATTTGGGGAGTCTTTTCCTGGATTCCAAATTCATTTGGTTCTTTTTTATAGGTATCTATCCAAGTTATTCCTGCCATGACATCCCAACCCGATGGAAAATCCCAATCGACATTCAACGAGGCCCCTCGAGTAACGGCATGTCCATTTAGATTATCATAAATAATTTTCTCTGGATCTGAATAATCAGGCAATATTTGGTTAGTAAAATAGGTGTAGAAAAGTGAGCCATCCAAACTTAATAAGGAAGATCGGACGGGTAGCTTCCATACATAATTGGCATTGATATTATAGGAGCGTTCGGGGTTTAATTCATTTTTTATCACCACTTCTCGCGCTGAGATAAGCGAAGCATGATCCTCTGTAAACAGATTAACCACCCGAAACCCATTACCCAACGTTAGCCGAAAAATTTGCAAAGGATTTTTCGAAAATTTATAACTTAAACGAGGGGTCCAAACGTTTCCATGGTTGGTATTGTAATCGTAGCGAGCCCCCATTAAAAGTTTGTGATGGTCAGTGATCGACCATTCGTTTTGGAAATAAATACCGGGCAAATGAATGATGGAAGGTGTATTCATTTCTCCATTGACAGATAAGGTTGCCGGGGTATTATCATCATACCAAGTTCTTCGGTAAGCCATACCAATGAGCGCATCATGCTTGGCTCCTAATTTTTTATCCCAATAAAGTTGACTAAACAAAACACGTTGCCGACCTAAATACACGGAATTCCCATACACCGAATTTTGGTCATGATCATTAAACGAAACCTCCCAGAATACCTTTTGGGTAGCAAAGGGTAATTGATACCGGCCAAGCAATTCCATTCGACTGGTATAAATGCTTTCTCCGTAAATTTGGTCGCCCCCTCTAAATTCAGGTGTCCAGTTTAACTCCCCCCCCCATCGATCTTCATACACATACCGAGCCGCCAAGGACGCTACCCGATTGTTTTGTCGCTCAAAGTTCCATTTATTAAAGATCGAGAATCGGTTTTGCAGCGACATGTCGGTGAAATTATCCCCATTGATGTCGCGGATACGATTGTAGGCATAATGATTAATACCAACCAAAGAAGAGGCCTTCTGAACTCGGAAAGTGGTAGAAATGTCGGTATTGTGCTCACCCTCGGTAGTTGAAAAATGATCAATACTAAAACGGGGTGACTTATCCGCTCGCTTGGTAATTACATTGATCACCCCCGCTACCGCCTCAGACCCATACAAGGTGGATGCAGGCCCTTTGGAAACCTCAATGCGCTCAATCATCGAATTGGGTATTCCAGTTAACCCATAAACAGTAGCTAAGCCAGATACGATGGGCATACCGTCGATAAGGATCATGGTGTAGGGGCCTTCGATTCCATTGATACTCAATGAACTTGTATTGCAAACATTACACGTTACCTGTGGGGTAATTCCATTTATAAACGATAAATTCTCTACCAAATTAGAGGAGGCATTGCGTTGAAAAAACTTGGGAGCAAAAATATCCACAGGGATTGGACTCTCATCTTTCCGAACCTCTTTCATTGTACCGGTTACGACCACTTCAGCTAATCCCAGAGAAGCTGGCTCCAAATAAATCTCTTGTACTTGGGTTTGATTCTTGTCTGTCCAGCGCCAAGTCTTCTTTGCATATCCAACTGCCGTGACTTGAATCGTTACTGGTAATGTTTTATTGATTACCAATGTAAATTGACCCGCTGAATCCGCCACAACTCCTTGTGGTGAATCGACCAAACCAATTGCCGCAAAAGCAACGGGTTCACGGGTTTGAATATCCTTTACCACCCCTCGCAAGGTCTGGGCCGTCACTGTCGAAGATAAAAGTATGAATAGAATTAAAAATCGCATGGGTTTACTTAAATGAAATCATGTTGCAAATATACATTAAATTTAGACTCGCCTAAATTTATTTTTCTTGGAAATGATTAATTTTTTTAGACCCCCTTAAATAGTTTCTTTAATACGTGGGCTACTAGGAGTCGAATGAGCTACTGGGCATTGATCTAGAAAATTAGGAAACCTAATTTGATTTGAAAAGTGGCGATGAAATGCTGAAATGGTGGAACCCGCTGTGGGTGGAATGATCCATGACCACTCCGCTTGAACGGTTCTACCTGCCGCTTCTTCGGCGAGACAGAATCGGTCAAACTGTTCACCGGCGGTATGTGGATCGACGAGTCGAACCCCAGCGTGATCGAAACTGAACTGAACGGCTTTATTTAAAATTAAAAGCGCTTCGTCTTTCCATAATGTTTTATTTTTGGCCATATCGAGGCCGGCTAATTTAGCCACTTTGGGTAATAAATTATACCGATGAACATCCCCGAAATTTCGAGTGGCAATTTCGGACAGCATATACCAGCCGTTGAATGGTGCCATTGGGTAGACGATACCCCCGATTTGCAGCGGCATAGACGAGATAGCAGGTACGGCATACCATTTTAGTCCCAATTCAGTAAAAAAGGGATAGTTTGGATGATGAATGGGCACTTCCAAAACATCCTCTTGAGGAATTGAGAATAATTTGGGGGTTTCATTTCCTTTCTGAATAACCCAGGGGAGCACATCAAAGTCAGTACCCGAGCCTTGCCACCCCAAATCGATGCATAACTGTGTAAACTCTTTTTCCATTGGATCCCCCTTCTCATCATATCCGGCGTACCGGATAAGCTGCCTATTCAACAACCGAATGGGTTGATCGGAGAAAGGATTGAATACGGTCAGGGTAGACCGGATTTTTCCCGCATTGGTGGCAAAACGCAAATGGTGCAATAGGGCTTCAAATGCCTCAGATTCTGTTTCAACATGTCGTGCATCCAACACGTGCAAGGAAGGCCAAAACAACCTCCCGATGCATCGATTGCTATTGCGCCAGGCTACCCGAGCGCCGAACGTGATCTCATCGATCGTTTGGAGGTACAAACCCTTTTGGTTTAATTCGTCGGTAACCTCTTGGATCCGAGCTTCGACCCCTGATAAATTATTCTCTTGATAAAACTGGTATATAAAAGATGTGGCCTCAGCCAATGTTGTCATATGTTCTGATCTAATATGCTGAAATAACCATTTGTATCGAAAATTAGTCCAGCATTATAGAAAAAAATTATGCTTTTATCCCCAAAGCCATCAACATCCAGTGGTGTAGGTCTGTATTTTGAACGAAAGAAGGGAGTCCTTCGCTCCCCGGCCCCCACATGGCAAGCTCAACATAATCCGCCGAATGGTCCATAGAACCCCACCCAACTCCGGTATGTTTTCGTTGCATAGTAGCCAACCGATCGAATGGAAGTTTCCTCGGATTGTACAACCCTTTCTCATCCCGATGAATGTAGTTTTCCAGTAAAGACCAGGCTTGCTCTTGAGTTGCCACCCATCCCTGGGCATATTCGATACGTTCGATGACCTGCTGGATGGAGGAATTCAGGGATAACCCTTGTAAAATCCAATCATTGGTATGTTTGAATTGACGAATTCGATCAAACTTTCTATTTTCTACATTGGAGAACAACCCCGGATTTGCATTTCCGTGATCTGTGGTTAAGATGACCAAGGTATCGGGATGGGTTTGAATGAATTTTTTTACGACACCGATGGCTTCGTCTAAAGCTCGTTGTTCGCCTAAAAGGGCGGCAATATCATTAGCATGGGCCGCCCAATCCACTTTACCAGACTCTATTTGAAGAACAAAGCCTTTGGGGTTTAATTTCAATACCTCTAGTGCTTTTTGGGTCATTTCCGCTAACGTCGGAACCTTTTCTTGAAGTTCTTTCGACTGAGCTTGATCGACCGAATACGGAAGTCCATCCGAATGAAAAACACCTAAAAGAGGTTTACCACCTTTGAATCCGTTTAATCGGCTTTTGTGAGTAACCACCTCATACCCTTGTTGGGTAAATTCAGCAAGTAAATCCTTTTTATCTTTTCGGTGTTCTGCTTGGAAGATATCGAGACCTCCGCCCATCATTACATCAAATCGGAGGGGCAAATACATTTCCGCTATTTCCTCCATCCCACCTCGGGAGGCTGAATTGATACAAAATCCGGCCGGGGTGGCATGGGTAACCTGAACTGTGGTAACACAACCAACTGATTTTCCTACTTTTTGACATTTCTGCAGGATTGGAACAAATTTTTCACCCTTCGCCCCCGTATTTAACGAACCGTTGGGAACTCGAACACCCCCACCCCAAGCTGAACTGGCCGCAGCGGAGTCCGTCACAAAAGACGAGGCCGAATAGGTTTCCATTAACGCACGCTTAACAGTCGAGTCCTGATACCAGCCAATCCACTCACTGGGTTTCCCTTCGGATTGGCGTATCTGTAAATCAGTCATTTGCAAGGTACCCATACTCATACCATCACTGACGATGAAAATAATATTTTTAGCACGGCCCGCCTGTTTGGCGATGGCATCTGGTATAGTACCAGCCGAAAAAAGGGCGGCAAGGGCACCTTGTTGAATGAAATTTCGACGTTTCATGTGTTTTTGTTATTTTGATTTGGGCCGAAAAACGGGCATGAGGGTGTTGTTAGTCTCGAGGTACGGTCCTTCGATCAAATCTATAGCGTAGGGTATAGCGGGAAAAACTGCCTCCAAACAGGTTCGGATTGCCGCGGGCTTTCCGGGTAAATTGACAATCAAACTGGACCCCCGAATTCCGGCGGTTTGACGGGAAAGAATGGCCGTTGGCACTTCCTTCAGACTCACCGCCCTCATCAACTCCCCAAAGCCGGGAAGCATTTTCTCACAAACTTGTTCGGTGGCCTCCGGTGTAATATCACGTTTGGCAGGGCCTGTACCCCCGGTTGTCACAATCAGGGCACAACCATGGACATCTGCCATGTCTTTTAACGCTTGTTCTATTTGGTCTTGTTCGTCTGGAATGACCCGGTAAACGGGATTCCATTCTGAAACCAAATAGTCCGATAAAACCTCGTGAATGTACCGTCCAGAAACATCCTCATAGATCTGAGCACTCGCTCGGTCCGACACTGTAAGTATTCCGATTTGAATCATGACAAAAGTAGAAAATTGTGTGTTACCAACATGTTAAATTACCGGAGTAGGCACGATTTTAGGAACTTCTCATAGCCTGGTCGCTGTAAATTTTTTCCGATCAGAACCAGGACAGAAAATGGGGGGACTTGCTGATCCATTTTTTCAATTTGTACCTGGTTTCCTACCGTTTGAACACGCCAAGGCTGTCCTTGCTGATCGATCACCCACCCCTTCATTCGCCAGACATCCTGCGCTTGAAAGGTAAGAAATCCGGCTAATCGCCAGCGAAAGGTATTCAGATCAACGGGCTGTTCCAGACGAAATGACAAGGAGGAGAAGAAAGTGGTATGGTGGTCTTTGTTCGGCCATTGGTCCAGATTTTCAGGCCCTTGATAGAAAGTCGGTTTGACTAGCATTTCCCAAGGATATGAACCCTTTTGTCGTTGAAAAATAGGTGTATCGGGAAAATGAGTCTGAAGTTCATGAACGACTTCTTCTACCAAGGAAGGAGCCACTTGGTCTGTTTTGGTCAGGACAAACTGGGAAGCATAAGCGGCTTGTTTTCGAATCTCGAGAGATTCTTCCACGCGCTGCTTCCAAAGCGCAGGATCTACGATACAGATTATCCGAGCCAAGGGAAATGCCTCTTTCAAAGCTGGAGTAATTAAAAATGGACTTAGAACGCCCGCGGGATCTGCCACTCCAGTGGTTTCGATGAGCAATCCATCCCAAGAATCGGAATGCTGGTGTATCTCGTGTAATACCTGATAAAATTCTTCATTCAATGTGCAACAAATACACCCCTGAGTGAGGGGGAAAATCGGCTGATTTTCCCCCTGAATGAACGATTGATCGATGTTTACCTTTCCCCATTCATTTTCAATAATGGCCCATTTTTGATTCGGAAACTGGCCTAACCATTCATTCAAAAATGTCGTTTTACCAGCGCCCAAAAAGCCAGTAAGAATGGTAACGGGGATGGGTTTCATTATTTTAATTTTTCTTCAAACAATTTCAAAATACGTTTGTATTCATCTGCCCAAGAACTTGGCTCGACAAAACCATGATCTTCTACCGGGTACCCGGCTAATTCCCAATTTTCTTTTCTGGCTTCAATCAACCGTTGTTGTAGGCGAACAACATCTTGGAAATGAACATTTACATCGACCACCCCATGGCAAATTAGGAGATGATTTTTAAGTCCATTGACAAAATAGATGGGCGAAGATTTTCGATAAGCCAAGGAATCAGTCGCTGGTTCATTGAGAATATTGGCCGTATATCCGTGATTATACGCCGCCCAATCGGTGACTGGACGAAGCGCGGCCCCTGCTTTGAAGACATCTGGTGCGGTAAATAATCCCATCAAGGTGATGAATCCACCATAGGACCCGCCATATATGCCTATTTTTCCGGGATCAATGCCTTTTTCTTTTACTAAAAATTTAGCGCCATCGACATGATCGGACAAATCAAGTCCACCCATGTGTCGGTAGATTCCGGTTCTCCAGTCACGGCCATATCCCGCCGAGGCTCTGTAATCGATATCAAGCACAGTGTATCCTTTATCGACCAATAAATTATGGAACATGTATTCTCTAAAGTATTGACTCCACCAGTAATGTGCATTTTGAAGATAGCCGGCTCCATGTACAAAAATGACTGCTTTTTTGTTTTTTTGCTTGGTTGCTGGCTCATAGATTCGGGCATACACGGGCTTTCCATCACCTGCTGGAAAGGTAATCACCTGAGCTGCACGCCAAGGATACGCTTTAAATTCGGGTGTAAGCGACTCGGTAATTTGCTTGCGTTCTGTCGGATTATCTAACCGAGCTACCCAAAGTTCCCAAGGCTTGTTGGTTTCGGAGTATCGAATGGCCATCCAAGTTTCATCCGGAGAGAGGGTAACTTCATTGGCCCCTTGTCCGGAAGTCAGTTGAACCCGTTTACCACCATCTATCGATACCCGATAAAAATGTTTCTGACCTGGATGTACCTCATTGGTTGTGATGAAAAAATAGTTTTTATCCCGAGAGAGTTGTACGGATTGCACCTCAAATTTACCAGAAGTGATCGCCGTCTTTTTTCCTTTGGTCATATCATATCGATAGAGATGAGAATAGCCAGATTCTTCCGATTGAAAATAGGCCGTGGACTCATTTAACCAATCCAACGTTCCACCCCACCCAATTCCAGGTCCTCCAATCCAGGCTTCGTCGTGTTGATGATCCAAAGAAGCTAATTTTCCATTATCAGTACGAACAGATACAATCCAACGATCCTTATTATCCTGGGAACGAACCTGAGCTATCAAGTACGTACCCAAAGGAGACCATTTAAAATCGGTAATTTGAACTGGTTTAGGCTTACTCCATTTTTTAGTTGTATCACCATACTCTGCAAGAAAGGCGGGTTTATCGTAGATACCGGGTAAATCTTTGGGGGAAATCGTCCAAACCGTATCTTGCGCAACATCCAATATGAAACTAGAATACGTCGGTAGTGGCGACCCCACTTTGGTCCTCGCCGGAATATCCTCCGTATACCCAGAATTGGTCACGTAATTTGGCACGATGGTGTTTTGTGCATCTTTTGGCATCTCTACGACTGTGTAGGCCACAAACTTACCGGTTGGACTAACACGTACTGTTTGTAAACGTTTTCCGTCTAGGTAAATTTTCTTGGGGCCTTTCACTAGGAGTTCCTTGCGAGTCGCATCGGTCGCCTCCTTTTTTTGCTTACGTTCAGCAAGAACTTCGAACATATCCAATTGATCTTGCTCGAGCCAACGTTCGTTGGTTGGTTTTTTCTTCTCTTTAGGAGCACTACCCGCTTGGAAATCCGTGAGTTGCATCCATAATTGGCTTTGTAAGTGGTATTGAAATACATTTTGTCCTTTCGTAAAAAAGATACTTTGGCCATCGGCACTAAAAAAAGGATCCAGCTCAATTTCTACTGTTTGGGTGAGTTGTTTAACCTTGTGAGTATAGGGAAAATACAAGTACAAGTCCCCGGACTTTGAAAACACCTCGATGGATCCATCGGCATTCGCATTTCGATTCTCGGGGATCAGGCTTCTTTGTTCGGTTAGAGAAACCTTTTTGAGTGATTTTTCTTGATTTACTTGATAGACATATAGGGAATCTCCTGCGGTTCGTTCAGGATTCCATCGAAAATAAATGGATTTGGAGTCAGGAGACCACGTAACAGAGGAGGGAGAGGAACCGATCCACTTCATGGGATCTTGCATGATTTTATCAATTGTCAACGTCGGCTTTTGAGCCAGACCTTGACCAAAAACAAGGCATACGCCTAAAAAGAGTACGAATCTTCTCATAGAATGGGGATGAAATTTTCGGTAAATGTACACGATGTTGAGAACCTTCAACCTATAATTCGACCAATCTAGTAAAAATAGGGATTCTACCTGGTATTTTTTGATCTGCCTTTTTTCGATCTAATTCATATTCATTAAATTGCATCACCACCTAAACTCAGGTTCATGTCTATTTCAGAACGTTTTACATCCGCTATCCAATCAGGATATACATTTAAAGGCGATTCCATCTTATTGGGAGCCGCTAAGTTAAATGAGCAAGTGGTCCCCGGCACCCAAGTTCGAATTCCCCTAAAAACCATGAATCGGCATGGATTAATCGCGGGGGCTACGGGTACCGGAAAAACCAAAACGCTTCAAGTTTTAGCAGAGTCACTGAGTGATGCCAGTGTACCGGTTTTGTTAATGGACATCAAGGGTGATTTATCTGGCATCGCGCAACCCGGCGAATCCAAGCCCTTCATTATTGAAAGAACGGATGCCGCGGGAACAAATTTTACACCTACCGGATTTCCGGTCGAACTTCTGACCCTAAGCCAAGAGAAAGGCACGCGGCTGAGAGCCACCGTTTCTGAGTTTGGTCCCATCCTATTGGCCAAAATTCTTGGATTGAATGATACACAAGAGGGAATGGTATCGGTTGTGTTTAAATTTTGTGATGATGAGCAGCTTCCTTTAGTGGACCTGAGCGATTTCATCCGGGTACTCCAATACGTTTCAGACGAAGGCAAAGCTTCCTTTGAACAAGCCTATGGTAAAATTTCGACTACCTCCACAGGAACTATTTTACGAAAAGTCATTGAATTACAACATCAAGGGGGTGATTTGTTTTTTGGGGAAACCTCGTTCGACATCGATGACCTCATGCGCATGAACTCGGATGGTCGGGGCATGATCTCCATTTTGCGTGTCATCGATCTTATGGACCGCCCCAAGTTATTTAGCACTTTTATGCTGAGTTTGTTGGCGGAACTTTATGCTGGTTTACCGGAGGCAGGCGATGAGGATCGTCCTAAACTGGTCATTTTTATAGATGAAGCCCATTTAGTTTTTCAGGAGGCTTCCAAGGCTTTATTGCAACAGATCGAGACCATCATAAAATTGATTCGATCCAAAGGAGTAGGAATTTATTTTTGCACTCAAAATCCACAGGATGTCCCCGCTCCTATTTTAAGTCAACTGGGTTTAAAAATCCAACACGCGCTTCGTGCATTTACAGCCAACGATCGAAAGACCATCAAAGAAGCAGCGGCAAACTACCCAGAAACCGAATTTTATGAAACAGATGCTGTTTTAACCTCCATGGGTATTGGAGAAGCGCTCGTCACCTGTTTAAATGAAAAAGGCATCCCTACACCCCTTGCGGTGACTTACCTATGCCCGCCTCGAAGTCGGATGGATGTTTTGTCGGATCAAGAAATGGATGCTTTAGTTGCCCAATCTAAAATTGCGAAACGGTATAATGCCGTCGTGGACCCGGAAAGTGCCTACGAAATATTAACAAAAAAAATAGCTGCCGCGGCAGAAGTTCAAGAAACGGAAGCCACAGAAGCACCCAAAAGAGGACGTACGGTAGAGGAGAAATCGACTTTAGAAACTATTTTATCAAGTTCAGTGACTAGACAAATTGGTCGGACCGCCGCCCAAATTATCACCAGATCCCTATTAGGTGCGTTGGGTGTCAGTTCTTCAAATAGTCGGAAGAAAAAATCAAGTAGTTGGTTCTAAACCATTCATTTTTACCTTGGTTGAAGGATTTCAATTAACTCAAAAAAGACGACAAGCATGATATTGGGAGAAAAGGTTCGGATGCTTCGGCAAATCAAAGGCTATTCTCAAGAGAAAATGGCCTCTATGTTGGAGATGTCCGCGGTTACTTACGGTAATTTCGAGCGGAACAAAGGAGATATCAGCATGACCAAATTAGATCAAATTGCCAAAATCTTTGGGATAACCGTTCAAGACATCCTTACCTTTGGTGATAAGGTCTCGAATTTCTTTGAACATTGTGACTCAAATAATTTCATGGTGGGTTCAGGGAATACCCAAATGATTGGCTCTGAGGAGAAGGAATGGAAGATGGCGATGGAAAATTTACGGCTCGAAATCAAAGCCTTAGAGGCCGAGCGAGATAAATTTAAAGCAGAGGCTCTGCTCTGGCAAGAGCGATATACGATAAAAGAGTCCAATCGAACCCAGTATGCGATAGATCTTCCGAGTGCCCCAATTTTGAACGAGAACCCGGAAGATACATCGACTTCCTAATGTTCTATTTAGATAACTCTTTGGCCCTTTTTTCAGCGGCCAAAATGCCGGATTTTAGCCCTATGTCGACTCCTGTATTTTGAAAAGTTGACAAAGCTGCCTCGGTGGTCCCCCCCTTCGAGGCTACTGCCTGGATTAACTCATCCAAACTTAATTCGGCATTGTGAATTAAATGATAGGCCCCCAACATGGTTTGTTTGACTAACAACTTGGCGGTACCTTCATCAAAACCCATTTGTTTACCAGCCTCCACCATCTGCTTAACCACATAATAGAAATAAGCTGGACCACTTCCGCTTAATGCAGTTACGGCATCCAATTGAGATTCGTCCTCCAAATAAACAGAGCGACCCGTGGCATTGATCAAGTTTTCAATTTTCAGGAGTTTCGCAAACGATATACCCTCCGAAGCTGTGTACCCGGTGATTCCCATTCCGATCATCGCCGGGGTATTGGGCATGGCCCGCACTACCGCTTGATGATCTAGCTCTTCCTGAATCCGCTGAATGGGTATACCTGCCATAATCGAAAGGACAACTTGTTCGGACTTCAAAACCGCGCGAAGTTCTTGTGCAACTGCAGAAAAATCTTGAGGTTTAACTGATAAAATCACCAAGTCAGTTTCCCCTAGCTTGGCATCAATGGTGCGAACAACTACTCCTTCTTTGGCATTTTGGAGGATTTCACACCGAGCTTCGCTTTTTTCAATGAGGAATAAATTTTCTTTTTTTACGAGGTCAAATTGGATAAAAGAACGGGCAAAGGCCATACCCATATTTCCACATCCAACAATTGCTATTTTCATACGAGCGTTTTTGGTTCTTTAGGTATTCAGTGTCAGAAATCCCCCATCGATTGGGAAATCGGTTCCCGTGATGAAACTGGCCTCCTCGGAAGCTAAGTATACCAGAAGATGGGCTATTTCATCGGGTTTGCCCATTCGACCAATCGGTTGAGTTTTGGCTAATTTTTCAAACATCTCAGCCTCCTGACCTGGATAATGCTGCTTTAAATACCCATCAACAAAAGCGGTATGGACTCGCCCCGGTGAAACCGAGTTACACCGGATTCCCTCCATTAAATAGTCTTTGGCCACCGAAAGTGTCATGGCATGAACGGCCCCTTTTGTCATGGAATAGGCAAATCGATCAGCCAAGCCAGCATGAGCCGCCACCGAGGATATGTTCAAGACGACCCCACTTTTTTGTTTTTGCATGATTGGCAATACAGCAAACAGGAGATTGTAAACTCCTTTGATATTCACTTGAACGAGCCGGTCGAAGTCTGACTCGGGTGTGGTATGGGCTTTTCCGATATGCGAAACACCCGCACTATTCACCAAAATATCGACTTTTTCTATTTTCTCAAAGATGTCTATGACCTTTGCCTGTTGAGTGACATCCACCGGAATGCCCCGGCTGTTGCCCCCTAAGGTTGCAACCGCTGTTGCTAAAGCTTCGGCATGTATATCCAACAAAATCACCTGAGCACCAGCTTGGATCATGGCCTGAGCAGTAGCGAAGCCGATTCCGCTTGCTCCCCCGGTAATAACCGCAGTTTTGCCTGTTAATGAAAACATGATATTTCGATTATTGACCAATCCACTCGGTCATTTCCTTGTAAACGGCATCAGCCGACCCTAGATACCCAGTGCTTTTATGTTTGATTTTACCGTCTTTGTCGATGCAAAACTTGGCAGGAATACCATTCACCCCATACGCCATAGCGGTTTTATTTCCAAGGTCTAAAATGGGATTTAAGTATTGAAAACCACGATTGGTAATGAATTTCTGCACATGATCTTTCCATTGTGCTTCAGGAACACGCTCAAAGGTATCGACAAATAAAAACACGACATCCTCTCGGTCTTTGTATTGATCGATGGCCTTTTTCATTCCTGGAAACGACATGATGCAAGGTCCACACCAAGTGGCCCAAAAATCAATAACCACTGTTTTTCCTCGAAGATCAGACAACTTAACTGTTTTTCCGGAAAGATCCTGAAGGGCAAAGTCAGGTGCCATAGCCCCTACTTCAGAGGCCGATCGACTATTGACTTGCTGGATAAAAAGTTGAGCATAATAATGATTTTTTCCTTCTTTGGTCAGCTTATCAGCCAAATTCTTTAGAAACTCAAGATCAGTTTCTGGATTTAAGTAATTATTGGCGGCAATGATTCCGGCCAACGAAGTACCCAGTTTTTCCAATGCAGGTAGAATCAGTTTCTTATTTTCGGTCTCTAACGACGCATATTTTGCTCGAATCTCTTCCTTCGCTTTCTCCGTTTTCGCTTTGCTAAAGTCTTGTTGGAGGGCATTGGAGTTTTTAGCAAATTCTTGCATTTGAGTGGTGAGTGCTGTGAAGGTTTCCATTTGATGTGAGCCTTTCAATTGAACAAAGGGAACACCTTGGTCGGGCATGGCGCCATCCACTTCGAGATTGAGCTTTTCACCTCCATCGAGGATTAATCCCACAATTTGTTCGTTGATGAAATTCACTTGATAAATTCCCGGCTCGGGTATGGATGTTTCAAAACGAAAAGTACCGTTGGAAAGCTGGACGGAGTCCAAACGAGAGACTGCATTTCGTTCATTCACTTTTTCAAGGTACACCCAACCCGATGAGGCCAAGCGAGCTTTTCCTTGGATATCCAAGGGGTAGCCGGAGGAGATGGACTGTTTATTTTGTTGTGATTCGCACGCGAAGGAGGCGATCAAGGCCAAGGCAGATAAAATGTATTTTCCCATACGGTTTGTCGATATAAAAATGAACAGACTTCAATTCTTTTTATTGTAATGCGCTTAAAATTAATTCGTTTACTCGTTTTGGATCGGCGGAGCCTTGAGATTTTTTCATGACCTCCCCTACAAATAAACCGATCAACCCTTTTTTCCCTTTTTTGTAGGCAATCACTTTATCGGCTTGTTCAGCCAAGACCGATTGAATCCAGGCATCCAGTTGATCTACGTTACTTTCTTGAATCCAGCCCGACTCGATAGCGACTTTTTCAGGATCCAAAGATGGATTCTGTATCAAGACGGGTACTATTTGTTGTGTAGCCACGGTATGGCTGATCTTTCCTGATTCCACCAATCGGATGATGTGAGCGAGGGTTTCGGCAGATATCAAAGTTAAGCCATTTTCTAGGCCGCGAAGTGTTGAAACGATCCAATTTGCCACGGTTTTTGGTGCAGCACCCGCTTGAACGGCATCCAAAAAATAGTGCACCTGCTCCTTTTCCTCGGACACTAAAAAGGCATGTTCGGGATTTAGGCCGTAGTCCTCCTGCAAAGATTGAAACCAGTCGGATGGACGTTTTTGTGCTTCACTTCGCCAAATTTCCAACATCTCGTCGGCAATGTAAATGGGTGAAAGATCAGGCTCCGGGAAGTACCGGTAATCATTCATCGTTTCTTTGACACGCATACTTTTGGTTGTACCCGTGGAGGGGTCAAAGGAACGTGTTTCTTGAATGATTTCCTTGCCTGCATCCAGCAATTCGGCTTGTCTTTTGGCTTCGTACTCGACAGCGCGTTGCAGATTTCGAATGGAATTCATGTTTTTGATCTCCACTTTGGTTCCTAATTGAGTGGAACCGATAGGCCGCAATGAAATATTGAGGTCAGCTCGTAGCGAACCTTCTTCCATATTTCCATCGCTAATTCCTAAAAATCGAACCAATTTCCGTATTTCGCTCAAGAATGCACCGGCCTCCTCGGCACTATGAATGGAGGGCTCAGTCACCAATTCAATCAAGGGGGTTCCGGCCCGGTTATAGTCTAGACGTGTGTAGGAATCGGTGCCTTCGTGAACCGACTTCCCTGCATCCTCTTCGAGATGCATGTGGTGAATGGAAATCAAGCGTTTCTCAAAAGATTTTCCACGTTTCAGCCAAATTGGCAAACAGCCCCCTACGCCAATTGGATGTTTATCTTGGGAGGTTTGATAGCCTTTAGGGAGATCGGGATAAAAGTAATTTTTCCGATCAAAATAGGTAGTTTGGGAAACAACCGACTCACAAGCCAGACTCAATCGAACACCTAGTTCGATCGCTTTTTTGTTAATTTTGGGCAGAACACCAGGAAGACCTAGGGTGATAAAACTAGTTTGGTGGTTCGGCTCTAATCCAAAACGATTTCCCTCTGGAGCAAAAATTTTACTTTCAGTGGCTAATTGGCAATGTACCTCAAGCCCGATGACAATTTCGTAGGACATGTAAAAAGAGTAGGTTCGAACAAAAATAAGTCTTTTGTCTTACTTTTTTTGTGAACCGATCAATTTTCCATCGGTTCATTCTAAATCTTGAAAAAAACAAGGCGTCCTAGGTATTCAACCTACCCAGGACGCCGCACCAAAATGAATGATAAGGGATTACACGCGAACGATTTCGGCTCCGATCGCATTTAGTCGGGTGTCGATGAATTGATACCCTCGATCTATTTGCTCAATATTATCGATGGTGCTTGTGCCCTCTGCTGAAAGTGCGGCAATCAACAAGGCGACACCGGCCCGAATATCAGGAGACGTCATTCGGATTCCGCGCAGAGATTGCTCACGGTTCAGTCCAATTACGGTCGCTCGGTGCGGATCACACAAAATGATTTGAGCTCCCATGTCGATCAATTTATCAACAAAAAAGAGGCGAGATTCAAACATCTTTTGGTGGATCAGCACTGTTCCTTTGGCTTGTATGGCGGTTACGAGAATGATGGAAATTAAATCCGGAGTAAATCCAGGCCAAGGGGCATCATAAACAGTCAAGATTGAACCATCAATCAAGGTACTTATTTGGTAATTGGATTGGGCTGGAATATGAATATCATCGCCACGAAACTCCAATTGGATTCCCAATTTACGGAAGGTATCTGGAATTATGCCGAGCTCAGGAATTTGACAATTTTTGATCGTTATTTCGGATTGAGTCATGGCTGCCAGACCGATAAAACTTCCGATTTCGATCATATCGGGTAGCATCGTATGTTCACAACCACCTAACTCAGCCACGCCTTCGATGGTGAGGAGGTTGGAGCCCACTCCTTCAATTTTGGCGCCCATCCGATTTAACATTTTGCAAAGTTGTTGCAAATAAGGCTCACAGGCTGCATTGTAAACGGTTGTTTTTCCAGGTGTCATGACAGCGGCCATCAGCACATTGGCTGTACCTGTCACCGAAATCTCATCCATCCACACGTAAGCTCCTTTCATGTGGTCACCTGAAACAGAATAGAAGGCATCGTTGGCATCGTAATCAAATGTTGCACCTAATTTCTGAAACCCAATAAAATGGGTATCTAAAGGACGACGACCAATTTTATCTCCCCCTGGACGCGGTGCTTTACCTTTTTTGAATCGAGCCAACATGGGCCCCAATAGCATAATAGACCCACGCAAAGCAGAGGCTTTTTCTTTGTAAGCTTCCGTCTCGAAGTAGTCGAAATTGACCTCGCTTGCCTCAAAGCGGTAGGAACCTTCACTTACTTTGGCCCTTTTTACACCCATATCCTCCAGGAGCTCCATCAATTTATTGACGTCCCGAATCGAAGGTATGTTGTGGATGGTAACCGGTTCTTTGGTTAATAAAACCGCACAAAGAATTTGAAGTGCCTCGTTTTTGGCGCCCTGTGGGATGATCTCACCTGAAAGCTTACGACCTCCAGTAATTTTAAATGATGGCATAGAAGGTATTAGCGTCGTTTTTTATCTCGGTATTTATTAAAATTATTTTTGTTCCGATGCCCTGAGTAGGAATTGGGTCGATGGTGGTTGTTGTTACTTTCCGGTTTCGACACGTAAAATTGTTTGGTTGGTTTGCCTAGCGTGTGGCCCTGTCCATCTCTTGGATTGGCATCTTCTACCAGGCCATTGGCCCGTAGATCATCAATTTCTTTTTGCAACTGAAAACCCGAAAGCTCCAAGATCTGCTGCAAACAGCTCTCGGTTTCGATGGAGTCTTTGTTCCAGGTCTGAAAGAAATTCTTCATTAACCGAACCAAATAGGAAATAAAGGCTTTACGCTCGTCTAAATTCTCGGTTAACATGGCCTTTAGAACCAACAACTCCAAATTGCGTCCGTAATACCGGTGTTTCAGCTGATTTTGAGAGTATGGAATTTGCTTGGGCTTTTTCCCTAAAATTTCTTTTGGCGGAGCTGGAAAAGGGCTATCCACATCCAGATCAAAATTGGCCATAATGTAGAGGTCGTCCCAGAGCTTTTTGCTGTAATCGATGCCATCCCGCATGTTAGGATGTATCTGCCGCATGAGTTCAACTAAAATATGTGCATGCTTTGTTCGCTTTTCACGATCGGGGATGGTGATGATATAATCCACCAACTTCTGCACATTACTACCGTATTCTTTCATTCGAATGATTAAAATTCAACGTAAAACTACAAAAATATAGCACGATATTCATGGCATTCTCCCCTACTTTTTGTTTTGATCTTCGATTCGGCGGATCCACTCTTCGATTTGTTCTTGGGTAAATGCAGGTTTTGGCTCGTGATTTGGCACAATTCCTTTGAGTTCATGCAGGAGGCGGTCCACCACCATCAACCGCATGGTCCGCTTATCATCAGCTGGGATGATATGCCAAGGATTGACTTCGGTGGAAGTATGTTGAAACATTTCTTGGTAGGCGAGCTGATAGGTATCCCATTTATCCCGTTCTTCCAAGTCTCCGGGCTGAAATTTAAAATGCTTGGAGGGGTCGGTCAGTCGATCAATCAGCCGTTTGCCTTGCTCTTTCTTTGAAACATGGAGAAAAAATTTAATGATTTTAAAACCATTCCAGGTCATGTAGTCCTCCCATTGCCGAATGGCTTCATACCGTTTTTTCCATAAAGCCTCACCTGATGGACTCGGTGGTAAACCTTGCGAGGGGAGGATTTTGTCTTTGTGAACACGTACCACTAAGACTTCCTCGTAGTAGGATCGATTGAAGACGACCAACTGGCCTCGTTCAGGAGATTCTAAAACACAGCGCCACATGAAATCATGCCGTAATTCGGTTTCAGATGGCCGCTTGAAGGAGATAAATCGAAGTCCCATTGGATGAATCCCCTGAAATACAGCCTGAATGGTCCCATCTTTTCCAGCGGCATCCATGGCCTGGAAAATCACGAGTACCCCATGAGAAGGACGTTCAACTAGCTGTGTTTGAAGTTGACTCAGTTCATTTCTTGCTTGAATCAAACGCTGTTCATAGTCCTCTTTGGATGAATAGGGTGGGTCGACTTCCGTCGGAATATGGGATAATACCACAGGTCGATTGTCAAACTTAATATCCATGTTGTAAAGAGAAAGGTATGACACAAGGTACATTTTTTTGGGCAATCCAGAAATACTATCTACCTTTAAATGGTTATTTTACCATTGTTTCCAAAACGTATATGAATATTGTTTCTCGTTGGGCATTATTCACCTTCCTGTTAGGCGTCGGGTTGATGTGCCAAACTTGCTATCCCATTCAGTCTCAACCTACTCTTTCTCCGACACGATTTCCAAAACGTGAGTTACGAGGTGCTTGGATTGCCACCGTTCACCAAATCGATTGGCCCTCGAAACAAAACTTCGATTCCAACAAACAAAAACAAGAATTCATTTCCATATTGAATCAACATCAGGCCACCGGGATCAATGCGCTTTTTGTCCAGGTCCGAGCCGCTTCTGATGCATTTTATGCCGTAAGTGATGAACCGTGGTCGGAATGGTTAACTGGTGAACAGGGGCTGCCCCCTTCCCCATTGTATGACCCTCTCGCGTTCCAAATTGAAGAGGCTCACAATCGACAAATGGAATTCCATGCGTGGCTGAATTTAAATCGTGGCACCCATAAAACCACAACGTCGGTCCATCCAGACAATCCAACCAATCGCCATCCGGAATGGTTTTACTCATATGACGGACACTTAATTTATAATTTCGGGCTACCAGAAGTCCGAAATCATTTATTGAAAATTGTTCGGGGAATCGTTCAACATTACGATGTGGATGGTATCCATTTGGATGATTATTTTTATCCTTATTTAGTAGGGAACGAGCGCATTCCAGATGAAAAGACATTTGCCAAATATGGAAAAGGGTTCAAATCTATCGAAGAATGGCGAAGATCGGTGGTCACAGGTTTGATACGAGATATGGCAAAAACCATCCAGGAAGTAAAACCTTGGGTTAAATTCGGGGTTAGTCCATTTGGGGTCTGGCGCAATCAACAAGAAGATCCAGCGGGATCTCCCACCTTTGCAGGGCAAACCTCGTACGATCAACTGTATGCTGATGGACTTTTGTGGCTAAAAAAAGGGTATATTGATTATTTAGCACCTCAAATTTATTTTTCATTTGAGTCGGGGCGTGTGCCTTATGCTGTACTGGTGGATTGGTGGAGAGCCCAAACCCATGAACGCCATTTATTTGTGGGACATGCCACGTATAAAGTAAGGGCAGACAAGCCAGAACCGGGTTGGGATCGAAAAAATCAGATTGCCGATCAAATCCGGTACAATCGTCAATTTGGGAATCAGATTCGGGGCAGTATCTTTTTTAATACAACGAGCTTGCTTCAAAATAATTTGGGAGTGAGGGACTCGATTCAGCAATTGTATTCGGTCAAGGCTTTACCCCCTGCTTACCCTTGGAAAGGCACATTTCAACCTATCCCTCCCAAGGTGATCCGTCTTCAATCTAAAGAAGAAGGCATTGTTCTCCAATGGAAGCCACCTGTAGAGGATACTTATCGATGTTACCAATGGGTGATTTATAAATTTCCGGAGGGCCAGGTGGCCAATATCGGTAATCCAGAATACATTCAAGCGATAGTGTCGGGCAAACAAGGGCAATGGCTAGACTGTCAAGCCTACAGAGTTCCAGGGAGGTACGTCATTACGGCCGTGGATCGATTGGGAAATGAAAGTAATCCATCCAAATTAATCAAATCACCGGCCGGAACGTTTGTTGCGACGGAGGAAAAATGAGAGAAGTACCGATTGAACGTCCGATTGGCTATCGACTGGGATAAAATCGATTCGCATTTGACCACACCGAATTTTAATGTCCTGGTAAAATTGGTCCATGTGCGCACGATAGGCTTCTTGGTATTCGGTGGGGCGAATGTTTAATTTTTCACCGGTCTCGGCATCGACCAAGGTATAGGGGCGATTTTCCCAGTGGAAGTCCTTTTCTGTCTGTGGGTCGGTGACATGAAAAAGCAGTACTTCATGTTGTTTATGACGCAAGTGTTGAAGAGCTTCCATTATGTCCTCTGTTGCGTCAGGATTGTCGAACAAGTCGGTAAATAAAACAACAAATGACCGCTTGGGCAGGCGCTCAGCCAAATCGTGAAGGGCTGGAATGAGGGTTTGCTCCTGTTGGGTGGAAGGAGGAGCGCTGGTTAATATGGATTCGAGCGTGCTGAAAATAGAATGAAGCTGGGCGCCAGTGGCTTTGGCTGGCTTGAATTGAAGATCTCCATTAAAAAATGTGGTCAGTCCCACCGCATCCCGCTGTTTAAACAAAAGATACGCCAGAGAGCCGGCAGAAATCAAGGAGAACAATAGTTTGGCTCGGGTATCTGCTGGATAAAACATGGAACCCGATACATCCACGACGAGTTGACACCGTAGATTTGTCTCTTCCTCATAGCGTTTGACAAAGAGTTTGTCTGTCTTGGCTAATACTTTCCAATCGATATGCCGTGTACTTTCCCCCGAGTTAAAGGCACGGTGTTCTGCAAATTCAACAGAGAAACCGTGGAAAGGAGATTTGTGTAGACCAGTGATAAAACCCTCCACCAGTTGTTTTGCATACAATTCTAAGTTCCCAAATTGCTGGAAGTCGTGCCAATTCATGTAGATCTTCTTTATTTTTCCCCTTCGGGTCCTTGCCCAGGTTTTTGAAAGGGCGGTTTGACCGTTTCGGATGCTTGCCAATAGGCCGGTGGTTTACTAAGAATTACTTGCCCCTCCGCTCCGACCACCCACATATGCAAGGAGGCGATACCCGACTTAACGATACCTAGGTACTCAGCAGCGCCAAATGATATATCCAGCACACGTTTACGGACAAAAGGACCTCGGTCATTGACCCGAACAATGCATTTTTTCCCATTCGTTGGATTCGTCACCTCGATCATAGTTCCGAAAGGTAACGTCCGGTGGGCCGCTGTAAAATCATCACGGTCCATTCGCTCACCGCTGGCTGTTTTTTTCCCGTGAGAACGAACACCATAAAAAGAAACGCGACCTGAAAACTCTTTTCCAACAACCACCTCTTGTGCCCACGCTTGAGTGGATAGGCAAAAAAGCAGGCCAATTACTCGATAAACCATGGAATTCCTCTTGTTTAAGTACACTCCAATAGACAAAACGACCGTAGGCAAAGACTTGGTATTTGAGTAAAAAAAATCTCTTTTTTGCCAATGGTAAAGTAAAGATACGAAAGTCGTGGATTAAATCCCAGACGCCTCTTACGTGTAGAGATCATCGGTATTTAAAAATGAATGGTCTTAGATGTATTTTATTTGCTCAAAAAAGGGGAAAATAATTTTTTTTAATTCAATAAAAACCTATTTTTGAAGCACTATTTACTTCCAAATTACCAAGGGCTGTGCAAAAAGACGAAAGGGATAAAATCTACTCCAAGCGTGTGCGTGCGGGAAAACGTACCTATTTTTTTGATGTCCGAGCGACCCGGTCAAACGATTATTATTTGACAATCACCGAGAGTCGAAGATTTCAGAAAGAAGGTGATTTTGTGTTCGAAAAAAGTAAAATGTTCATTTACAAAGAAGATTTTAAAAAGTTCGCCACAGCCCTGCAGGAAACGCTCGACCATATCCAACAGGATTTGATGCCTGATTTTGATTTTTCACAATATGATGAAACTGACTCCCTCGATGTGAATGAAGACTTTGGAGGCAATTCATTGAAATGGGAATAAACTCATCCAAAATCAAGACCGCTCATCCGGTCTTTTTTTACTTTTATGTACTATGTTATACAAGGTACCTTGGGAATAAGTAATTTTGAATCAACAAAAAACACAAATACAATGAAAAAGTTAGAAAGAATTACAGAAGACAAATGGTTGGGTGGTGTAGCAAGTGGACTAGCTGAATTTTTAGGGTGGGATGTAACAGTGGTGCGATTGTTATTCGTTTGTGCCATTCCGCTCCCCATCCCAGCCATCTTACCGTACCTGATTTTATGGGTGATCATGCCGACCCGAAAAACATGGGCTGTTTCTTAACTCCTTGAAAAAAGCGTAACTTTCGATGTTACGCTTTTTTTTATGACTAAACTTTACGAAAACGACGCCTATCAAGTTTTTCAATTTCCGTATTTACCGGAAAACGCGCGCGTGTTTCTGAATCAAATTCAATGGGGAAACAAAGGCACACGGTACCGCCGACCCGTCACACGGGAAGGCGCCTCCCGGTTGCACCGCCCTTGGGCCTTTGTGATTCAGACCCAACACGAGGTAGTGGGTACGGTTTTGGCCAACCAATATACCTTCCTACCCAAGATGGATGGATATTATTTTCGCTACTTTGCCTCGCATCCCCAAAGCAGAGGTCAGGTATTTTTGGGAATTAATGCCCGCCGTGTCCTGAAATGGCTCGAATCACGTGTATCCAGTCATGATTTTTTTTACGCTTATTTGGAGAAAAAGAATGAACCTTCATTGCGCATGGTTCGGCATGTCGGATTTCAACCCTACCAGACCTCTTTGACACTCGGTTTTTCACGATTTTTCCCCAAAAAAGATCCTAGGGTGTATCGGGTCCGGAATGTGGATGAACAGACCGAGATCTCCGTTCTCCTCCAAAATCATTACCAAGATCATGCGTTTGTGCATCCCATCGGTTGGCATTACCAAAGCCAATATTTTGTGATCCGAGAAAAGGATACCGTCATTGCCGGATTGCAGGTAATTCCTGCGCGTTGGGAAATTACCCAAATGGAAGGCAAATTAGGGTCCTTTTTAGTTCAGTATGGACAATACCTACCATGGGTTAATCGCATTTTGAATCCCTCTTCTTTCCAATTTTTGGGTTTCGAAGGCATCTATGTTGCACCCGGACGTGAACAGGATTTACTCAAATTGATGGAACATACCTTGGCCCTGTATCGGGTCCATGCGGCCTTATTTTGGCAGGATCCAACTTCACCCTATTTCTTGGGCGATCGAACCGACTTAGGACTGCTCAATCAATTGGTAAAAGGGACAGGCTCTTTCCTCATGGCCAAAAATATGCCCGAGGACTGGAAAACCAAACCCGCGTATATCAGTTGTTTTGATTTCGTTTAAATTTTCAGAAGAACTTGACTCTTTCCGTATTCCCTTGTACATTCGCATCAAATCTGATTGTTCACGTGTTTAAAGAATTAAATTGCCACCTAGCACGTCTCTCTTATCTCCGTAGTGCGTGCTCATTTGTTCCCGATTTCCGGATTTCTTAATCTGGGGTGGCAATTCGTCTCCTCTCCTATTTGTTTTTATTTTTTATCCTTAGGCAGCTAAGGACTGTTTCCTATTTATTTACTATTCAATTTCCAAGCAATGCAAATTTTAGTCATTGGCATGGGAAAGGTGGGCTCATTGGTTGGCATTCTCCTTTCCAAGCGATTCTCTATAACAGGATTAGACAAAAATCCTCCTCATTATGATGTCCCTCTTCCATTTGAAGTCCTTTCGGGTGATGTATCCGATATGGCATTCTTGGAGGCTACCCTTCCTGGATATGATGCGGTCGTTTCCTGTATGCCGTATTACCTTAATTTACCGATTGCACAACTAGCCCATTCACATGGCATTCATTATTTTGATCTAACCGAAGACGTTCCGACGACCCAAGCAATCCAGGAATTAGCCAAGACCTCGCGCAGCGTCATGGCTCCACAATGTGGTCTTGCGCCGGGTCTGATAGGCATTGTGGGGGCTGACCTCTGCCGTCGATTCGACAAACTTCGGGATATTGAACTTCGAGTAGGTGCTCTGCCTCAATATCCTAATGGATTATTAGGCTATAGCTTTACCTGGTCACCCGCGGGTGTGATCAACGAATACATCAATGATTGTGAGGTCATTCACAATGGCGTTCGGAAAATGGTTCCCGCATTGGATGGACTCGAAAAAATTTATGTAGGGGGGGAAGAGTTCGAAGCCTTCTCGACTTCCGGTGGACTTGGTACCATGTGCGAAACCTTTGAAGGAAAAGTGGATACTTTGAACTACAAAACCATGCGGTACCCGGGCCATGCCAAGTTGATGCGCTTTTTGATCTATGAATTAATCATGAAAGAACGGCGGGCTCAATTGGAAGAAATTTTAACTGAGGCCAAACCTCCCGTCCAGGAAGATGTTGTATATGTATACGCAGTGGTGGAGGGATGGAAGAATAATCGACTCAAACGAGAGGAATTTTATCGGGCCTACAAACCTATTTTAGTGGATGGTCAACATTGGCGGGCTATTTCATGGACAACAGCGGCTTCCATTGCGGCGGTGGTTGAGATGGTGGCTGATGGGCAGATTCCTCCGACTGGATTTGTGAAGCAAGAGGAAATTGATTTTGGCACCTTCCTGTCCACCCAAAATGGTTCTTATTTTAAATCATGATTCACCTGTTCAATTCTTTTAAGCTAAATTGTCGCCGTTCACTTCATCAAACCTGACCAGCTTAAAAAAAGACTGAACCTAAATTTTGCCCATATGCACGAAACACTCACCATTGTTATGGACGGCTTGATGCGCCGTTACCGAGAACGCGTTCCCGATGTGATGAAAATTGCAACGGCCATGCAAGCAGAAGGACTCATTCAATCCTTTGAGGACATTGAAAACGATCATGTAGCCTTTCGGACGCTCGGCGTACCTCATCTAGGCATTGCTTCGTTCGAGAAAATCTTCTTGGCTTACGGATATGAAAAACGAGATTATTTTCATTTTGAAGGCAAGAAACTGAATGCTTATTGGTTCGCGCCACCCAGTCCAAAATTTCCACGCATCTTTGTCAGTGAGCTACGGGTTTGGGATTTACCCGAGCCCATTCAAGGAATCATCCAAAAGTACACAGCCTCGATCTCGTCAGATCCGGTGGATTCGCTTGATCTTTCCAACGGATACGAAGTCGATGCCTTTTTACATCAACCTTTATGGGATCTGCCCTCCTGGGAAGATTTTGAAACCCTGCAAGCAGCCTCGGAGTATGCAGCGTGGGTGATTTACAATCGATATTACCTGAATCACTACACCATTTCGGTCCACAATTTACCACTTGGATACGATGATATCTATCGATTCAATGAGTTTCTGGTACGAATTGGCGTCCGGCTGAATGATGCCGGGGGAATTGTTAAAGTAAGTCCGGACGGAGGGCTTCTTCAAAGTTCAACGGTAGCTGAAATGATTGACGCGACGTTTGCAGGGGGCGATGTACACCGCATTGCTGGAAGCTATGTGGAATTTGCGGAGCGAAAAATTTTACCAGCCTATCAAGATATTCCAAAAGATCAAATCACACGAGCTCACCGACGGGATGGATTTGAAACCGGCAATGCAGATAAAATTTTTGAAAGTACATTCACCACACAAACCAACAAATAAAGAAAAAGGGAGCCGGTCAAGCTCCCTTTTTATATACCTTCACATGAACGTCACTTGGATCTAGGCCAATGACTTTTTGCTGTGTGTCAATTTGATAATTTACTAAGTTGCCATCCACAAAATGCGCCGTTAACTGTTTTTTGGTTTGATACAACAGATTGTCTCCAGCACTTTCAATGACGATAGACTTGGGAAGGCGATTGGAATCCCATTGAATGAAAACCCGCTGAATGGGCAATTGAGGGTCGGTTATTTGGTAAATCGTTCGATCAGATTGCTCAACTGTTTTCACATTGCCTTGATAAACTGTCTTATTCAAATCCGACTCTTGGAACAGGGCCAGTTCTTTTACCCAATTGATCTGATTCATTTCTTTTTCCTCGACAACCTCATCAATGGTAATTTGCTTTTGCCAGGTGGCTTTACTTTGACTTAGCTTTTCTTGCTGCGAAGTAAAAAATCGAGCTAAATCCCAAAATTTGGGATTATCTGCTGTTTGATCGATGGATGAACAACCTGTTAAAAACAAGAAAAAAATAAGGTACTTCTTCATGCTAGATGGGATTCGAAAGGGTAACCACAGAAAATTCAGATAGGTTCAAAAAAAACTTAACCCCGTCGTTAAGAACAACGGGGTAAGTACTTATCTATTCAACCCTAACCTATTAAACTATGAAAAAACTCGTTATTACATCAACCAGTTCTCTTGAAGAGGAGCTACTTGGTTGTCGTTTTGAAAGAAAACCTCTTTAAATTTCTGCACTTGTTCAGGACTCGCCGGAACTTCGTGTGAGATTTCTTTCACTTGAATTGGCTTTGCAAAATAAACCAATTTGAAAGCATTGCGCTGAATCGCCATCTCAGGTAACATTACCTCGCCAATTGGCTGTACAGCAGGTATGGTATTCCACAGGTAATGAAATAGCATTTTAGCTTTGTTCACCTCTGAGACCCAATGCTTCACCTCTTTGTTTTCATTTCCTGCTAGTTGTTCGGTTACCCGATCAGCAGAAACTAAAAAGGCTTGCTTTGCCTCTGCACTCATGCGCAAGATGCTGGCCGGAGATGCTTGATACTGTGTAATGGCATGCGTTAAAACATGTAAATCTTGGTTTGAAACCCAGCCTTTAACAGCTTGCTTACCCGAAATAACACCATCTATATAGAATTCAGAAGAACGCGCTTGAATGGGCTCGTTGGCCATACTCTGTATGCTTGATACTCCGATCAACGATACAAAGATAATTGAAAAAATTGAGCGTGTCATGGATTTGTCAAATTTTATTTTCCTTAAGACTTTGCAAAATTGAACCTTAATTTTTAATTCTCCAAATCCCAAAAGAGAGGGCTATCCAAATTTTATTCGTGAATGAGTTCGTGTAGCCCTATAAATTTGAATCTATATTTTGTATTTTACTAATTACACAAAACAATATACTTTTAATATTTTTTTAAGTTCTATATTATATTTATTTCAAGCAAATGGCTATTTTCTTTGCAAAGTACAATCATTCGTTGAAAAAATTCATGGTCTTATCCACTCCTTGCCAAATAAAACTCTCCAAAAGGTCGATACAACGGGTAATTTTTGCCTCTACCACCAAATGATCTTCTGTTGAAAATCGACCTAGGACAAAATCGGCTTGTTTGCCTTTGGGAAAATCATTTCCTACGCCAAAACGAAGCCGGTTGTATTGACTGGTGCCTAGAACTGCTTCAATATCCCGCAGTCCGTTGTGTCCGCCATGGGAACCTTGTTTTTTCAATCTTAATTTTCCGACGGGCAGCGCGATGTCGTCGGTGATTACGACCCAGTTTTCGGGGGCAATTTTTTCTTGTTTGATCCAATAGGAGACGGCCTTCCCACTTAAGTTCATGTAGGTAGTGGGTTTTATTAAATGAACCGGACGACCTTTCCAAGTGAATTCGGCATGTTGGGCCAAACGTTGAAGGGAAAAAGTAGCTCCCTGTTTTTTGGCAAGGGCATCCAACACCTCAAAACCTATATTGTGACGCGTAGCGTCGTATTCCGGACCTATATTACCAAGTCCGATGAGCATTATTTTTTGCATGGGATATGAAAAATCAATTATTCTTCTAACCAAACGGCGTCTTCACCGTCTTGTTCATTCCAAACCACTCGAACCCGCTCGGTGTCGAGTGTGTTTACTTTCTGACCCACATAGTCGGGTTGGATGGGGATATCCCGATTGTATTTTCGATCGATAAGGCAAACAAGTTCAATGCGCGTAGGTCGTCCAAACGCTTGGAGTGCATCCATAGCGGCCCGAACCATCCGTCCAGAGGCGATCACATCATCACAGAGGATAACCTGTTTATTTTCGATAATAAAGGGCACTTTCGTGGCATTGGGTGTGAGCGGGGAGGTTCGTCTCCGGAAGTCATCCCGATAAAAGGTGGCGTCTAGGTAACCTACTTGAATGTTTTGTTGTGTTTGTTTGGTAAGGATCGCCGCGAGCCGATCCACTAACAAAACGCCACGAGGTTGCAGGCCTAGTAGGACCGAATTTTGAAAATCACCATGATTTTCGATTAACTCTTGGGCCAATCGTTCCAGGGTGATGCCCATACGGGCTTGGGAGACAATTTTTCGTTTTTGTGCCATAGTTAAAACTCGAAAATACAAGGATAATTCGGTAGCTTCAAATTATTTTAAACGCAACATGGGTTTTTCGATCCATTTCCAGGAACTCCAGGCAAAAAGGATGGACATGACCAAAACCACCACTACCCACACCCCACTGTGAGTGGCATGAAAAGTAACCAAGACGTTTACAATAGGCATATGGTATATGTATAGGCCATAGGAAATATCGTAGCCCTTTAAAATCCTTTCGGAAAATGAGAGGAAACTAAATGCAAAGGAAAAGACGAGTCCAACGAGTAATCCGTTGGCCAGCAATCCAAGGGGGCGGTAATCGTATGGATTTTGGTACCAACCCAGCCACTCAGCACCCACGATGACCACAAAAAAGTAAGCCAAAAACCAATAGACTACCTTATTCTCAAGCCAAGTCCGAATGCGGTCCCAGTGAAGGTACACGAGCATTCCATAGACAAAGAAATACAAATGATATGGCAAAGAAACGGTAGCGAGCTTGGCCACCAGCGAATCGGATGCAAAAAAATGATCAATAGAGGCATGAAATAGCAAAGAGAATAACGCAATGACCACTAAAAATATACTTTGCATTTGCCTTGAAAATGACTTAATTCTCATCCAAATAAGAGGAAGAACAACATAATATTGTAGTTCTACCGCAATACTCCAAAGGCTACCATTAGGATGCCCCACACCCCAGCTTTTCATCGTTTGGGGGACATAAGGCTGAAAAAAGGTAAGCTGGCTGATGAGCCAAACGCCCCAATCCCGAAGAGGCACCGACGGACCCACCCAAAGAATGGAAATAGCTGTCAAGAGCGTACAAATCCAAAGTGCAGGATAGATACGCAGAAGCCTATTTTTGGCATAGCGTTTCCAGTCAAATGGCTTACCATGAACCGAATACGATAAAAGGAACCCACTTAAGGCAAAAAATATGGGCACACCGGGAAAGTGGAACAACACCCTGAGAAATCCATAGATTGGATCAAAGAAATTCAATTGGGAGGCTGCATGCCAAATAAGGACTTGCAATGCTGCCAATAGACGAATGGTATCAAAATTATTAATTCGACTCATGGAGAACTTGGTAAAAACCATCGATCATCTCTTTGGCTACTTGCTGGGGATTGTACCGCTGGATGAGAGCCAAGGAGGCTTTTCCCATTTGTGGGAGTTCCTCTACGTGTTCCATGCACCAGCTCAGTTTAGAGGCTAGATCCTCCACTTGAAAAGGGTCAAAAGTAAAACCATTTTTTCCCTCTCGAACCAAATCTACGGAGGAGCCACAGCGGTTGGAAACGAGGACAGGCATTTGACAAACCATGGCTTCATTTAATACCAAACCCCAGGTCTCGGAGAAGCTAGGTAAAACAAACACATCTCCTAAACTCATATACAGAGGAACATCTTGCCAAGAAACGCCTGGCACAAACTGCACACCGGTGAGTGCGTGGATTCGGCAGAATTCCTTCAATTTCTCCTCTTCATCCCCTGACCCCACCACCAGCAGCCCCCAGTCGGCAGTTTGAACCGAACGATAGGCTTCCAGCAAGGTCAATAAGTTTTTCATGGAGGCAATTCGACCCACAAAAACAAAATTGTACCGCCTTAATCCACGCATGGCTTTGACATGATCTCGGGTGGGCCAAGCGGATTCAAATTTTTGACGGATGGCATCATTATCAACTGCGTTATTAGCTACCAGAATTTGGCTGGGCTTAGCTCCTAGTTGGATCGCATATTGAGTTGATTTGGTTCCATAGCAATAGAATCCGTCCCCTTTTTGAATAAAAAATCGTTTCAAGGCTTCTTTCCACCAAACCTTGGGATTATCATCTTCGGTGCTATCATTAGCAATAATCACCTTAATTCCTGTCCATTTGCAATACAGGCTGATCAGATTCATGGCCATGTCGTAATACCCCGGAAGGTTGATGACATGGGGCTTGTAGGTTCGAACCCACCGGAGGACCTTCCAAAATCGACTCCAAAATGGGATATTCTCCAAGAGCTCGTGAAAGAGTAAGGTAACAGGATATTGATGCAAAGACCAATCGATATTGCCAATTTGGGTGCGAGAACCTTCGGAGATGGATAACTGAAGAACATGCCAATCCATGTCTGCGGGTAACTGCCGATGAAGCTCGGAATAAATTTTTGCTTTATAATGGGCCCAAACAAATTGATGAACCACTAAGAATCGTTTCTTTTCCTCTTGCACCTTGCTTTCCTAATTTTTCCTAATTGGGTGACAAACGTAAGAATTTGCCAATTTTGCGCCAAGTTAGCAAAAATCAACCTAAATTTGTTATTTCCGAGAAAGCCGATTGACCTATGTTCGAATTTGCCGATTTGATTTTAATAAAATACCGAAAACAACGAATTGCTTGGTCTCTTAGCTTTTTCTTTTTTGGCACACCGCTCATCTATTTTTTTCGAGATGGACTTGGGCTGGCTCAGAGCTCCAAAGTGTTTACTGCGGTGTTCGTTTTTGGAAGTCTCTTTTTTGCAATTCCGTTTAAGAAACTAACCACCCTGTATACTTACAATCTTAAACTGCTTTATTACATCATTGGGTATTGGGTTATTGCTCTTTTTTATTTAGCCGTATATACCCCTAATCGAGGTTGGTTTACCAACACAACCTCCGAGCTGGTGTATGCCGCGGTTATTTTTCTGGCTGGATTGATATTTGCCACCTCTTCCCTTGACGAACTCCTCGAATATGTTTTGCCAGCTAGTTTTTGGATCTGCCTATTAGGAAGTTTGGGGATGATTTTCATAGTCATCAAAAACCCCAACTTTGCCCTGGGTATGCGGGCTTCCATATCCTTTAGTGAAGATGGTAGTTTGACGTGGGGAAACCCGCACATTTATGGCCGAAGTGCCTATGCGGGTCTCATTGCTTCCGTCCTTTCGATGCCGGCGTTCAAAGGGAATACTCGAAAAATGATGCTTTTGTATTTTGGGGTCGTGGTCAACTTTGCGGTCATCGGGCTTACACAATCCTTCCAGACGTTCATCGCGCTGGCCTTATTTTTGGCCATTTATTCCTACTTTCAAACTACCCCTACGACTACGTATCGGCTATTGAAATGGATTTTTAGTTGGCGTGGACTATTGGTCTTGCTTTTCATATTATGGTCAATCTGGTATATTCTGTACCGAACCCAACTTGTAGGCACATTAACCAATGTATTCAATATTATTGGAGGCCGTTTTGATAAAATCTTCAATTTACTCTCACTTCAATCGGCAGGACCCGATATGATCGTCAATAAGGCACTCCCCAAGCAAGTGGACGTATCGGCTATGGGCCGCGTTGAAAATATACAGAGTGTTTGGGATGGTTTTATTGAAAATGTGACCAACGGGGAATGGTGGTGGATTTTGATTGGACATGGGTACCAGAAACTATATGTCGACTGCCCACTGATTCAAACCCTCAATGACCTGGGGCTTCTTGGATTCCTTGCTTACTTTTTACTTCATGTGGGCATTTTACAACGTTCCTTCCGGGAATATCGATTTAAAACCCATGATGGGATTTTATTTTTCTGTTATTTCATACCCCACACGTTTGTTCAAGATTTGGTATTTGGAATGCCGTATGACTTCCTGCGGTGGTCACTGTTTCTCTTCATGGCCCGCATACTAAAGCCTTATGTCGTGGCTAAACCTGCTGCTCTTTAACCAATTCTTTGGCTATTTTTTTGAGGTGCATAGTTTGTTCAACCACTTTACTAGCCTCCTCCAGAATAATTCGGCCTGCGGGGGTAGGTACCACAGGAATGGTGCCCCGATTGAATATCTCGAGACCCAAGGAGTCCTCAAGCGTTTTAATTTGCTGGCTTAGAGTAGGTTGAGTAACACAGCAAAAATCAGCCGCTTTGGTAAAACTTTTAAATTTATGAACCGCGATTATATATTCTAATTGACGTAAGAGCATACCACATTTTTTATCAAATGTAATTAAAAAAACCAAAGTAGGGTGGAAAGCCCGTAAAAAGTGGGAAACTTTCCTTTGTATTTGTAAATTTGTGAAAAAAAATCTTGGTCAATTACCGTCAAACTTTAGCCTCCTACCCTATTTTTTCAATCATCGGCGGAGTAGCCGACGCGCTTCAATGGGAGGTCTATGTCATTGGGGGATTTGTTCGGGATATCATCCTGCAAAGGCCTTCTAAAGATATTGACATTGTTGTAGTCGGCTCGGGTATAGCCTTCGCCGAAGCCGTTGCCAAGGCATTACCCTATGACGCAAAGGTCAATACATTTAAAAATTTTGGTACCGCTCAAATTCGATATCATGATTTGGATATTGAATTTGTAGGTGCTCGAAAGGAATCATATCGCTCCGACTCGCGGAAACCGATTGTTGAGGACGGTACACTTCAAGATGATCAATTTCGACGTGATTTCACCATCAACGCCTTGGGAATCTCACTCAATAAAGAACGGTTTGGTGAATTAATCGATCCATTTCAAGGACTTTCAGATCTGGAGAATAAGATCATACGAACACCCTTAGATCCTGATATTACCTTCTCCGATGACCCCTTGCGGATGTTACGGGCCATTCGATTTGCCAGCCAGTTGTCATTTGATATCGAAACCGAAACGTTTTTGGCTTTAGGAAGAATGCGCGAACGCATGTCCATTTTGGCTCAAGAACGAATTACCGATGAGCTGAATAAAATTATATTAAGTCCAAAGCCTTCTTACGGATTTAAATTGTTAGATCAAGCCGGCATTTTAAACGGTTTGTTTCCCGATTTGGTCAAGCTCAAAGGAGTAGAAACGCAAGATGGCAAAAGTCATAAAGACAATTTTTACCATACGCTTCAAGTCTTAGACAACGTGGCGATTCGCTCCAATAGCCTTTGGTTACGGTGGGCTGCCATTTTGCACGATATTGCCAAACCAGCCACGAAACGATTTCATCCCCGAGCTGGGTGGACTTTTCATGGCCACGAGGAGTTGGGCGCACGTTGGGTAAAAGGAATATTCCGGAAGTTCAAATTACCTCTGGATCAAAAAATGCGATCGGTGGAGAATTTGGTTCGACTTCACCTACGTCCGATTGCCTTAGCCAAGGATGGCGTCACCGACAGCGCCTTAAGAAGATTGTTGGTGGATGCAGGGGAGGACTTGGAGGATTTAATGATTCTTTGTCGAGCCGATATCACATCCAAAGATCCCAATCGGGTGCGAAAATATTTAAAAAATTTCGATCGGGTGGAGGAAATGCTGATTGAACTCGAAGTGAAGGATCAATTACGTAATTTTCAACCCATTATCACGGGCGAAATGATCATGGCGGTATTTGGTCTTACTCCCTCTCGGGAAGTCGGGTTAATCAAAACTACCTTACGAGAAGCTATTTTAGATGGCGTAATTCCAAATTCCTTTCCAGAGGCTTTTTCGATGCTTCTTGAGGAGGGTGCACGCCACGGGTTCAAACCCATACAAACTGCAGATGAAGTAGCACAATTACTACCTAAACCCTCAATACATTCTGATTCCAATGGATAATCGTACGTTCAAACGCCTCATCGGTGGTATTCTAAGTGCCCTTGGCGCCTTATTGTTACTATTTGCCTGCTTTGCATTTATGGCCTCTGGAGATACCTTGCTAGGCCTAGACATCACGGGTGCCAAAAAATTAGCCCCAACGACTTTAGGGCTAATTTTCTTGATTTCGGGACTAGGTCTGATCAATCGTGCCGATTAAGATCTAAAAATAAAGTGGCCTACCGGGCAAAGTGCACATCGTTTTGGTTGGCAGAAGTCACGGTATAATCCAATTAAACCTTGTGCATCCCCTGCGGTAGGGATTTGGATTTTCAAATGATTTTGCCATTGATCCAAAAGACTATTGGATTCAGGTGGTAAATCAAATAACCATTGGTAGGCTCTTTTCTCTCTATCGAATTCGTCCCAGTACCGACCAACGAAGATTTGGTAAGGGATTAAAATATTGATAAGCAGGCGATCAACCGCACCCAAGGGCAAAGCAACATGGGGATGTTTTCCTTCTTTCTCAAATCGATTTCGCTGATACCAATACGGATGAACTTTTAACTCGAATAATTTTCGAGCTGTATGCACATCGGTTGGTTCCAGGAATGTCGCATGAAGGTGGTGTGTTTTCCTCAAAAAGGCCACCCATTGAGCGATTCGAAGAGTTGGAAAATTGGTGGGACGGGTTCGACCAAACTTCCAATACACCGCCTCCATGGTTCGGTCTGTCCATGTATACTTGCGTTTGAAAAACTGAAACCACGTGATCCATTCCTTGATTTGGGGGTCTTCGGACTGTTCGGGCAGTAAGCCAGACATTCCAAAATATAGTGCCTCCATGGTTTCTGGCTCAGACCTCAGTCGGGCCATGGCCGAGTATGGAACTCGTTCTGCCAAAGTATCCATGGATTCCTTGTGCAAAGAGAAACCAAAACCTTGCGCACTCCATCGATAAGCTGTTTCTTCCCAATTTTTGTTGGTTGAATCAAACAGTGCATGTAGTTCGTCCACTTTTTTATTTATCCTTTCCAAAAGAGCACGTTGAATTGCCTGTGAGTATACATCTTGGGGAATAACCCACTCGTGGGAAGCGCAGGCAATAAAACGACTCTTGTCGGGAAATCGAATGAGATCTCGGTAGTGTTTGTACAAGGCAGGCGAAACAAAGGAGACGAGCTCCACCGTGGGCATAGGGGATCCATCGGGTCGACGAATTTCGAGGTCTTCCTCCCAAACCAAATGCAAAATGACGGTATTGTAGGCAGGATCTTGAGTATGTCCGTGGGCTTTCCAATCACTGGCCTTCCAATGAACTTCAACATGACCAAACCATTCCACCCCTTGAATGAGGAGACGGGCATGTTGAAAATCGGGACCTGATTGCGTGTGATGTACCCCGGGAGATACCACTTGGATGGATTCTCCTCGGGTGGTAACCAAAGGAGATCTGGACAATACCTGGTATTGCCACACATAGTGTAGGAAAAATTCATTCATGGCTAGTTTTTAAACTAGTCCAAGATATTGAATTTTTGAAGATAATGCGCCATTTCTTCCTGGTATTTTTTGGCTACCTCACCTGCTTTTTCAGCAAAATCTTCTGTTGAACTGGCGTATAGAATAGCTCTTGACGCATTGACCAATAGACCAACGTCTTGATTCAATCCGTGATCAGCCACATCCTCTAGGCTTCCTCCTTGAGCACCGACGCCCGGAACAAGTAAAAAATGGTCCGGAATGATCGATCGAACTTGTTTTAGGTAGGCAGTTTGGGTGGCCCCTACGACGTACATGAGGTTTTCGGGAGTGCCCCATGATTGTGAGGTACGTAAAACTTCCTCATAGAGATGAGCCCCGTTGGCGAGGGATAATTGTTGAAAATCTTGAGATCCCTCATTGGAGGTTAAACCGAGCAAAATGACCCATTTTTCAGGAAAATCGAAGAACGGAGTAACCGAGTCTTTTCCCATATAGGGTGCTACCGTGATGGAATCGAACGACATTCCGCTTGACTTGACGTCGAAAAAGGCCTTGGCATACAGGCGTGAGGTATTTCCGATATCGCCTCGTTTGGCATCGGCGATTGAAAAACAATTGGAGGGAATGTAGTTCCAGACTTTTTGTAAGGTAGTCCAACCAGCCGCACCAAGTGCTTCAAAAAAAGCAATATTGGGTTTGTATGCCACTGCAAAGGGAGAAGTGGCATCGATGATGGCCTTGCAAAACGAAAAAATGGGATCAGGATCCAGTGCCAGGTGGGAAGGGATTTTGGACAGGTCGGGGTCAAGACCCACGCACAAAAATGATTTTTTCGCTTTGATTTGGTCAACCAATTGTTGGCGCGTCATGAGAATGGAGTCGTTTTGAAAGCAAAGGTAAGTTGAAAACGCAAGAATCGGATAATTTAGACGGAAGTATGTAAAAAATACTACCTTTGCATTTAGGTAACTATGAAAGGAACGTATGGAATTCAAAGCTACGTCTATACAGGGCGTGATTGAAATCTTTCCCCGGGTTTTTGGGGATGAAAGAGGCTATTTTTTTGAATCGTATCAACGAGCTCTCTTCGTTGCGAATGGCATAACAGAGGAGTTTGTTCAAGATAATCAATCTTTTTCCAAAAAAGGGGTGGTTCGTGGACTTCACTTGCAACGTGCCCCATTTGCACAAGGTAAGCTCGTTCGGGTAATTCAAGGACGCGTTTTGGATGTGGCCGTCGATGTTCGTCCTCACTCTCCCACTTTCGGTCAATTTGTGGCGGTTGAGCTCTCCACGGAAAAACAAAATATGCTGTATATCCCACCAGGGTTTGCTCATGGCTTTGCCACTTTAGAGGATGCTATTTTCTCTTACAAGTGTACTCAGCTGTACGACAAGGCCTCTGAGGGCGGGATACTGTGGAATGATCCCACGTTGGGAATTAACTGGCAAATTGACTCCCCTATTGTTTCAGATAAAGACCAAGTCTTACCGACGTTCGAGGAATTCAAAAAACTGTGGCTTTAAGGTTGCAAAGGACAGCCTAGCTGGGTTTGCGCCAAAAATGTACCTCCAGACTTTACCTCAAACCCTGGATTTAACTCGATGGACTGGCCGGCTGATACTTTACTTTTCAACGTAGACAAATTAGTCTGTATCTGTAGTGTTTGTGTAGCCTCTTGAAAATACCAAGTTTGAGCTGGACTGGGTACTAGGCTTGCCGTGAATTGCTATGGGCACGTATAGACCAAGACCTCTTCCCATTCCCCACAGGAATCCATACTTCAAAAGAGGTTGACCGACACAACTGGGTGAAAGGTTCATTGAATTGTAGATTCCCCTGGATTTGCTATTGACCTTGAGGAAGATCGAACGGGAAAGGTATCGTTGTGGTTGATAAAAAAATAGGAATCAACGTGTTCACCGGAGTTCCAGGTTTTTGCTAGGACTGTGGATCCGACCTATATGTCCCTCATTGAATAGAAATTCAATGAATTTACAATACATGAATACTTTCCTCCTACACCAAATGAATGACATTTGTATCGTCTTTGGAAAGCGGAGGCTAAACACCATACAAAAATGAATTTCAGGCACTAAATGGAAATTAGGGTCACTTAAAGGAAGGGGCGACGTGGGGATGAGTCATCACGTCAAGGGGTTTAAGAATTATATTTTTGATACTCGAAAATAGGAGACCAATCCAATTTTCAGGATTCATAAAATACATTGAATCTGAAAAAAAGGATGGACGACAGCTAGTTACCCAGGCACCTCCAAATCATTCATAGATTAGCCAATGCATTAACAAAATGCCATCATCTCCGACCTTAAATGCTAATTGACCCATTTATTCCTTCAGGATATATATGGTTCAATTTCCACCCAAAAGGAAAAAGACGAAGGTCCGTCAATCCGTTTATCCAAGTTACTAATCGAGCTACTGAGGCTGTGAGGGTGATTGTTCTAACGTTTGAAATTATCCATTGGATTGAGAACAACCCAATTTAATCCTTATTATTGACTACCTTTACACCGGAAGATTTACTATACAATGAAATTTGACGACTACCGGCTAAGCCCTGAAATCAAAAAAAACTTAGCCGATTTAGGCTTTAAAAGGCCTACGGATATACAATACAAAGCCATTCCCTCCATTTTGAATGGAGAGGATGTCATGGCCATTGCCCAAACTGGAACGGGAAAGACAGCGGCCTTTGCCATTCCCCTAATTCATCAAATTCAACAGAAAAAAAGCAGTCGGAGATCCTCGGGTGTTCGGGCGTTGGTCATGGTACCCACACGGGAGTTGGCCCAGCAAATTACCCAAGTATTCAATCAAATCGGCAAACATACCAAAGTCAAAACGGTATCCTTAATGGGTGGTGTTGACCAAGACCCGCAGATCAGAGCGTTGGTCCAAGGTGTGGACATTGTCGTGGCCACCCCCGGGCGTTTGTTTGATTTAATTGCACAGGGTTATCTACCTTTGGATTTCGTGGATACCTTGGTTTTGGATGAGGCTGACCGGATGTTGATGCTTGGATTTTTCGATGACATTCAAGCAGTTCTTCGAAAAATGGGCACAAAGCGCCAAACCCTTTTTTTCTCGGCAACTTTGAATGAAGAAATCAAAAAGATGGCCTATTTGGTGGTTAGAAATGCTTTGCGGATTCAAATCGCCCCTAGCCAACGTATCAACAAAAACATCCATCATGTCGTCACTCAGGTTGAACAAGACGACAAACGCTTTTTCCTGGAACGGCTAATCAAAGAATATCCGGAAGGAAAAGGGATCGTTTTTGTCCGAACGAAAGTACGTGCCGAACGCGTCAAAGCGGCATTGCAACGAGTGGGTATACAAAGTGAAACTATTCATGGCGATAAAATCCAAAAAGAACGATTTGATGTTTTACAGCAGTTTCGCGCGGGAAAAGTTGCCTTGCTGATTGCCACTGATGTCAGCGCCCGTGGAATCGACTTACCGGGGGTCGACTATGTGGTCAACTACGATGTTCCAGAGGAAACCGAGAATTACATTCACCGCATTGGCCGGACAGGCCGTGGAATGGCCAAAGGCAGAGCGTACACCTTTTGTAGTACCGACGAAAAACCTCTACTTAAAGCCATCGAGGAATACCTTCAACAACCCATTGAAGTATTGAATATCGATTCTACCACTTACCAAGAAACGGTCCTTTTCTCCGAAGATCCTACTCGGACCTACGACTGGAAAGCACTCATTGCAGAACAGGATCAAATCAAACCCAAAAAGAAACGAAAATAACCCGCAACTGATACTAAGACTTATATATACTCGTTTTTATATAAACTTAGTATTATGAATTTAACAGAAATACCTTGGCTTTTGCTCTTTTTTATTGTGTTGCTTGTCGTGGCTATTCGCGATCGTTGGCAGAAGAAACACACGATTCGACATAATTTTCCGGTCGTTGGGCATTTGCGGTATTGGTTGGAAAGTATTGGGCCAGAGCTGAGGCAGTATATAGTGGCCAATAATCGGGAGGAGCTCCCGTTTAATCGGCAACAACGTGCTTGGATTTATGCCTCTTCCAAAAAAGAAAATAATTATACCGGATTTGGGACGGATCAAGACCTCCATGCTCCTGGGTATGTTTTTATCAAGCCTTCATTGCTTCCATTTCGACCTAGTCGAGAGCAACTGGACCAGATGCAGTTGATCCCTGCTGCTAAAACGTTTGGGACGCGTCGAAAGCGACCTTATCGACCTGCCTCCATCATCAACATCAGTGCTATGAGCTATGGATCTTTATCAAAACAAGCGGTCGAGTCCTTAAATCGAGGGGCTCTTTTGGCGGGGTGTTATCACAATACGGGGGAAGGTGGATTTGCCCCGGCGCATCAGCATGGTGCCGACATCGTATTTCACTTGGGTACAGGTTACTTTGGCGCTCGAAATTTGGACGGCACGTTTTCTCTCGAAAAACTTGTGGAACTGACGCAACAATACCCCAAAATTCGTATGATTGAAATCAAACTTTCACAAGGCGCAAAACCCGGGAAAGGCGGGGTTTTACCTGGAAAAAAAGTGACCGCCGAGATTGCGGCGATTCGGGGGATTCCGGAGGGGAAAGACGCCCTATCTCCGGCGTATCATACCACGTTTGACTCCATCCCCACGATGGTTCATTGGCTGGAATCCATCGGAGACGCCACGGGACTTCCGGTAGGGATAAAGGCGGCTGTTGGGAAATTAGACTATTGGGAGGAATTAGCCGACTACATGGCCACGACTCAACTTGGGCCCGACTTCATAACCATCGACGGCGGTGAGGGAGGAACCGGCGCAGCTCCTAGATCCTTCGCCGATCACGTTTCCTTGCCGTGGGTGGATGGCTTCAGTAAAGTATATCAGATTTTTTCCCGTCATCACCTCACAGATCGGATTGCTTTTATTGGTTCAGGGAAACTAGGCTTACCGGATAGTGCTATTTTAGCCATGGCGATGGGGGCCGACGTCATCCAAGTGGCTCGTGAAGCCATGTTATCCATAGGATGTATTCAGGCTCAAATCTGCCATACCAATCGCTGCCCAGTGGGCATTGCCACGAATAATCAATGGCTTACATCCGGATTAGACCCTACGCTAAAGAGTGTTCGATTCGCCCATTACATCCAGAGTTTTTCAAAAGAGGTCATGGAGATCACCCATGCTTGTGGGTACGAGCATCCAAGTCAGTTTACCATGGACGATATTGAAGTATCAATGGGTAATCATGCCCAAACGGCTACATTACGGGCTGTGTATGGATATCAAAAAAAGGGGCAGAATTAATCTGTCCCTTTTTTTGATCAATGACCTGATTTCCCTGAAGCTACCGTCTGATCGAAATCAATCCCTTGTTTTTTGAGTACACCACGAACCCTCCAACCAAAAAACATCAGATAACCAAAGCATACTATGGCTACGACATAGGAAGGTTGAATCCCAACTTGATCCGCCACGTACCCTTGAATTACGGGTACCACGGCACCACCGATGATCATCATGATCAAAAAAGCGGCTCCTTGGTTGGTGTATTTACCTAGACCTGCTGTGCCCAAGGAAAAAATGGAGGGCCAAAGGACCGAACAGAAAAGTCCTCCACTGGTGAAAGCAAACAGGGCAATATATCCGGAAGTGAAAAGTCCAATCAAAACAGAAACAAGCCCTAAACCGGAGAAAACGATCAGGGTTTTCACGGGCTTGTCTTCGGAAAGATAAAAAGCCAAGATCAAAAAGAGAATACAGAACGCGTATGGGTACATGACCGTGACGTCGCTACCTCGCAAAGCATTGACAAGCAGAACGATGCCAAAAGCAACATAAGGAACCACCCACAATAAAATTTGTCTCCAACGCTTGGACATCGGGAAATTGGGAATGGAGGCTGTCCATCGTCCCATCATCATACTTCCCCAAAACAACGAAATATAAGGAGAAACCTGGGAGGAATCCAATTGCTGAGTTTGATACAAAAATTCACCTAAATTGGAACCGATGGTTACTTCCACCCCTACGTACATGAAGATACCCAACATGCCTAAGATTAATTGTGGATGACGCAAGGCACCAAAACCGATGTCGATTTCCTCGGTGTTACGGATTTCGGGTAGCGGCGATCGATAAAAAAACCAAGCAATAGCAACAAATAAAAAGCCTAACACCAAGTAGGGTATTTTGACAGAATCGATGGTGGCCTGTTGAGCGGCATCCTCCGAAACCGCACCAAAAATGGCCACACTGACCAGAACGGGTCCTATGGTGGATCCAAAATTGTTCATGGCTCCACCCAAGTTGATTCGCTGGGCGCCTGTAGCAGGATCCCCTAGGGCAATCATGTAGGGCTGAGTAGCGGTTTGTTGAAGCGAAAATCCTAATCCCACAATAAACAAACCCGTTAATAACAAAGCAAAAGAACCCGCATTGGCCGCAGGGATGAAAATGAGCGTTCCGACGGCCGAGATCATGAGCCCAAACACAATTCCATTTTTATATCCAATGCGGTTCAAAATATCCCCCTTCCATAAGGCTGATATCAAAAAGTATAAAATGGAACCAACAGTATAGGCAATGTAAAATGCAAAGTCCACTAATTGAGATTGCCACTGCTGCAACAAAAATTTTTCTTTGAAGAGAGGAATCAATATGCCATTGGATGCAGCAACAAACCCCCAAAAGAACCAAACGGTTACCAGGGTAAATAAGGCGGAACGGTGCGTCCCTGAGTTTTGTGTCATAAGGGTAGTAATGGTTAAACGGATCCAATTTACCATTTTCTCCGTATTGACCTAAAAGTTCAAGGAATATTCTTACCCATTGAGCACGAAAACGTTTGCTTACCATTTTTTCTGGTCCCCCAAACGGTATTTTTTTATCCTTTGATTTCTTTCTTCTATCCTTTCCTTATATTTGCAACAAAGTTGCAAATATAAACTTGGAAATGAAAAAATTACCAGTAACGGTTTTATCCGGATTTTTAGGGGCGGGAAAGACGACCCTGTTACAGCATGTTCTTCACAATAAACAGGGTTTAAAAGTGGCCGTTATTGTCAACGACATGAGTGAAGTGAACGTAGATGCCCGTTTGGTTCAGGAGGAGGGTGTGTTGCATCGAACGGAAGAGAAACTGGTGGAGATGAGCAATGGCTGTATCTGTTGTACCCTTCGGGAGGACTTGATGATTGAAGTTGAAAAGCTTGCTAAAGAAGGCCGATTTGATTATTTGTTAATTGAGTCCACGGGTATTTCGGAGCCTGTGCCGGTTGCTCAGACGTTTTCATTTGTGGACGAGGCCTCGGGCATTGACTTATCGGCATGGTCTTACATAGACACGATGGTCACGGTGGTAGATGCGGCTTCTTTTGGACGTGATTTCAGCTCCATTGATACTGTTTGGTCGAGAAAACTAAATGAGGACCCCTCAGACCAGCGTACTTTGGTCAATTTGTTGACGGATCAAGTGGAATTTGCTGATGTCATTCTGCTGAATAAGTCCGATCTTGTCACGGCCCATCAATTAGGCGAATTAAAAGCGGTGATCCGGTCATTGAATGCGGGTGCTGAGATTATCGAAACAACATTTAGTGAGGTCCCCGTTAATAAAATCATGGGGACGGGGCGATTCGATTTTGAAACGGCATCTCAATCTGCGGGGTGGATACAGGAATTGGAAAAAGGTCATCATACACCTGAAACCGAGGAATATGGAATTTCAAGTTTTGTTTTTCGGGACAAACGGCCCTTTCACCCCCAGCGGTTTTGGGAGTACATTCAAAACGAGTGGTACGCCGGGATTTTACGATCGAAAGGGTTATTTTGGTTGGCGAGTCGACCTGACCAAGCTTTAAACTGGAGTCAAGCAGGTGGTTCGTTACGTGCCGATTCGGCTGGGGTTTGGTGGGCGAGCATGTCGTTCAGCCAACGTATTCAGTACGCGTCTTTTTTAGAAAATCAACGCATGATCGAAAGTCGCTGGGATAAACGCTTCGGCGATCGACAGAATGAGCTTGTGATTATAGGGCAAGATATACCGAAAGAGCAAATTTGGGCGGAGTTGGTTTCCTGTTTGTGTACGGAAGAGGAAATACAAGCTATGGAAAAAGGATACGCTTTCTCCGATCCTTTCCCATTACCCTAAAATAAAAAAGGCCAATGAACGCGTTCATTGGCCTTTTTTATTTTAATGAAATAGCCCTTTCATGAGTAAGAAAGTGGCTATTCCGGCAAAATAGCCAAGCAATGCCAACCAAGATATTTTCTTAACGTACCAAAAGAAATTGATTTTCTCCATACCCATGGCCGCGACTCCCGCTGCGGAGCCAATGATGAGGGCGCTGCCGCCGGTTCCGGCACAGAAAGCCAGTAATTCCCAAAAGGGATCATCTGTTGGAAACTGGTCCAAACTGTACATACCCATCGATGCCGCGACAAGCGGGACGTTATCGACGACAGAAGATAATAACCCAATGAGCGTTACAATTACTGTTTGATTTTGGAAAGTATCCGTCAGCCAATTCGCGGCTGAAGTTAAAATACCTACTGTTTGCAAGGCTGATACAGCCAACAGAATACCTAAGAAGAACAAAACTGAGGGCATATCAATTTTCTCGAGGGCGCGGTAAACCGATAGGTTTTTCTTGACTTCTTCTTCTTTATTTTTTAGCAAGAGTTCGGTAACGGCCCAAAGAATACCCAGAGATAAAAGCATTCCCATGAAAGGAGGAAGATGCGTAACCGTTTTAAATATAGGAACGAACAATAATCCCCCGATCCCCGTAAAAAAAACAATTTGCTTGTCTTTCTCAGATATTGGCTGACCCGTGGTTTCCTCCAATACTTTGGGGGCTAAGGTACCTTTCACTTGCCGGGTTACAACCACTAATGGGATAATCAAACAAACCAACGAGGGGACAATCAATTGAATCACGATATTTCCGGCCGTAATTTGTCCCCCAATCCAGAGCATGGTGGTGGTTACGTCCCCCATCGGAGACCAAGCTCCACCTGCATTGGCAGCGACAACGATGATTCCAACAAACAATAGGCGTAAATCTGCTTTGTCAATTAATTTTTTCACCAAAGTAACCATCACGATGGTGGTGGTAAGGTTATCCAAGATGGCCGATAAAAAAAAGGCCAGTACACTAATTATCCAAAGTAGTTTGACTTGATCTCGGGTTTTGATTTGGTGGGTAATGATATCAAAACCATCATACGTGTCTATCAATTCAACGATGGTCATGGCACCCATCAAAAAAAACAAAATACCCGCAATTTCACTCGTATGATGGTATAATTCTTCATTGACATGACCACTATCGTGCATCATAAACGTCACGAGCGTCCAACAAAGAGCACCAGTAAGCAAAGCGGAGGAGGACTTGTCAATGGAAATTGTGTGTTCCAGGACAATGCCCAAGTAGCCGAATACAAAAACGGCAACCAGTAACATTTCCATAGGGTTTAAATTTAGTTTTTAACAAACGCGTGTGTGTTTGCAAAAATAGGAAACTTGAAGGGTACTCAAAAGTTTATTTTGAAATGGTTGGGAAATGAGAGAGGAGAGATGAGTGATGAGAGATGAGGTGATAATGCCTAAAAACTATTGACCGTTTGGTGTTAATTATCACTCACTTTTCCA
>VFQO010000407.1_pt1 | contig 47134 bp, 44 predicted proteins | sample 3512331 | NCBI WGS metagenome assembly VFQO01 (sample SAMN10412371, study PRJNA504923) | tailings metagenome | isolation source: Replicate 3 from Balatoc abandoned mine | place: Philippines: Itogon, Benguet | collected 2017-08-28 | reverse complement strand
CGCCGCGCCAGCGCCTCGCGCAGCAGCACCTCGATCTCGGCGTTCACGCTGCGCAATTCGGCATACGCATGGCACCGGTATCGCGGCGGGGCGGCCTATTGCGTGTCGCTGCTGGCCCCCAAAGCGGTCCGCTGCAATATTGCTTCAAAGTTGATGGCTGTGGTATTCTCCTCCTGAATTCTTGGCAAAAGACTGAGGGGGGGAATTGATGTCGGATTCTTCATGGATGGATGAATTGCGGGGCTTGGTTAATCAGCTTGTCATATCGGCGCCGCGTGAACATTTCGAATTCTTCCGGATCGGCTTTGACATGACGGCAAGTGCGGCTGAAGAAATCGGTTTGCGCTACGTGGCTGCCTGCGTTCATCTTCGGATCGATCCGGGCTTTGGCGCATCGCGCGGGAGGCTGGCTGCTCAGCCCCGGACCTTTGATGAGGAGTTTGCCAAGGCAGGCCTGGGCACCGTGGTGCGCAGCCTTGACGGCAGCACCAATGTAAAGCTGCGGATCGCCAATCACCTTCAGGACAAGCGCAACGCGCGCGAGGCGACGCGGAGTATGGCGCCTTCACGGCGCTCTGCCATCCAGATGGAGATGTCCAAGCTGTCGAGCATGCCCCCGCATGCCTTCCTCGATACAACCAGCGGCAAGAGCGGGTACTGGGGAATTCGCGGCTGATAGCTGGCGCGCAGGCGGTGGGCGTGTGTTGAACTTGTGCCGCGGCGCGGTCGCGGCACACATTCTCCCCCCTTTACACCTCGGTCCCCGGTGGACGGCCACGGCGCGCAGGTGGGGTGCGGTCGGGCTTGACCCCGCGCCGCGCCAGCGCCTCGCGCAGCAGCACCTCGATCTCGGCGTTCACGCTGCGCAGTTCGGCATCGGCGAGCCGCTGGATCGCATCGTGAAGCGCCGGATCGAGGCGCAGCGGGAAGGCCTTCTTCGCAGTCATGGCGCGATCAGTAGAGCGATCCTGCATTGACCACCGGCTGAGTGTCGCGCTCGCCGCACAGCACCACCATCAGGTTTGAAACCATCGCTGCCTTGCGTTCATCATCGAGGTGGACGACGTCCTTCTCCGAAAGCTGGGTCAGCGCCATCTCGACCATCGTCACCGCGCCTTCGACCAGCTTCTTGCGGGCGGAAATCACCGCTTCGGCCTGCTGGCGGCGCAGCATCGCGCCGGCGATTTCGGGGGCATAGGCCAGGTGGGTTAGGCCGCATTCGTCAACCGTGATGCCCGCGACCGACAGCCGCTCGATCAGGGCGACCCGCAGTTCGGCGCTGACCTCCTCGTGGTTGCCGCGCAAGGTGACTTCGAGATGCTCGATATCGTCATAGGGGTAGCGCGAGCCGATGGCGCGCACAGCCGCCTCGATCTGGGCGGTGACGAATTCGCGGTAATCGTCAACGTCATAGAGCGCCTGCGCGGTGTCGGTCACGCGCCACACCACCTGCGCGGCCATCTCGATCGGGTTGCCGCGCGCGTCGTTCACCTTGATCGTCTGCGAGATCACGTTGTTCGCACGCACCGCGATCTTGCTGCGGGTCAGCCACGGCAGCACCCAGCGCAGGCCTTCGTTGCGGTCGGTGCCCTTGTAGGCGCCGAACAGCTGGATCGCGGCGGCCTCGTTGGGGTTGATCATGTAGAAGCCGGTGAGGATGAACAGGCTGACGAAGCCGGTCACCCCGGCGCCGATCATCAGCGTGCCGTCAACCTCCGGATCGGGCGCGATGGCGCCGAGAAACAGCCACACGGCAAGCGCCGCCAGCCCGAGGCTGACCAGCAGCATCACATAACCGCTCTGGGTCGAGGCCGGAACTTCGCGGCTGCGATTGAGGGCGGGGGTATCAACAGAGGACATGACGAATCTCCATTCCCGATATAATTGTGATATCATTTTTATATTGCCAGTCCGGGTCGTCAAGCAGATTCGCCAAGGGCCGGTGTGCGGGCGGCGCATCTGCGCTTTGCGTGGCGGGTGGTTTCGGGTTAGCTATCGGTCCCAAGGGGTTTCACGCGCGAAGGGGGGTTCGGGTGGACAGCGGCGACAACTCGGCCACGCAGGCGCGTCCACTGCTGTTCGTCAGCTATTCCCGCAAGGATCTGGACCGCGCCCGGCCGGTGATCGACCTGCTCGGGGCCTCGGGTTTCGATGTGTGGTGGGACGGGCGTTTGGAAGGGGGGGAGAACTACCTCCAGACCACGGAAACCGCGCTGGAAACGGCGGCCTGCGTGGTGGTGCTGTGGTCGGCGACATCGGTGGCCTCGCACTGGGTGCGCGACGAGGCACAGCGCGGGCGCGAGCGCGGGTGTCTGGTGCCGCTGACGATTGACGGGACGATGGCGCCCTTGGGCTTCCGCCAGTTTCAGCTGCTCGACATCAGCGGGTGGGATGGCAAGCCTGCCAGTGCTGAAGCCGCGCGGATTTTGGTGGCGGTCAGAGCTAGGCTTGACGGTGAACAGACCCCGCCTGCCCCCCTCCAGACCCCCGTCAGCCCCGCTCCAGCGGGTGGTTTTGCGGTGTCGCGGCGGGCGCTGCTGGTCGGCGGAGCGGGCGTTGCGGGGGCTGCGGGCCTGTTTGGCGGCTGGCAATTGGGCCTGTTCGGCAGCCCGGCCTCGGCAGCGATCTCGATGGTAGTGATGCCGTTCCGCAACGAGACGGGCGACCCCGACAAGAAGTATTTCTCCGACGGGCTGGCCCGCGAATTGCGCAGCATCCTGTCGCGCAATCCGCGCCTCAAGGTCGCCGCCCCGACCTCTTCGGGGGCGATCGAGGGAGAGGATGATTTCGCCATCGGCAGCAAGCTTGGCGTCGGCAACATCCTGCGCGGCAGCGTGCAGCGCGATGCCGTGCGGGTGCGCGTGTTTGCCGAACTGGTGGCGACCAAAGACGGCGAAGTGCTGTGGGGCCAGACCTATGATCGCGCGCTCGAAGATGTCTTTGCGGTGCAATCGGAAATTGCCGAAGCCGTCGCCGTTTCGCTCGTCGCGGCGTTTGCGGGCGCGAACGAGGCGCAGCAGGCCGCCGCCGCGCAGCAGCAGATCGGTGGCACGCAATCGGTGGCCGCGTATGAGGCCTTTTTGCGCGGCCTTGCCTTCTATGATCTGTCGACCGGGCCTGAATCCGATCGCGCGGCTCTGGCGCAGTTCGAGGCGGCGATCAAAGCCGACGACAATTATGCGATGGCCCATGCGATGCGTTCGATCATGCTCGCCACCATCGCCAATGATGCGGTGAGCGGGAGCGACGAATCGCTCAGGCTGTTCGCTACCGCCAAGATCGCCGCCGAACGTTCGCTCGCGCTTGAAAGTCGGCTGGCGCGCGCGCATCTGGCGCTGGGCGTGGTGTTCAACAACGGTTTTCTGAAGCCTGCTGCGGCGGCCCCCCATTACCGCGCGGCGCAGGACCTGGCGCCGGGCGATGCGGACATCCTTCGCTCGGTTGCCTCGTTTCTGGCCTATGGCGAGGATCGGGGGCAGGCGAGCAAGGTCATCGGGCGGGTGCTGGAGCTCGACCCGCTCAATGCCGGGGCGTTCCGCGCGGCGGGCTATGTTGCACTGTTCGCGCGGGATTATCCCACGACAATCAAGCGTATGGAGCAGGCATTGGCGCTCAACGGGCTGATCGTCAGCGCGCAGTTCGGCATTTCCGTGGCGCGGCTGCTGCAAGGCGATGCGGCCGGTGCGCTGACCGCCGCAAGCGCTGAAACGGGCCGGGCCTACAGCCTTACCGCAGCAGCGATGGCGCACGCGAAGCTGGGCGACAAGGCCGGTTCGGACAGGGACCTTGCCCAGTTGCAGACCGAATTCCGTGACAGCCGCTACCAGCATGCGCAGGTCCACGCCCAGCGTGGCGAGACTGCGGCAGCCTTCGCCATGCTCGACCTCGCGTTCAAGCTTCGCGATCCGGGACTGCTGTGGCTGCGAAACGATCCGCTGATCGATCCGCTGCGGGGCGAGGCGGGCTTCAAGGATTTGCTTTCGCGCCTCGGGTCATGATAGCCCTTTGGCCCGCGCCCGATGGCGGGCGCGTTTGAGGGGGTTAATATCATGAAGAAGATCGTGACCTTTGCCGTGATCGCCGGCGCCGCTCTGTCGCTGGCCGCGTGTGGCGGCAAGACCGAAGAGGCGCCCGCCGCCGAAGAGACCGCGGCCACCACCGAAATGGCGCCGATGGCTGAAGAGCCGATGGCCGATGAGACCCCCGCCGAAGGGGCGATCGATCCGACCAGCAACCCGATCCGTCCGGCTGGGGCAGCCGAAGGCGAAGCCGCACCGGCTGCCGAATAAGGGATTGGCCCGTCCCCGCGCCATGTTTCACGTGGAACACGGCGCGGGGCATTCCTGAGCCGGACCTGACAGGGGTCTGGCGGGGGGCAAGAGGGGGGCAAGCGGGGGTCAAGGCCCGGTCTGACCCCGATCAGCGCAGCGGCAGCCCCGAGCGGAAACCCGGCAGGTTTTCAGCCAGCCACCGCTGCACCAGTTCATGGCCGATGCGCACATACTGGCTTGGCTTTCGTTCCGCGGTGGTCCCGCATTCCCATCCGCCGCTCACTACGCCGAACAGCACCGGGTTGTCCTTGCGACTGGCATAAAGGACCAGCGGCCCGCCGCTGTCGCCATAGCAGGCCTGCTGGTTCTGCGGCCCCGCCGCGCACACCACCGAATTGCGCCGCAGCCCCTGCGTGAAGGTGCTCACCTGCCCGCATTCCTCGGCGCTGCGCAGCAGCAGCTTGACCCCCTGAAGCCGTTCCGCCGCTTTCGAGGTGCCAATGCTGGTCACCCCCCAGCCATAGGCATAGACCGGCCGCCCGGCGACCATCGGGCGTTCATCAACCGACCTGCGGTCAAGGGCGATCCGCTCTGCCCCGAAGGTCCCGATCCCCCGCCGCCCGGCCCGCGCATCATACTGGACCAGCGCAATATCGAAGGCGAGCGAGGCGGGGTCGTAGTTCCAGTGCCGGATCACTTGCCGGATCGGGTAGCTGTTGCCCTCCTCCTCGCTCAGCCCCATCAGGCCGAGCCGGATGCGATAGGGGTTCTTGTCGATCGCGTAACGCTTCCCGCCCGGCCCGCGGGGCTGATCGATCAGGCAATGCGCCGCTGTCAGCACCCACCCGGTCGCCACCAGCGTGCCGCCGCACACCACCCGGTCGCGCAAGCCCAGCGTCATCCCGTCAATCCGGGCCGGACGCCAGATCAGCGCCTGCCACGGCGCTTCGCCGACCCGCGCCATGAACCCGCCGAGCGCACGCGGCTTGAGAGCGCAGATCGTATCGGTCCAGGTCGTGCCCCGGAATGTCACCGTGGTGGTGGTGCAGTCCGCGTCCCGGGCCGCCTGCGCTGCCGCGTCGCGTTCGGCGAAAACCTCGGCGTAATAGGCCTTTTCCTCGTCATCGGTCATCGGCGGGCGGACGAGGCTGGTGGCCAGCGGCAAGGGCGCATCCGGGTCCGTGTCGGCACGGCGCCGCAATTCTTCGCAGGAGGATTGGTGGCCCCCCTCACACCCCTGCGAAAGCAGCGCGTAGCCGCGCGCACGATCCGCCGGAAGGCGATCACCGTCGATCAGATCCGCGCCGAGGATCTGGCATTCGGCAAGCTCCGCCTCGCAGGCCGACAGGCGCCAGCGGATCACCGCGGCGAAATCATCGGCATTCAGCCGCACCTGTGCGGCCTTGTCGATCAGCACCACATCGGCGGCGGTGCCGCACGCGGTGACAATCCCCGCATCGCAGGCCCCGCCCAGCAGCGACAAGGCGGCAGGCGGGTTGTGCAGCACGCCTTGGGGATCGGCGTAGAGCTGGCCCAGCACCGCGCATTGCGCCTGATCGCCGCCAGCGCAGGCGGCGGCAAGCTGCGGCGCCATGCCGATCTCGCGCTCTTCGTCACACAGGAAGACCGACAGATCGCAGGCGCGCCGGAACAGCGCGAGCGCGATGCCGCGGTCTTCGGGCGGCCCTGAGCTTTCGGCAAATACCGCGCGGCCAAGCTGGCGGCAGGAAAGGTCCTTGCCCTTGCGGCAGGCGGTTTCCAGCAGAGCGCGCAATTCGGGACCGGGCGGGGCGGCCGGGTCTGCCGCTTGGGGCAATGCGCGGATCAGCACATCGCAGGCCGCCAGCGCGCCGCGATTGCACAGCGCATCGAGCCGCGCCCTGGCGGCCCGCTGCTCGGCGGGGGTGGCCGCATCAGCAAACTGCCTTGCGGCGAGCGTGGTGCAGGCATCGCCCCCGCCGCGCCGGCAGGCATCATCGCGCACCGCCGCGGCTTCCTGCGGATCGCCTTCGTTGCCCGCATAGTCGGATTGTTCGCGCAAAGCGGCAAAATCCTCGCAGGCATCGAGCAAGCCGAGGTCGCAGGCGCGCCTTAGCATGGCCATGCCGAACCAATAAGGTTGATCCTGCCGCAGGGCGACGAACAGGTTGCCGATTTCACGGCAGGCCGCCGCCTCGCCCGCCTCGCAAGTCTCGCGCAGCAGCAGTTCGGCGACCTTGCGGCTCTGCGGCTTGCCCGCGCCGTAGAGATAGGCCTTGGCGAGCGCGGTGCATCCGGCCTGATCGCCGCTGTCGCAGGCCTGCTGCGCGGCGGCGGCGGCGGCTTGTTCCTGCGCCATGATGCGAGGCAGCTTGTCGCGCGGGGCCGGATCGGGGCCATCCTCGTCACGATAGGGATAGGGGATCGGCAGGTCTGCGGGCAGCGCGGGCAGATCGCTGTAGCTTGGCGGCGGATCATCCTGCGCGGACAGCGGCGCGCTGCCTGCCATCACCGCCAAGCCGAGCGCGACCGCCATCGTCCACCGCCGCCGCCACACCCTGTCCTGCATCGCCTGACCTCCCCTGCAAGCAATTGCCGCAAGATCATGCGCTGTTCGGGCCTGATGGTCAAACCGGTGCCTTCGTGCTTGTATGCATGCCGGGCCTGCGCGTAAGCACATGATCTGCAAGGCCGGTGCGAAGGGGCGCATGGGCCGGGGGGAAAACGCGGTGTCGATGCCAGTCAGCCAGCCAACCCTGATTCGCGACAGCTGGCAGCCGCACCTTGCGCTCGGCATTACCGGGCACCGCGCCACCAACCCCATCTACGCCGCCCATGCCGGAGCGATTGCCGCCGCGTTGGAGGCGCTGTTTGCCCGGATCGACGCGATCGGGGCGAGCCTGCCGGGGACCCGCGGGGCGGTGCGGCTGCACAGCCTGCTGGTCGATGGCACGGATCAGATCGCCGCTGAAATCGGCCTTGCAAGGGGCTGGGATCTGGCCGTGCCGCTGCCCTTTGGCGCCGCGCTCAACTGCGCGATCAATGCCCATCCCTGCACGCTGGCCGATGTCGATGCGGTGCTGGCCGGGCGGGTGGCGGGCGATCCTGCGGTCGAGGCCAAGGCCGCCGCGATCCGCGCGGTCACCAAGGGCGCGGCGCTGTTCGAAATCGCCGACCGCGATGCCGAGATCGAGGCCTTGTGGCGCGCCAGCCTTGCCGCCCCCGATGATCACGCCGCCGCCCGCGCCTTTGACGCGATGGTGTCGGAAAATGTCGCCTTTGCAGGCAAGGTGATGATCGAGCGTGTCGATCTGCTGATCGCGGTGTGGGATGGCAAGGTCGCCAATCTGCCGGGCGGGACCGGGCACACGGTCGTTACCGCGCTGGCGATGGGCGCGCCGGTGCTGCTGATCGATCCGGCGCGGCCCGATGGCTGGCGCATCCTTGGCCGCCCGGAGGAACTGGGCCAGCCCGTCGATCCGCACGCGCCTGCCGATGTCGCCCGGCTCGAAGCGATCATCGGCGCCGCCGTGAATGTGGAAGGGTGGAGCCCCGATCTGCTCGCCCGTGAACGCTGGCGCCCGCAATCGAGCCGCGCCTTCGGGCTGTATCGCCGCATCGAACGGGTGTTCGGCGGGGGCGCGTGGCTGGGCTCGCTGAAGATCACTTACGAAGCGCCCGATGCGATTGCGGCGGGCAGCGGGGCCGGAATGGTCGCCGCGGCGCGCTCCATGCCGGGGGGCGATGAACGGATCGCGCGCCAGCTCGCCGATGATGTGATGCCGATGTATGCCTGGGCCGATGGGGTCGCCAACCGGCTCGCCGATGCCTATCGCAGCGGGATGATCGTCAACTTCGTGCTGGCGACGCTGGCGGTGATGGTGGGGATTGCCTTTCTGCCGCTGGGGATGGGCGGCTACAAATGGGTGTTCGCCTCGGTCGAGCTGCTGCTGCTGGCGGCGATCATCGCCATGACGGCGGCGGGATCGCGGCTGGGCTGGCACCGCCGCTGGTTCGCGACGCGGCGGGTGGCGGAATATCTGCGCCATGCGCCTGCGCTGCTGTTGCTGGGCGTGGTGCGGCCCACCGGGCGCTGGCCCCGGAGTGGCGGGGCGGCGCGTTGGCCCGAACATTTCGCGCGTCACGCGCTGCGCGATGTCGGCCTGCCGCGCGCGGCGCTGACGCGGGACTATCTGCGCGCCGGCCTTGAAGGCGCGGTGCTGCCCCATGTCGCCGGGCAACGCGCCTATCACCTCGCCAAGGCGCACCGGCTGGAGACGGTCCACCACCGGCTCGACAAGGCGGCAGAGACGTGTTTCGCCTTCGCGATCCTTTCGGTGCTGGCCTATCTGGGCCTGAAAGGCGCGGGTGTGCTGGGGTGGGTGCCCAAGCACTGGGCCGCGGACCTGTCGCCGCTGTTCACCTTCCTCGGCGTTGCCTTCCCCACGCTGGGCGCGAACCTTTCAGGCATCCGCTATTTCGGCGATTTCGAACGCTTCAGCGCGATTTCGCGGGTGGCGGCGGAGAAGCTGCACGCCATCGAGGAGCGCATCACCCTGCTGCTGTCGGGCGAGCCGTCGGCGCTGACCTATGCTGCCGCCGCCGATCTGATCCACGCGCTCGACGAAGCCGTGGTCGAGGAAATCGCGAGCTGGCAGGCGGTGTTCGGCGCCAAGCACCTCGCGCTGCCAGCGTAACCTTCCTCAATACCCGCTTGCCTGCCCGTCCTTGCGCATTTCGGTCGCGCCCGTGTAGACGCCGGTCGCCGGATCGCGGGCGATGATCTGGTAGCCGCCGAAGGGGATGCCGGTGGTCTCCACCTCGATCTTGTGGCCCATCGCCTTCAGGGCTTCGACCGTTGCGGCAGGGATGCCCGGTTCGACCTGCAACACGCCGAGCATGTCGACAGGCGCGGTGTCAGCGGGGCTGCCGGCCAGCGCATCGGTCGGCTGGCGGCCGCCATCATGGTGGAGCCGCGCCGCATCGCCTGCTTCCTGAAGGTTCATCCCGTAATCGACGAGGTTTACCAGCACCTGCACATGCCCCTGCGGCTGCATCCCGCCGCCCATCAGGCCGAAGCTGGCCCACGGCTTGCCGTCCTTGCGGATAAAGGCCGGGATGATTGTCTGGAACGGGCGCTTGGCGGGCGCATAGGCATTGGGGTGCGCCGGATCGAGGCTGTAAAGCTCCCCCCGGTCCTGAAACATGAAGCCCAGCCCATCGGCCACCAGCCCGCCGCCCATGCCGCGATAGTTCGACTGGATCAGGCTGACCATCATGCCCTGACTGTCAGCAACGGTCAGATAGGTCGTATCGCCCTCACCCTCCAGCTTGGGGGCGATCAAGGCACCGGGGCTGAAAGCGGGTGTCGCCCGCGCCGGATCGATCAGGGCGAACCGCTCTTTGCCATATTCATCGGTTAGCAGTTCGGCGGGCGTTTGCGCAAAATCCGGATCGGCATAAAAGCGCGCCGCATCTTCAAAGGCGAGCCGCTTGGCCTCGGTGATGTAATGGATCACCTGCGGGCTGCCGCGCTCCCACTGGCTCAAATCCACGTTCTTGAGGATATTGACCATCTGGAGCGCGGCAAACCCTTGGCTGTTGGGCGGCAGTTCGCACAGTTCGTAACCTTTGCGATAGGTGACGCAGGCGACATCCACCCATTCGCTGCGATGGGCGGCGAAATCGGCGAGGGTGAAGGCGCTCCCCTGCCTTTGCAGATAATCGACCATCGTGCGCGCCGTGGCGCCCTCGTAGAATTCACCCCGCCCGTTCTGCGCGATGCGTTCCAGCGTGGCGGCCAGATCGGGGTTGCGGAACATCTCGCCCGCACGGGGGGCGCGGCCGTTGGCGAACCATGTCTTGCGGGCATTGCTGAAATCGAAGGGCACGCGCTTTTGCTGCGCCTCGTAATTCTTCAGCCCGCGATCGAGATACATGGCGATGACCGGCGCGACCGGGTGGCCTTCGCGGGCATAGCGGATTGTGGGGGCGAGCACCTTTTCCATCGGCAGCTTGCCATAGCGTTCGTGCATGGCGAACCACGCATCGACCGTGCCGGGGATGGTGATCGGCAGCACGCCCACCGGCGGCAGGCTGGTCGCGCCTGCGGGAAGCCTGGCCTTGAGCTGTTCGAGCGTTTGCCCCGAAGGCGAGCGGCCCGATCCGTTGAGACCCACGAAATCGCCGCTCGAAGGGTCCCAGATGATCGCGAACAGATCCCCGCCGATGCCGTTGCCGGTCGGCTCCATCAGCCCGAGCGCCGCATTGGCGGCAATCGCCGCATCGACCGCGCTGCCACCCGCCTTGAGGATATCGAGCGCGATCTGGGTCGCCAGCGGGTGGGCGGTCGCCGCCATCCCGTGCGGGGCGACCACGGGCGAGCGGCTCCACTGCGCGCCCACAGGCCGCGCACCCGCGCCGATCCCGGCGGTCGCTTCGGGCGTGGTGCCGGTATGGGCCGGGGGCGGGGCGTCCTGAGCCACGACGGGCGCGGCGATCAGGGCGGATGCGGCAAGCAGCAGGGGGACGAGTTTCAGCATGGCTGCGCACCCTAAGGGCCCCGGGCAAACCTTCAAGCAGGACAGGCCGTGCCGCTATGAAAAAGGCCCCCGGTGTCACCACCGGAGGCCCCTTTCCCGTTTCGCGACTGGCGCCTCAGGCGTGATACTTGGCCCAGGTCACATCGAAGCGGTCGGCGTTCATCACCTTGTTCCACGCCGAGATGAAGTCGCACACGAACTTGCCCTCGTTCCCGCTCTCGGCATAGACCTCGGCCTGCGCGCGCAGGATCGAGTTCGAGCCGAAGACGAGGTCGGTGCGGGTCGCGCGCCACTTTTCCGCGCCCGTCGCCCGGTCGGTGCCGACATATTCCTCCTCACCCGAACCATCGACCGGGGCCCACTTGGTCCCCATGTCGAGCAGGTTGCGGAAGAAGTCGGGCGTGAGCTTGCCGGGCGTTGCGGTCAGCACGCCGTGGCCGGTGTTGCCGCTGACCGCACCCAGCGCCCGCAGGCCGCCGACCAGCACGGTCATTTCCGGCACCGACAGGCCGAGGAGGTGTGCCCGGTCGATCAGCATTTCCTCGGTGCGGACCTGCGCCTTGGTCTTCAGGTAGTTGCGGAAGCCATCGGCAAACGGCTCCAGCGGTTCGAAGCTTGCGGCGTCGGTGTGTTCTTCACCCGCATCGCCGCGACCACCCATGAAGGGCACGGTGACATCGAAGCCTGCATCCTTCGCCGACTTCTCGACCGCTGCCGAACCTGCCAGCACGATCGCATCGGCCATCGAAAGGCTGCCGCGGTGGGCTTCGATGGTATCGAGCACTTTGGCGAGTTCCGCCGGGTCATTGACCGCCCAGCCCCGCTGCGGCTCCAGCCGGACACGCGCGCCGTTGGCACCGCCGCGGTGGTCGGAGTTGCGATAGGTCGAGGCTGAGGCCCAGGCCGCCTTGACGAGTTCGCTCACCGTCAGTCCGCTGCCGAGGATCGCCGCCTTGAAGCGGGCGATTTCGGCGTCCGAGGGGGGCGTGCCGGCGGGCACCGGGTCCTGCCAGATCAGCGTTTCTTCCGGCACTTCCGGGCCGAGGTAACGGACCTTGGGCCCCATGTCGCGGTGGCACAGCTTGAACCACGCCCGGGCAAAGGCATCGTCGAGCGCAGCCTGATCGTTCAGGAACTTTTCGGAAATCTTGCGATAGTCCGGATCGTTCTTGAGCGCCATGTCGGCGGTGGTCATGATCGTCGGCACGCGCTTGTTCGGGTCGCGCGCATCGGGGGCCATGTCTTCGGGATCGGGGTTGATCGGCGTCCACTGGTGGGCACCGGCGGGCGATTTCACCAGTTCGAAGTCGTATTTGAACAGGATGCGGAAGTAGTCGCCGCCCCACTTCGTCGGGTTGTTCGACCACGCGCCCTCGATCCCCGAGGTGGTGATGTTGCCCGCGGCGATTTCGGCCTCGTCGTTGAGCCAGCCGAAGCCCATCAGGTGCAGGTCCTCGCTTTCCGGAGCGCCGCCAAAGGTGTCGGACGGGTGCGCGCCGTGGGCCTTGCCGAAGGCGTGGCCGCCTGCGACCAGCGCCACGGTTTCCTCGTCGTTCATCGCCATGCGGGCGAAGGTCTCGCGCATGTCGCGGGCCATGCCCTCGGGGTCATGCGGGTTGCCCTGCGGGCCTTCGGGGTTGACGTAGATCAGACCCATCTGGATCGCGGCCAGCGGGTTTTCGAGCGCGCGGCCTTCCTTGGGCTGGATGCGGGTGGCAACGCCTTCGTTGACCCACTGCTCCTCGGTGCCCCAGTAGACGCTTTCCGGCTCGAACACATCGGCACGGCCGCCGCCGAAGCCGAACACGGGCCCGCCCATGCTCTCGATCGCGACATTGCCGGCGAGGATGAAGAGGTCGGCCCAGCTGATGTTCTTGCCGTATTTCTGCTTGATCGGCCAAAGCAGGCGGCGCGCCTTGTCGAGGTTGCCGTTATCGGGCCACGAGTTGAGCGGCGCAAACCGCTGCTGCCCGCTGTTGGCGCCGCCGCGCCCGTCACCCGTACGGTAAGTACCCGCCGCGTGCCAGGCCATGCGGATGAAGAACGGGCCGTAGTGGCCGTAATCGGCCGGCCACCACGGCTGGCTGTCGGTCATGAGCGCGGTGAGATCGGCCTTCAATGCCGCGTAATCGAGCGCGTTGAACGCCTCGGCATAGTCGAAGTCTTCGCCATAGGGGTTCGCGCTGCGGCCGCCTTCGGTCAGGATATCGACTTGCAGCGCCTGCGGCCACCAATCGCGGTTGGTGCGGCCCAGCAGATTGCGCATCTCCGTGCTGCCGTGGAACGGGCAACCCCCGCTCATCTCTCCGGTTTTTGCGTCCATGATGTCTCTCCTCTCATGTGCAGACTCGCGCCTGCCGCGCGCAGCCTATGGGGGGAGAATGACGCTTTCGGGTTGGAGCGTCCAATCGATTAATGCGGAAGGTTTGATTGAGCAGGGCGATTAATGGAGCGGCGGGCAATGAAAAAGGGCGAGCCTTTTTCAGGCCCACCCCCGGCCCCTCCCGCAAGCGGGAGGGGAGTATCAGCGCCAACCTGTCCCCCTCCCGCTTGCGGGAGGGGTTAGGGGTGGGCAAGTCGGCTCAAGCTGCCTTGGCCACATCCTCCACCGGCTCATTCCGGATCAGGAAGTCAAACGCGCCCAGACCCGCCTTCGCGCCTTCGCCCATCGCGACGACGATCTGCTTGTGCGGCACGGTGGTGCAATCGCCCGCGGCATAGATGCCGGGGATGCTGGTCGCGCCGTGATCGTCGATCACGATCTCGCCGAACTTCGACAGCTCCAGACCGGTCTCGCGCAGCCATTCGGTGTTGGGGACGAGGCCGATCTGGACGAACACGCCTTCCAGATCGATGCGGCGTTCATCGCCATTGGCGCGGTTCTTGACCACGAGGCCGTTCACGCGGGCGCCGTCGCCCAGCACTTCGGTGGTCTGGCCGTTGGTGATGATTTCCACGTTCGGCATCGAGCGCAGCTTGCGCTGGAGCACTTCATCGGCACGCAGCTTCACGTCGAACTCGATCAGCGTCACGTGGCCGACAATCCCGGCAAGGTCGATCGCCGCTTCGACGCCCGAATTGCCGCCGCCGATCACCGCGATGCGCTTGCCCTTGAACAGCGGGCCATCACAGTGCGGGCAATAGGCCACGCCCTTGTTGCGATATTCCGCTTCGCCCGGCACGCCGAGGTTGCGCCACCGCGCGCCGGTGGAGAGGATCAGCGAGCGCGCCTTGAGCGTTGCGCCGTTGGCCATCACCACCTCGTGATAGCCGCCCACGTCCTTCGCGGCGCGCAGTTCCACTGCGCGGGCGAGGTCCATCAGGTCGATGTCATATTCGCCGACATGCTTCTTGAGGCTGTCGGTCAGCTTCGGCCCTTCGGTGTAAGGCGTGCCGGGGAGGTTCTCGATCCCGAGCGTGTCCATCAGCTGCCCGCCGAAACGTTCCGCCGCGATTCCGGTGCTGAAGCCCTTGCGCGCCGTATAGACCGCCGCCGCCGCGCCCGCCGGGCCGCCGCCGATCACCAGCACCTCGAACGGAGCCTTCTGGCTTAGCTTTTCGGCCTGCTTCGCGTCGGCGTTCTTGTCGAGCTTTGACAGGATCTCGGCCAGCTCCATCTTGCCGTTGTAGAAGGGTTCGCCGTTCAGGAAGGTCGCAGGGACCGCCATGATGTCGCGGCGCTCGACTTCGTCCTGGAAGGTGCCGCCTTCGATGAGGGTCGCGGTGATGCGCGGGTTTTCGAGCGCCATCAGCGTCAGCGCCTGCACCACATCCGGGCAGTTGTGGCACGACAGCGAGAAGAACATCTCGAAGTGATAATCGCCCTCAAGCGCACGCACCTGTTCGATCAGGTCGGCGTCAACCTTGGGCGGGTGGCCGCCGGCCCACAGCAGTGCGAGCACCAGCGACGTGAATTCGTGGCCCATCGGCAGCCCTGCAAAGCGCACCCACTTTTCCGCGTCGGATGCGCGGCGGATGACGAAGCTGGGCTTGCGGGCGTCGGTCCCGTCGAAGCGCGCGGTGACGAGATCGTGCAGCGAGGCGATCTGTTCGATCAGGGCACGGGTCTGGCGCGACTTCTCGCTGTCGTCCAGCGAGGCGACCAGTTCCACGCCTTCGCGAAGATTGCCGAGATAGGTCTTGAGCTGGGCCTGCATGGCAGCATCGAGCATGGGTGTCCTCCGGGCGGCGGGAAAGTGCGCGCGATGGTGATGGGAGAGGGTAGAAAGGCAACACGGGACCGGATGCCGCCGCCCTGATAGGGGGAGGGGCGGTGGGACATCCGGTCCCGGCTACGACCCGAGGGCTCTAAAAATGGCTCTCGGGATTTTGCGACCGGCGCGCCGGGCCTGAGGGGGGGAGTGGCCCCGCGCCGATCGGTTCGATTAGATCTTGCCGACGAGGTCGAGCGAGGGAGCCAGCGTGTCGCTGCCTTCTTCCCACGCCGCCGGGCAGACCTGACCGGGGTTGGCGCGCACATACTGGGCGGCCTTGATCTTGCGGGTCAGTTCGTTGGCATTACGGCCGACGCCTTCGCAGGTGATTTCCATGATCTGGATCACGCCGTCCGGATCGACCACGAAGGTCGCACGGTCGGCAAGGCCAACGCCTTCACGCAGCACGCCGAAGTTGTTCGACAGCACGTGGTTCTGGTCGCCCAGGAACGGGAAGGTCAGCTTGCCGATCTTGTCCGAGGTGTCGCTCCACGCCTTGTGGCTGAAATGCGTGTCGGTCGAGACGGCGTAGACTTCGACGCCCATCGACTGGAGGGTGGCGTACTTCTCGCCCATGTCTTCCAGCTCGGTCGGGCACACGAAGGTGAAGTCGGCCGGGTAGAAGAAGAACACCGACCACTTGCCGGCGAGGTCCGCTTCGGTGACGGTGAAGAAGTCCTTGCCCTTCTGGAAGGCGGTGGCGGTGAACGGCTGGATGGTCGAACCGATGATACCCATGGGAGTTTGTCCTTGTTCTGGGTGGTTGAGAGAGGTCGAAACTGACGGTGCCCAAATAGTGCGTTTTGCGCCGCACAAAAGCGCAATTGTGCGATTGCGAAAATCGGAATTTTCAATCGTGGCCGGTGGAACCAATGCGGCTGCCCTGCGCATCCTTCCGAGAACTGCGCCCGGATGCGGAAGTTAACGCTGCGATCAGCGGCTGATTCGACGAAGCGTGGGGTGTTTGCTGTGAGCCGTTCGCCGGGGGCCGAGAAAATGGCCAATCTCTCATTGGAAACGATTGTCGTCTAATTATATTACAAATTACACCCCTAACCTGCAACTTATTGCCGGGGGTTACCTTGTGCTAACCATGGGGCGATTTGCGCGTCCGGGATCGCCGTGGCAGGACTGCCCCTCCGGGGCGGGGCCGAGCCATCTTGCAACAGGAAGTAAGTCGCATGTCCGAACACTACGGTAAGCCTGCCGTCCTGCCTCTCGCGTTCGATTTCGACAATGCCCGCCTCGCCGAGGGGCAGACCCATCTTCCCGTTTCCGGCATGGATGTGCTCGGCATCGTCCAGTCGGCCTTCGAGGAACTCGGGGCCGCCAATGAAGCGCTGATCGCGGTGAAGCGCGAAGTGCTGGCCGAAGTGTCCGAACGCAAGATCGCCCATGCGCTGCGCACTGCGATCGTGGGCGCGGGCAAGGCCTGCTGCCGCTGCTGCGACTGATCGCCTTGCCCGCCGCGCATCTGGGCGCGCTGGAGGCGGCGCCGCCGGCGGGGCGGGGCCTTTATGTGGTCAGTGCGCCGCCGCGCTTCACCCATGAGCCCGCCTGCGTGCCGCCCAAGGATCAGGGGCGCTGATCAGCCGATCTGGCCCCGGTGCAGCAGCTTGTGATCGGCCAGCACCAGCGCCATCATCGCCTCGACCACCGGCGTGCCGCGGATGCCCACACACGGATCGTGGCGGCCCTTGGTGACCACCTCCACCGCCTCTCCGGCTGAATTGATCGACTCCACCGGGGTGAGGATCGAGGAGGTCGGCTTGAACGCCACCCGGCACACCACCGGCTGCCCGGTCGAGATGCCGCCAGCCGTGCCGCCCGCATGGTTGGCGAGGAATTGGGGCTTGCCGTCCGCACCGGGGCGCATCCGGTCGGCGTTCTCTTCGCCGGTCAGGCGCGCGGCTTCGAAGCCGTCACCGATTTCGACGCCCTTGACCGCATTGATGCTCATCATCGCGGCGGCGAGGTCGCTGTCGAGCTTGGCGTAGATCGGCGCGCCCCAGCCGGCAGGGACGCCGGTGGCGACGCATTCGACAATTGCGCCAAGGGACGATCCGGCTTTGCGCGCCGCATCGACCTTTTCTTCCCAGCGTTTGGCCGCGGCGGGATCGGGGCAGAAGAAGGGGTTGTTGGCGATTTCGGCGTAGTCGATGGCGGCAGGATCGATCCGGTCGCCGCCCAACTCGCAGACATAGGCGGTGATGGTGACTTCGGGGATCACCAGACGCGCCACCGCGCCCGCCGCCACCCGCGCCGCTGTTTCACGCGCCGATGACCGCCCGCCGCCGCGATAATCGCGGATGCCGTATTTGGCATCATAGGCGTAATCGGCATGGCCCGGACGGTATTGCTGGGCGATCTGCGAGTAGTCCTTGCTCCGCTGATCGGTGTTCTCGATCATCAGCGAGATGGGCGTGCCTGTTGTGCGACCTTCAAACGTCCCCGAAAGAATCCGCACCAGATCATCTTCGCGCCGCTGCGTGGTGAAGCGGCTGGTGCCCGGCTTGCGGGCATCGAGGAAGGGCTGGATGAAGTCCTCGGAGATCGCCAGCCCCGGCGGGCACCCGTCGACGACCGCGCCCAATGCAGGCCCGTGGCTCTCTCCCCAGGTGGTAAAGCGCAGCACGCGCCCGAAGGTGTTCCAGCTCATGGGAGTGCCATCTGGCGCAAGTGTGGGCATCTGTCCATAAAGGCTGGACGCCGTGTGCGGCTTGGGGCAGGAACAAACCATGATCGCCAAACTTTCAGGCAGGCTCGACAGCACGGGCGAGGATTGGGCCATCGTAGATGTGGGCGGGGTGGGCTATCTGGTCCAGTGCTCCAGCCGCACCTTGTCCGCGCTGGGATCGGTGGGCGAGTTCTGCACTGTGCATACCCAGATGCAGGTGAGCGAGACCGACATGCGCCTGCTGGGCTTTGCCGACAGTGCCGAACGCGATTGGTTCCGCCTGCTGACCGGGGTGCAGAGCGTGGGGTCGAAGGTGGCGCTGGCGATCCTGTCCGCGCTCTCGACCGGCGAATTGCGCGACGCCTGCGGCAAGGGCGATGCGGCGATGGTGACGCGGGCAAATGGCGTGGGGCCGAAGCTGGCGGCGCGGATCGTCAACGAGCTGAAGGACAAGGCGGGTGGCATGCCCGGAGGTTCGGGCAGCTTTGCCGTCGGCGCCGCCGCAACCCCCGCAGGCAGCACCGGCGCCGACGCGGCGAGCGCGCTGGAGAACCTCGGGTTCAAACCTGCCGTGGCGGCGCAGGCCGTGGCGCGGGCGCTGGAAGAACTGGGCGAAGGCGCAAGCGAGGGCGACCTGATCCGCGTGGCGCTGAAGAAGGCGGCGGGGTGATGGTGGCGGCGCAACCTCGTCATGCTGAACTTGTTTCAGCATCCATGCGGCGTCTTGCGCGGATTTATGGGGGGCAGTCCCAACCCAACCGCCAGTTCATGCCAATCGGGGTTCTCGCTCTCGACCAGGTTGATCTTCCATTGCCGGTGCCAGCGCTTCAGCTGCTTCTCGCGCAGGATCGCGCCCTCCATGTCGCCGAACAGTTCGTATCGGACGAGGCGGTGGACGTCGTAACGGCTGGTGAAGCCTTCAACGGTTCCATTGCGATGCTGCCAGAGCCTGCCGACGAGGTCGCTTGTAACGCCGATGTAGAGGGTGCCGCGCGGCTGGCTGGCGAGGATGTAGACGCAGGGCTGTCGCTCTTGCCGCATGGCGCGCAGGATGCCCGGCGATGGATGCTGAAACAAGTTCAGCATGACGGAATTTCAGAGAATTGTGCCCTTCTTCGTCATCCTGAACTTGTTTCAGGATTCATTCCTGCCCAAGACGCTGTTCTTGGAATTGGGCAATGAAGCGTGCGTTGGCTGCGTTTGTCATCTTTATCGCCGGTGTGTTCGCCGGCACATGGCACGACGATTGGCTCGACATTAACACGTGCTATGATCGCGGCGGATATTTTGATCGCGGCAAAGAAATCTGCGTCTACTGATGACTGACCCCCTCCACGCCCCCACCCGCCAGCCCGGCGATCCGGACGCGGCTCTGCGCCCGCGCCGCTTGGCCGAGTTCGTCGGGCAGGAAGCGGCCAAGGGGAACCTTGCCGTCTTCATCGCCGCTGCCCGCGCGCGCGGGGAGGCGATGGACCATACCTTGTTCTTTGGCCCCCCCGGCCTCGGCAAGACCACGCTGGCGCAGATCATCGCGGGCGAGCTGGGGGTGGGCTTCCGTGCCACCTCCGGCCCGGTCATCGCCAAGGCGGGGGACCTGGCCGCGCTGCTCACCAATCTCGAACCGCATGACGTGCTGTTCATCGATGAGATTCACCGCCTCTCCCCCCAAGTCGAGGAAGTGCTCTACCCGGCGATGGAGGATCGGGCGCTCGATCTCATCATCGGCGAGGGGCCCTCGGCGCGCTCGGTGCGGATCGACCTGCCGCCCTTCACGCTGATTGGCGCCACCACCCGTCAGGGCCTGCTGACCACGCCGCTGCGTGACCGCTTCGGCATTCCGGTCAGGCTCAATTTCTACACCCATGAAGAACTGGAGCGTGTCGTCACCCGCGCCGCGGGGCTGATGGGCCTCGCGATTCAACCGGACGGCGCGCATGAAATCGCCCGGCGTTCACGGGGCACACCCCGCGTGGCCGGGCGGCTGCTCAGGCGCGTGCGCGACTTTGCCGATGTGGCAGGCAGCCCCGCCGTTACCCGCCACGTGGCAGACGAGGCGCTGACCCGGCTGGAGATCGACCGCCTCGGCCTCGACCTCATGGACCGCCGCTATCTCACCATGATCGCCACCACCTACAAGGGCGGCCCGGTGGGGATCGAGACGCTGGCGGCAGGCCTCGCTGAGCCGCGCGATACGGTCGAGGAGGTGGTCGAACCTTACCTCATCCAACTGGGCCTGGTCGCCCGCACCGCGCGCGGGCGGATGCTCAACGATGCCGGTTGGGCGCATCTCGAAATGACCCCACCCAGAGAATCGCCCCCCGCCCAGTCCGGGCTGTTCGAGGACTGAGTCGCGCTGCCCGGGCCGCCTCCGCGTTAACCCTGAGGCTAACAACACCCCTGTTTTCGGTGCCAGTTCGGGACAGGCCAAGCGAAATCCCGCGATTCCCACCCGATTCCGGCGCTTTGCGAAGGCTATGCTTGGTTAACCCGATTGCTCCTGTGCGGCTTTAGCCATCAAAAGAAGGCTGGATTTAGAGGAGGTGCGGTCTGCCTGCATCGGCCCTCGCAAGCAAACAGGGTATATGACCATGTCGCTCAAACTGGCCATCGCGAAGCTGTCCGCCGCTGCGGCGGGTGTCGCATTGTTGCAAGGTGGTGCGGTTCGCATGGCCGAGCCCATGAACACCGCCACCCCGGACTTCGCCACCAACATCGATGGCAAGTTGATCCAGGTCGATCCGGTGACGGGTGCGCGTTACATCAAGACCACGCGCGACCGTGTCATTCCGATGCCCGAGCAGCGCCGTCGCCGTATCGTTGAACGGACGCTGGAATGTCAGCCGGTTGGTCCGGCCGGACAAGGCAGTGCGGCCAGTCTGCCGGCCGGCGCGGTCCAGGCCTATTACGATGCCGAAGAGTGCCCGCCGCTGGCGCAGGTCGCTTACATGCCCGCACCGCTGCCCCCGCTTCCGCCGATCTCCGGCGGTGGTGGTCCCGGCGGCGGCTGGGGCGGCGGCTTTGGCGGGGGCTTTGGCGGCGGTCTGGGCTTTGGCGGCGGCTTCTTTGGCGGGTTCTTCGGGGGCGGCGGTTCGTCGTCCGGCGACGTTTCGGTGTCCACCACCACCTCGACCTCGACTTCGGGCGGCGTCACCAGCAGCGGATCGACCAGCGGGTCGAGCGGCGTGGTGATCGATATCGACATCGACAATTCCACCTCGACGACCTCGTCTTCGGGGCAGTTCAGTTCGACCACCACCTCCTCGTCGGGCACTGTGACGTCCTCGACCGGTCAGGTGTCGAGCAGCACCGGCCAGATTTCCAGCACCAGCACCTCGGGCAATGTGTCGTCCTCGACAGGCGCCGTGTCGTCTTCGGGCAACGTGTCATCTTCGACCGGCGCGGTTTCGAGCAGCACGGGCGGCGTCTCCAGTTCATCGGGCAATGTGTCGAGCAGCACGGGCGGTGTCTCGTCCTCGACGGGTAGCGTGTCGAGTTCCTCGGGCAACGTCTCCAGTTCCTCGGGGAATGTGTCGAGCTCGTCGGGTAATGTCAGTTCCTCGACCGGCGCGGTGTCGAGTTCGGGTTCGTCCTCGTCCTCCTCGTCGTCGAGTTCGTCGTCTTCCTCCTCATCTTCGTCGTCTTCGTCGGGTGGATCGGGTGGATCGGGTGGCTCCGGCTCGTCGTCCTCGGGTTCTTCGGGGTCGTCTTCGTCTTCGAGCAGTTCGTCCTCGTCGTCGAGCAGCTCGTCGTCGGGCGGCGCGACCAGCGGCGGCGGCACCACGGGCGATCTGACCAGCAGCAGTTCCTCGTCTTCGTCGTCCTCGTCCTCGTCGAGCAGCAGTTCGTCATCCAGCGGCTCTTCGGGCAGCACCGGATCGTCGGGATCGACTTCGTCGTCGAGCAGCAGCAGTTCGTCTTCGTCCTCCTCCTCCTCGTCTTCGAGCAGCACCTCGTCCTCGGGCGGCAATGATGTGCCCGCGCCGCCGATGACCATCCTGTTTGGCCTTGCCGCCGCAGCGATCCTCGGGCGACGCAAGTTCGTCGGCTGAGGCCGGCGCAGCGCAAACGAAAAGGGCGGCCTTGCGGGGCCGCCCTTTTCGTTTGTGCGCTGTGCTGAGGTTTACTTGCTGTGGGGCTTTGCCACCGGTTGGCCGGCGGCTTCCCAGGCGAGCATCCCGCCTTCGAGATGCTCCACCGGCCCGCCCGTCACCCCGGCCAGCTTTTCCCCCGCCAGGCCCGAGCGACGACCGGAGCGGCAATAAAGCACCACCTCGCGCCCGTCCGACAGATCGAGCGAGGCCGGATCGAACCGGTCGAGCGGGATGTGTTCAGCGCCGGGGATCGTGCCTTCAGCGACTTCGGCATCGGTGCGCACATCGATCAGGCGGACATTGCCCGCCTTGATCTTTGTCGCCAGCTCTTCGGGTGTGATCGCAATCAGCGGGGCAGGGGCGGGCAGCGCGCCTGCATCCTCCCCCGTCCCCGCCATCGCCAGCTCGAAACCGAGCGGCACCGAAGGCCCATCACGCTTGTCGCGCGGACTATCCGGCTCACCTCCGCAGGCCGCCAGCGCCAGCATCAGCGGCGCGAGCGGCAGCGGAGACATGAGCAAGGCGAAGTCTTTGCGCGTCATGCGCTCCTTTATGCCGCAAGCTTGCGCAGAACGTAATGGAGAATCCCGCCGTGGCGGTAATATTCCATTTCGTTTGCGGTATCGATGCGACACAGGGCGGTGAAGCTGAACTGCGAACCGTCTTCGCGTGTCACGTCCACTGTCACGTCCTGACCGGGGGTCAGATCAGCCAGGCCGCGGATCGAGAAGGTGTCGGTCGCCGAAAGGCCGAGGGTCTGGCGGGTATCGCCTTCCTTGAACTGGAGCGGCAGCACGCCCATGCCGACAAGGTTCGAACGGTGGATGCGCTCGAAGCTTTCGACAATCACCATGCGGACACCCAGCAGGATCGTGCCCTTGGCCGCCCAGTCACGGCTGGAGCCGGTGCCGTATTCCTTGCCGCCGATCACCACGAGCGGGGTGCCGTCTTCCTTGTGCTTCATCGCCGCGTCGTAAATCGGCATGGTCTCGCCACCATAGGTCGAGAAGCCGCCTTCGACGCCCGGGACCATCTCGTTCTTGATGCGGATGTTGGCGAAGGTGCCGCGCATCATCACTTCGTGGTGGCCGCGGCGCGAGCCGTAGGAGTTGAAGTCCTTCTTGGCGACCTGGTTGGCCATCAGGAACTTGCCGCCCGGGCTGTCTTCCTTGATCGAACCGGCCGGCGAGATGTGGTCGGTGGTGACCGAATCGCCGAGGATCGCCAGCGGCTTGGCATCGACGATGTCGGTGACCGGCGCCGGGGTCATGGTCATGCCCTCGAAATAGGGCGGGTTGGCGACGTAGGTCGAACCGGCGCGCCAGGTGTAGGTGTCCGACGGGGCAACGGTGATCGCCTGCCAGTGCTCGTCACCGTCATAGACGTTGGCGTAGCGCGATTCGAACATCGAACGGTCGATGTTGGCTGCGCGGTGCTCGGCGATTTCCGCGTTGGTCGGCCACAGATCGGCGAGCATGACGTCATTGCCGTTCTGGTCCTGCCCGATCGGGGTGGTGGTGATGTCCTCGGTGACGGTGCCCTTCAGCGCATAGGCCACCACCAGCGGCGGCGAGGCGAGGAAGTTGGCGCGCACGTCAGGCGAGACGCGGCCTTCGAAGTTGCGATTGCCCGACAGGACCGAGGCGGCGACGATATCGTTGCCGTTGATCGCGGCCGAAATCGGCGCGGCGAGCGGGCCGGAGTTGCCGATGCAGGTGGTGCAGCCATAGCCGACAAGGTCGAAGCCGACCGCATCGAGGTGTTCCTGAAGGCCCGACTTCACGAGGTAGTCGGTCACCACCTGCGATCCGGGGGCGAGCGAAGTCTTGACCCACGGCTTGGGCTTCAGTCCCTTCTCGTTGGCCTTCTTTGCCACAAGCCCTGCGGCAATCAGCACATCGGGGTTCGAGGTGTTGGTGCACGAGGTAATCGCCGCGATCACCACATCGCCATCGCCGATGTCGTGGTCCTTGCCTTCCACGCCGACGCGGGCCGGGGCGGCCTTGCCATAGACCTTGGTGAGGTCGGCATTGAACAGATCGTCGACTTCCTGAAGGATCACCTTGTCCTGCGGGCGCTTCGGCCCGGCGAGGCTGGGGACGACAGCGCCCATGTCGAGGCTAAGGGTCTTGGTGAAGACCGGCACGTTGGCCGGATCGAACCACATGCCCTGCGCCTTGGCATAGGCTTCGACCAGCGCGATGGTTTCCTCGCTGCGGCCGGTGAGGCGCAGGTAATCGATGGTCTTGTCATCGATGCCGAAGAAGCCGCAGGTCGCGCCATATTCGGGCGCCATGTTGGCGATGGTGGCGCGGTCGGCCAGCGTCAGGTTGGCAACGCCCGGCCCGTAGAACTCGACGAAGCGGCCCACCACGCCGACATTGCGGAGCATCTGCACGCAGGTCAGCACGAGGTCGGTCGCGGTCACGCCTTCGGCCATCGCGCCTTCGAGGTAGAAGCCGACCACTTCGGGGATCAGCATCGAGACCGGCTGGCCGAGCATCGCGGCTTCCGCCTCGATCCCGCCCACGCCCCAGCCCAGCACGCCGAGGCCGTTGATCATGGTGGTGTGGCTGTCGGTGCCGACGCAGGTGTCGGGATAGGCGACCATCACGCCGTCCGGCCCTTCGCTCGACCACACCGCGCGGGCGAGGTGTTCGAGGTTCACCTGGTGGCAGATGCCGGTGCCCGGGGGCACGGCGGAGAAGTTCTGGAAGCTCTTGGAGCCCCACTTGAGGAAGTCGTAGCGCTCGGCATTGCGCTCGTATTCGAGCGCCATGTTGGCTTCCATCGCCTTGGGGTGGCCGAATTCGTCGACCATCACCGAGTGGTCGATCACGAGGTTGACCGGCACCAGCGGGTTGATCTTGGCGGTGTCGCCGCCGAGCTTCTTGATCGCGTCGCGCATGGCGGCGAGATCGACCACGCAGGGCACGCCGGTGAAGTCCTGAAGCAGCACGCGCGCCGGGCGGTACTGGATTTCCTCGCCGGTGGTGGGGTTGTTCTGCCAGTCGACCAGCGCCTGAATGTGTTCGCGCGCGACAGTAAAGCCGCCATCTTCGAAGCGCAGGAGGTTTTCCAGCAGCACCTTCATCGAAATCGGCAGCTTGCTGATATCGCCCAGCTGCTCCGCGGCCTTGGCGAGCGAGTAATAGGCGTACTGCTTGCCGTTCACGTCAAGCATCTGGCGGGTGCCGAGCGAATCCTGGCCGATTGCGGTCATGAGAGGGTTCCATCCTTAAGGGTTGACCCGCCCCCGATCCACCAAGGGCGCGGTTTTCGCCCGCGCTCCTGCGCGCACAGGGGCGCAAGGTCAAGGGGGGTTACCCTAGGACAATCGTCTCAGATCGCCGCGGCGGGGGCGGAGCGCGGGGCGCGTGCGGCGATCCAGCAGCCGCCGACGATCAGCACGGTTCCCGCCAGCGTCGGCCATGTCACCGCCTCGCGGAAGAACGCCCAGCCGAACAGCGCCGCCCAGACGAAGCCCGAATACTCGGTCGGCACCAGCGCATTGGCCTGGGCCCGGGCATAGGCCCATGCGATCATGAATGACCCGCACACCGTGAGCGCGCCGGCAATCAGCAGGGGCGCCAGTGCCTCGGCTTGCGGGGTCTCCCAGAAGAACGGCGCAAGCACCAGCAGCACCGCGCCGCTGACGGCGCTGTGCATGGTCGCGATCTCCAGCGCGCCGGCAACCTGCGCCTGCCGCCGGATGACGATGAAGTTGTAGGCGTAAAGCACCGCCGATACGAACAGCGAGGCGACGCCCAGTGCCGCCTTCTCGTCGAAGGCCCCGGCGCCGATCCGCCCGCCGACGATCACCAGCGTGCCCGCAAAGCCCAGCAGGCTTGCAGCCATGGCGCGGGTGCTGATCGTCTCCCCCAGCAGCACGCGGGCGAGATAGAGCGCGATCAGCGGGGCGATGAAGGACAGGGCGATCGCCTCGGCCAGCGGCAGGATGGTGATCGAATAGAAGAAGGTCAGGGCCATGAAGGCCGACACGACACCGCGCTCGACATGCAGTTTCCAGACGGCGTGCGATGGCCGGCGCGCGCCGCGCATCAGCCACACGGGCGCGACCAGCGCGGCGCCGATGAAGGCGCGCAGCACCGTGGCGGTATAGGCACCCGCGATAAGCGCGGCTTCTTTCATGAAGGCGTCCATCAGCGACAGAAAGCCCACGCCCAGCAGCGCGGCGGCGAAGGGCAGCAGAGCGTGATGGCGATGCGGCATGGCGCGCCGTGCATAGGGGGGCGCCTGCGCAAGGTCACGCAGATCATGGCACAGGGATGTGCACATTAATGCAGGTGAAAGCCAAGATGGTTGATAGGGGCGTGGCCCAGCGGGTATACCCGAGGGCGATGTGATGTCGCCAACCTCCCGGCGACACGGGGCAAAAAGGCAAGCGTACAGATGATCAGGTTTTCGGGCAGACTGGCAGGCGGCGCGGCGATCGCCGCGCTGGTGGCGACCACGGCCCTTGCGCAGGATGGCCGCGCCGCAGCCCGCGCAATGATCCCCGGTGGCCAGAATCAGGGCGGGCCGGCGGTGGTGCAGATGCCTGCACCTGCCCCTTCGCCCAAGCCTTCTGATGCGTTCTCTCAGGCTTTCCCGCCGACTGTTTCCGAACCCGTGGTGCAGGCCATGGCGCCCGTCGCCCCGTTGGTGCAGCCGTGGACCGTCGCTCAGGCGCAGCAACTGGTCGCCGTGATCGAAGGCATCGGCGCCGAGGGTCTCGATCCGCGGGACTATGACCTCGCCCCGCTCAAGGTGGCGCTGGCGTCCGGCCCTTCGGACGAGCTGAACCAGATGGCCTCGCAAAGCTTCATCTGGCTGGTCGAGGACCTGCGCGACGGGCGCACACCGATGGATGCCCGCGAACAGTGGTTCGTGGTCGATCCCGATCGCGAGGCGAACCCTTCGGGCAATGTGCTGGCCGAGGCGCTGAAGAGCGGCGACATCGCGGGCACGCTGATGAAGCTTAACCCCACCCACCCCGATTACACCCGGCTGAAGGCGGAACTCGCCGCTACGTCCGACGGTCAGACCGCCCGGCGCAAGCTGATCCGCGCCAACATGGACCGCTGGCGGTGGCTGGCGCGCGATCTGGGCTCGCAATACCTCATCACCAACGTGCCGGAATTCCAGCTGCGGCTGACGGTCAAGAACAAGATCATCAGCACCTATCGCACGATTGTCGGCAAGCCGGGGCGCACCGCCACCCCGCAGCTGGCCGAGGTGGTCGAAGGCGTAGTCTTCAACCCGACCTGGACCGTGCCGCAGTCGATCGTCAAGGGCGAGGGGCTGGGCGCCAAGGTGCTCGCCAACCCGGCATGGGGCCGCGCCAACGGCTATGTCGCGACCAAGGGCGCGAACGGCTATGTCACCGTGGTGCAGCAACCCGGGCCGGGCAATTCGCTGGGGCGGATGAAGCTGGAAATGCCCAACCCGCACGCGATCTTCTTCCACGACACGCCTTCGCGCCACCTGTTCGCCAACGAATTCCGCGCGCTGTCACACGGCTGCGTGCGCACCGAACGCGCGCTGGAACTGGCGATGACGATGGCGATCCTCGGCAAGGGCGCGACCAAGGAAGAGGCGGTGGCGATCGCCAATTCGGGCAAGTACACCAAGGTGATGCTCGAAAAGCAGTGGGCCGCCTACATCACCTATTTCACGATGGCGACCGACATCAACGGCCAGATGGCGACCTTCAAGGACATCTATGGCCGCGATGCAGCGGTTCTCGCCAGCCTCGACAAGCCGCGCGTGCGCAACCGCAGCGTTCTGCCGACGGGTGAGGTGATCGTGATCGAGGATGATCTGCGCGACAGCTAGGCGCGCTCGAACCCGCGTTCGAGCAGCACCTGTCGGCGGTAGAGCAGCGCGGCGGGCATAGCGAAACAGAGCGTGATGAACGGCAAGATCGCCTCTTGCGTGGGGGCGAAGGGCTTGTCCGCCGTCAGCGCGTAAATCCCGGCAGTGCATACGACTGACGCCCCCAGCGCGATGGTCATGCCGGAGCGGCCTTCCAGCCGTTCGCCCGCTGCCCGCGCGATCGGGACGCCCGCCAGCATCAGGGCAAGGCCAATACCCAACCCGCCGAAGATGAAACCGAACACCAGCGACAGCAGCGCCGATGCGAGCCACAGGTCATAGGGATCAGCGTGCGCAAAGATGACCCGTGCAATCAGGAATGACGCGGCGAGCAGAACAGCTCCCAGCACGGCCGCTTGCAGCGTGGCAGGGGCGATAGCTCTTGTTTCGGGCGAAGATCCGAACCTTCGCACCGGGCCTCAGAACGCGCTGACAGCGGTCCGCGCGCCGCCGTCGATCGGGGTGCGCTGATACATCGCCAGTTCCGGCACCGGCTGGATCGAGCCGTCTTCTTCCAGCCCGAGGCTGTCGGCGTAAAGCAGGCGCCCGCCCGAAAGGTGCATCAGCGCCTCGCGGAACTGTTCGGTCCCCATCGCGAAACACCCGTTGGAACGGCCAAGGCGGCCCCATTTCGCAAGGTGCGAGGTTTCGGCATAGTCGGCGTGGTGCATCACGATATAGCGCCGCAGCGCTGCATCATTTGTGTGGTCGAGCCCGCCCAGCCGCACCGAAGTGCCGTAGCGGCCCTTGTACCATTCCCACGTAACATAGGCCCCGCGGCTGGTCGCGTTCGAACCTTCAGTGTTGGAGAAATCCTTGAGCCACCCGTCATGCTGCGGGTCAGAGCCTTGGCCGTGGCTGACATGGTGCGACTGCACCTCGCCGCGTTCAAGGTTCACGAAATGGAACCGCGGCTTGGCCGAGTGCAGGCCGAAATCCGCGATACCGACAATATCGTGCTTCCAGATCGCGCCGCCGGCACGGTGCAACTCGCGGCGGGCAATATCGAACAGGATGCGGTCACGCGGGGTGCCGGGTGCAACGCTTGCGAACAGCCGCGTCGGCAGGGCCAATGCCGCCCCGGCTGCCAGGGTGCCCTTCAGGATGTCGCGACGCTTCATTGGTCCGTAACGTAACCCTGCGGCCTCACGTTCCCAATAAGGGTGGGTGCGGCCTATCGTATGTTAGTCTCCACTCGTCGCCGCAGGGGGCGCAAACGCGGCGTTCTGCGCGGCCATCGCCAGCATCGAGGCCGCATGACGGGCAGCGACGATGCGCGGATCGTCGCCATAACCGCCGCCCAGTGCACTGGCGATGGGCAGGCCGCGGGTGCGGGCCTCGCGCACCACGAAGCGGTCGCGCAAGCCCAGCCCTTCATCGCTCAACGCAAGTCGGCCCAGCTTGTCGTCGTGGTGCGGATCGACCCCGGCCTGATAGAGCACGAAATCGGGCGCGAAGTCCGCCATGACCGCAGGCAGGTGGCGGGTGAGGACTTCCATGTAGCCTTCATCGTCCATCCCGTCGGGCAGGCCGATATCGAGACTGGAACGGGCCTTGCGCACCGGGAAGTTCTTTTCGGCATGCAGCGAAAGGGTGAAGATGTCCTCGCGCCCGGCGGTGAGGCTCGCCGTGCCGTCACCCTGATGCACGTCCAGGTCGACGATCAGCACCCGCCGCGCGTCCCCTTGCGCGATCAGGCGGTTGGCGGTCACGGCGAGATCGTTGAACACGCAGTACCCCGCCCCGGTGTCGTGCAGCGCATGGTGGCTCCCGGCGGCGGAGTTGGCGGCGTAGCCATGCTGGCGGGCGAGCTGCGCTGCCAGCCATGTCCCGCCATTGGTGTGCCGCACCCGCTCGCGGATCGCGGGGGTGACAGGAAAGCCGATCCGGCGCTCCTTGGCGCGGGGCACCTCGGCCCGGAACACCTCGTCGACATAGTCGGGGCAGTGCACCGCTTCGAGCCACTCTCGCGGCATTGGCTCGGGCGCGTGTTCGGTGATCGGCCCACCCGAGGCCCGCAGCTCCTCCATCACGAGGTAATACTTGTCGAAGCGGAACGTCCCGCGCTCCGGCCTTGGGGCCATGTAGTCGGCGTGGTGGACGACGTGGAGCATCGGCTCCCCGCTCAGAACCAGCCCATGTGCTGGCCGAGGATCTTGATACCCAGTCCGATCAGGATCACGCCGCCCGCGCGCTCGGCCCATTCGCCGAGGTGGTCACCCGCACGGCGGCCCAGCACCACCCCCGCGGCGCTCAGTGCGAAGGTGACAACGCCGATAAGTGCCACCGCCAGCCACGGGGCGACTTCAAGGGTGGGAAGGGTGATCCCCGCCGCCAGCGCATCGATACTGGTGGCAACGCCCGCAAGCAGCAAGGCCCGGCCCGTAAGGGCGCGGGCGGCCTCCTCTTCGCCGACATGTCCGCCCAGCATCCGCACCCCGAGGAAGGCGAGCAGACCAAAGGCGATCCAGTGATCCACCGCTTCCACATAGATCAGCGCGACGGCTCCCACAGCCCATCCGGCCAGCGGCATCAGCGCCTGAAACACCCCGAAGGTGAGTGCAATCGCCAGCCCCCCGCGCGCCGAGGGGCGGAACTTCGCGCCCTGTGTCAGGGCGACGGCAAAGGCATCCATCGCCAGCGCAAAGGCGAGCAGAAGGGCTTCGATCACGGCGTCAGCTCCCGGCGAGTGCGGTCAGCTCGGCGAAGATCGCGTCTTCGCTGCGGCTGGCGGCGTTGCGCCAGGTGGCGGCGGTATCGCGGTTCACGGCCTCGCCCTCGGCGGTCAGGACCAGCAGGGCGGGCGTGCCGGGAAATTCGGCAAGGCCGAAGCGGCGGGCGATGTCGAGGTTATGCCCATCGCCAGTCTGCGGCATGCCGACATTGACGAACACCAGTTCATAGCGGTCGGCCAGCAATGCGGCGAAGCGCGGGGTTTCCAGCCATCCGGCGAGTGCAGTGCTATCGTGGCACCAGTTCGCGCCCATCACCAGCAGCACGCGCTTGCCGGTGGTGGCAGCGCGGGCAAGCGCAGCCTCGACATCGGCCATCGCGTTGGCGCTGACGGCATAGGACCTGGCATCGGGGCGCGCCGTAGCTGCCAAGTCCGGCGTCGTCGCGCAGCCGGCCAGCGCCAGCGCCAGACTTGCGGCAAAAGCGGCGCGGATCACTCGGCGGCGACTGCGGCTTGCGGTGCGGCGTGGGGATCAAAGGCGGTCGCTTCGCCCCGCTCGATCTCGGCGGCCTTTTCTTCCACAAGGCGCACGATGTGGTCGAGCATATCCTCGTCCTGGATCGTGTGGTCGGTCACGCCGCGCAGGTAAACCATGTGCTTGCCCGCGCCGCCGCCGGTAAGGCCCACATCGGTCTCACGCGCTTCGCCCGGTCCGTTGACCACGCAGCCGAGGATCGAGAGGCTCATGGGCGTCTTGATGTGTTCGAGCCGCGCTTCCAGCGCCTCGACCGTGCGGATGACATCGAAGCCCTGCCGCGAGCACGAGGGACACGAGACGATCCGCACGCCGCGGGTGCGCAGGCCGAGGGCCTTGAGCATCTCGAAGCCGACCTTGATCTCCTGCTCCGGTTCTGCGGAAAGGCTGACGCGGATGGTGTCGCCGATCCCGGCCCACAGCAGGCTGCCGATGCCGATGCTCGACTTTACCGTCCCGCCGATGAGCCCGCCCGCCTCGGTGATGCCGAGGTGCAGCGGGCAATCGACCGTTTCGGCGAGGCCATGATAGGCGGCCACGGCAAGGAACACGTCGGAAGCTTTCACCGCCACCTTGTATTCGTGGAAATCGTGGTCCTGAAGAAGCTTGATGTGGTCAAGCGCGCTTTCGATCAGCGCCTCTGGGCAGGGCTCACCGTATTTTTCGAGCAGGTCTTTTTCGAGGCTGCCGGCGTTCACCCCGATGCGGATTGCGCAGCCATTGGCCTTGGCGGCGCGCACCACTTCGGCAACGCGGCTCGCTGAGCCGATATTGCCGGGGTTGATGCGCAGGCACGCCGCGCCCGCATCCGCCGCCTCAAGGGCACGCTTGTAGTGAAAGTGGATGTCAGCAACGATCGGAATGCGCGCTGCACGGGTGATCTTCTTGAAATCGCGGGTCGATTCTTCAGTCGGGCAGGAGACGCGGATAATGTCCGCGCCCACTTCCTCGCAGCGCCGGATCTGGTCGAGCGTGGCGCGCACATCCTCTGTGGGGGTGTTGGTCATGGTCTGCACGGTGATGGGAGCATCACCGCCAACGGGGACATTCCCCACCATGATCTGGCGCGATTTGCGCCGCTCGATCGTGCGCCACGGACGGATGGAAGACATGGGCAGCGCATATAGGCCGCAATATGGTTGCAGGCAATCGCAACTGCGCGGAGCGCTTGACACCGCGGCCCTGCACGGCAGGGTGCACCGCGCATGAAGGGGGATCGACCATGCTGACACACACCGCGACCGAACTGCGCAGCGCCAGCCCGAGCCTGCTAATGCGCGGCATCAAATGGCTGGTAAGCAAGCAGACCCCGGTCTTCCCGCTTGACGAGGCAGGCTTTCACAAGGCGATGGCGGGCCGCAAGCTGCCTGAAGACGCGCCGATGCCCGAGGGTTTCCGAAAGCGCTTCATCATCGAGGAGCGCGAATTGCTCGGCCACAAGGTGGTGACGCTGCATCCGAAAGGCGGGCCTGCCGCATGGCACATGCTCTACTTCCACGGCGGCGGGTTCGTGCGGCCGATGTTCAAGGTCCACTGGCCGCTTGTCGCCGAGATGGTGAAGCGCTGCGGCATCAGCGCCACAGTGCCGCTCTATCCGGTCGTGCCCGAAGCGGGCTATGCCGAGCAGGATGCGCTGGCCGATGCGGCCTGGGCCGATCTGGCCGCCCGGCACGATCCGGCGCGCATCATCCTCAACGGAGACAGCGCGGGCGGGCACATGGCTCTGGCGCTGGCCTTGCGGCTGATTGCGACCGGAGCCCCGCAGCCCGGCAAGCTCGCGCTGTTCGCGCCGTGGCTCGATCTTGGTCTTGCCGATCCGGCCATTGCTGCAATCGAGCCGCATGATGTGATGCTGAAGATCGGCACTCTGCGCGCCTGCGGGGCGCTGGTCGCGGCTGGGCGGGCGATGGACGATCCGGCAGTAAGCCCGCTCTACGCGTCTGCCGAGGCACTGTCCCAGCTGCCGCCAACGCGCATCTGGACCGGGCGGCATGATCTGTTCATCGTGGATTCCCGGAGCTTCACCGGCCGCCTTGTCGATGCCGGCGTGGACGCGCGGCTCTATGAATACGAGGCCGCGCCCCATGTGTTCATGGCGATCCTGCCCACCCGCGAGGCGAGGGACGCGCTCGGCCTGCTCGCACAGTTCGTGGCCGCTTAGCTCGGGTAGCGCACCCCGGTCGCATCTTCGCTCAGCTTCCACAGCCGCTCGGCAAAGCTGGGGTTGACGGCATAGGAGCGCACGCCCCCGGTGGCGCTTTCGTCGTCCACCTCGGCAACATGGCAGTCTTCGCAATAGACCCCGCCGGTCCCCTCAAGCTCGGGCGCGGTCGCAGCCCAGCAGCTTGTTGCCGCGCCTTGCGGGATGGTCTTCCACGCAAAGCCGGTGTCGCTCGATGTGACGCGGGCCATCAGCGTCTCGACCATTTCGGGCGTCATGTGGCGGCCAAGGTTGGTCTGGATGCCGCCGGGATGCACCGCATAGGCATGGATGCCCAGCACCGCGAAACGCTGCTCCAGCCCGACGCTGAACAGGACATTGGCGGTCTTGGAATGGCCGTAGCTTTGCCAGGGGTCATAGGGGCGGCGTTCGAAATGCGGGTCATCGAAGTCCACCGGAGCGAAGTGGTGCCCGCGGCTGGACAGGTTGACAATGCGCTTCAGCGCGCCCCGTTCGATCAGCGGGAAGAGTTCGCCGGTCAGCGCGAAGTGGCCGAAGTGGTTGGTGCCGATCTGCATTTCGAACCCGTCACGGGTATGCAGGAACGGGGTCGCCATGACACCGGCATTGTTAATCAGCAGGTCGATCTTCTGGAACCGCTGGCGCGCGCGTGATGTGGCGGCGCGGATGTTTTCGAGACTGGTGAGATCGACCGTCAGCGTATCAAGCTGCGCCTTGGGATGTGCGGCATGAATCGCGGCGACGGCTTCATCCAGCTTGCCCTGATCGCGCCCGGCCATGATGACATGCGCACCCCGGCTGGCCATCGCACGGGCGGTTTCCTGACCAAGGCCCGAATTCGCGCCGGTGATGAATACCGTGCGCCCCGACAGATCGATGCCTGCCAGCACTTCACCCGTGGTGCTGCTCCAGCCGAATGCGCTCATGTCCCTCTCCCTTATAGTTTCAATTCGTAGAGATACTCCGGATCGTAGTGATCGCCCACCTTGAAGGTGATGTCGGCGATCTTGGCAAAGCCGTGGCGCTGGTAGAAGCGTTGTGCGCCGAAGTTCTCGGCATAGACGCTGAGCAGAACGGCATCATTGCCCTGCGCGCGGGCGTGGGACAGCGCCCAGTCCATCAGCTGCGCGCCGATCCCGTGGCCGGTGTAGCCGGGCAGGGCATAGAGCTGGCCCAATTCGATCGGGTCGCGGGCATCGGTGTATTCGCCGAACTTGGTGGGGTAGCGCAGCTTGCAGAAGGCGACGAGGTTGCCATCGTCTTCCACCAGCCGGTGGGTGCATTCATCGCCCGCAATTTCTCCAGCCACCGCCTCCGGATTATGCACTTCGGCGAGGAAGTTCTCCAGATCATGCGGCGTGTAGAGATGCCCGAAGGCGGCGACGAAAGTCTCGGCACCGAGCGTGGCGAGGGCGGGGGCATCTTCGAGCGTGGCGGGGCGATAGATCATGCCTTGCCCTAGCGGGTGAGGGCCACGCTGTTAAGCTGGCGAAACCGACGGGGCCGCGTTACACCTTGCGGCCATGAAGAAGCTCATCGCACTTGTCGCCCTCGCTCTCCTGTCCCAACCTGCGGCTGCGCAAGACGCGCCCAAGTGGTCGCTGGCGATCCACGGCGGGGCGGGGACGCTCGATCCCAAACAGATGACGCCGGAAAGGCGCGCGGCCTATGAGGCGGATTTGCAGCGGGCGCTTGATGCCGGGTCGAAGATTCTCGCCGAGGGCGGTGATGCGATGGACGCGATCAAGGCGGCGATCATCATCATGGAGGATTCGCCCCTGTTCAACGCCGGCAAGGGGGCCGTGTTCACGTGGGACGGGACCAACGAGCTCGACGCCTCGATCATGGACGGGCGCGATCGTAGTGCGGGGGCGGTTGCGGGGGTGAAGACGGTCAAGAACCCGATCCTCCTCGCCGATACCGTGCGCACCCAGAGCGAGCACGTGTTCCTCGTCGGCAAGGGCGCCGAGGATTTTGCGGTGTCGAAAGGCTTTGCCGTGACCCCGCCAGAATATTTCGCGACCCCCGCGCGGCGCGAGGCGCTGGAGCGGCTGAAGGCGGAGAAACTCTCGGCCCTGGATGTCGACCACAAGTTCGGCACGGTGGGCGCGGTGGCGCTCGACCAGAATGGTAACATGGCCGCGGGCACCTCCACGGGCGGCATGACCGGCAAGCGCTGGGGCCGCGTCGGCGATGCGCCGCTGATCGGCGCGGGGACCTATGCGGACAACCGCGCCTGCGCGGTTTCGGCGACGGGCTGGGGGGAGTATTTCATCCGCGTCGGCGTGGCGCACGAGATTTGTGGGAGGCTCAAGTTTGAGCGCGAGGCACTATTCCAATGCGATACCCACACCCCGAGGCTGTGTTCCTTCCCCCTCGATGCCGATAAGGCTCAAAAAGTCGCGGACGATGTCATGGCCGACGTCGCCGAACTCGGCGGGGATGGCGGGGTGATCCTTGTCACGCCGCAAGGCCACGCGATCTTCAGCTTCAACACCACCGGCATGTATCGCGGCCGTGCAACCAGCGCAGGCGTGAACGAAGTCGCGATCTTCGGCGGCGAGGAGAAGGCGTCGAGCACGCCGGATCATTGAGGCCATAACTCCCCTCCCGCCTGCGGGAGGGGCTGGGGGTGGGGCGAGGCCGCAGGCCTCGCACGTGGCCGCTGGCATGGGAGCCCTCGCCTGCGGCTTCGTGGCCCACCCCCTGACCCCCTCCCCGAGGGGAGGGGAGTCGGTCAGTAGATCTTGCCCACCAGCGGCAAGCCGCGTTCCGGCTCGGCGAATTCCTTGATAATGCGGCCCACGCGGGCGAGCGTCTGTTCGCCGGCTGGCTGCATCCCGGCTTCGGTCTGGCGGGCGCGGAAATAGCAGGCGAAAGTCAGCGGCCCTTCACCTTTCGGCCCTTCGGCAAAACCGATGTCGATGTAATTGTATTCTGTCCCGCCGATCAGTCCGCTGGTGCCGGTCTTGTCGCCTGCGACCCAGCCCTCCGGCAGCCCCGCGCGCACCCGCCTGAGGCCGGTTTCGGTTTCCACCATCCACTGCTTCAGCTCCGCGCGCACATTCTCGGGCAGCACATCGCCATAGATGATCTTGGCGACCGTGCGCGCCATCGCGGCAGGCGTGGTGGTGTCCCGGAATTCTGCCGTGGGGACGAGGTTCATCTCCGGCTCGAAGCGGTCGAGGCGGCTGGTCTCGTCGCCCAGCGAGCGCCAGAACGCAGTCAGCCCCGCCGGGCCGCCAAGCTGCTTCAGAAGAATGTTCGCCGCCGGATTATCCGAGGTGATCTGCGTTGCCCGCGCCAATTCGCGCAAGGTGGCGCCTGTCGCAATCCGCTCAGCCGTGAAGGGAGCATGAGAAATCATGTCAGCCTCGGTCCACGTCACACGCCGGTCCGCATCGATCGTGCCTGCCGCATGGCGCTGAAGCAGCAGCGCTGCGAGGCTGAACTTGAAGGACGATGCATGGCCGAAGCGCCGGTTCTGGTTGATGCCGACCGAGGCGCCCGTCGCGGTGTTGAAAATCTCCACCCCCAGCGTGCCGCCGCCCGCCGCCTCGATGATCCGCAGCTCCGCCGCGAGCCTGCCCAGCGGGCTCTGATCGGGCGGAATGCACGCGCCCGCGCCCAGTGCCAGCGTGCCGCTGATGAAGAAGCGCCGATCCATCGTCATGCAAACTTGTCCGCCTTGCGCTTGCCGAACCTCAGGTCGGCCTCCAGCCGGCTGCGCAATTGCGCATAGTAGGCTTCAAGGAAAGCCCTTTCGTCGCCCGCGCCCGGATCCCAGCCGATCTTGCGGCAGATCGTTTCGTGGACGGCAGCGAGTGCCTCGGGCGGGCTGTCGCGCAGCATGCGTTCGAGGGTCTGAAGCTCCTTTTCGCCATAGATCGAAAGTTCCGCCTCGCCGAAGGCATAGCGCACGCCGGTCACATCGCTTGCGCCTTTGGCAGCCCCTTCGACCGACAGCACCTTGGCGAGCTTGGGGCGGGGCCGTTCGACCACCCATGTGCCCGCCACCACATCGCCCGCCCGCAGCGAATCGCGGTTGAAAAACGGGAACAGCAGGAAGATCAGGAACCACCCGGTCATCACCCACCCGAGCATCCCGATCGGCGCGCCGTTCTGGGCCACCACGGTCAGCACGAGCAGTGTGATGAGGGGATAGAAAATCTCGATATCGCGCAGCAGATTGCGAGCGATCACCGCTTCGGGGGTAAGGCGCGCCCCGCCGCGTGCGGCGATGCGGATGCCGACCAGCCGTTTGCCCAGCGTTGCTCCGCGCGGGCCAAGCTCCTGCACAAGGAAATAGCCATACCAGGTGCAGAACACGAACAGCGCCGCGACGATGCCGAGGAATTCGATCGCGCCGCCCTTCATCTGATCGGGATCGAAGCGGGTGCCGTCGAGCACGCCGTCGGCGATCCAGTAGATTGCCAGCTGGAAGGCGATCAGCCCGAAGACGATGATCATGACGTCGATGATCAGCGCACCCGCCCGCGATGCGCGCGGGGCAAGAGTGATCGGCAGTGCCAGCCCCTCGGGCGTGATCAGCGTGCGCGCCCTGCGTTCATCGCGGCGCGAGGCGGGGGCGGCGCGCCGGCTCATGCGGCGGCCTCCGCGGCGCGCGGGGCGGGGCGGTAAAGGATGAAATAGGCGAGCCAGAAGACCAGCATCGAGCCGCCGATGATGAAGCGGCTGCCGGTATCCTCGACCAGCTGGCGGGGGAAGGCTTCCAGCAGCGCGGCAATCACCATCATGATCACCACGCCGACCATCACCACCGCCGATCGGCGCCCGGCGGCAGCGGCGGCATCGAGCACGGGGCGCTTGCCCGGAAAGGCCATCGCCCGCCCGATATGCAGCCCTGCCGCGCCCGACAGCAGAATGCCGAACAGTTCGGTGGTGCCGTGGACCGAAAGCCACGCCGCCAGTTCCACCACCAGCCCCTGCCCGTTGAACAGCCACAACAGCACGCCCAGCAGCGCCATGTTGTGCACCAGCAGCATCAGCGACGGGATGCCGAAGGCAAAGCCCAGCGCGAAGGCGAGGATGCACACGCCCGAGTTGTTGCTGAACAGCTGCGCCGCAAACCCGGCGAGGCCGGCTGCGCCTTCATCATGCCCGAGGCTTTCCAGCAATTGTTCGCGGGTCGCCCCGGGCGCACGCACATCGCCGGGATTGGCGGGGAACAGGCGGTAGAACCACGCCTCGTCCTGCGCGACCAGCAGCCAGCCGACCACGGTGCCCGCAACCATCACAAACAGCGCGATGCTGATATCGAGCCACAATTCGCGCACCGCACGGCTCCACCCGCCCAGCAGGAAATCGCGCAGCCACCGCACAAAGCCCATCCGCGGGCCATAGACCTGGAACCACGCGCGCTGCACCAGCGCTTCAAGATAGGCGAGGGTGGCGGCATCCAGAGACGTCTCGCGCGCGACGGACAGCGATGAGGCCGCGGTGCGATACAGCGCGGGAAGCGCGATCAGGTCATCATCGGCAATGCGCCTCAGGCCGCCTTTTTCCATCCGCACCAGGATCGCCTCAAGCCGCTTCCAGTCGCCCTCGCGCTCCAGCCGGAAACGGTCAGAACGCAGCGCCGCGCTCTCGATATCGGGCGATGATTCCACCTGCCCGCGGCCGAACCATGAAGAGATGATCGGTGCCTTCATCTGCCTCTCATCCGATAGCTTCGCTGTTGCGGATCGCCAGATAGCGATCGATCAGGCGCGGGCCGATGGCGTCCCATGGTGCTTCCAGCACGTCGATCCCCAGCCGCCGCAACCGTCCAAGCACCAGCTTGCGCTGCTGCGCAAGGCTGTCGGCGGTGACCGAGCGGGCGAGCGTGGCGATATCGCCGGGCGCGGCGGCGATGATCTCCTCGATCTCGCTGTCGGTCATGGTGACGAACAGCACGAGGTGCTTGTTCACCAGCCGGCCCAGGCTTTCGACCATCAGTTCGGCAGCGGTCGGATCGGTGAAATCGGAAAAAACCACCACCAGCGACCGCCGCTTCAGGCGCGCGGTCAATTCGGCCAGCGCGAGCGTGAAGTTGGGCTCGACCGGTTCGTAATCGAGGCCCGCTGCCGCGCTCTGCAAGCGGTGGAAGGCGCGGGCGTCACCGATGAAGGGGGTCATCAATTGCGGTCTGCGGGCAAAGCCGAACAGTGCGACCTTGTCTCCGCCCTTCAATGCCACATAGCCGCAGGTGAGCGCGGCAGAAACCGCACGATCGATGCGGGGGAGACCGTCCACCGGCTCGCACATCGCCTGCCCGCAATCGAAGGCGAACACGATCTGGTTGTTGCGCTCGCTCTCGTTCTCGCGGGCGTAGAGGCGGGTGTGGCGCGCGCTCGCCTTCCAGTCGATGCGGCGGCGGTCCATGCCGGGCTCGTATTCGGAAAGCGCCTCGAACTGCGTGCCCTCGCCGCGGATGCGGCGGTTGATGAGACCGATCTGGGCATTGCGCAGGAAGGTCTGCAATTCGGGCGAGCGCACGGGTGACAGGTCGGGCCAGATGCGCACCGGCTTGTCGAGCGGATAGGCGACCTGCCGCGCCCCGAGGCCGAGCGGCCCGGTCCAGCGCATCCACGCACGCTCGATCATCGCGGTCCCGCGCCGGTCGGGGGTCAGCACCGCCTCGCCGCGCCAGCCTTCGCCATGCGGCGCGGGCGCAAGGGACAAGGCGATACGGCCGTCGTTCGCCAAGCGCGGGTCGCAGGCGAGCGCGGCCTCGGCGCGGGCGATCAGCCCTGAGGTGAACCGTGCGGTAATGGCGAGGGTGCTGGGCTGGCCAACTTCGATATCCTCCGCCGTGCGGATTTCCCAGCCGGCGAGCTTGCCCGCCAGCAGCGCATCCAGCGCCACCAGCACCAGCAGCGCGCCCCCCAGCATGGGCGCGGCCACCCACGCCCCCGGCGCGGTTGCCGCGATCACCACTGCAACCGGCGCGAGGCCTGCGGCGATCCACGCCGCACGCTCCGTCGGCGCGACGATCAGCAGCGGGCGCAGCGGCCGGAACAGCAGCCCGAAAAGGCGGAGAACCGGTTTCACGTCAGCGCGCGATCACCGCGGGGCCTCGGTCGCGTCGACCAGCTCGGTGACCAGCGTTTCCATGTCGCGCCCCTCGATTTCGGCGGCGGGGGACAGGGTCAGGCGGTGGCGCAGCACCGGCACGGCGAGCGCCTTGACGTCATCAGGGATCACATAATCCCGCCCCTCCAGTGCGGCGCGGGCCCGGGCGGCGTTCGCCAGCAGCACCGCGGCGCGGGGCGAGGCGCCGACGGTCAGTTCGGAATGCTCGCGGGTGGCGCGGATCAGGCGCACGACATAACGGGTGATGTCTTCAGCGACAGTGACCTGATCGAGCGCGGCTGTCGCTGCTGCAATGCCGGCGGCATTGGTGACTGCGACGACCCCCAGATCAGCCGGGCGCTGCGGCCCTGAACGCTTGCCGAAGGTCGTGACGATGCGCGCCTCTTCCTCCTCGGCCGGATAGGGCACCAGCAGCTTGAACAGGAAGCGGTCGAGCTGCGCTTCGGGCAGCGGGTAGACGCCCTGGTTCTCGATCGGGTTCTGGGTGGCGACGACCATGAAACGCTCACCCAGCGGGTAGGTCTCCCCGTCCAAAGTCACGCGCCGTTCCTGCATCGCTTCCAGCAGCGCGGCCTGCGTCTTCGGCGGGGTGCGGTTGATTTCGTCGGCCAGCAGCAGATCGCAGAAGATCGGGCCACGGGTGAGTGTGAACTGGCTGGTCTGGAAGTTGAACAGGTTCGAACCCAGAATGTCCCCCGGCAGCAGATCGGGCGTGAACTGGATGCGCCCGAAATCGAGGCCCAGCGCGGTCGCGAAGCTTTGCGCGAGGAAGGTCTTGGCGGTGCCCGGCGGACCTTCCAGCAGCACGTGGCCTTCGCTCAGCAGCGCGACCAAAAGCATGTCGACCATGCTTTCCTGACCGACGATCGCCTTGGCGATTTCGGCGCGGATCGCGCCTGTGAGTTGGCGAACATCGCCGAGTGTCATCGTCATCGGGTGGATTGTCCCTGTTGCAATTTGGAAGCGAGATCGTCGAGCGATTGCGCGGCGGCGAGGATATCGGCGGGCTTTTCCGCCGCTTCGAGCCGCGCGGCCCGGTTGGTGAAGGGTTCCTCGCCCGGCAGGCGGCGGGCAAGCGCAGCGTCGATCGCCGGGCCATCATGGCGCGACAGGCCCAGCCGGTCCGCCAGCCGCCGCGCAGCCAGCGCTGCATAGGGCGCGCTCAGCAGGCGGAAGCGGCGCGCGCGCAGGATCAGGTTCGCGCCGTTGGCGATCAGCTGGCGCTTGCCGAAGGCGATCGCCGGGCCATTGTCGGCCGCCGCCGGGCCGAACCGCTGGAACCCCCGCCAGCCGACGATCAGCAGCGCAACCAGCAGGCTCAGCGTGGCGGCGAGGAACGGGGGGCGGAACGCCAGCGTCAGCAGGTTTTCCGAAGCGCCAAAGCCTGCCAGCGTCAGATCGAACACCACTGTGTCGATATCGTCGGCAGCGGCCAGTTCGTCGATCAGCGCAAGCGCCGCGGCGGCGCGCTGCGGATCGGCAAGGCCGTAGTTGTTGGCAAGGTCCGGATCGGCCAGAACAATCACCGGCTGGACACGCTCCCGGTAGATGTCCTCGTCTTCCTCGGTCTGGGGCAGGTCCTCGCCGCCAAGGCCGATGCCGAAAGCCAGCACGCGGCCCTTGTCATCGGTGACGAGCGCCTCGTGATCCTTGCCGGGCAGAGCATAGAGCATTGTCGAGGCTGGCAGCACGCCGCTGAACCCCATGCCGCTCCAGCGCGCCGGCGCAGGGGGCGGGGCTGGCTTTTCGGCCGCCCGGCGCTTGGCCACGGGCCTGCCGGTCTTGGGGTCCTTCACGATTTCGACCATCGGCCGCTTGGGCTCGGGGAAGACCCGATGCTTGAAGGTGTAGCCGGTCGGCAGGACATCGGGCCATTCGGATGCCTCGGCTCCGCCAAGCGTGACCCAGCCCTTCTTGAACTTGGCGCGGTCTTCGGGCGGCAGGTTGGGCGGCGGCTTGGCAGCCCACCACTTGGGCATGATCACCAGCGTCGGCCCCCGGAACCGGCGTTTCTCGATGATCTCGCCCACTTCCTTGCCATCGCCGAAGAAGTCGGGGGTGATCACCAGCAGGCCATAGGTCTCCAGATCGGCAGCGTTGCGCGACCGTTCGACGGCGTAGCCCTGCGCCTCGGCCAGCCGGGCAAGGCCGGTGTAGCCGTTCAACCCGTTGCTCGACGCATGCGCCTGCCCGCTGCCGCGCTCACCGGCGAAATCGGCGTCGGCACCGATCAGCCACAGCATCGCAAGAAACAGCGCCGCACCGCCGAAGACGAGCGCGAAGGCGCCGAGTTTCGTGAAAGCGGCGGGACGGGCGGTGGCAGCAGCGGTCATGCGACGATGGCCCGCGGGTCTGAGCGTGCGCCATCGATTCGCGATAGCGCGAATTCGGCATAGGCCGCGCGCGCCGCCTCCCAATCGGACCGCTCCAGCGCCCTGAGCGCAAACAGCGACGCCTCGACCCGTCCCGCGATCACACTGAAGGCAGCGCGCGCCGGCGGCGGCAGGGCGGGCAGCCCGGCAAGTTCGCGTGCGGTGCTCGAAGGTTCGACCCAGTCGGGCCGGGTGGCGGCAATGTGGGCAACGCTGCGCTGAAGCAACAGGTGGGTCGCCTCGTCATAACGGCCTTCGGCAGCAAGCCGGTCGGCATCGTCAAGCAGCGCCTGACTGGTGGCAGCATCGGGACGCCACGGCTCGACATCGGCTGTCGCCGCAGCCTTGTTGCGCTTGCCGAAACGGAAGAATGCCGGGTCATAAAGGCGCACCAGCAAGACTACGACGAACAAGGCAACAAGCCCAAGCAGCACCCATTGCAGCCACCACCACGAGGCCGCCAGCGCCTGCCCGATCGGAGCGAGCAGATCGCCGAGCCATGAAAACAGCTTGTCGATCTGCTTGGCCAGCCAGCTCGGTTCAGGGGGCGGCCGGTCGGGGATGGTGACGGGGGCGAACTGGACCTCGGGATCGGCGCGCAGATGTTCCCACCCGGCAGGGGGTGATCCACCTGATTCCACTGGCGATTCGGAAAGGCTTTGTGCGGCCGCTGCGGTCATCCCGCAGCAGTGGTTGCACGCCGGAGAGGCCTGCGCAACGGGAAACCGCATTGCTCCCCGGTCAACCCCGGGCGCGGGCCTGTTCGTAACTGCCCAGAAGGCGCAATTCCTTGGAATGGAACGCGCATTCCTCCAGCGCACGGTCCACCGCCGGATCGCCCGGCGCGCCGATGATGTCGGCGTAGAAAGTGGTCGCGGCAAAGCTGGTGCCCTGCTGGTAACTTTCCAGCTTGGTCATGTTCACCCCGTTGGTCGCAAACCCGCCCAGCGCCTTGTAAAGCGCCGCGGGGATGTTCTTCACCTCGAAGACGAAGGTGGTCATCACCGGCCGGCCTGCAAGTGCCGCAGGAGCCAGTTGCTCTTTGGCGAGGATCACGAAGCGCGTCATGTTGTCGGCGCTGTCCTCGACATTGTTCTCGATGATGGTGAGCCCGTAAAGCTGTGCGGCGAGAGCGGGGGCGATGGCGGCCACTGTCAGGTCACCGCGTTCAGCGACATAGGCGGCCGCGCCCGCCGTATCGGCATGGCTGAGCGGCACGATGCCGCGCTCTCGCAGATAGCGGCGTGACTGGCCAAGCGCCTGCGGGTGCGAATAGGCCGCTTCGAAGGGCCCCGGCCCCAGCGCCATCAGCGCATGATGGATCGGCATGAAATATTCGCCAACGATGTTAAGGCCGCTTTCGGGAAGCAGGAAGTGGATGTCCGCCACCCGGCCGTGCTGCGAATTCTCGATCGGGATGATCGCGCGGCCCGCCCGCCCGTCTTTCACCGCCTCCAGCGCGTCTTCGAAGCTGAAACACGGAAGCGGGTGCAGGTCCGGGGCGGCTTCGGTCGCGGCGCGGTGGGAATTGGCCCCCGGCGAACCCTGAAAGGCAATGGCGCGTGCCGGATCGGCGGCTGCGGCGGCGCGCATGCGGTCGACGATTTCGATGGCGGGGCCGGGGAAGGATCGCATGATCCCAAGCGCCTAGAGCGCCGCGCGCGGCCGCACAAGCCTGCTTGCAAAAGGTGCAAGAATTCGTGCCACGATCGGTCTTGCGCGAGGCCGAGGCCGACACTATGGAGCGCGCGGGATGACACAGGACAACTCTTCGCAGGATAACGCTGGCAACCGCAACGGTGGCGGCGATCTGTTCAACACTGCCGCCGGCTGGGTGCTGTTCGCAGCTGGTCTCGGGCTGGGTCTTTCGATCTTGTCGGGCAAGTATTTCCACGGCGATAAGCCGCAGCGTCCGGAAAAGCTTGGCTACGTGATCGAAGGTGCCGTCGAAGAATCGGGCGGCCCGGCTGAAATGTCGATCGCCGATGCGCTCAATGCCATGCCTGCCGCCGACCTGGTTGCGGCCGGCGAAAAGGCCTTCGCCAAGTGCCAGAGCTGCCACACGGTCAACGCGGGCGGCGCCAACGGGATTGGTCCCAACCTCCACGGCACGATGGGCAAGGCTGTCGCCTCCCACGCCGGTTTTGCCTACAGCGCCGAACTGAAGGCCGTGGGCGGCACGTGGGACTGGGACAAGATGGATGCCTGGCTCAAGAACCCCAAGGGCTATGTCCCCGGCACCAAGATGAGCTTTGCCGGCCTCTCCAAGGTTGAGGATCGCGCCGCGATCGCAGCCTATCTCAATGCGCAGGGCTCGAACCTGCCGCTCCCCGCCGCATCGGCCCCGGCGGCTGCGCCAGAGGGTGAGGCAACCCCGGCCGCGGGCGAAACGCCTGCCGCTGCTGAGACCCCGGCGGCTGAATAATCGGATCGAAAGGGCGGCTTCGGGCCGCCCTTTTTGATTGGGCAGGCCTTGCCTCTAGCCCTTGAACCCCTGAGCGATCACATACCATTCCGACGAACCCTTGCGGCTCGCCGGGGGCTTCGCGTGTTTGACAGTGGCGAAGTGTTTCTTGAGCAGGGCGAGCAGATCGGTGTCGGTCCCGCCTGCCAGCACCTTGGCGACAAAGGCCCCGCCCGGCGCGAGGTTCTCGACCGCGAACCACGCGCCCGCCTCGACCAGCCCCATCGTGCGCAGGTGATCGGTCTGCTTGTGGCCGACTGTGTTCGCCGCCATGTCCGACATGACCAGATCGGGCGGGCCGCCCAGCGCTTCGGCGAGCAGGGCGGGGGCCTCGTCGGCCATGAAGTCCATCTGGAAGATCGTCACGCCATCAAGCGGCTCGACCGGTAGCAGGTCGATCCCCACCACCTCGGCCTTGGGCTTCTTTGCGCGCACGACCTGGCTCCACCCACCCGGCGCGATGCCGAGATCGACGACCCGGTTCGCGCCCTTGAGCAGGCCGAATTTCTCGTCCAGCTCAATCAGCTTGTAAGCCGCCCGGCTGCGGTAGCCATCAGCCTTGGCCTGACGCACATAAGGGTCGTTGAGCTGACGCTCCAGCCAGCGCACCTGCGATGCGGTGCGCCCCTTGGCGGTCTTGACCCGCTTGCCCGGTGTCTTGGCGCCGCGGGTCATCGGGCAGGTCGCCCGGAACCATTGGCGCCGCGCTGGGTCTTCAGGGCCTTGAGCGAACGTTCCGAATTGCGTTCGGAAGCCATGATGCTGCGCAGGATGCCTTCGCGGATGCCGCGATCGGCAACGCCCAGTCGGCGAGCGGGCCACAGGTCGAGAATCGCTTCAAGGATTGCGCAGCCGGCCACCACCAGATCGGCGCGGTCCTGCCCGATGCAGGGCAGGGTCGCACGCTCGTAAGGGGTCATCGCCGAAAGCCGGGCGCTGATTTCGCGCATTTCGGCGGCCGGCACGATCAACCCGTCCACGGCCTTGCGATCATAGCTCGGCAGTTCGAGATAGAGGCTGGCGAGCGTCGTCACGGTGCCGCTGGTGCCGAGCAGGCGGATATCCGGATGCTGCCCGGCCTCGGCCACGCGCGCAGCGAAGGGCGCGAAGCTGGTGGCGACCATTTCGCGCATCCGGGCGAATCGGGCAATGCGCGCCGCTTCGCTGTCCTCAGCCCGCCCGACTGTGTCGGTCAGCGAGACGACGCCCCACGGCACGCTTTGCCAATCGAGGATGCGCGGCACGCGGTTGGCGGCGTCGGATTCGACCAGCACGAGTTCGGTCGAGCCGCCGCCGATGTCGAAGATCACCGCCGGGCCTTCGCCCGCTTCGAGCAGGATGTGGCACCCCAGCACGGCAAGGCGTGCTTCCTCTTCCGCGCTGATGATGTCGAGCGCGATGCCCGTTTCCCGGCGGACGCGTTCGATGAATTCAGGGCCGTTTTCGGCGCGGCGGCAAGCCTCTGTCGCCACGCTGCGGGCAAGGCGGACATTGCGGCGCTGGAGCTTGTCGGCACAGATCGTCAGCGCCGAGAGGGTGCGGTCCATCGCCGCATCCGACAGACGGCCCGACGTCGCCAGCCCTTCACCCAGCTTCACCACGCGGCTGAACGCGTCGATCACGGTGAAGTCCCGGCCCGACGGGCGCGCGATGAGCAGGCGACAATTGTTGGTGCCAAGGTCAAGCGCGGCATAGGCCTCTCCGTTGGTGGGGGCCTTGATCGCGCCGATATCGGCAAGGTCCGGGCGTGCGCGCGGCCCCGCCTTTGCGGGGCGAGCCGGTCGGCGCGCATCGCGGCCTCCGGGGGCACGGGCATCGGGCTGAGGGGGGCGCTTGTAGCGGAAATCGGCTACCTTGCCGGACTTGCCGCCCCGGTTTTTCCCAGCACTTCTATTCCTGTCCGGCGGGAGTGTTTCCGCCATGCTTGCAGTACTTTCATATCACCATGCACGCGGGCCCTCCCTGCACATGGCACTTGGGGCGAAGTTACCCCAAGCCTTGCCCGAGAGCAAGCAGCCTGCCGCCACCTCAACGCTTGACCTTCGCTCCGCGCGAAACTAGTGAGCGCGCTCGCTGATTCCGCCGGTCTTGCCCGGCGAATGGCCGATGCCCCGTCCTCTAATGGTAAGAGAGCGGACTCTGACTCCGTCAATCAAGGTTC
>VFQO010000406.1_pt1 | contig 47320 bp, 46 predicted proteins | sample 3512331 | NCBI WGS metagenome assembly VFQO01 (sample SAMN10412371, study PRJNA504923) | tailings metagenome | isolation source: Replicate 3 from Balatoc abandoned mine | place: Philippines: Itogon, Benguet | collected 2017-08-28 | reverse complement strand
CAGCTATTTGATGGAACAAATGGAGCGCTACTTCTTTGGCGGCGGCAATGTCGATGCCGCCGCAGGCTACGTTCCGCCTGCCCGGTAAACACGGCGCCGACCCCATGCAAACGGGCTCCCGCGGGAGCCCGTTTGCATGGGGTCGGCTGGAAACTACAGCACTTCCTTCTCGATCTCCTCCAGCGAGGTGTGGCGCACATCCTTGCCCTTGACCATGTAGACCACGTATTCCGACATGTTCTTGGCATGGTCGCCCATCCGCTCGATCGCCTTGGTGACGAACAGGATGTCGATAAAAACCGAAATGGTGCGCGGGTCTTCCATCATGAAGGTGATGAGGTGGCGCAGGTTGAGGCGGAATTCCTCGTCCACCGACTGGTCCTGGCGCGCGATTTCCACCGCCAGGGTGGCATCCAGGCGGGCAAAGCCGTCGAGCGCCTTGCGCAGCATGTCGAGCACCAGGTCGGCCATGTACTTGACCTCGGTGAAGCGCGGCAGGCTGATGCGCTCGGACTGGTGGATCAGCCGGGACATGCGCGCGATCTTGGCGGCCTCGTCGCCGATGCGTTCGAGGTCGGTGATGGTCTTCACCACCATCATCACCATGCGCAGGTCGGACGCGGTGGGCTGGCGGCGCGCGATGATGTGGGTGCAGTCTTCGTCGATGGCGACTTCCAGCGCATTGACGTTGTGGTCGTTGGCCTCCACCTGGTTGGCCAGCTTCATGTCGCCCTTGGTGAGCGCTTCGATCGCGTTGATGATCTGTTCTTCGACCAGGCCGCCCATCTTCAGCACATTGGCGCGCACGGCTTCCAGCTCGGCGTCAAACTGCTTGTAGGTGTGTTCAGTTAGCATCGTGTTGCCCTCTCCAGTAATCCGCTTTTGATTATATGCCCCGCATTGTGACCATTGCATGCACGACAGGTTTCACCGGGCGCTGAAGGGCAGCGCATAACGCGTCCCGTCGATGTCAAGATACAGCACCCAGTCGCGCCGTCCGCTGACGCACGCAGGCAAGGTCACTTTTGCGCCAAACGCGCCGTCCGGGGCGGGGCGCAGGTCATAGCGGTTAAAGCCCATGTCCATGCCGCTCATCTGCAGCTCCGCGCTGATCCGGCCGGCGCCCGGCGCGCTGACGCTCAGTTCGAAAGCCTCCAGCGGTGCCGGCTGCGACGAAAAGCGCAGGTGTGCGGTTGTGCCGCGGTGGTCGAACGTGCAGCCGGCCAGCGGCTCGGTGCAGCTTACCGCCACCGCTGCGGCCGGGCGCTTCAGCCAATAGCCGGTCGCTGCGATGGCCGCCAGCACGACAAGCGGCAACAGCAGCCGCATGGAGTACGCCGTCCGCCGTTTATGCCTTTCAGGGCGCGGCACCCGCTTCATGTCCAGGCGCCCCGCAGCAGCGCCACACCGTGCGCGCCGTGCGACTGGGCCAGCGCCACGTCGTGGCGCTCCAGCCCGCCCAGCCCGTACACCGGGATCGGACTGGCGGCGGCCAGCTCGGCGAACCGGTCCCAGCCGAGCGTGGCCGCGCCCGGATGGGTGAGCGTGGGCAGCACCGGCGACAGCAGCGCAAAATCGGCCCCGATCGCGGCGGCATGCGCCAGCTCGGCAGCGTCGTGGCACGACACCCCTAGCCCTGCGCAATCGGGGCGCGCGGTCAATGCGGCGGCGGCGGCCGAATCCAGATGCACGCCGTCGGCGCCCGCCGCGCGCGCCAGTTCCGGACTGCCGTTGACCAGCACGCGCGCGCCATGCAGATGGGCGCGGCGCACGGTCGCCTGCGCGAGTTGCAGGCGCGTGTCCTGCGGCAGCGTCTTGTCGCGCAGCTGGATCAGCCGCAGGCCGTTATGCAGGGCGACATCCAGCCGCGCCAGGAAGGTATCGACGCCGAGCGACTCGGCGTGAGAAATCCCCAGCAGCGGCGGCAGCGACAGCGCCTTCAGGATCGGAAAGTTGGCGGGCAGCAGCGGCGTCACCTCGACCGCGTCGGGCAGCTGCCAGGAAAAAACCTGCCCTTCGCGCGGGTGCGGCTCGCCCTGCCATTCGAACACGCGAAAGAAATTCAGCCGCACCGTGGCATGCGGGTATTCGAACACCCGGGTGATCCAGCGGCAGGCGCGGGAAACGACGATGCCGAGTTCCTCGTGCAGTTCGCGCGCCAGCGATTCGCCCAGCGATTCGCCCGGCTCCACCTTGCCGCCGGGGAATTCCCAGTAGCCCGCATAGACCTTGCCCGGCGGCCGCTGCGCCAGCAGCACCCGGCCATCGGGCCGGGTCAGCACGGCCGCCACGACTTCCGTGATGGGCGGCGGGGTCATCGCTTCCCCGCCCAGTCGCGCGCGAACTGCCACGCCACCCGGCCGTTGCGAGCGCCGCGTCCGAGCGACCACTGCAGGGCGGCCCGCCCGAACGCTTCGTCCGGCGTTGCGCCAAGGCGCTCGGCCCAGTGCCGGGCGATCGCCAGATAGGTTTCCTGGTCCATGCCGTGGAACGCCACCCACAGCCCGAAGCGGTCGGACAGCGAAACCTTTTCCTCGGTCGCCTCGCCCGGATGCACCTCGCCGCCGAGATGTTTCGTTTCCAGGTTTTCCGCCATGTATTCCGGCATCAGGTGGCGGCGGTTGCTGGTGGCGTAGATCAGCACGTTGTCGGAGGGCCCCGCCAGCGAGCCGTCGAGCGCGGCCTTCAGGCTGGCGTAGCCGGCTTCGTGCTCGGCGAAAGTCAGGTCGTCGATGAAGACGATGAAGCGATAGTCGGCATCCGCCAGCAGCTCGAACAGGTCCGGCAGGCTCGGCAGCCCGGCCTTGTCGACCTCGATCAGGCGCAGCCCCTTCGCCGCGTATTTGGCGTGCACGGCCTTCACCAGCGAGGACTTGCCGCAGCCGCGCGCGCCGGTCAGCAGCACGTTGTTGGCGGGCCTGCCGGCGACGAACTGGCGCGTGTTGGCGTCCACCCGCTGCTTCTGCTCGTCGATCGCCAGCAGGTCTTTCAATGCCGCCCGCTGCGGGTGCAGGATCGGTTTCAGTCCGCCGGCCTGCGCCGACCAGCGCGCGGCGCGCACGTTTTTCCAATCCAGCCCCGGAGCGGCGGCGGGGGGGTCGAGGCGGTCGAGCAGGCGTTCGATGCGGGGCAGGAGGGCGGCGAAATCGGTCATGCGGGGATTCTAGCCGCTTAGGAAAAATTTAGGTTTTCGCTAGCAAAGACTTATCAACGGGCGCCTGGCAATCCGCCTAAGCTGCCGGTCGCTCGGCGCATCGTGCGCCCCGCAACGAAACAGGAGAGTATTGCCATGAAGACAACTTTGAAAATCGCCGGCGCGCTGCTTGCCGGCTGGGCCGGGCTGGCGGGGGCGCAGCCGCCCGCCGGCGACGCCGACATCCGCCACGGCCGCTATCTGATCCAGACCTCGGGCTGCAACGATTGCCATACCGCCGGCTACATGCAGAAAAACGGCCAGGTGCCCGAGGCCGAATGGCTGACCGGCGACGCGATGGGCTGGCAGGGGCCGTGGGGCACGACTTACGCCACCAATCTGCGCCTGCTGTTCCAGCAAGTGGACGAGCAGGCCTGGCTGGCGCGGGCACGCCAGCCGATGCGGCCGCCGATGCCGTCGCCGTCGCTGCGTGCCATGAGCGATGACGACCTCAGGGCGATCTACCGTTACGTGCGCAGCCTCGGCGTGAAGGGCTCGCCCGCGCCAGCCTACGTGCCGCCCGGCGGCAAGGTGGCGACGCCGTATTTCGATTTCACGCCGAAGAACCTGCCGCCGATGGCCAGCCAGCGCTAGCTCACCGCGTGCAAGGCCAGCGGGCGGTCCAGCACCAGGCGAAAGCGGCCGCGTCCGGTCTTTTCCAGCGCGATGGCCGGGCAGCGTTCGGCGAGCCGGCGTTGCAGCAGGAGCAGCCGGGTTTCCAGGTTGTCGCCGCCGTCGGGCAGCGGCAGGCGCCGGTCGCGGCGCAGTTCGCGGTTGCAGAAATCGCGGCGGCCGCTTTGGGCGTGTTCGTTGAGCAGCGTCCACAGAATGCTGCCGGCGACGCCCTTGATGAGGTAGTCGTTGTCGATGAACACGCTGTGGTCATCGGGAAAGTAGCGCACCGCGAGCGGCGCGCCGGTGGGGGCTGGCGTGGCCGCGGCCGGCAGGGGCTCGGCATCGTCCGGCAGGGTCGCCAGCTGCGCGAGCAGCGCGGCGAGGTGGCGGCCATAGATCGCCAGCGCGTCCTCGTCGGCGTGGCTGAAGAAGGCATCGTGTTCGCTTTCGGCGTAGAGCACGCCCAGCAGGCGGTCGGCGTGCATGAGCGGCACCGCGATCTGGCTGTGCGGTTCGGCCAGCACCGGCAACGGGATGCGCGGCTCGTGCGGCGCGGCCGTGCGCAGCGCCGCATGGTAGGCGTAATCGCCGGTGCGGTGATTGATGCGGACGAGAATCCGCTCGTGCGCCGCCACGCCGATGATGCCCTTGCCCAGCGCCACCTCGGCGCCGATTCCGGAATGGCCGTAGCCCATGCTCGCCAGGGTGTAGAGCGACGCGCCGGTCTCGTCCAGCATCGTCAGGAGCGCGTGGCGGATGCCGAAGCCTGGCGTGAGCGCGGCGAGCGCACGGTCGGCCAGTTGTGCAAGTTCGTCGCACGCGCCCAGATGGTCGAGGGTGCGGCGCAGGCGCAGCAGCGCATCGGGCGGCGGCGGCGCGGGCGGCAGGCGGTGATCGACCGCCTCGATGTCGAGCACCCGGTAGATGTCCGCGCCGCGCAGCACGAACACCTTGCCCATGCCGCTTTGCGCGGCGATGCCGGCGAGCTGTGCCTTCATGTATTGGAAAAGCGGTCCGCCGGTCTCGGTGCGCAAGTACTGCACGCGCAGACGGTAGTGGCGAAAGCTGCCCGGCTCGACCACCTGCACCTGCGCGTAAGGATGGGCGAGCACGTTCTCGCGCGTCTTGCTGAAAAACTGGTACGACAGCGCCACGTGTTCGGCGTCGACGTAATGCACCTGCGAGGCGTAGGCCACGTTGGGGGTGCCGTCCGGCGCGCAGGTGGCGATCACGGCGGGAATCGCGCCGTCGAGGCAGGCGCGCAGCGACTCCAGCGCGGGCTTCATGCCGCCGCCAGCACGCGGCCGGCGGCCGGGCCGGGGGTTTGGTCGAAGACGATTTCCGGGGTGAAGCGCAGCGCCGCCAGATCGCCAGCCGCTATCAATGCAGTCAGGCCGCGCACCAGTTCGTCGCCGTAGCCCAGTGCGCTGAGTTCGCCGCCGAATGCGGCCGCGTAGCGCGCATGGCAGGCATGGTGCGCCGAGTTCGGCGCCACGCGTGCCGCACATGGGGCCTTGAGTTGCAGCGTCGCATGCGTTGCCGGATGGCTGAACACCGCTGCGATGCCGCTGCCGGCGTCCAGCGCGTCCAGCACCTCGCGTCCGCGCCCGGCCGCGAGCAGCACCGTCAGCGCGCGCCGGTCGCGCGCCACCAGCGCGCCCTGCGCCCGGCATACGCAGGGCCAGCCGTCGCGCCCGACCGCACCGATGTTGATCGACAGCGGACCCTGCAGGAAGGCGGCCTGTTCGGCGCTGAGCCGGATGCTCATGGCATCAGGTGCGGTATTCCGCGTTGATCTTCACGTAGTCGTACGAAAAATCGCAGGTCCACACCGTGGCGTTCGCATGGCCGCGGTTCAGCACCACGCGCACGATGATGTCGGCCTCCTTCATCACGGCTGCGCCCTGCGCTTCGGTATAGCTTGCCGCGCGGCCGCCCTGCTCCGCTACCAGCACGTCGCCCAGGTAAACCTGCAAGGTGTTGACGTCGAGGTCGGTCACCCCGGCATAGCCGATGGCGGCAAGGATGCGCCCGAGGTTGGGGTCGCTGGCGAAAAAGGCGGTCTTGACCAGCGGCGAGCGTGCGATGGCGTAGGCGATCTGCTTGCATTCGGCACGGTCGCGGCCGCCTTCGACCGCCACGGTGATGAACTTGGTCGCCCCTTCGCCGTCGCGCGCCATCGCCTGCGCCAAGCCGATGGCCACCTCGCTCAGGGCGGCTTTCAGCGCGGCGTAGCCGGCGCCGGCGAGGTCGGCAATTTCGGCATTGCCGGCCTGGCCGGTGGCGATCAGGATGAAGCTGTCGTTGGTCGAGGTGTCGCCGTCGACGGTGACGCAGTTGAACGACACGTCGGCCACCTCCTTCACCAGCTGCGGCATCAGGCCGGGCGCGATCGCCGCGTCGGTCGCCACATAGCCGAGCATGGTCGCCATGTTGGGATGGATCATGCCGGAGCCCTTGGCGATGCCGGTGACCGTGATCGTGCTGCCGCCGATCTGTACCTGACGCGAGACGCCCTTGGCGACGATGTCGGTGGTCATGATCGCGTGCGCGGCCTCGCTCCAGTGGTCCGGCGCGAGGTCGGCCCGGGCGGCGGGCAGCGCGGGCAGGATCCTGTCGACCGGCAGCGGCTCCAGGATCACCCCGGTGGAAAACGGCAGCACGTTTTCCGCCGCGCAGCCCATCAACTGCGCCACCGCCTCGCAAGTCCGGCGCGCGCGCCGGAGCCCTTCCTCGCCGGTGCCGGCGTTGGCATTGCCGGTATTGATCAGCAGGGCGCGGATATCGCCCTGCGCCAGATGCTGTTTGCACAAGGCGACCGGCGCGGCGCAGAAGCGGTTTTGCGTGAACACCCCGGCTACCCGGGAGCCGGGCGCAAGCTCGATCAGGGTGATGTCGCGGCGTCCGGGTTTCTTGATGCCGGCGGACGCAATGCCGAGGCGTACGCCGGCAACCGGCAGCAGGGAGGCGGGGTCAGGGGCGGAGAGGTTGACGGGCATGACGGCTTTGCAAGACGGAAAGCCGCCATTTTATGCCGCACTGGCGGCAAATGGATGGTGCGGATTTACTGCGTGCGCCCCAGCAGCCAGTTCACGATGCGGCGAAATCCGGGCCGCCATGGCCATACCGGGTCGAGCTCGATCGAACGCGCCAGTGCCGCCAGCGCAATCAGCGCAAATACGGAAAACAGCAGTTGCGAGACGAGTTGACGTGGCGTGAGCATGCCGAGGGGCTGGTCGAGAAAGCCCGGAACATAGAACAGGCTGGCAAACGCCGCGAAAAGGAAGGCCGGGCCGAGATACATGATGTCCGCAGTTTGAGTCGTTGTGCCAAGGCATCACGCAAGCCTTGTGCCAGACAAGAAAAGGCCAGCAAAAACAATAGGGTAGAAAGCCCGTCCCGACCAGGCCGGCCACGCAATGTAAATTAATTCGACGGCTATTTGTCGAGCGGCGGGGCGGCGAACTTGCGCAGGATTTCATGCGACAGCGAATAAAACTGCGGCGTGGGGCCGAGGTCCTCGTAGATCGGGTCGCCGTAGTCGTCTTCGGCAATGATGCGGTTGCCGGGAATGTAGGGCATGGCCACCTCCAGTTCGTCGAGGGCGGCACGAATCAGGTCGGCCATCAACTGGGAGTCGCTGCGGCCGGGGTACATGACGTGCAGGGCTTCCACCCGCGCAGCGTCGCGTAACGGCAAATGGACGGTATAGGCACGCACGTCCGCGCGCGCATGCCCCTCCTTGCCCCAGCGTTGAATCAATTCGGCGATGCGCATGAGTTTTCCCCTGCCTGCGATGGTTTCGTTATAGCAAAGCCACCTGCAAGACAAGGCCGGATTCAGCTGGTGCGCCGCCACACCAGGGTGCGATTGTTCGCCGGCATGGCGATGTCCCGTTGCAGAACCAGACCCTGGGCGCGCGCCAGCGCATCCACTGCCTCGAAGTCGCGCACTCCGGAAGCCGGGTCGCGCGCTTTCAGCCAGGCGTCGAAGCGGGCATTGCTCTCCGCGGTATAGGCGCCGTTGTAGTTGAACGGGCCGTATACCGCCATGACGCCGCCCGGTTCGAGCACGTCGCCGATGCCCTCGAAAAACTGTTCGACCTCGGGCCAGCCCATGATGTGCAGCGTATTGGCCGAGAACGCCGCATCGTAGCGGGCGTTGCGCCAGGCCGTCTGGCTGACGTCGAGCGCGATCGGCGGCAGCACGTTGGGCAGCGCCGCCGCGTCGAGCCATTGCCGGATGCCGGGATGATGCTGCGGCACATCGGCCGTCTGCCAGACGAGATGCGGCAGTTCGGCGCCGAAATACACTGCATGCTGGCCGGTGCCGCTGCCGATTTCCAGCACGCGGCGGCGGTCGGCAAACACCTCGCGCAGCACCGCCAGAATCGGCGCGCGGTTCTGCACGCAGGACTCGGCAAAGGGCTTGTCGGGCATTTTCAGGTCTCCATTTGAATCAGCCGGCCGTCGGCCAGCAGCACGGCGGCATGCACTGGCTTGCCCGGATACAGCGCCGCCAGCAGGGCACGATAGCCCGCCAGCTGGGGCCGATGGCGTTCGGCCAGCTGCGCGTCCGCCAGCATGCGGCTGTCGTCGCCGGTTTTGTAGTCGATCAGCCACACCGCATCGTCGAATTCCACCACGCGGTCGAGCCGCTGTACCCGGCCGGCGGCATCCAGCAACGCCAGCTCGCTGTGCGCGCGCCGGTACAGCGCGGGATCGAAGAAGCGCGCCAGATGCGGCTGCGCCAGCAGGGCGCGGGCATCCGCCTCGATCCTGGCGAGCCCGGCCGCCACCCCCAGCTGCATCGCCAGCGCGGGCAGGTCGCGCGGCGTTCCCGGCGGCGCATGGTGTTCGAGGCAGGCATGGAACAGTTCGCCGCTGGCCGCCGCCGGGTTGGCGGACGCAGGGGCAAGCCGTTGCCCGACGGCGGGGGCGACGATGCGCGGCGTCGCCGCCGTCATGCGCGGCGCGTCGGCGCTGGCGGCCGGCGGCAGGTCGGCTGGCAGGGCCAGGCCCTGCCAGGCCGCATCGACCCGCTGCAGCCAGGCGCTCTTGTCGGCGGCGCCGCTGACGATCAGTCCCTGCTCGGCGCGGGTGAGCGCCACATACAGCAGGTTGTCGGACTCGCGCTGCGTCAGCGCAGCCTCCTCGGCAAACCAGCGTTCCCGCCAGGCACCCCGCTCGTCCTGTTTGCCGAACAGCGAAAAATGCTCGGGCCGCGCGGCTTCGGGCGGCCACGGCGCCAGCACGCCGTGGCTGTCGCCGCGTGCGTGGTCGCTGCCGCCGAGCAGCCAGACGATCGGCGCCTCCAGCCCCTTGGCGCCGTGGATGGTCAGCAGCCGCACCGCGTTTTCGCCGTCGGCTGCCAGCCCTTCGCCGGGTGCGGCGTCGGCGTCGTCGATCAGCGAGGCCAGTTCGCGGATGAAACCGGCCAGCGTCGGGTAGCGGCCGGCATCCTGGGTCAAGGCCAGCTGCATGAAGGCGCGCAGGTTGGCGGCAACCTGCGGACGCTGTGCGGGCGGCACGGCGGCGGCGTAGCGTGCCTCGATGTCGCCTTCGAAATAAATGCGGTCGAGCAGGTCGTGCACCGGCAGCGTGCCGATGCGGGCGCGCCAGCGGATCAGAAGCTGTGCGGCGCGCGCGAGCGCCGGCGGGCAGTCCGGCTGCCCGGCCAGCGCAGTCAGGCGCTGCCAGCCGCACGGCTCGGCAGGGCCGAACACCCGCAACAAATCGGCGTCGCCGCAGCCGAAGATCGGGCTTTTCAGTGCGTGCGCCAGCTTCAGATCGGCGTGCGGCAGCAGCAGGGTTTCGAGCAGCGCGATCACGTCCTGCGCTTCCAGCGCATGCAGCAGGCCGCCGCGCCGCGAGGTGATGAAGGGGATGCCTGCCGCTTCCAGCGCGCGCTCGTACAGGTGCAGGTGGGTGCGCTTGCGCACCAGCGCCATCACGTCGCCGGGGCGCGCCGGGCGGCTGTCTTCAGCCTGCCCGTCCGCCACGCCCCAGTGTCCCAGTACCTCGTCGCGCAACACGCGGGCAAAGGTCTGCGCCTCGACGTGCACCGCGCGGTCGTCGGCTTCGGCCAGCGGCGTGGTGAGCGGATTGCGCAATCCGGCCGTGGCAGCGGCCGCGTTTTTTTCCACGCCGATCGGCAGGCAGCGCAGCGCGCCGGGGCGGGCTGCATTGGCCGGGGCATGGCTGTGCGCGGCAAAGCCGGCCACCCCGGCGAACACCGGATTGATCGCCTGCACCACCGCAGGCGACAGCCGTCGCGTCATGGTGGCGCTGAAATGCGGTGCGCCGAAGTGCGTGCGCAGAAAATCCGCCGCCGCGTCGAACACCCGCGCTTCGCCGCGCCGGAAGCGGTAAATCGCCTGTTTCGGGTCGCCCACCATGAATACGGTCATTGCGCTGTCCGCCGCGCGCGCCTCGCTCAGCCAGGTGGAGAGCGCCTGCCATTGCAGCGGATTGGTGTCCTGGAATTCGTCGAGCAGCAGGTGCCGGTAGCGCGCATCCAGCTTCAGTGCCAGGGCCGGCGCGTGCTCCTCGCTCTGCAGCAAACGGCAGGCCAGCCATTCGGCATCGGCGAAATCGATCGCCCCCTGCTGCGCCTTGGCGTCCTGATAGCCTTGCAGCAGCGCGTGGCCGAGCAACAGGCCGTGGCGGTTGAGGTTCCAGATGCGGATGTCGGTCTGGATCGCGGTGATGGTTTCGAGTGCGGTTTCCAGCGCGTCGAGGTCGCGCAGGTAGGCGTCGAGCTCGGCGCCGAGCGCCTTTTCCAGTTCGCGGGTGGCCTGCTTCTTGCGCCGCGCGCCGGCGGTCATCAGGCGCGTCATCAGCACGCCGTGTGCGGCTTGCGGCGCCAGCTTCGACGCGTCGAGAATGTCGCGCGCCCGTTCGGCCTCGGTTTTCGACCCTTTTTCCAGTGCCAGGCCCAGCCGCTTCACCCGTGCCGCCATCGCCTGGTCGGCCCAGAAGGCCGCCACCGGATCGCTGTCCAGATCGGGATGCAGGCCGGGCCGCAATTGTTCCAGCGCATACGCTACCGGGTCGGGCCGGCCGTCGGTATACGCCCACCATTCCGCCCGCGCCTGCAAAAAATGCGCGAGCAGCGCGCGCAGGCGGTGCTCGCCGATATCGGCGAGCAAGGCGAGCAGCGCGGTGCCTTCCGCCGATTCCGGCACCGCAGCCCATTTCGTCAGCAGCTGGTCGCGCACCTCGTCCTGCAGCTGCCGTTCGCGCTCCAGCAGCGGCGCACCCCATGGCAGTCCCGCTTCCAGCGGCGCACGCTTCAGCAGATCGAGAAACCAGCCGTGGAAGGTCGTCACCGTCGGCCCCGGCTGCGCGGTCAGCACCGCTTCCAGCAGCCCGCGCGCGCGCGGCAACAGCGCCTCGATCTCGTGTTCCGGCACCGCACGCTCGCGCAGGAATGCGCGCACCGTCGCGTCGTCTTCCAGCGCCAGCACCCGCAGCCAGGCGTGCAGGCGGTCGGTCATTTCCTGCGCCGCCTTGCGCGTGAAGGTGATCGCCAGCAGTTCCGACGGCGCCGCCCCGGCCAGCAGCAGGCGGATCATGCGCGACACCAAGAGCCAGGTCTTGCCGCTGCCGGCGCAGGCCTCCACCACCGCAGAATGGCCGGGCGAGAGCGCCACGCCAATCGCCAGCGGCTCACTCATGCCACATCCCCTTGCGGCACAGTCCGCGCGCTTCGCAGTAATTGCAGACGGCGTCGATTCCCGATGCGGGAAGCGCTGCGCCTGCGGCAATCGCTTCGAGCAGTTGCGGCAGGCGGCGGCCGATGGCGTCGACGTCGGTTTCGCCGTCGAGTTCGAGCGGGATGACGGGGGTGTCGCTGATCGGCAGGTAGGCGGCAGCGGCGTCGGCGAGCCAGGCGTAGAACGGCAGCTGGACCGCTTCGGCGGGATCCTTGAGTTTCTTCTTGAGGCCCTGGGCGGCGCCGGTTTTGTAGTCGATCACCGTGCGTGCGCCATTTTTCCGGTCGACGCGATCGATGCGGCCGTGCAGGGTGATTTCGCCGAGACCGGCGACGTTGAACGGCATGCTGAATTCGGCTTCGCCAGCCTGGTACTGCCAGCCTTGCGCGGCCCAATCCAGCCAGGCGTCGATGTAGGCGGGCTGGGTTTTTCCCCAGCGGCTGCGCCAGGCGGTGGCGGTCCAGGCGGGCAGCGCGGCGAATTCGGCGGCGGATATGTCGTCCAGGCGGGCCAGCGCGGCGGTGCGCTCGGGCGGCGGGGCGCCGTCGTGAAAGGCCTTGAGGATGCGGTGCAGCGCGTTGCCGTAATCGCTCTTGTCGAGCGCGTCGTCGGCTTCGTCCAGTTCGCGGATGCCGAGCACGCTCTTCACGAAAAACCGGTACGGGCAATCGAGCAGGGTCTGGTAGGCGGTGGGCGAATAGCGGCGCGGCAATTGCATCGCCGACACCGCCGGCGCCGGTTGCGCGCTGGCGTCGGGCAACGGGCTGGGCTGTGCGGGCGGCTCGCCGCTGGCCTGTTCGGGCAGGGCGGCGCCCCATGCGGCCAGATGCAGGGCCTGCAGCCGCAAGACCAGTTGCGAGGCGGGGTTGGGCTCGTCGTCGTTCCATGCCTGCCAGCTCAACAGCGCAGGTCCCTGGGCCAATAGCGGAATCAGGTCGGAGGTGGCGGCTTCCGCCTCGATGGCGGCAGTGGACAGACCGAGTTGCGCGCGGGTGGCCTGGCTGAACAGGCCGGGCGCGGGGCGCGCGGGCAGGCGGCGGGCGTCGGCGCCGATCACCGCGACCGCGTCGAACAGGCGTCCGCGCGCGGCGGGCAGCGAGGTCAGCACGATGGGGCTGGCGACGCGGGCATCGATGAAGCTGGCCGACTCCAGCGCCAGATTGAGCCAGCGCCGCCATTCGCCGAAGCCGTATTTTTCGCCATCGTCCGCCAGCTCGCGGCGCAAGGTTTCGAGCGTGGCGAGCAGGCTGGCGCCGGCAGCGTCGGCATCCAGCGGGCCGCTGGCGCCGAGCTGGGCAAGGCTGCCGGCCAGCCTTGCGAGCCAGCCCGCGAGCGGCGCGCGGCTTTGGGCAAAGCCTTGCCGGGCGTTGAACAATGCGGCAAGCCAGGGCGGCAGCGCGCCGAATTGCGCATGCGCCAGCCGCTGGATATCGGCCATGCCTTGCGCCACCCCCTGCCGCCGCAGCGCGAGTTCGAGCTGCAGCACCTGGTCCTGCCGCGCCGCGAGCTCGCCCAGCAGGAAGGGCGACTTCAGCAGATCGAGCAATTCGATATGCGGGAAGTCGTGCGCCACGCATTCCAGCCAGCGATCGATCACGGCGGCGGCGGCGGTGGTCGACAGCGCCCAGCCGGTTTCGTCGGCCACCAGCACGTCGGTGCGTTCGAGCAGCGCGCGCACCCGGCGCGCGGTTTCGCGGTCGAGCGCGATCAGCGCGATATCGCGCTTTCCGGCGTGCAATTGGGCGGCCACCCAGGCGGCGACGGCGCGCGCCTCGGCTTCCAGGTGCGGGGCGGGACACAGCGTCAGGCGCGGGTGCACGGGGGAGCGAGGATGAACGGCAGCCAGCATGGCGGCGCGTTCGCGCAGCGGCGGCGCGGTTTTCTGCCAGGCCTGATGCAGCGTGAACGCCACGCCGTCGGCGGCGTCGGCGGCGGGCTCGAACAGCGTGACGGGCGCATGCTCGGCACAGCGGCCGAGGAATTGCCGTTCGATGGCGGTCAGCGTTCCCAGCGCGTAGCCGTAAACGGGCTGCGGCGCGGACCGGCATTGCTCGAGCAGCCTGCCGAGCGCGCGCGCGTAGCGCGCCTGCGGGTCGCTGCCATCGCTGTTGAGCGCCTGCCATACCGCCTCGATCAGTGCGGTTTCGCGGTCGAGCGTATCGGCATGCAGCGCGCGGATGCGCGACCCGATGGCGGCGCCCAGCCGGGCGGCGGAGAGTTCGTCGGCCAGCTGCAGCAACTCGTTGGCGAGCGCCCACCGGTCGACCGTGCCCAGCCAGTCGATGGTGCGCAGCACGCCATGCAGCCGCGCCAGCCGCCGCGCATGCGGCTCGGCGCGGCCGTCGGCCACGCTTTCGGCCCAGGCTTTCAGCGGTGCGATGCGTGGCGGGATCAGCGCGGGCAGGCCGGCAGCCTGCGCCAGCGCGCGGGCGAAATCCTGTCCGGCGCGGTGATTGGGGACGAGCAGCGTCAGCCCGGAGAGATCGGGCAGGCGGTCGGGGTAGCGGTCGAGCAGGGTGCGGGCGGCGGCATGCGCCATGGACGGGCCGCCCAGGAGAATCGTTGCGATTCCCACCGAAGCTAGTCTAAAAACGGGGGGTGGGCGCGCCCGCCCGGCGGGCGGCGCGGGGCGCGGTCAACTGCGGTTGTTCGGCTCAACGTTCCAGGTACTGGCGCTTGTCCTTGACGCCGGCCCATTCGTCGGCATCGGGCAGCGGGTCCTTGCGTTCGACGATGACTTTCCACTCCTTGGCAAGCTCGGCATTGAGCGCGATGTAGGCGCGCTGGTCATCCGGCACGTCGTCTTCGGCATAGATGGCCTCGACCGGGCATTCGGCCACGCACAGGGTGCAGTCGATGCACTCCTCGGGGTCGATGACGAGGAAATTGGGGCCTTCATGGAAGCAGTCCACCGGACAGACATCGACACAATCGGTGTATTTGCACTTCACGCAGGCGTCGGTTACAACGTAGGTCATTCGTATTTACCCTGATGATTTGAGGAATGCCCGTTTGCTTGCAGGCGGCAATTTTGATGTAGCATATCGCCACAAAACCGATTTTTCCAGCATTGCCACCTTCCCAAACCGTCCAGGCCGCATCCGGCCAACCGCATACTTCAAAATAGGAGCCTCACCGATGAGCGAGCATGTTCATTACATATCCGACGATTCCTTCGAACAGGAAGTCCTGCAGGCGGGTGTGCCCGTGCTGGTGGATTACTGGGCGGACTGGTGCGGCCCCTGCAAGATGATTTCGCCGATCCTCGACGAGGTCGCCAAGGAATACGCCGGCAAGCTCAAGGTGTGCAAGCTCAATATCGACGAGAACCAGGCCACCCCGCCCAAGTTCGGCATCCGCGGCATCCCCACCCTGATGATCTTCAAGAACGGCAATGTCGAGGCGACCAAGGTCGGCGCCCTGTCCAAGTCGCAACTCACCGCTTTCGTCGACAGCAACATCTAAAACCCTACCGGACGGCGCACCCGCGCGCCGCCTTCCCGCAGTGCCGTCCGGCTTCTCTCCCCCTTCACGTCCGGCTCTTTCAAGCGAGCCCACTCAGGCCCTTTCCATGCATCTTTCCGAACTCAAGCAGAAGCCGATCACCGAGCTCCTCGAAATCGCCGCCACCAACGGCATCGACAACGCCAACCGTTTTCGCAAGCAGGAACTGATCTTCACCATCCTGAAAACGCTGGCCAAGCGCGGCGAGAGCATCTACGGCGATGGCGTGCTGGAAGTGCTGCCGGATGGATTCGGGTTCCTGAGATCGCCGGAAACCTCGTATCTCGCCAACACCGACGACATCTACGTGTCGCCGTCGCAGATCCGCCGCTTCAACCTGCACACCGGCGACAAGATCGAAGGCGAGATCCGCACGCCGAAGGACGGCGAGCGCTATTCGGCGATGACCAAGCTCGACCTGATCAACGGCGAGCCGCCCGAGGCCAGCAAGAACAAGATCCTGTTCGAGAACCTCACCCCGCTGCATCCGGACAAGCCGTTGAAGCTGGAGCGCGAGATCAAGGCCGAGGAGAACATCACCAGCCGCGTGATCGACATCGTCGCGCCGATCGGCAAGGGCCAGCGCGGCCTCCTGGTGGCGCCGCCGAAGTCCGGCAAGACGGTGATGCTGCAGCACATCGCGCACGCCATCAGTTCCAACCATCCGGAAGTCGTGCTGTTCGTGCTGCTGATCGACGAACGTCCGGAAGAAGTCACCGAGATGAGCCGCACCGTGCGCGGCGAAGTCGTGGCATCGACTTTCGACGAACCCGCCAGCCGCCACGTGCAGGTGGCGGAAATGGTGATCGAGCGCGCCAAGCGCCTGGTCGAGCACAAGAAAGACGTGGTGATCCTGCTCGACTCGATCACCCGCCTCGCGCGCGCCTACAACACGGTGCAGCCGGCATCCGGCAAGGTGCTCACCGGCGGCGTCGACGCCAACGCGCTGCAGAAACCGAAGCGCTTCTTCGGCGCCGCCCGCAACATCGAGGAAGGCGGCAGCCTCACCATCATCGCCACCGCGCTGGTCGAGACCGGCAGCCGCATGGACGACGTCATCTACGAGGAATTCAAGGGCACCGGCAACCTGGAAATCCACCTCGACCGCAAGATGGCCGAGAAGCGCCAGTATCCCGCGATCAACGTCAACCGCTCCGGCACCCGCCGCGAAGAACTACTGATGCCGCACGACATCCTGCAGAAGGTGTGGGTGCTGCGCAAACTGCTGTACCCGATGGACGACATGGAGGCGATGGAATTTCTGCTCGACAAGATCCGCGCGACCAAAAACAACAGCGAATTTTTCGACTCGATGCGGCGCGGCTGACCCGGCGGCTTGCGCGCCGCGCGTTGTTCCGCTACAATCCCGCGTTCTCCGAATTCAACCCGTTAAGGAATTGCCATGAAATCCGGCATTCACCCCGATTACAAGGAAGTCGCCGTGACCTGCTCCTGCGGCAGCACGTTCAAAACCCGCTCCACGCTGGGCAAGGAAAAGCTGCATGTGGAAGTCTGCGCGGCCTGCCATCCGTTCTACACCGGCAAGCAGAAGATCGTCGATACCGCCGGCCGTGTCGAGAAGTTCCGTCAGCGCTACGGCATGAAGTAAGCCGGTCTGCGCGGCGCTTGCGTGATGCGACTCAAAGCGGCTTCGGCCGCTTTTTGCGTTTTGGCGGCGACACAACGGTATCATTGGACACTCCCGACCAGGACGAGGCAAACGTGACCCCCCGAGCTTTCCGCCGCATTGCAATGGCCGTTCTCGGCGCGCTGGCGCTGACGCACTGTGCGCAGAATCCGGTGACGGGCGGCAAGGATTTCGTGCTGATGTCCGAGCAGCAGGAAATCCAGATGGGTGCGCAGGCACACCAGGATGTATTGAAGGAATACGCGGCGCTGGACAATCCGGCGCTGCAGGCCTACGTCAACGAGGTCGGCCAGCGGCTGGCGAAACAGAGCCATCGGCCGAACCTGCCATGGCATTTCACCGTGGTCGACAGCCCCGACGTCAACGCCTTCGCGCTGCCCGGCGGCTATGTCTACATCACCCGCGGCATCATGGCCTATCTGAATTCCGAAGCCGAGCTGGCCGGGGTGATGGGGCATGAAATCGGCCATGTCACCGCGCGCCACGGGGTGCGCCAGCAAAGCGCGTCCACCGCGGCAGGACTGGGTGCGGTGCTGGGCTCGATTCTGGTGCCGGGGATGAACAGTCAGGCGGGCGCATCGCTGCTGCAAACGCTGGCGCAGGCCTGGACCGCCGGCTACGGGCGCGAGCACGAACTGGAATCCGACCGCCTCGGCGCCGAATACCTGGCCCGGACCGGCTACAACCCGCAGGCAATGATCGAGGTCATCGGCGCGCTGAAAAACCAGGAGCTGTTTGCCGCCGAACAGGCCAAGCGCGGCGGCCGCCAGCCGCGCACCTATCACGGCACTTTCGACACTCACCCGAGCAACGATGCGCGCCTCAAGCAGGTGGTGGGCGAGGCGAACAAGTACAGCGTCGCCAATCCGCGCGACGGCCGCAACGATTTCCTGCAGAAAATGGCCGGCGTGTATTTTGGCGACAGCCCCGACCAGGGCGTGATCCGCAACAATGCCCTGCTGCACGAAAAACTCGGGCTGGCGCTACAGTTTCCGCCCGGCTGGCAGGTACGCAATCGCCCCGACCGGGTGGTGGCGACGAGCCCCCAAGGCGACGCGCTGGTCGAGCTGCAGCAGGGGCCGAAAAGCGACAAACCGCTGGAGACGCTGCAGAAAGGACTCAAGCTGGATGCCGGCGCGCGTTACGACAGCGGCAATCTTGGCGGCCACCCGGCCGCGTTCGCGGCGGGTGCGCAGCAGGGCAAACCGGTGGTGGTGGCGGCCGTGGTGTTCAACGGCACGCAGTACCTGATCGCAGGCATGGCCAAGGACAAGCCCGCGTACGAGCGCGAGCGCAGCGCCCTGCGCGCGGCGATCAACAGTTTCCGCGCGCTCGGCGCGGCGGAGCGGCAGGCGGCGCGTCCCCATGTGCTGCGCCTGCTGACCGCGCAACCCGGCACCACGATGGCCGCGCTGGCGCGGCAGTCGCCATTGGAAGGCGATGCCGAAAGCCAGTTGCGCCTGCTGAACGATCTCTACCCCGGCGGCGAGCCCGAGCCGGGGCAGCTCCTCAAAATTGTTCAATAAGCCCCTGATCACGCCGCTCCACCCGCAAGGAGTACGCCGGTGGGTGCCCCGCTGCTGCACAGCGACCCTCCCGCAGCTCGGGCTGTGGCTGTTGTGTGCGGCCTGGCTGGTGCCGGGGTTGGTGGGGCACGCGCCGTGGAAAGGCGGCGACGGCGATCATTTCGTCCAGTTGTGGCTGCTGCTGCAAAGCGGAATCGCGCCCCAGGCCGCCCCGGCTACGCCGCCCCTGTATTACTGGGTCGCCGCCGCAACCGCCTGGCTCACTTCACCCGTCCTGGCTTTGGCCGATGGCGCCCGCCTGGCTTCGGGTCTGTTCATCGCACTGGCGCTGTTTTTTGTGGCGCGCACGGCGCGCGTGCTCTACGGCGCCGAGGCGGGCTGGGCTGCGGTGCTCACCTTGCTGGGCTGCGTGGGCCTGCTGGTGCGCGGCCACGAACTCAACGCCTATACCGCCCAGTTTGCCGCCGCTGCCGTGATGCTGTACGGCATCGCCAGCCTGCCGCAGGGTGCCCGCAGCGGCTGGATGCTGGGGGGCGGCGCGGCGTTGATGCTGCTTGCCGGCGGTGCGGCGGAGGCCTTGCTGTTTCTGTTGCTGGCGGCGTTGTTGCCGCTGTTGCTGGCGGCGTACCGCAGTCCGGCGGCGCGCCGTTCGCTGGCCTGGGGCGTGGGCGGCGCGTTGCTGTTCGGCGCAGCCTGGCTGGCATTTCTGGCAACGCAACATATTCCGTTGATGCGCGCATTCAATCTGCAGCGCTGGCTGGGTGGCGACAGCCTGCAGCCCGGCTATTACCCCGGCATCCTCGGCTGGTACGCCTGGCCGGCATGGCCGCTGGCGGCGTGGGCGGTATATCGGGGACGGCGGCAATGGCGCACGCCGGGCATGGCGCTGCCGGTCGCGGTGCTGGCGGGCTTGCTCGGCCTGTACGCCTTGGCGGCCGAACCCGGCGAGGAGCAGGGTCTTATCCTGCTGTTGCCGCTGGCGCTATTGGGTGGCGCCGGACTGTTCACGCTGCGGCGTGGCGCCGCCAACGCCCTGCTGTGGTTTGCGGTCATGCTGTTCGGTTTTATCGGACTGCTGTTCTGGACCTACTGGAGCGCGCACGATCTCGGCAGCCCGGCGCGGCTGGCCGTGCGGCTCGGCAAGCTGGGAATGACCCATGTCGGCGGGTTGCGTCCGTGGGCGTTGGCGCTGGGCATCGCCGTCACCCTGGCCTGGATCGTCTTTCTGGCGCGCCTCCAGCGTTCGCCGCTGCGGCCCATGCTGGCGTGGACGGCCGGCATGACCTTCATCTGGACGCTGTTGATGGCGTTGTTTCTGACGCCGCTCGACCGCCGCCTGAGTTATGCCAGCGTGGGCGAAGCGCTGGCTGCGCGGGTGCCGCAAACCGCCTGCATCCAGACCTATCAGGTGCGCAGCCAGCAACGTCTGCTGCTTGCCTATCACAGCGGGCGCCAGCTTGCCCCGGCCGATATCGGCTGCGGCTGGCTGCTGGTGGAAACCCGGCGCCGCGAGGCCGGGCCGCATATTCCGGACGGCTGGGTCAAGCAGTGGGAAGGCGCACGCCCGGGCGACCGTTCGGACCGCTTCCATCTGTATGTCCGCCGCTAGCGGACGGGAAACGGCGCGCGTGGCCGCCGTCATCCTGGCGGGGGGGCAAGGCCGCCGCATGGGCGGGGCCGACAAGGGGCTGATCGAATACCGGGGGCGGCCGCTGATCGAATGGGCGCTCGCCGCGCTGGCGCCGCAGGTTGGGGAAATCGTCATCAGCGCCAACCGCAATGTCGAGCGCTACGCGGCTTACGGGCGCCGCGTGCTGCCCGATCCCCTGCCCGGCTTTCCCGGCCCGCTGGCGGGCGCGCTGGCGGCGCTGCAGACGGTGGAGGCGGACTGGCTGGCCGTGGTGCCGTGCGATACGCCGCATCTGCCGGCCGATCTGGTGATCCGCCTGCTGGGCGCGGCGCAGCTGGAAAGCGTGCCGCTGGCGGTGGCGGAAGACGGCGCGCGCGTGCACCACACGTGCTTCATCGTGCGCACCGATCAGGGCGAGAATCTGGCCGCGTTTCTCGCGCGCGGCGAACGCGCGGTGCGCCACTGGCAGGCGGGACTGGCTTCGACGACGGTGCGCTTCGACCCCGCCGGGTTCGCCAATTTCAACCAGCCCGGCGACCTCCAGCCCGGCTAGCCTTGCCGGCTCTCTGCGATCTGCGCGCAATACTGCTGCAAATGCTCCGGCACCCCGGGCGGGCAGGTGCCGCAGTTGCGGTTGCCGGGAACGGCGTAGTCGATGAACTTGGGGTAGGCGAGCTGCAGTTCGCCCATCAGCCTTACAAAGTCTTCCAGCGTGCGCTCGCCGCCCAGACGCGGGTTGCGCGCCTTTTCCTGGCCGATGGTGCTGATGCGGCGCTGCTCGTAGTCGTGCGCCGGATAGACCAGGGTGTCGTCGTCGTAGGCAAACAGCTTGCCGCGCACCGAGCGGTACAGCGCGGCCGCATCGCCGCTCTGGAAATCGGTGCGCCCGCAGCCTTCGATCAAGAGCGCGTCGCCAGTGTAGAGCCGGCCGGCGTGGGCGTAGGCGAAGTGATTGTCGGTATGGCCGGGGGTGTGGATCGGCGTCAACTCGACCGAGCCCATTCTGAACGGCACGCCGTCGACGAGGCCGATGTCGGTGCACGGCAGCGCATCGAGCGCGGGGCCGGCGATCCGGCTGCCGGCGACTTCCTTCAGCTTCTTCGCCGAGGTGATGTGGTCGGCGTGGATGTGCGTCTCCACCGTGAACGCGAGCTTGAGGCCGAGCTTATTGACCTCGGCGAGGTCGCGTTCCCAGGTCGGCAGCACCGGGTCGATCAGCAGCGCCTGGCCGGTTTCCCCGCAACCGACGAGGTAGGTGTAGGTGCTGGAAACAGGCTCGAACAGTTGCTTGAAAAGCATGGCGCATCTCCTTGAGGGTATTCAGGGTGCGGCCAGCGCCTCGTCCAGAAGTTCCACCCAGTGTCGCACCGGGATCGGGCTGCCCGATTGCAGATGGGTGAGGCAGCCGATGTTGGCGGTGACGATCTGTTCCGGGTCGCCGGCCTGCAGGTGGCCGAGCTTGCGTGCCTTGAGCTGGTTGGCGATCTCCGGCTGCAGGATCGAATAGGTGCCGGCCGAGCCGCAGCACAGGTGTTTTTCCGCCACCGGCGTGAGTTCGAAGCCGGCGTCGGACAACAGTGCCTCGACGCCGCCGGCGAGCTTCTGCCCGTGCTGCAGGGTGCAGGGCGGATGGTAGGCGATGCGTTTCCGGGTGAGGCGCGAGGCGCGAGGCGCGAGGGATTTCAGCGCGGCCGCTTCGCCAACAAGGATTTCGGAAAGGTCTTGCGTCGCGGCGGAAACCCGCGCGGCCTTGTCCGCATACGCGGCGTCGCCGCGCAGCAGCCAGCCGTAGTCCTTGACCATCACGCCGCAGCCGGAGGCGGTCATCACGATGGCCTCCACCCCCGCATCGAGGTGCGGGATCCAGGCGTCGATGTTGCGGCGTGCGGCGGCAAGGCCGTCGTCGCGGTCGTTGAGATGATGCGCCAGCGCGCCGCAGCAGCCGGCCTCGTCCGCGGCGACGAGGGAGACGCCGATGCGGTCGAGCACGCGCGCGGCGGCGGCGTTGATGTTGGGCTTGAGGCCGGGCTGCACGCAGCCCTGCAATACCAGCATGCGGCGTTGATGGCGCGGTGCGGGCCACGCGCCGGCGTGCTCGGCGGGCGGAACCCGCGCCTTCAGGAAACCCGGCAGGAGGCCGCGCACGCGCTGGCCGAGCTTGAGCGCGCCGTTGAACAGCAGGGGAGTGCCGAGACCGGTCTTCAGGGCCGCGCGCGCGGCGCTTTCGAAGGGACTGCGGCCGACCTTCTCCTCGACGATGTGGCGGCCGATGTCGAGCAGCTTGCCGTATTCGACGCCCGACGGGCAGGTGGTCTCGCAGTTGCGGCAGGTCAGGCAGCGGTCCAGATGCAGCTGGGTCTTGGCCGTCGGCGTCGCGCCCTCGAGCACCTGCTTCATCAGGTAGATCCGGCCGCGCGGCGAATCGAGTTCGTTGCCGAGCACCTGATAGGTGGGGCAGGTGGCGAGGCAGAAGCCGCAATGCACGCAGCTGCGCAGGATGCGCTCGGCGACGTCGCCATCGGGGGTGTTGCGGTAGGAATCGGCGATCTGGGTCTGCATGTCAGAAGTCGGGGTAGAGCCGGCCGCGGTTGAGGATGCCACTGGGGTCGAAGCGCTGCTTGAGGCTGCGGTGCAGCGTCGCCAGCGCCGGAGCGAGCGGGGCGAAGGCGCCGTCGGCGGGCGCCTTGCCGCGGAACAGGGTGGCGTGGCCGCCCGCTTGCCTGGCGGCCTCGCGCAGCGCGGCGGCGGGCAGCTCGGATGCCAGCCAGCGCACCGCGCCGCCCCACTCGATCCACTGCGCGTCGCCCAGCTTCAGCGGCGGCGTGGTCGGCTTCACCGCCAGCCGCCACAGCGGGCGCTTGTCGAAGAAGGGCGTGGCCTGGTCGCGTAGGCGCTGCCAGAACGCGCTGGCGTCCTGCAGCGGTTCGCCGCCGAGTTTGGTCTGTGCGGCGTGCACCGCAGAGGCCGCGCCCGATAGCCGCAGCGTCAGCAGGCCGGCGTGCCACGAGCTTGCCGACAGCGGCAGCGGCTGACCCGCCCACTGGTTCATCTTCAGGATCGCAGCGGCTTCGTCGAGTTCGAATTTCAGGGTGGTTTCCGCCGCCGGTTGCGGCAGCACCTTGAGCGAGACTTCGGTGATCAGGCCGAGCGTGCCGAGTGCGCCGACCATCAGGCGCGACACGTCGTAGCCGGCGACGTTCTTGATCACCTGGCCGCCGAAGCGCAGCGGCTGGCCGGTGCCGTCGATCATGCGCACGCCGAGCACGAAGTCGCGCGCGGCGCCGGCGTAGGGCCGGCGCGGGCCGGACAGGCCGGCGGCGATGCTGCCGCCGAGCGTGGCCGTTCCACCGAAGTGCGGCGGCTCGAACGCCAGCATCTGGTTCTGTTCGGCGAGCAGCGCCTCGATCTCGGCGAGCGGGGTGCCGGCGCGGGCGGTCAGCACCAGCTCCTTCGGCTGGTAGTCGACGACGCCGGCAAGTGCGCGGGTCGACAGCACCTCGCCCTCGTCGGGATTGCCGTAGAAGGACTTGCTGCCGCCGCCTTGGATGACGAGCGGCGTATTCGCCGCATGGGCCGAGCGAATGCGCTCAACGAATTCGGTCAACATCAGAACCTCGGCAATTCCGGATGCGCCAGTTGCCCGCCGTGGACGTGCATCGCGCCCCACTCGGCGCAGCGGTGCAGCTCGGGCACGGCCTTGCCGGGGTTGAGCAGTTTGGCGGGGTCGAACGCGGCCTTCACGTCGTGGAAACGCGCGAGTTCCGGGGCGGCGAACTGCGCGCACATCTGCTTGATCTTCTCCAGGCCGACGCCGTGCTCGCCGGTGATGGTGCCGCCGACCTCGACGCACAACTCGAGGATCCTGCCGCCGAAGCTTTCGGCCTTGGCGAGCTCGCCGGGCTGGTTGGCGTCGAACAGGATCAGCGGGTGCAGGTTGCCGTCGCCGGCGTGGAACACGTTGGCCACGGCGAGACCGTATTCCGCGCCCATCTCGCCGATGCGCTGCAGCACATGCGGCAGCTGGGCGCGCGGGATGGTGCCGTCCATGCAGTAGTAGTCGGGTGCCAGCCGCCCGACGGCGGGGAAGGCCGCCTTGCGCCCGGCCCAGAATTTCAGCCGCTGTTCCTCGCTGTCGGCGGTGCGGATCTCGGTCGCGCCCGAGGCTTCGAGCACCTGGCGCACGGTGTAGATGTCGGCCGACACTTCCTCGTTGACGCCGTCGACCTCGCACAGCAGCAGCGCCTCGCAATCGAGCGGATAGCCGGCGTGGACGAAGGCCTCGGCGGCCTGGATGGCGAGGCGGTCCATCATTTCCAGCCCCGCCGGGATCACCCCGGCGGCGATGATGTTGCCGACCGCCGCGCCGGCTTTCGCCACGTCGTCGAACGCCGCCAGCACCACCTGCGCGCGCTCGGGGCGCGGCAGCAGCTTGACCGTCACTTCGGTGATCACCGCCAGCATGCCTTCCGATCCGGTCAGCAGTGCCAGCAGGTCGTAGCCGGGCGCATCGAGCGCGTCGCTGCCGATTTCCAGCAGTTCTCCGTCTATGGTCCAGGCGCGCAGCTTGAGGATGTTGTGCACGGTGAGGCCGTATTTCAGGCAGTGCACGCCGCCGGAGTTTTCCGCCACGTTGCCGCCGATCGAGCAGGCGATCTGCGACGACGGGTCGGGCGCGTAATAAAGATTGTGCTGCGCGACGGCTTCGGAGATCGCGAGATTGCGCACGCCGGGCTCCACCACCGCGGTTCGCGCCAGCGGGTCGATCGCCTTGATGCGGTTGAGCTTGGCCAGCACCAGCAGCACCGCGCCGTCGACCGGAAGAGCGCCGGCGGCAAGACCGGTGCCGGCGCCGCGCGCCACCACCGCAACCCTGTTTTCATGGCACAGCCGCAGCACTGCCGCCACCTGCGCCTCGTTCTCCGGCAGCGCCACCACGTCGGGGACGTTGCGGTAGGCGGCAAGGCCGTCGGACTCGAAGGGCAGCAGATCCTCGCGCTCGTTGAGCACGCAATGGGCCGGCAGCAGGCTGCGCAGTCGGGAGAGAAAGGCGGGGCTGATCATGGCAAAAACGGAAGCGGTCAGGCTGCGAGTTTAGCCGGGCCCGCCTGCGCGCGCGAGGGCGCGAGGCGCCGGTAGGCCTCCGCCAGCGCGCCGTCGCCGCCGACGTTGCCGGGGAAGATCACCACCGGCACCGTCGGCAGACGGTGCCACGGCGGCGTCTGCACCACGGTGACGCCGGGCAGGATCTGCCCCAGCACGCGCGATGCGGTGAGCGCGAGCCCGGTCGACAGCACGTCGTTGGAGGTGATGCCGCCCTTGCTGATGAGAAAGCCGAGCGTTTCCGGCAGCCGCTGCACCACGTCCATCAGCGTTGCGGAGACCGCTTCGCCGAAGGCCAGGCGCTCGGCGGTGCTGGCGAACTTGAGTTCGCTGCGGCTGGTGAAGACGACCGGCGTGAGGCCCTGTGCGTGGGCGTGGGCGATGCCCGCCGCCAGCTCCTCGACCACCGCGGCGCGCCCGGCCGGCAGGCGGGCGACGTCGAGCGGCAGGCCGATCACGCCGCGCTCTTTCAGCAGCTGCGTGAGCTGTGCCGTGGTTTTCGCCACGTGCGAGCCGACCACGACCGCGCCGGGCTGGCTGTCGCGCACCAGGGCGGCGAAGGATTCGGCGGCGACCGGCTGCGGCGGCAGCTTCGCCAGTGCAGTCAGCAGCGAAGCCGCACTGCGGAACAAGAGCCGTTTGCCTCCGGCTGCCGCTTTCAGCGCGGCGTCGGCGAAGCCGCGGTAGTCGTCCGGCGTTTCGCCGTCGACCGCGCCGACGGCGTTGTTCGCGAGCGAAGCGAGCCAGGCGCCGGCACGGCCGGCGCGCAGGTCGGAAAGCGTCAGCCGCGCCACATCTTTGGCCGCCACGCGGCCGCCGGTCTTCTCCGCGACGTAATCGGGCAGGAACGCGGTCGTGTAGCCGAACACCGAGTCGCGCGCGAACTCGGTCTCGTGCGTCGGCACCGGCGTGCCGTCGACGATGAGGTAGTGCGTGCCGTCGCGCGTGATGCGCCCGCCCTCGAAAAAGCCGGGGGTCAAGAGCGTCGCGTCGAACGGCCCGAGGATTTCGTCCATGACGTCGGTTTCCACCGGATAGTGGCCGCGCAGGGTCGAGTCAGAGCGCGACACGAACAGCACCGGGCCGGCGTAATCGGCCAGCGCGGCCTTGAGGTTGCCGCACACCTCGCGCGTGACCTCAGCGGCGCGCGCGGCGTCCATGCCGCGCGTGTTGGTCAGCACGAAGAACAGCGGCGCAGCGTCGGCCAGCGCCGTCTTCAGCGTGGCGACGTCCCAGCGCGTCAAGAGCAGGCAGGAATGCACCGTCTGCGAGCCGGTGGGATCGTCGTCGAGAACGATGATTTTCGGGTTCATGGTCAAAACCTTTCATGGACGCGAATGCGCCGCAGCGCATTCGCGTTGACGTCTCAGACCGCGGCGTGCTCCAGCATCGCCAGCGCGCGCGCGTGCATCGCCTGCGCGTTCATGCCGTTGAAGTCGAACAGCTGCTGCGGGCTGGCGGTGGTTTCGCCGCGCTTCCAGCAGAACACATCGCGCTGCGAGGCCTGGCTGCGCAGCAGCACCGGCTCCAGCGGTGCCGACGGACCGCCGGTGACGCCGATCAGCACGTCGCCGTGGAACATCGCCTTGAACGCGGCGTCATCCATGAAGCGGCCGTCGGGCTCGGACACGCTGTCCCACAGCACGTCGCCCGGGCGGTACAGGCGGCGCGGGTTGACCACCGCGACGATGCGCGAGCCGATGCCGGCCTCGGCGAGCTTGTCGGCGGCGGCGAACACCGGCTGCAGCACCATGTCGCCGGTCACGGCGAACACCACGGTGTGCGAGCCCTTCGTCTCCTTCAGGACCATCGCGCCGTCCTCGATCGCCTGGCGGCTCTGCGCCAGCGTGGCGTGCACCGGCAGCGGCGACTTCGACGCGGTGATGACGATGCCCTTGTTGTGCTGGCGCAAGGCCCAGTCGTAGCTTGCCTGGATCATGTTGGCGTCGACCGGGAACAGCGGGTAGACGTTGCCGTTGCGCATCATCGCCGCGAAGTAGCTTTCGATCTCGGGGCGCTGGTGGGTCCAGCCGTTGCGGCCCTGCTCGAGCGCGCCGGCGGTGAACAGGCACACCGTCGCCGGCGTCGGGCGGCGCAGCTCGGCCATCGCCTGCGTCACCGTCTGCCAGATCGGCAGGCCGTTGATGGCGAAGGACTCGTAGCTGCACCACAGGCTGCGCCCGCCGAACAGCGACACGCCCACCGCGAGGCCGGCGCAGGCGTCCTCGTTGAGCGGCTCGTAGACCTGCCCGGACGGCCCCTGGAAATACAGGTCGTCGGCGGTCGGGTGGCGGATCGTCAGCGCCTTGTTGATGTTGGCCATGCCCGAGGCCTCGTTGCCGTCGGCGTTGGTGACGACGAACAGCGGGTCGCGGCGGCCGACCTCGCCGACCACGTGGCCGAAGGCGGTGGTGGGGATGTGGTTTTCGCCAACCGCGAATTCGGTCAGCGGCAGGCCGTCGAGGCTGGGCAACTCGCGCACGCTCTCGGTCACCGCGACCTTCGCGGCCGGGCCGCCGCCGGCGTGGCGGAAATTCTCGCGCGTCACCTTCCACGCCTGGATCGGCAGCGCACGGCGCTGCAGGCCGGATTTCACGTCGTCGGAGTCGAGCGTGTGGTGGGCGTAGAGGTTGTGCGACTTGGCGCCGGTGGCATGCACGCCCGCGCCCTTCAGCTGCTTGACGATGAGGCAGGCGCGGCGACCGGACAGTGCGCTCTTCGCGGCGGCGTCGGCGGCCTTGAGGATGGCACCGGTAAAGGCCATGCGCGCGGCGAAGCCGAAGGTCGTGGAGTCGGCATAGACGGGTGCGTCGGGGGTGTCGGCGAACTCGCGGGCGTCGACCAGGTGCACCTCGTCGAAGCCGTGGGCGCGCCAGTAGGCGGCCATGCGGCCGTTGTCCCACAGCGACACCATGCTGTGGTGCTCCTGCGAATAGCCGTTCCACACCAGCACCGGCAGGTAGTTGGTGACGTCGGGGTAGGCGGTGGCGAAGTGCTGGAACGCGCTCATGATGTAGGGCTCGCCCAGCCCGCCGTCGCCGATGGTGACCGGGAATAGCTTGTCGCGGTGCAAGTAAGCGCCCGCCAACGCGAAATGCTGGCCCTGGCCCAGGGGGCCGGCGGGGGCCAGCAGGCCGGGGATCGCGCCGGAAAGATGGCCCAGCAGGCCGTGGCGCTCGCGGAAGCGCGCGCGCATCTCGGCCACGCTGTGGATGCCCATGTCTTCCAGCGAGGTGTCGAGGAACATCGCCGAATAGAAGCCGGGCGCGTGGTGCCCGACCTCGGTCACCATGTTGCGGTGGCCGAGCAGGTGCAGCGCGGCGACGGCGTCGGCGCTGGAAGCGAAGCCGCCGGGGTGGCCGGACGACTTGCTGCCGGTGACCTGCAGCGTCAGGTAGCGCAGCGCGTCGGCGGCGAGCAGGGTCTGGTAGACCGATGCCTCGCTGGTGGCGTCGGGCAGCGCGGGCCGGCCGGGGCCGAGCAGCGGCGCGGCGCCCAGGCGGTCGATCTCGGGGAAGCTGTCGGCGAAATACTGGATGCCCTCGCAGAAGGCGGGCAGGGTTTCGGGGATGGACTGCATCTGGGCGCTCATGGTGTGTCCTTTCACAATATGAAAATGTTTCGCGTCATGTGAAACTATGGCCATATTGAAGCAGTAAATTGCGTGAACTTTCACTATGCGTGATAAATTTTCACCTTATGAAAAACACAAGCTCTTCCATACAAGTGCTCGACCGCGCCATGGCGCTGGTCGGCATCCTTTCCCGCGCACCGGGTCCGGTCAGCCTGACCCGCCTGGCGGAACAGGCCGGCCTGCACACCGCCAGCGCGCACCGCATCCTCGGCGCGCTGATGGCGCACGGCCTGGTCGAGAAAACCGGTGCCGGCGAATACGACCTCGGCGTGCGCTGGCTCGAAGTGGGGAATCGCTTGCGCTCGCGTCTGAATATTCGGCAGGTGGCGATGCCGTTCATGCAGCAATTGGCCGAACTGACCGGCGAGACGGTCAACCTGATCGTGCGGCGCGGCGACGAGGCGGTCTACGTCGAACGCGTGTCGGGCGGCCAGACGCTGATCCAGGTGGTGCAGGTGGTCGGCGCCCACGCGCCGCTGCACGTCACTGCCGTTGGCAAGATCTTCCTCGCCGAGGACAGCGCCAGCGGCGTGATGGGCTACGCCGAGCGCACCGGCCTGCCGGCCTACACGCAAAACACGCTGACCACGCTGGAGCGTCTCAAAGCCGAACTCGAAACCATACGCCGCGAGCAACTGGCCCATGACCGCGAGGAAGCCGAGCTGGGCGTTGCCTGCATCGGCGCGCCGGTGCGCGATGCCGACGGCAAGCTGGTTGCCGGGCTGTCGATTTCGGCGCCGGCCGACCGCCACAAACCGGGCTGGGCCGAGGCGCTCAAGCAGGCGGCTGAACGGAGCGGCGCGGCGCTGGGCTATCGCGGCGACGCCTGAGAACCCGGGCGGCAGCGCAAACCCCTTGCCGCGCGAGGCCTTTGTTGGCAATGTGGCGGCCATGACCGCCGACCCCGCCCCTTTCGCCGCCACCCGCTACCAGCTCACAGCCTGGCTGATGATGGCAGCCGGCCTGCTGCTCGTCCTGCAGCTGCACTTGCTGCCTGCGCTGCTGGCCGGCCTGCTGGTGGCGCAACTGGTGCATCTGCTGGCGCCGCGTTTCGTCATCGGCCGCCTCGACCACATCTGGGCCAAGGTGCTGGTGGTGTCGCTCATCACCCTGACCGTACTGGGTGCGCTGGGCGGATTGACGGCGGGTGTGATCCTGTATCTGCGCACCGAAGGCGGGCTGGCCGGGCTGCTGACGAAAATGGCCGAGATCATCGAAAACTCGCGCGAACTGCTGCCGCTGTGGGCGGCCGAGTGGCTGCCGCAGGGCGACGAGTCGGTGATCCGCGCGGGGCTGGTCGAATGGCTGCGCACCCATGCGCAGGATATTCGCAAGCTCAGCGGCGACGCCGGGCGCGGCCTGCTGCACTTCATCATCGGCCTGATCATCGGCAGCTTCGTGGCGCTGCGCGAAGCGCGTCCGCATCAGACGCTGGCGCCGCTGGCGCAAGCCATGTGCGAACGGGTGAACCGCCTGGGCGAGGCGTTTCGCCGGGTGGTGTTCGCGCAGACGCGCATCTCGGCGCTCAATGCGCTGCTGACCGCGGCTTACCTGCTGCTGGTGCTGCCGGCGTTCGGAGTGCATCTGCCCTTCACCAAGACCATGATCGTCGTCACCTTCGTCGTCGGCCTGCTGCCGGTGCTGGGCAACCTCATTTCCAATACGGTCATCGTCGTCATTTCGCTGTCGCATTCGCTGCACGTCGCGGCGGCTTCGCTGGCGTTCCTGGTCGTCATCCACAAGCTCGAATATTTCGTGAATGCCCGTATCATCGGCGGGCAGATCCAGGCGCGCGCGTGGGAACTGCTGATCGCCATGCTGGTGATGGAGGCCGCCTTCGGCGTGCAGGGCGTCATTGCCGCGCCGATCATCTACGCGTATATCAAAAAAGAATTGTCCGACCGGGAGCTCATCTAATGTCCAACGACACCGAATCACTCGTCATCACCGCCAGCGGGGAAGACAAAATTGGCCTGGTGGAAGGCTTCACCCGCCGCATTTCGGACAGCGGCTGCAACATCGAGGAATCGCGGATGGCCGCGCTGGGCGGGCGTTTCGCGCTGCTGATGCGCGTTTCTGGCAGCTGGGACGCGCTGGCCAAGCTGGAAGCGCGGCTTCCCGCCGTCGCCGAAGAGCTGGGCCTCTCGCTCACCCAGCAGCGCACCCGCCCGATGCGTGCCGACAAGCCGCTGATTCCCTACACCGTCGAAGTCGCCGCGCTCGACCAGCCCGGCATCGTCAACAGCCTCGCCAACTTCTTCGCGCGGCTGCACATCAACATCGAAGCGCTCGACACCGAAACCTACCCCGCCCCGCATACCGGCGCGCCGATGTTCGCCGTCCACATGACGCTGGGCATCCCCGCCGACGCCCACATCGCCACCCTGCGCGGCGATTTTCTGGACTACTGCGACGACCAGAATCTGGACGCAACCTTCGAGCCGGTGCGGATGTGACGCAGCATGCGGCGCCAGCGCCTGATTATTCGCCTTCGCTGACGCCGAGTTCGCCGTAGAACAGCGACAGCGCATCGTCCTGCCGGCTGGTGCGCGGCAGGCCGCGCACCAGGGCCGCTTCCACGCGCGCGGCCTGCAAGGTGGGGCGGTCGATGACGGCGGGATACAGGCGGCAGTGCTTTTCGAGCAGTTCGGCCTGGCGGCAGGCGCAGGCCTCGAGCGCGCCGCGGGCGGCGGCATCGAGGTGCGGCAGCAACAGCATCCAGGGCGCCTGCCAGGCATGGTAGTCGTGCACCAGCCGGGCGTGGGTGGCATCCATGCCGGCGGTGGCGATGAATTGCGGCGGGAAGGCGTCGGCCTCCAGCACGCGTCCGTGCAGGACGCTGCCGCCCGGCAGCGTGTGCAGCCCCAGCCCGGCACCGTCGTCCGAGCGGCGGAACCACTGTGCCACGCCGCTGGCGAGACTGTTCACATAACGCGTCAGGTAGCCGCCGGCGGATTCGTCGAGACCGGCAATCGCCGCGCTCCGGAAATGTTCCTGCGCAGCCATGCCGGCGCGCCAGTCGAGCGGCGGCCTGGTGTCGGTTTCGCTGTCGGTGCACACGCTGTGCAGCAGCGCCAGCGGCTGGTCGTGGCGGTCGAGCAGCCAGAGCTCGAATTGATCGCGGAAGGCGAACGGCACCGCGCGGTGCGCCTTGAGCAGGTACTCGTAGACCACCGCGCCCATGTCTTCGAGCCGCCTGAAATCGTCCGACGGGTACAGCGGCCCGCGCTTCAGCCCCGTTTCCGCCGACCAGTGGCCGTAACGGATGTCGGAGATCTGCGCCCGCCGTCCGGCACGCCCCAGGCCGTCGAGCAGCGCATCGTTGGCGACATAGATGTCCCACTCGATGCCGTCGGTGGTGACCGCCTCGGCCGAGCGGTAGCGAATGACGTGCACTGCCCCGCGAAACGGGTTGAGCAGGCGCTGGGCGTAGCATTCGATCTGCATGGAACCGGACTCTACATCAACTGCCGGCGCGCCTGGCCGTCCCGGGGGTCATGGCCGGGCCTGGCCGGGCGAAGCGCCGCTTCCGCCCGCGCTCATCCAGGCAAACAGCGATGCGCGCATCGCCTCTTCCACCGGCATGTCGATCGGCTGTACCCAGCCGCGCGGCACGAAAACCGTGTAGCCGCCGATCATGTAACCCATCGGCAGATAAACCGCCACGCGGTCGCCCTGCAGGAAACCGCCAGGCAGATCGTCTACGCGCTGGCGCGTGAGCAGCCCCACCAGCTCAAGATCCTGCCCCGGTATCCTGAGCGCCACCACCATTTGCTGGTTGGCCTGGCTGCGGCGGGGTGAAAAATAATCGGCAAAATCCTTCAGCGAAGAATAAATGCTCTTGACCACCGGCAGGTTGGTGAAGGGCAGTTCCACCAGCGACAGCAGCCTGCCCGCGCCGCGTTGCGACACCAGAAAGCCGAGCAGGAAAATACCGCAGATACCCAGCAGCAAGCCCATCCCCGGCACGTAGAATTCACCGATGAAGGGCCGGATCAATTGCATGGCCAGCGTCTCGGTCCAGCGCAGGAAAACATAAAGCAGGTAGACGGTCAGCCCGAGCGGCAGGGCGGTGATCAGACCGCGAAAAAAATATTGATAAAGGTGCTTGGTCAATTCTGGACTCCGCAAGTGTTGCTGAAACCGGGCTGCCCGTGGTCACTAGCATAATAGCGGGGCGTTGTTAGAATTCCCGCACCTGTTCATTCTCCGGAGAACCCCGATGAAAGCCCCTGCCCTGATCGCCCTTGTGCCCGTGCTGCTTGCCGGTTGTGCCAGCGGCCCCAGCGCCGAAGAACAGGCCGCCATGGCGGCGGACGCGCGTAAGGCCGCCGCCGCGCTGACGCAAAAGCTCGGCGGCGAACTGAAAACGGCGATCGGTGAAAAGGGCGCGGAAGGGGCGATCGGCGTATGCAAGGAGCGTGCGCCGCAGATCGCCGCCGAGGTATCGAAACAGTCCGGCCTGCAGATCACGCGCGTCAGTCCGAAAAACCGCAATCCGGCCGCCGTGCCCGACGCGTGGGAGGCCGAAGCCCAGGCCGGGCTGGAAAAACGGCTGGCCGCGGGGGAAAAGCCCGAGACGCTCGACACCTGGCAAATCGTCAGCACGCCGACCGGCAAGCAGTTCCGTTACGCCAAGGCGCTGCCGGTGCTGCCGTTGTGCCTGACATGCCACGGCGATCCGGCCGCGATTCCCGCTGGCGTGAAAGCGCGCCTTGCCGCAGATTACCCGCTCGACAAGGCCACGGGCTATGCCCCCGGCATGGTGCGCGGCATCGTCTCGATCAAGCGCCCGCTGTAAAGCGGCCGGCAAGATTTGCGCGAACGGGCTTCAGTCCTGCGCAGCGCTGCCGATAATTATGCTGATGCGCCCAGGTTTGTCGTGGAGGAATGAAGTGTGCTGAATCGTCTTGTCGGAATGTGGTCGGGGGGCCGGGATAATGCAACGCCGCCGGGTGCCGTGCCGTCCGCACTGGAGCCGGCAGCCAGGCCGGCGGCCAAAGCGCCTTCGGTGATGCGTCGCGAGGCCATGCTGGGCCGCGACCAGAAGGTGGCGGCTTACACGTTCATGTTGCGCCGCGCGCCGGATGACCAGCGCGATATGGCTCTGCCCGACATGCAGCGGCTCTACGACGAAACCCTGCTCGGCAACCTGCAGCGCATGGATATCGCGCGCCTGCTGGGGCAACGCCTGGCATTTGTGCCGGTTGTGCCGGCCAGCCTGTCGCTTCCGCTGATCGATACCTGGCCCGCTGCCGGCACGGTGTGGGTTCTGAAGCTCGACAGCCAGACCCCGATCGACGATTCCCTGCTTGCCCGGCTGGGCGAGCTGAAGGCGCGTGGATTCGGTTTCGCCCTGCATGCCGACATGGCGGTGGGGGCCGGGCGGCATGCGCTGCTGCAGCTTGCGGATTATGTGCTGATGGACGTCGGCAGCGAGGACATTCCCGCCATCACCGCGCAAATGGCGGCGGTGTCCAAGGTGGCGGCCGGAAAACGCTTTGTGGCGACCGAGGTGCAAACGCTGGAAGCGTTCCACATGTGCCACAAGCTGCAGTTCGCCCTGTTCATGGGGCCTTTCATCACCCGCCGCGAAACGCTCGACACCCCGGTCGTGGGGCCGTCACGCGCCAAGGTGCTGGACCTGATGAACCGGGTGCGCACCGGCGCCGAGCAGCCTGAACTGGCCGGGCACTTCCGCCAGGATCCGGCGTTGTCGGTGCGCCTGCTGCGCTACGTCAACTCCCCCGGCATGGGCTTGATGAGCAAAATCGGCGGCATCGAGCAGGCGCTGATGGTGATGGGGCAGGACAAGCTCTATCGCTGGCTGACGCTGATCCTGTTTACCGGCGGCCAGACCCAGGAACTCGATCAGGCGGTGCTGGAGAATGCCCTGGTGCGCGGCCGGGTGGCCGAGCAGCTGGCAGGACGGGCGCTGTTTGCCAAGGCACGCGATGAGATTTTCGTCGCCGGGCTGTTTTCGCTGCTCGACGTGGTGATGCGCATGCCGATGGAGCAGCTGTTGAAGCAGATCAGCCTGCCCGCCGAAATCACCGAGGCCATCGTCTCGCAACGCGGGCCGTATGCACCCTATCTGGCGCTGGCGATTGCCTGCGAGCAGGACGACCAGAGCAGTCTCGATGTCCTGGCCGGGCAGATCGGCCGCGACGTGGCCGACATCAACGCCGTGCACATGGATGCGCTGCTGTGGGCGCAACAGCTGTCCGCCGACGTATGAGCTGAACATGATGGCCGTTTCCGGCGCCGCCGCCGCGTGGTGTGTCTACATGCTGCGTTGCGCCGACGGCTCGCTCTACACCGGCATCACCACCGACCTTGCGCGCCGCGTCGCCGAACACAACGGCGCCGGCGGGCCGGGCGCGCGCTACACCCGCAGCCGCCGTCCGGTGCAGCTGGTCTATGCCGAAGCCGCCGCCAACCGCGCCGAGGCGACGCGGCGCGAAGCGGCGATCAAGCAGCTGGATCGCGCAGGCAAGCTGGCGCTGTGCGCGCCGAGCGTGTAAGCCCTCCCGCCCGTTTCAGGTGCCGTTGAGGCCGTTCAGGCGTGCGTTGAGTTGCGGAATGGCCGCCTCCATCGCGCGCCGCCCGGCGTCGATGGCGACGTCGGCACGGTGAAATTCCATCAGGCCCAGGTTCGCGAGCAGCGGCGTCACCATCACGTCCGCCGGATCGCCGGCCAGCCGGCTGCGGGTAATCAGCACCTGCATGATGTTGATGCTGCTCGCCAGCACGTCGAGCATGGCCGGCGGTCTGGGGCCGTTGCCGGAATTCAGGCCGAGTTGCGACATGCCGGTCTGGATGCGCGCCATCACGCTGTCGGTCAGGTTTTCGGGATTGGCCGGGGCGCGCTTGCGCGCTGCGGCGGGCTTGGGCTTGAGGTGGCGACCCAGCAGGTCGGCGTTCAGATCCACCGCAATCACCAGGTCGGCCCCCATCGCCCGGCACAGCGACACCGGCACTGGATTGACCAGGCCGCCGTCGACCAGCCAGCTGCCGTCGCGCTGCGCCGGGGTGAACAGCCCGGGCAGCGCGATCGAGGCGCGCACCGCGTCCGACACCCCGCCCTCGCGCAGCCACACTTCGCGGCCGCGCTGCAGGTCGGTGGCGACGGCGCCGAACGGGCGCGCCAGTTCGCGGATGTCGCGATCGACGAAGTGGCTGCGGAAGAATTCGATCAGCTTGTCGCCCTTGATCAGCCCGCCGCCGAGCGAAAAGTCGAGAAAGCTCACCACGGTCTGTACGTGCAGGCTGCGCACCCAGGCCTCCAGCCGGTCGAGTTCGCCGCCCACGTAGGCGGCGCCCACCAGCGCGCCGATCGAGGTGCCGCAGACCAGATCGGGCTCGATGCCTGCGTCAGCCAGCGCGCGGATGGCGCCGATGTGCGCCCAGCCGCGCGCCGAGCCGCCGCCGAGGGCGAGGCCGATGCGCGGGCTCATTTCAGCGCCGCCGCCCGCGGCACCACCAGCCGCACATAATCCAGCGCCTCGTAATTGCGGATTTGCGCCGGCCCCGACGGTGCCACATCGACATAGTCGGGAAAGGCCTCCGGCGCCACGCCGCGCCAGCCGGCGTAGGTTTCGCACACATGTAGCGGGATGCCTTCGTCGCGTACCAGGCTCTCGGCCAGTTGGTGCGCCGCCGCGTTGCCCTCGCGTTGCGCGGCTTGCAGCGCGAACATTTCCTGTCCGTGGGCCACCAGCGCCATCGGCATGCCGGGAAAGCGCGCCTTCAGCCGCTGCGCGGCGCGCTTGACCCAGGGCAGCGCATGGTCGAGCGCCTGCGGGTCGCGGTCGACGATTTCGAACACCACCCCGGGCGGCGCCGCGCCACGCGCCAGCAGGGCATCGAGGCTTGCCGCCGAGACAGCGGGAAGCCAGGCCAGGATGGCCAGGGCAGACAGCAGAAAACGCAGCATTCAGGATCCTTTCCCATGGGGTCGAACAGGCAGCCGGCGCCGGCAGGCGCGGCCCGCCCATTGTCGGCCAGCTGCGCCGAAAAATGTAGCCGGATGAGGGCTGGCCGCGCCCATGCAGCGCGGTTCAATCCGCTTCGCGCTCGGGGCTGCAGCACTGGACCTGGCTGGCCGCGGGCGGCTGGCTCAGGATGGCGCCGGTGACCGGATTGGGGCGGAATACGGTGCAGCCCTTGAGGCCGAGCGCGTGCGCCTGGCGGTAGAGATCCTCGAAACGCTCGAACGGGGTGTCGGCGGCGACGTTGATGGTCTTGGAGATCGCGTTGTCGACAAAAGGCTGCAACGCGGCCTGCATCTGCAGGTGGGCGAGCGGGTCGATCCGGTGCGCCTCGACCAGGGCCGGCGGGGTGCCGGCCCCGCCCTGCTGCTGCCACAGCTGGCAGGCGTAGTCGACCACGCGATGGGTGCGATAGGCGCCGTCGCCTGCCAGCACGCGGCGCTCGGCCGCGGCCGCGAAAACCGGCTCGATGCCGCTGGAAAGGTTGTTGGCCAGCAGGCTGATGGTGCCGGCCGGGGCGATCGCCAGCAGATGGCTGTTGCGGATGCCGTGCGCGGCGATGGCGGCGCGAATATCGGCCGGCAGGCGGCTGGCGAAGCCGCTGGCCAGAAACGGCCCGGCGTCGAATTCCGGGAAGGCGCCCTTCTCGCGCGCCAGCTCGATCGATGCGCGGTAGGCGGCATCGCGGACCGTCTGCATCGCGTGCGCCGCCAGTGTGCGTGCAGCCTCGCTGCCGTAATCGAGGCCGAGCAGCACCAGCGCATCGGCCAGCCCGGTGATGCCCAGCCCGATGCGCCGCTTGAGATGCGCCTCCCGGGCCTGCGCCGGCAGCGGATAGCGCGAAACCTCGATGACGTCGTCGAGAAAGCGCACCGCGAGCCGGGCTGCGGCGGCCAGCGCGTCGAGGTCGAGCCGGGCCTCGGCGGCGAACGGCGACACCACGAACGCCGCGAGATTGAGCGAACCGAGGTCGCAGGCGCCGTAGGGCGGCAGCGGAATTTCGCCGCAGGGATTGGTGGCGGTGAGCGTTTCGCGGTCGGCCAGCGTGTTGTCGCGGTTGATGACGTCGACGAACAGCACGCCCGGTTCGGCGGTGTCGTAGGCCGCGCGCAGGATGCGCTGCCACAGTTCGCGCGCCCTCAGCGTGCGCGCGTTCGCGAGGCCGGGAAACACCAGCGGCCAGTCGCGGTCGTCCGCTACCGCAGCCATGAAGGCGTCGCTGACCTGCACCGACAGGTTGAAGTGCCGCAGCACCGCGGGATCGCGCTTGGCATCGACGAAGGTTTCGATGTCCGGATGGTCGCAGCGCAGCGTCGCCATCATCGCGCCGCGCCGCGCGCCGGTCGACAGCATGGTGGCGCACATGGCATCCCAGATGCGCATGAACGACACCGGCCCGGAGGCGATGCTGCCGGTGGCGGCAGCCGCCATGCCGGCCGGGCGCAGGGTGGAAAAATCGTAGCCCACGCCGCCGCCGTGCTGCATGGTGAGCGCGCCTTCCTTCAGCGCCTCGAAAATGCTCACCAGATCGTCGGCGATCCCGCCCATGACGAAGCAGTTGAGCAGCGTCACCCGGTGGCCGGTGCCGGCGCCGGCGAGAATGCGCCCGCCGGGGAGGAAGCGGAAATTCTCCAGCAGCGCGAGAAAGCGCTCGGCCCAGGCCTCGCGCTCCCGGCTTTCCGCCACCGCCACCGCCACCGCCACGCGCTGCCAGCTGGCGCGGATGCCGGCTTCGCCCGGCGCGCGATAGCGGGTCTCCCAGATATGGCGGGAGATATCCATGCTGAAAGGGTCGGGCGTGCTCATGCGGCGATGGAAGCGGCGTTTGAGGCATCATCTGCGTACGTTCGTCTATTGAGCATAGCCGCTTTGCCCCTTCCCATGATGGTTTCGTCCCACCCCTATTCCGCGCTGACGCCAGACTGCGCGCTCGATGCGCTCGACAGCACCGGCTTGCGCGCGGATGGCCGCCTGCTGGCCTTGAACAGCTACGAGAACCGCGTTTACCAGATGGGCGTCGAGGATGCCGCCCCGGTGGTGGTCAAGTTCTACCGCCCCGGACGCTGGAGCGATGCGGCGATCCTGGAGGAGCACGCGTACACGATCGAGCTCGCCGCGCGCGAAATTCCGGTGGTGGCGCCGCTGCAACTGAACGGCGCCACCCTGCATGCCCATGCCGGTTTCCGCTTCGCGGTTTACCCGAAGCAGGGCGGGCGCATGCCCGAGTTCGACCGCGCCGGCACCCTGCAGCGGATGGGGCGCTTCCTCGGGCGCATCCATGCGGTCGGTGCGCAGGCGGGTTTTTCGCAGCGGCCGACGCTCGACATCGAGACGTTCGGCACCGCGTCGCGCGATTTCCTGCGCAGCGGCAACTGGCTGCCGTCCGACCTGGCCGCGGCGTGGGACAGCGTGGCCGCCCATGCCCTGCAAAGCGTGGCGCATTGCTACGAGCGTGCCGGCGCCGTCCGCGTCATCCGCCTGCACGGCGACTGCCATGCCGGCAACGTGCTGTGGACCGATGCCGGGCCGCATTTCGTCGATTTCGACGACTGCCGCATGGGCCCCGCGGTGCAGGATCTGTGGATGCTGCTGTCGGGCGAGCGCGGCGAGCAGCAGGCGCAGATGAACGAGATCCTGGCGGGCTACGAGGACTTCGCCGAATTCGATCCGCGCGAGCTGCAGCTGGTCGAAGCGCTGAGAACCCTGCGGCTGCTCCACTACGCGGCCTGGCTCGCGCGGCGCTGGGACGACCCGGCATTTCCGGCCGCGTTTCCGTGGTTCAATACGCAGCAATACTGGCAGGCGCGCATCCTCGAACTGCGCGAGCAGATCGCGCTGATGGACGAGCCGCCGCTGGTGGCTTGAAATGCAATTTTTATCCGCGCAGGGCGCGAGGGGCCGCGCAGCAATGCGCTGCGGATTCCCTTCGCGTCCTGCGCGGATGACAGGGGGTAGAGAATGTGCGGCATAGCAGGTGAGTTCCGGTTCGACAACACGGCGCCCGATGCGGCGGCGATGACGCGCATGCTGGCCAAGCTGGCGCGGCGCGGGCCGGACGCCGAAGGCCAGCACGCCGACGGGCCGGTGCGGCTGGGGCACCGGCGGCTGGCGATCATCGATCTGTCGCCGCGCTCGGCCCAACCGATGCTCGACGCCGCGACCGGCACCGCGCTGGTGTTCAACGGCACCATCTACAACTACCCGGAGCTGCGCGCCGAACTGATCGCGCGCGGCCACGCCTTCCATTCCGACGGCGATACCGAAGTCATCCTGCGCGCGTTTCTGGAGTGGGGCGACGCCTGCGTCGAGCGCCTGCACGGCATGTTCGCTTTCGCCATCTGGAACCGCGAGGCGCTGCTGCTGGCGCGCGACCGCCTCGGCATCAAGCCGCTGTATTACAGCGAGAATCTCGGCAGCTTCCGCTTCGCCTCGACGCCGCAGGCGCTGACGGCCGCAGGCGGCGTCGACACCGGCATCGACGCCGTCGCGCTGCATCATCTGTTCACGCTGCATGCGGTGGTGCCGGCGCCGCGCACCATTTTCAACGGCATCCGCAAGCTGGCGCCGGGAACGACGCTGACGGTGAACGCGCGCGGCGAGCTCAGCCACCGCAAATACTGGTCGCTCAAGGCGCAGCGTCCGGCGGTGCCGAAGAGCGAGGCCGAATGGACCGAGGCGATTCACGAAAGCCTCAGGCAGGCGGTCAAGAAGCGCATCGAGATCGCCGACGTCAAGGTCGGCGTGCTGCTTTCCGGCGGCCTCGATTCGAGCCTGCTGGTGGCGCTGCTGGCGGAGCAGGGAGTGCCCGACCTGATGACGTTTTCGGTGGGTTTCGAGGACCAGCCGGAAGAGCGCGGCAACGAGTTCGAGTATTCCGACCCGGTGGCGGAGATGTACGGCACCCGCCATCACAAGTACCTGATCCCGAACAGCGAAGTGCTGCGCCGCCTGCCCGAGGCGGTCGATGCGATGAGCGAGCCGATGTTCGCGCAGGACGCGGTGGCGTTCTACCTGCTGGCCGAGCAGGTCAGCAAGACGGTGAAGGTGGTGCAAAGCGGGCAGGGCGCGGACGAGGTGTTCGGCGGCTATTTCTGGTATCCGCGGATGGCGGCCGATCCCTCGGGCAGCGCGCTGGAGCGCTTTCGCCGCCACTACTTCGACCGCGACCACGACGAGTTCATCGAGATGACCATGCCGGCCTACCACGGCCCCGACTACACGGCGCAGATCGTTGCCGCGCACCTGGCGGAACCTTTCGCCGACGAATTCATCGATCAGGTGCTGCGCATGGACACGACCATGCTGATCACCGACGATCCGGTGAAGCGCGTCGACAACATGACCATGGCGTGGGGGCTGGAGGCGCGGGTGCCCTTCCTCGATCACCGGCTGGTGGAACTTGCGGCGGCAATGCCGGCCGAACTGAAACTGGCTTCCGAGGGCAAGCATGTGCTGAAAAAAATTGCGCGCGGCCTGATCCCCGACGCGGTGATCGACCGCAAGAAAGGCTACTTTCCCATGCCGGCGCTCAAATATGTGCGCGGCGAATTTCTGGGCTTCATGCGGGACATCCTGAACTCGCAGGCCTGCCGCGAGCGCGGCCTGTACCACCGCGCCTATGTGAACAGGCTGCTGGCCGCGCCCGAGCAGTACCACACCCGCATCCAGGGCAGCAAGCTGTGGCATCTGGCGCTGCTCGAATACTGGCTGCAAAAAAATGCGTAAGCGTTTTCTGCTGCTGGCCGCGCTGGCGGCCTTGCCCGCCCACGCGCAGAGCGGCTTCGACCGCTGGCTCGCCGCCTTCCGCCTGGACGCCGGCGCGCAGGGCATTTCCGCCGCCACCCTCGATGCCGCGCTCGGCGGCATCGCGCCGGTCGAGCGCGTGGTCGAACTCGACCGCCGCCAGCCCGAGTTTCTGCAAACCTTTGCCGATTATCTGGGGCGCCGCGTCACCCCGCGCCAGGTTCTGCGCGGCCAGGCCCTGCTGCAGGAGCATGCCGCGCTGTTCGATGCGGTCGAGCGGCAGTACGGCGTTTCCAGGGCGGTGCTGACGGCGTTCTGGGGGCTGGAAACCAACTACGGCGCCACGCTCGGCAGCCTCAACATTCCGGCCAGCCTGGTCACGCTGGCCTACGACGGGCGGCGCAGCGATTTTTTCCGCAGCCAGCTGCTCGACGCGCTGCGCATCATCGACGGCGGGCACGTCGCCGCGACCGACATGAACGGTTCGTGGGCCGGCGCGATGGGGCACATGCAGTTCATGCCGTCGACCTTCCGCGCCTACGCGGTGGATGGCGACGGCGACGGCCGCATCGACCTGTGGCAGTCGCTGCCCGACGCCATGCATTCCGCCGCGAATTACCTGCAGCGTGCCGGCTGGCGCGCGCATGAACCGGTGGCGCTGGAAGTGCGCCTGCCGCAGGACTTCGACTGGCGCAAAGCGCGCGCGGCCTACCGCCTGCCGACGGCGGCGTGGGCGGCGCTTGGGGTGCGGCCTGCGGACGGCGCGGCCTTGCCCGCCGTGGCGGGCAAGGCCGCGATCGTGCTGCCGCAAGGCTGGCAGGGGCCGGCTTTCATGGTGTTCGACAATTTCGACGTGGTGATGCAGTGGAACCGTTCGCAGAGCTACGCGCTGGCGGTGGCGCAGCTGGCGCGGCAGCTGGCGGGCGGCGGCGCGCTGGCGGCGCCGGCGGGCGAAGCGGGCGCGCTCAGCACCGCGCAACTGCAAGTCATGCAGCAGGCCTTGAACGAAATGGGCTTCGACGCCGGCACCGCGGATGGCCTGCCCGGCCCGCGCACGCACAGCGCCGTCCGGCGTTACCAGGTGATGCACCAACTGCCGGCCGACGGCTATCCGGCCCCCAGCGTGCTGGCGCATATCGAACAAACCCGTGCCGCCGCAGCCGCGGCGGACATGCTCGCCCTGACGCCGGCCTTTGCCGCACCGTCCGGCATGCCCTACCGCGCGCTGTCCACGCCATGAGCCTGGTCTGCTGGAAATGCGGCGCCAGCCTGGCCGGAATGCCGCTGCCGCTGGGGCGGCGCGAGGCGTGCCCGAGCTGTCGTGCCGAACTGCACGTCTGCAAGGCGTGCCGCCACCATGACGCGCACCGTGCCGGGCAGTGCCGCGAGCTGGCGGCCGAGCGCGTCGCCGACAGGACGCGCGCCAACGATTGCGGCTGGTTCGTGCCGCGGCTGGAAGCCTATCGCGGCGGCGGCGCGGCGATGGCGCAGGCCAGCCGCGGCGCGCTCGACGCGCTGTTTGCCGGCCAGGCCGGCGGCGAAGCCGCGCCCGCGCCCCCCGCTTCGCTGGACGACCTGTTCAAGAAATGACCGGCTGCAAGCTGCAGGCAAATCCGTGGATCTTGCGGAGAGCGGCCCCCGGCTTTGCGGCTCAGGGCTGCATGGCGGCCAGGTAGGCGGCCAGATTGCGGATGTCGGTGTCCTTCAGCTTGCGCGTGGAGGCGGCCATTCTCGGGTCGATGCGCTCGCCGCTGCCGCTGCGATAGCGTTTCAGCGAGTCCTCCACGTACCGCGTCTGCTGTCCGGCCAGACGCGGAATCTTGCCGCTGCCGCCGCCGTCCGCGCCATGACAGGCGACGCACAGCGCGGCGTACAGCTGCCTTCCGGCAAGGCTCTGCGGGTTCATGCCGGCGGGCTTGCGGGTGACCGGCTGCTGCGACAGGAACAGCGCAATGTCGATGCGCTCGTCCGGGCTGAGGGCCTTGATCATCCCCTCCATGAAGGCCGACGACTTGCGCTGCCCCAGCACGAACTTGTTCATCTGCTCCAGCAGATAGCCGGCATTCTGGCTGGCCAGATTGGGCACCTCGGCCATTGCGCTGTTGCCGCCGCTGCCGTGGCAGTGCCGGCACACCGCGGCATCCTTTTGCCCGCGCTGGATCGCGGCCGCCAGCCTGGCCGGGTCCTGGCTGATCTGCGCCAGCTTTTCGTGCATCGCCTCGGGCGACGGCGCGGCGGGCTTTTCCGCGCTGCGGCTCGGGGCGGCGTGGGCGCAAGCGGCGAAGAGCAGCAGGCTGAAGGTGCAGGAAAAGCGGATCAGGGGCATGGGGCGCTCTAAATATCATTAAAAGGACAATGATATCAACAAATGTTTCGTTTCGGAGCGTGCGCAGGGCGGCCCAGGCGTGGCGTGCGCGCCCCGGGGCCGGCCCGGGATGTCAGTCTTGCGGCCTCGCCCGGCGTCCGCGCAATTGCCGCAGGGCCTGCCATTCGTACAGCAGCAGTCCCGCGCCGATCAGCGCGATGCCGGCCCAGCCGCTTCCCGGGATCCATTCGTGATTGAGGGCCTGCCCCAGCAGCAGCGCGGAAACCGGAGTGATCAGCGTGATCAGGGCGACGCGCCCGGCGTTCAGATGCTTGATGACGAAGTAGTACAGGGTGAAGCCCACCACCGAGCCGAGGATGCCCAGATAGACGATGGCCGCGCCGGCGCGCAGCGTGGTGGCGGACGGCGGCTGGACGGAGTCGCTCAGCAGCCAGGCCAGCACGAAGCAGGGTGCCGCGACGCCGAGCGATCCGGTGGTGATGGCGAGCGACGAGGCGCGCAGGTTGAGCCGCTTGATCCACACCAGCCCCAGCGCCTGCATGACCATGCCCGCCACCACGGCGGCGATGCCTGCCGTGGCCTGGCTGTCTCCCGGCCAGGGCCGGCCAAAAATCAGCCACAGCCCGGCCAGCGCCAGCCCCAGGCCCGCGAGGCGCATCGGAGTGAAGGTGCGCTCGCTTAGCCACAGCGCCGCGAACACGCCGGTGACCAGCGGCGACAGCCCGAAGATGACCGAAATCAGCCCCGAGGGAATGTGCAGTGCGCCCCAGTAGGTGAGCAGCATCGACACGAACAGCGACAGGCCGCTGATCGCGTAAAGCTGCCGCGCGGCCGCGGTGAACGGAAACGGGATGCGGCGGGCGCGCAGCAGCAGCAGGCAGATTGCCAGCCCGATCAGCATGCGGGCCATCACTGCGAAGCTGAAGCCGGCTCCTTGCGCGCTCCATTGGATGGCCAGGGGCGTGGTGGACCAGATCAGGATCACGCCGACGTAGGCGGCGGGGATGGACATCGGGCGCAGGGTCGGGTGGCGGGTGGGATCGCAGCGGGCGGGGCGCGATCCCGGGCGTTACAGGGTGTAGTCCCCCGTGCGTTCGGGTTGATAGGTGACTTCGACGATGCGCGCGCGCACGCTTTGCCCGCCCGGCGCCAGCCATTCGACGTGCTGGCCGACCGTGAGGCCGAGCACGGCGATGCCGGCCGACGCCATCACCGACAACTGGCCGGGTGCGCCGGTGAAGTCGCGCGGATAAACCAGCGTCATTTCCACCTCCTTGCCGGCAGGTTCGACCACGAAGCGGATACGCGAATTCATGGTGACGACATCGGCCGGCATCTCGTCGGAGGGGAGAATCTGCGCGCGATCGAGCTCTTCGCGCAGCGCATCCACACCGGGATGGTCGTCGGGCAAGGCCGAGAGCATCGCTTCCAGGCGATCCAGATCGCTTTCGGATACGGTAATGGCGGGCCGATTGGTGATTTCCATGGGGTGCTCCTGCATCAAAGCGCAAATGAAAACCGCCCGGGCGAAGCCCAGGCGGTACAAGTAAGACTGTAGCACCGAAGGAGATGTCAAGCCAGCCCTGCCAGCGGGGTCAGGTTTCGGGCGGCAGCCGGTCCAGGCTTTCCGCCGCGATCTCGCGCACGTCCGCATCGTCGTCCGTGATCCGCGCGTCCAGCCACGGCCGTGCCGCGGCCTCGCCGGTCAGTCCCAGGTAATGGCAGGCATCCGCCCGCACCCGCGCGTCGGCATGCTGCGACAGCGTCCCCAGGCGCGGCAGCAGCGCGCGCAGGGAAACGGTGCCGGCAAAGGCTTCCAGCAGCACGCCGGCCCCCAGCCGCACGTTGAGGCTGGCGTCGACATTGCCGACGATGGGCAGCACCGCCGCCAGCAGGGCGGGCTCGGCCTCAATCATTGCCTGCGCGCGCGGCAGCCGGCCTTCTTTCAGCAGCATATGGAAATAGTCGGCCATCCCCGCATCGCTGTCGGCCTTGGCCGCCCACTCGGCGAGCTCGGCCTTGGCGTGTGCGCCGGCGAGCTCGATGCGGCCGATCCGCACCCACGGCACCGAGCGCACCCCCAGCGCCTGCCCCACCTCGGGATGCTGTTCCAGATTGACCGCTTCGAGGCGGCCGAGCGTGCCCTGCTTGACCAGGTCGGTGAGCGCGGAGAGCATCGCCGGGCAATGCGGGCAGTGGGTGGAAAGCAGCAGCAGGGCGTCGGGTGCGGGCATGTCGGGGAAGATTCGGCGGATAATCGGTACATGGAATTTATCATCCTCCCGGTCACCCCGTACCAACAGAACTGCTCCCTGCTGTGGGACGAAGCGGGCCGCGCCGCGCTGATCGACCCCGGCGGCGAGGCTCCCCGCCTGCTGGCGGAAGCGGCGCGGCGCGATCTGAAACTGCAAAGCATCCTGCTCACCCACGGCCATCTCGACCACGTCGGCGCCGCGCTGGAGTTGCGCGATGCGCTGGGCATCCCGATCATCGGCCCGCAGCGCGAGGAGCAGTTCTGGCTCGACAGCCTGCCGCAGCAGGCCGAGCTGTTCGGCTTTCCGCCCGCGCGGGCGTTCACCCCGGACCAGTGGCTCGCCGACGGCGACCGGGTCGAGGTCGGCAGCGTGCGCCTCGACGTGCTGCATTGCCCTGGCCACACCCCCGGCCATGTGGTGTTCTACCAACCGGAGGCGCGGCTCGCCTTCGTCGGCGACGTGCTGTTCAAGGGCTCGATCGGCCGCACCGACTTTCCGCGCGGCGACCATGCGGCCTTGCTGGCGGCCATCCGCGGCAAACTGTTCCCGCTCGGCGACGACGTGCGTTTCGTGCCGGGGCACGGCGCGATGTCCAGTTTCGGACATGAGCGTCGCGAGAACCCCTTCGTCGGCCTGGCGTCAGACTGACATCGGGCCCGCGTGCCGCGCACCAGAAACCCAAGGAGACCGCCATGAAATCCATCCGTTTTTCGCATGCCTTGCTCCCGGCCGTGCTGCTGCTGGGCGCCGCGGCACAGGCGCAAACCCTTTCCGCCATCGTCACCCCGCCTCCCGAAGCGCCCGCGGTCACCCAGGCCGCGCAAGGCATGCTCGACGCGGTGAATGCGCGGGTGCCGCAGCTCGATACCGCCGGCCTTCTTGCACAGCTGAAGGCGCAGCCGCAAACGGTGGTGATCGACGTCCGCACCCCGGCCGAGCTGAACCTGTCGGGCTACGTCGATGCGCCGCGTTTCTTCAATCTCGCGCGCGGCCAGCTGGAATTCCAGATCGAAGCCGCGGTGCCGGACAAGGCCACGCCCATCGTCGTCTATTGCGGCGTCAGCCAGAGGAGCCCGCTCGCCGCCGACACCCTGATCAAGCTCGGCTACACGAACGTCAAAAACTACCGCGACGGCTTCTTCAACTGGAAGCGCGCCGGCCTGCCGATCCAGCAATTCGACAAGGCACCGGCGTCCTTTCTGTACGACCTGCCGCAGGAGGTCATCCCCGGCGTGTGGTCGGCGATCGGTGCCACCGCGCCGGGCAGCTACGACAATTCCGGCCACAACAACAACCTTTCCTTCGTCATCACCGACGACGGCGTGCTGGTGGTGAATGCCGGCGACAACTACCTGCTGGCGCAAAGCCTGCACGAGGAAATCAAGAAGCGCACCACGCAGCCGGTGAAATACGTGGTGCTGGAAAACAGCCAGGGCCA
>VFQO010005987.1_pt1 | contig 47629 bp, 43 predicted proteins | sample 3512331 | NCBI WGS metagenome assembly VFQO01 (sample SAMN10412371, study PRJNA504923) | tailings metagenome | isolation source: Replicate 3 from Balatoc abandoned mine | place: Philippines: Itogon, Benguet | collected 2017-08-28 | reverse complement strand
CATCGACGAGACCGGGCTTTTCGGCGCCGGCGGCGCCATAGCGAACAAGTTTCATATGTGGTTTCCCTGGCTGTTCAGTAGGTGGCCCGGCCACCCGACAGGTCGAAGACGGAGGCGGTGGTAAAGCTGTTTTCCTTCGAGACGAGCCAGGCAACCATGTTCGCGGCTTCGTCGACTTCGAGGAAGCGCGCACGAGGGATTTTCGAAAGCATGTAGTCGATGTGCTCCTGCTTCATCTGATCGAAAATGCGGGTGCGTGCAGCCGCCGGAGTGATCGCGTTGACCGCGATGTCGTAACCGGCCAGTTCCTTGCCCAATGATTTCGTCATGCCGATCACTGCTGCCTTGGATGCCGAGTAGGCCGACGCATTCGGGTTGCCCTCCTTGCCGGCGATGGAAGCGATGTTGACGATGCGGCCGTAGCCACGCGCCTTCATGCCTGGGACGATGGCGCGATTGACGTAAAAGGCACCATTCAGGTTGATGTCGATCACACGCTTCCAGTCATCGAGCGGATAGGCGTCGAGGGAATGATTGGGACCGGCGATGCCGGCCGAATTCACCAGGATGGCGATCGGCCCGCTCCCGGATTCCGCCTGGGCCGCCGCCGCAACGACGGCACCGGCATCGGTGATGTCGACCACGACGGCTTTGGCTGCATCGCCCAGTTCGGCGGTTGCCCTTGCCAGTTCCCCGGCATCCATGTCCCACAGGGAAACTTTGGCGCCAGAGGCGATGAAACGCCTGGCGATGGCAAAGCCGAGGCCTTGCGCGCCACCGGTGACAACGGCCGTCTGCCCGGCCAGATCGATCTGATTCATGGAGTGGTCCTTCTCATTCAAAAGGCGTCAGCATGGCGTGATCGGCGATCTCCATGCCGAAACCCGGAGCGTCACCAACGACCAGCTTGCCGCCCATTGGCACCGGCTCGTTCTTGAACAGGCTGCCGAACACCGGCAGCACCGAGCGGCCGTCGGGACTTGCAGCGACATATTCGCAGTAAGGCGAGTTCGGCTGCGAAGCGATGAAATGGTAGGAGTAGGGCCCGCTGCCATGCGGGACGACAGGAATGTCATAGGCGGAGGCATGGGCGGAAATGCGCAGCAGTTCGGTGAGACCGCCGACCCACATGACATCGGGTTGCAGGATGTCGACCGCCCGTTCCTCGATCAGGCGGCGGAAGCCGTAACGCGAATACTCGTGCTCGCCCGTCGTCCAGCGGATGGTCGGATGCGCCTGCTTGATAAGCCGCAGGCCCTCGACATCGTCGGGATGCAGCACTTCTTCCCACCAATAGATGTCGAGCGGCTTGCACGCCTCGGCCAGACGAATGGCGTAAGGAACGTCCAGCGACATGTAGCAGTCGACCATCAGCGGATAGCCGGCTCCGACCTTTTCGCGGTGTGCAGCGAGGAATTCGACATTGGCGCGCAAGCCGCCTTCGCCGTCGGATGGGCCGTGGGGAAGCGGCACCTTGCCGCCCCAGAATCCCATCGCCTTGACGGCATCCGGTGCCGGGCCGGTGCAGTAGAAGCTGATCTCGCTGCGGCTCAGGCCTCCGATCAGATTGTAGACCGGTTCCCCGCGCAGCTTGCCAACCAGATCCCAAAGGGCGAGGTCGACGACGCTGATTGCCGCGACAGTCAGGCCCTTTCGACCATAGAACATCGAGGCTCTGAAGAGCTGATCCCAGATGCGGTTGATGTTGCGGGCGTCCTGGCCGATGAGGAAGCGGGAGAAATGATTGCGGATCAGCCAGAGCGCGGGCGGGCCACCGAAGCCGGTGGCAACGCCAACAGCGCCGGAATCCGTTTCGATCTCGATGACGATCGAGCCGAGCACGCCGATGCCCCAGCTCGTGCGGCTCGACTTGTATTCGGGGTAGGCGGACATCGGGTTGCTGATCAGCGTGTCGATCAGCCAATGCCCTTCTTTCTGCCGGTGATAGTCACCGCCGTTTCCCTGGCTTTCGACGAGATAGGTGCGCACGGCGGCTATTCGAAATTGAGAACTCACTTTGTGCTCCGCTGCTCTGGTGCGTTGACCTATTGGAGGTTGACGAACATGCCGCCGTCCACCAGCAGCGATGCGCCGGTGACATAGGCGGCCATGTCGGATGCGAGGAACGCGACGCAGGTGGCGACATCCTGCGGCTGGCCGATGCGGCCTAGCGGGATGTGTTTGCCGAAATAGGCGAGCTTTTCCGCATCCTCGAGGTCTTCGCGGTTCAAGTCAGTCAGGATGGCGCCTGGCATCACGGAATTGCAGCGGATGCCGTAGGGACCAAGCGCGATCGCGGTGGACTGCATGAGTGAATGCAGGCCAGCTTTGGTCGGGGTGTAATGTGTCTGCATGCCGCCCCCGACAAGCGCCGAGATCGAACTGGTGGCCACGATGGCGCCCCCCGTTTTCTGGTCCTTCATCCGGTTCGCTGCGGCCTGGCAGATATGGAATGCACCCTCGAGATTGACGGTCACGGTGCGCTGCAACAGCTCCGGTGGCATGTCGAGGAAGGTGTGGAAGGGACAGATGCCGGCATTGGAAGACAGCACGTCAACGCCACCGAAGGCTTTCACCGCGGCATCGACCAATGCTCTCGCCGTGGCGGGTTCGCCGATGTTGCCCTCTACGGTCACGCATCTGCGCCCAAAGGCCTCGACTTCGGCGACCACGGCGTCGACGGCCGAGGCCTTGCCATAGCTACCATCGTTCTCGCCGAAGTAGCCGAGCACCACGTCCGCGCCCTGCCGCGCGAACTCGGTCACGATGGCGCTGCCGATACCGCGTGATCCGCCGGTGACGATGGCGCGTTTGCCTTCAAGCAGCATGAGCGTTTCTCCTTCAGACCGCGCGAGGGGCAAAGCCGGCTTCGAGTACGGGCATCAGCAGGTCTTCGAGATCGGAGACCTCGACGCGTGCCGGCTTCGGCTCGCGTCCGGCAAAGCCGATCGTGGCGCGCACCTGCGGCGACAGGAAATAGATCGCGGCGATTGTCTCGCAGAACGCATCGTAGGCGGCGCTGTCGCGAAGCTTCAGGGCCGTGAGCGCCGCGACCGGCTCGATGCCTGTTGCTTCGGAAATAACAGTGCGCAGTCGGCCCGGCAGGTCTGGCGCATAGGTCTCGGCCTGAACGAGCAGCGATCCCGATACCCCAGCCTGGCTGGCACAAATGGCGTCACGCGCCGGGGGGATCAAAGTGTCCGCGAGCCGGTCAAGGACGCTGCATTCGAGGGCTGTCAGTGGTTCGTTGCTCATGACGCCATCCTCTGGCTTGCGCGGTTGGCGACGACATGGGCGGCGCTCCAGGACGCAAAGGCGGCGATGGTGGCCGTCGGGTTGACGCCGGCCGAAGTCGGCCAGACGCTGCCGTCGACGATGTAGAGATTGGCGATGTCATGGGCGCGGCCATGGCGGTCGACAACGCTGTCCTGCGGATTGTCCCCCATCCTTGCCGTGCCGAGGATATGCCAGCCGGATTCGCGGCTTTGTGGTGCTGTGACGGTGCGGTAGGCGCCGGCCTCGACCAACGACTCCCTTGCCCGCTCGGCCATGAACTTCAGCATGCGCTTCGAGTTCTCACCGGTCCGGTAGTGGATCTTCACGCCCGGCATGCCGGTGTCGTCCGTCGCCGTGGTGTCCAGCTCGACCCGGTTTTCAGTATCCGGCAGATCTTCGCATATGATGCCCCAGGAGACCGAACGGCCGAAACGGCGGGCGAACTCCTCATGGAAGCTTTCGCCCCACAGCTGGTTCTCGTCGCCCCAGGGCCAGCGGCGTGCGATCTGGGCCGGGCTGCCCGTTGGCTGCAGGCTCCATTTCGAGCCGCGCACGAAATCGCGATCCCTGGATGTCTCGTAGAATTGCAGCGTGTAGGCGACCTGTCCCCAGGCGCCGCGATAGCTTTCCAGCGGTGCATCGAAAAGGCCGACGACAGCCGCCGTGGGATGCAGCATCAGCCGCCTGCCGACGAGGCCGGAACTGTTGGCGATACCGTCTTCTCTCCCCGGTCGGCGGCTCGACAGGAGCAGGCGAGGCGTGCCGACGCCGTTGGCCGCGACGACAACGATCGCTGCCTTGGCGAGATGTTCCTTGCCGGTTTCTCGATCGACATAGACCGCGCCTCGCGCCAGTCCGTGTCGGTCGATTTCTATCCTGGTCGCGCGCGCATTCGTCACCAATCGCACGCCCTGGCCAAGCAATGCCGGCCAGTGGGTGCGGTCGGTTGAAGCCTTCGCCTTTTCGACACAGCCCCACATGCAGGCGGTGCGTTGCTGGCAAGGTTCCATGCCATTGCGCGGGACGGTGGCGATGGCGTTGGTGCCGGGCCACCAATGCCAGCCGAGCCGGTTCTGGGCAGCGGCGACAAGGCGTCCTGCCTTCGTCAAGTCCACCGGCGGCAACAACTCGTCCTGTCCCGGATACATCGGGTCGCCGGCGACGCCCGACACGACGAACTCGCGTTCAGTACGCGCATAATGCGGCATCAGGTCTTCATAAGAAATCGGCCAGTCGTCCGCGACGCCGTCCAGAGTGCGGACACGGAAATCGCTGGGCAGGTTGCGCATCCAGTTGGCAGCCCAGGAAATGGACGAGCCACCGACACCATTCCAATAGAGTGGGATGATGTCGGATTGGTCGACCGAGATTGGAAAGTCGCCGGAATTGTCGCGTTTCGTCGGCACATATTGCCAGTCACGGGAAGCGGTCAGCTCGAATCCCGGCCGGTCGGAAATGGCCTTGGCGTAGTCGACCCAGTCACCCTGTTCGAGGCAGACCACACTCATGCCTGCTTCCGCGGCACGTCTGGCGAACACTGCTCCGGACGGCCCGGATCCGATGATCAGGACATCGCAGTCGATCGGCTTTGGCGTGTCTGCCATGGCTGTGTTTCCCGGGCTCATTGTTTCATGCACCCTTGAGATTGCGCCGCGCGCCATAGCGGGAGGCAAGGATGTTCAACAGCACCGCGGCGACGATGATGATGCCGCTGACGACCGGCTGCAGGTACGAATTGATGCCCATCAGAACGAGGCCGTTGCCGATCAGGGAAATGACGAAGATGCCAAGCAGCGTCCCGAGGATCGAACCGCGCCCACCGGTCAATGCCGTGCCGCCGACCACGACGGCGGAAATGACACTGAATTCCAGGCCGCTGCGCGAAACACTGGCGTCGCCGACTCCGTTGCGCGCGGTGAGCAGGATCGCGGTTATCGCGGCCAGGAAGCCGGCAATCACAAAGAGCATGACGCGGATGTTGCGCACCTTGATGCCGGCCAGATGCGCCGCACTGGCATTGCCGCCGATGGCAAAGATCGAGCGTCCAAAAGCCGTCTTGCGACTGATGAAGGCAAACAGGCCGAACAGAACGAACATGATGATGGCCGAGACCGGGATTCCCAGCAGTTCCCCGCCCAGCCAATCGAGGAAATCGCTCGGCGGAATGGTGACCGGGACGGAATCGGTAAGGTAAAGCGCAAGGCCTCCCAGCGCGCTCCACAGACCCAGGGTGCCGATGAACGAAGGAACGTCGAAAAAGGCTCGCAGGATACCGGGCACTGCGCCGAGGGCGCAGCCAATCAGGGCTGTCATGAGGAAAGCCAGAACGATCGGCAGTTCCTCCGACTTCAACAGAAAGGCGAAACAGACCGACAGGAACGCGACCATCGGCCCGACGCTGATATCGATTTCGCCGGAGATGATGATCAGCGTGGCGCCCCAGGCTGCGATACCGAAGGTGGCGGCATCGCGCAGGATCGAGACCTGGTTTCGGAACGTCAGGAAGTTGTTGGCGTAGAGGGTGAACGCCAGATAGAGCAGGGCAATCACCACCAGCAAGCCGATCTCGTTTATGCGCTGGAAATCGAGACGGCGCTTTGGCCTGGCGACGTCGGTGGAGTACGTTGATGGGGCCATGGTCCTGTCGCCTCAATGCGCTTGATCGGAGATGCTGGCTGTCATCAATGTGTCGGCACTGATGCCTGGAGCGGCGAATTCCCCGACGATGCGTCCGTCGCGCAGCACCACCACGCGGTCACACACCTTCGGTAGCTCTTCGATCTCGCTGGAGACGAAGATGATGCTCTTGCCCTCCGCCGCGAGCGCACGGATGATTGCGTAGATCTGGCTTTTGGCCTCGACGTCGACGCCGCGTGTCGGCTCGTCGAGCAGCAACAGTCGCGAACCGGCATGGACCCAGCGGCCGATAACGATCTTCTGCTGGTTGCCGCCGGAGAGTGTGCCAATTGGCGTCGTCGTGTCCGGCGCCTTGACGCTCATACGCTCGATGATCTGGCGTGTAGCGGCGGCCACCCGCCGCGCCGACAGCACACCGAAGGTGGTGACCTGTCCCGCATCGCTCATCACCGTGTTCTCGTCTATGCCGAGAAGCGGCACGATGCCGTCGTCCTTGCGGCTTTCGGGCGTCATGCCGAGCCCACGTTTCAGCATGCCGGCCCAGTTCTCGTCTGTTACGTCGACTCCGTCGAGGACAACGCTGCCGGCATCGGCGCGCTCCTGACCTGCGATGATGCGGAGCAGCTCGGTGCGCCCCGACCCGAGCAAGCCGGCTATGCCAAGGACCTCGCTGCGCCTGAGATCGAAGCTGATATCGCGAAGTTTGGGCGGGTAGCTGATGTTGCGCACCGCCAGCAGCGTGCCGCCCGCGCTGCGCGGTATCACCAGGTCGTCCTTCCTTTCGTCGTGACCAAGCATCATGCGCACGATGTCGCTTGTGTCGGCGGTGCCGATGTCGAGGGTTGAAACGATGCGACCGTCGCGCATCACGCTCGCCGTGTCGGCGATCTCGCGGATTTCGTTCATGCGGTGGCTGACATAGATCAGGGCGATGCCGTGCTCGCGCATGCGGCGGACCGCCGAGAAAACCTGTTCAACCTCGGCCGCCGCCAGCGAACTCGTCGGCTCGTCGAGGATGACCATCTTCGGCTCACCCATCATGGCACGCGCGATCTCGACCAGCTGGCGTTCGGCCGGACTGAGTGCCGCGACCGTCGTGGCCGGATCGAGGGAAAGACCGAGCAGGGCCAGGGCTTCTTCCGCTCGCCGTCGCATGCCCCGATGATCGAGAACACCCCATCGACGGGGCCATGCTCCCAGGAACATATTCTCTGCGATGCTGATGTCGCTGACCAGGCTGAGCTCCTGGTAAACGGAGCGCACGCCAAGAGCTGAAGCTTGGCGCGTGCGGTTTTCGCCATTCTGGTCCAGCGGTGTACCGACCAGGGTTACCGAGCCCTGGTCGGGCGTCTCGGCACCCGTCAGCAACCGGATCAGGGTCGATTTTCCGGCGCCGTTCTTGCCGAGCAGCGCGCGTACCTCGCCCGGTTGCACGGTGAAGTCGACATAATCCAGCGCCACCACCCCGGCATAGCGCTTCAAAGCGCCAGCGATGTGGGCGATGGGCTGGACCGGATGTCGCGATGCTGCGGATGCCGCCATGAGATTGTTTGCATGAGAATGTGGATTTTGCCGTTGCCGGCCCGAGGAGGCGGGCCGGCATGCGTGAAGCCGAGCAACCTATCGCGTCTTACGGCAAGCCGTCGGGGTGCGCCTCCAGCCAGGCTTTTGCCTGGTCGGCGCTGGTATAGAGATCGATCGGATTCGGCACGATCAATTCGCCCCGAGGCTCCTTCTCGATTGCCTTGACCGCCTGCTGCAGTGCCAGTTTGCCCAGCGCCTGACCCGAGACGTCCACCGTGCCGCGCATCACGTCGCCGGCAATGATCTCCTGGGCGATCTCGGTGGTCATGTCCGAGCCGTAGGCATTCATCTTGCCGACATTGTTGGTCTTGCGGATCGCCTTGGCCGCGCCGAGCGCGGCGCCGCCGGATTCGCCCCACAAGGCGTCCAGATCCGGGTTGGCGGTTATGATCTTCTCGCCCGTCGAGATCGCCTTGTCGAGGATCGTAGCCTCCTGGTTGGCGACGATCTTGAAGCCCGGAACCTTCTCGCCGAGCGCCTTTTCGAAGCCGAGGCGGCGTTGCACGCAGACATCGACGAATTCGCAATTGAGAATGCCGATCTTCGGCGCGGTCTTGCCTGCCTTGATGAAATCCGCAGCCGCGACCTCGCCGATCTTGTAGCCGAACTGGAAGGGATCGCCCACCGCATAGGCGTAGACGTATTCCTTCATGCTCTTTTCGTTGATGCAGGTGTTGTAGCAGACGATCGGGATGCCGGCCTCGTGCGCACGCTTGACGGCACGCACCGAGCCGTCCGGTGATACTGCCGACAGGATGATGGCCTGCACGCCGGCCGAAACCAGGCGGTCGATGAACGATGCCTCCTTGCCAACATCGCCACCGGCATTGGTCTCGATGATCTGGACATTCTTGCCCAGTTCGCTGCCGCCGACCTGAACACCCTTGCGCACGCCGGCATAGAAACCCTGCGCATCGAGATAGATGGCGCCGACGGTCAGTTCACCGTTCTCGGCAAAGGCCGGGTTGCCGGCAGTTGCTGCAGTCAGCGCAAGCGCTGCTACGGCTGTTTTGAGTTCCCTCAGCAAGTCGAAATCCTCCCTCTGATGACGCTGCTCCCTCAGCGCAGGGTCATCATGGCGGAAATCAACATGCAGTCAACTGGTAATCTTGTAAGCTAAGTTGCCTTTTTCGCTTTTCTTGATTTGCCGACTGGCGTGTCGCGTTGAGTCCTGGCAGTGCCGAGGCTCTGCATGGCATCGTATGTGGTGCGGTTGATCGAACTCAGATGGGCCTGCATGGCAGCGGCAGCGGCATCGGCATCACGCGTGGCAAGCGCGTCGACAATGGCTTCGTGTTCGGCGGCGCTGCGATCGAGAACGCCCGGTGTCTGTGAGGCAACGCGGCGGTACTCCATGCCGAGTTCGTAGAGGCTGCGCGCCACCACTTCCATGAAAGGATTGCCGGCGATCTTCATGATCTGCTCGTGGAATTCCAGGTCGAGCACCCGGAAACCGACAGGGTCCCTGGTCAGGCTATGACCTGCGGCGACCATCTCGCGCAGCCGCGCCAGCGTTGCATTGTCGACGAGCGGTGCACCCAGGCGGATCAGTCCGACCTCGATGATCAGTCGCGACTGGTAGAGTGCATTGACGTTGCTCTCGTCGAGGGAGATGACGAATTGCAGTGGCGCCAGCAGACGGGAGACCTCGAGGTCGGTGACATAGCAGCGACCTCCCTGGCGGCTTTCCACCACTCCCATGATCGCAAGGCCACGCAGTGCTTCGCGCACCACTGGCCGGCTGACCTGCAACGCCCCCGCCAGGTCGTTTTCCGAAGGCAGAACGTCACCTGCCTTCAGGTTGCCTGATCGCACCAGTTCGAGCAGTTGGTTGGCGACCCGTTCGGCCGCTGCCGGAGCGCGCTGAAGCGGAATGATTTTTTCGAGTTGTTGCATCTGGCTCTCCGCATCTCTGGCCGCAACCGGAAGCGGCGCGTCTCTGCCTGCAAGGGTGAAGGCAAGGGCGCGATTCTGCAATCTGCAAACTTGTCTGGCAAGAAGTGATGTTGTGACCTGTGACGCCGCGACCGTCAGTCGAAGGCGATGATCACCTTGCCGGACTTGCCACCGGCCATCAGCTGATAGGCCTGCGGCGCGCGTTCAAGCGGAAAGGCATCGGTAATAATATCGTGGGGATGCAGCCCCCAGGCCTCGAGATCCTCGCAGCACTGATCCATGTTGTGCACGCTGGTCACCCATGAGCCGTAGATGGTGCGCTGCCGATGCAGAAGATCATCGCTGACGTCGAACTCGACTGGGCCGGTCTCACCAATGTAGACGCAACGCCCCCAGGTCCGGGTGGCCTGCAAGGCCATGAGCCGGCCTCGCGGATTGCCCGAGCAGTCTATGGTCACGCCGGCGCCGCCCCTGGTCAGGGCTTCGATCTCGCCAAGGGTATCCGGGCCGGCCGGCAATCCGTGATCCAGCAGTCCCAGCCGGTGCGCCGTCTCGACGCGGTCCACCTGTGTGTCGACGCCGATGACGAGCCGCGCACCACGCCCCCTGGCCAGCATCAGCGCCGCCATCCCGACCGGTCCTAGTCCGACCACGACGACGGCGTCACCGCCCGACACATTGCCGCGCAGCACCGCCTCGTAGGCGGTCCCGACACCGCAGGAGATGAAGCAGCCGTCCCGGTAGCTCAAGGCGTCCGGCAGGTGCACGAGGTCCCGCTCGTCGGCAACCAGATATTCAGCGTGGCCGCCGTCGCGCTGCCAGCCATAGGCAGCGCGCTGGGGATCGGTACAGGAGATCTGGAAACCCTTGCGGCAGTTGCGGCAGAAGCCGCAGCCGGAGATATGATAAACCGCGACGCGATCGCCCGGCTTGAAATGACGGCAGCCGGCTCCGAGTTCGACGACCTGACCAGCGGGTTCGTGGCCGGCGACGACGCCTTGATAGGATGTGCGCGGGTCGTCGCCGAGGTGGCGATGGTAGATGTAATGGATGTCGCTGCCGCAGATGCCGGACGCCTTCATCCTGAGAAGCACCTGGCCGATGCCGGGAACCGGCCGTCGGATTTCACGCAGGTCGACGGTCGAATCTCCCGGCAGATATGCGGCCAGCATCGTCTCCATGTCGCGAACTCCTACCCTGCCACCTTTGCCATGAAATCCGCGTCGCGGACGTCCACCATTGTTCCGGCGTAGTCGTCGCCGGCACCCGAGGCGAGCCAGGCGATCGCACCTGCCGAGACCCTGGGGTCGGCGAGCCGTTCCTGCGGTATCTGCGATACTTCGTTGATGCCGGCGGCGCGGATGCTCGCCTGCATGGCCGTGTCGACCAGGCCGGGCGCAATGCCGAAACAGCGGATGCCACGGGCCTTGCCCTCTTCGTCGATCGACCGTGTCAGCATCAGCAACGCTGCCTTGCTCGAGCAATAGGCGGCCCAGCCGTGCATCGGTCGGGATGCTGCCCCTGAAAGCAGGTTGACGATGCGTCCATGACCGGCGAAATGCCGCCAGGCGGCGCTCGTCACGGCGGCCGCGCCCGAAACGTTTATCCGCATTGCCTGGTCGAACTTTTCCGGATCGAGATCGGCGATCGTAGCCATCGGCTCGATCGTCGCTGCATTGTTGACGACGATGTCCAGCCGTCCCAGCTGTCCTGCGATGTCGTCGATACGTCCCCTGACGCCCGCAAGATCGGCAACATCCAGTGCGACATCGAACGCGCGGCCGCCTTCTGCCTTGATGGCTTCGATCACCGCAGCGCAATCTCCGGCCCTGCGGCCGCACGCCGCCACGTTCGCGCCGGCCCTAGCCAACGCCGAAGCTGTCGCTGCGCCGATGCCGTGACGCGCCCCTGTGACAAGCGCGCCCTTGCCCGCCAGATCTACCTTCATGAGAGTGCCTCAATCGCGTCGAGAACGGTCTGGCGGTCCGGTGAGACGCCATAGGCCTGGAAACCGCCGGTGATCGAGATCACCTCGCCGGTGACGAAATCCGCATCGGGGCCGAGCAGCCAGGATACCGCCCCGGCGACATCCTCTGGCTTGCACCAGCGCCCAAGCGGGATCGAGCCGACGACCTGCCTTTCAAACGCGTCCCAATCCTTGCCGAGCTTTTCCGCCTTTCTGCGGAAAGCTGCCTCCATGCCCGTGCCGATGCCGACATGACCAGGGGCAACGGCGTTCACTCGTACTCCAGTTGCCGCCATCTCGACGGCGAGGCATTGCGTCAGCGCCGCCACCGCATTCTTCGATGCCATGTAGACGGAGGAGAATGGATTGCCATAGCCAAGCCGCGTCACGATGTTGACGATATGGCCGTGGCCCTGGCGGCCCATCACGCGCGCCGCTTCGCGGCACATCAGAAAAGTGCCACGCGCATTGACGGTGTGGATGCGATCCCAATCCTCCGCCGTGGTCTCGACCACCAGGCTCTGCATGTGAATGCCGGCATTGTTGACTACCGCGGCAAGTCCGCCATGTGCTCGCGTTACACTGTCTACCGTCGAAACGATGGAGGCCTCGTCGGCGATGTCGAGAACGTGCCAGTCCGCCGAGATCGCCGCCGCAGCCTTGCGTGCCGCTTCGGCGTTTCGATCAGCGATGACCACGGTGAAGCCGTCCGCCTTGAGGCGGGTCGCAATGGCAAGTCCAATGCCGCCGGCGCCGCCGGTTACGAGGGCGGTCCTGTTGCTCATGCAGCCCTCCAGGCACGGAAGAGATCGCGCATCTTGATCGTCTCGGACATCACGTCGTCGTGCAGCGTGTCGAAATAGTCCTGGTGCACGTATTCGCTGGCGACATAGCCGTCGAAGCCGGCTTGCCGGAAGGCCGCGAACATCGCCGGAAAATTCAAGGTGCCCTGATCCATCTTGGCCTGCAAAGCGCCGGGTCTGGCCTGGCGCAGATGGGCGTGGCCTAGCCATGGGATCAGCATGTCGATTTCTTCCTGCCGGTAACCGCTGACAGCGAAATGGGCATAGTCGAGCGCCAGCTTCACCCCCGGTGCGCGCGCGCACATTTCAGCCGTGAGGGCAGGGGTCTCGAGATAGGAATGAACATGCGGCTCGACGCAGACCTCTATGCCCGCTTCCTGCCCTGCCTCCACCAGCGGTTTCAGAGATTCCACGGTCTCGCCGAGGGCGTCGTTGCGGGTCTGGCTACCGTTGATCACACCCGGAAGGATGAACACGGTTGGTGCGCCCGCCGCCCTGCAGAATTTCAGCACCTGCCTGAAGTCGGCCAGGTTTTCGTCGCGATGACCCGGCAAGGCCAGGTTGCGCTCGCCGAGCGAGTTTCCGAAGAGATGATAGAGATTGGAGACCGGCAATGGCAGCCTTGATGCGATCTCGTGACCGTAGGCTTCGGGAGCCTGCAAAAGCCGGGCCTTGTCGAGGGCCGAGCGGTAGAAGTAGCCGATGTCGAGCCCCTCAATGCCGATCGCCTTTGCAACAGCCGCGACCTCGTCCAGCGTCAGGAGGGGAAACGACCAGCTGGTGATGCTCAACTTCATGACTCAGACTTCCTCCATCCGCCCGGATCCGGCCGAGCGGTACATTGCATCGAGCACGGCGGTTGCACGCAGACCAATGGTGCCGTCCGCCGGGTTGACGACATCCTTGCCGCGGCAGAGGTCGACGAGCCGCGTGATCGGCTCGACCTGTTCGTAAGCGCCGGCATCCGGCTCCAATGTTTCGACATGCGCCCTGCCGTCATGACGAACCACTTCGACACGTGCCCGTTCGATGTCGAACAGCAACATGCCCTCTGTGCCGAACACACGGATATCGAGCTGGAAGCCGCGCGATTTGGGAACCGTCGCCGACCCCGACAGCACCGCGGTTGCACCGTTGGCGAACTCCAGCACTGCCGCGTCGTAGAAGTCCACGCCGGCGGGGGACAGCCCGGTCCTGGCGAAGACGCGCTTCGGTTCGAGGTCGACAAGGCGAAACAGCACACCCAGGCCGTGGGTGAGCTGACCCCAGCCATAACCACCGGAACGCTTCGGATCCGCCCAGGTCGATGTCGGGGGACGAAACAGGTGATCCTTTGTCTCGACCATCGGCTCACCACCGAAAAGATCGGTGAGCGCCGACGCCATCTGTGCGACGACATGGCGAACTTCACCGATCCAGCCGTCCTGAACGAGCCTGTGGGCGGTCTCGGTCATCGCCTTGTAGTTCCAGCCATAGGGCATGATGATTTCGCCGCCCCTGGCAGCGGCCAGCGCGACCAGAGCGCGCGCGTCGGTGGCCGACGTCGCCATGGGCTTTTCGATCAACACCTTCAGCCCGCGCTCGAGCGCCAGCTTCGCGTGCTCGGCATGCAGCACATGCGGGGAAGCGACGACCACCCCGTGCAGTTGCTCGGCATCCAGCATTTCGCGTGCGTCGCGATAGGTGCGAGGCAAGTCGAAAGCCTTCGATACTGTCTCCAGCCCTTCGGGATCGGGGCGATTGATGGCGATGATGTCGACATGTGAGTTGGCGATCAATGCGGGGATATGGCTCAGGGTCGCCCACCAGCCCGCACCGATGATGCCGATATTGACCTTTTCAGGCATGAGCTTCCTCCTGCTCAGTGCTTGGAACCGGGCACCGGCCGGCGCAGCGGTTTGCCGGACAGATGTGCGCTGATGTCGTCGGCGACCATGCGCTGAAGTGTTTCTATTGCCGCCGACGAATACCAGGCCGCATGAGGCGTGAGGATCAGGTTGGGTGCGCCGCGCAGCGGCGACTCCGGTGGAAGCGGCTCCACCTCAAACACGTCCAGCGCAGCACCGGCGATGGTGCCGGCCCTGAGAGCCGCTGCAAGGGCAGCTTCGTCGACAAGCGCGCCGCGTGCCGTGTTGACGATGAAGGCGTTCGACTTCATGCGGGCAAGCCGCTCTGCATTGATGAATTTCGTCGTCTGCGGCGTCGCCGGCACGTGCAGGCTCAGCACGTCGGATCGTTCAACGAGAGCCTGCGGCTCGACAAGCTCGACCTGAAGGTCCGCTGCAGCCTCGACACCCAGCATCGGATCGGATGCCAGGATGTGAAATCCGCAAGGACGCAAACGATCGGCGACGGCGCGGGCGATCTGCCCGAAGCCGAGGAAACCTATCGTGGTGTCGCGGTAGGCGGCGAGCGGTTTCGCGACGGCAACGGCAGCCCACTGGCCGGCACGAACGCTGGCATCGAGTGGTACGATCTTGCGCAATTGCGTCAGAACCAGCGCGACCGTGTGATCGGCGACCTCGTCGATGCAATAGTCCGGCACATATCCGGCCGGTATGCCGCGGGCATTGGCGGCGGCGATGTCGAGATTGTCGAACCCGATGCCGTAGCGGATGATTGCAGCTCCTTGCGCCAATCCCTCGATCGCCTGCGCACCCAGCGGCGCGAACTGCACCACCGCGACATCGGCTCCGCGAACTGCATCGGCCACTTCCTGTGCCGTGCGGCACTGGAACGCGACGAATTCGGCATCTGACGTGAGGGCGGCCGTTTCTTCATGCAGAAGCGCGGGAAAAGTGTAGTCGGTGACGACGACGCGACGCTTCTGCATGGTTATTTCGAGCCCAGATAGTCGTGGATGATCTCACCGCTCACCAGCGTGAAATCGGCTTTCCAGAAGAATGCTTCGATCGGGTCGAGCACCGGCAGGCGAAATACCGGTGCCTGTGCATTTGGCCTGAGCTCCACCGTGGCCGGTCCGCTCCAGCACTCGTGCACCTCGACCTCGGTCAGTCTGCGCGAGGTGATCTGGCGGATCGCTGGCCGACCGTCGATGTGGTCGATGGCCTTGAGATTGAGGTTGGTGCCGAAATCGAAGTGTCGGCGCATTTCGGCCGGATCGGCTTGCCGCTGTTTGTAGGGTGTGGTGACGGTAACGACATCGATGCCGTTGCGCTCCACCTTGCCAACGATCAGGTCACCGCGAAGCTCCAGCGACGGGTTGGCGTATTTCTTCGGCTGGCCATGGATTTCGCGTCCATGTGAGACGCCGCCATCCGAGCCGAGGAAGAGATAGGGTGAGTAGGCGCCTGCCCGGCCAGCGACTTCGGCGCCGAACATGATGTTGCATTCGTGGTAGGGGCCGATCCAGTCGGGATCGTTCATCCTGTAGAGGTGAATGGCGACGACATCGCCGCTGGATCTGACCGGCGGCGGGGTCAGGAAAGCCGTCGCTGCCGGATCGGTACGATAGAAGACGGTCAGGATCTCGCAATTGCGGAACCGGAAAGGAAAGGGCGGGATGAACGGCGCATCCCACGGCGTCGAAAATCCGCCCTTGATGATGTCGGCTTCGGTCGGCCTGGTCAGGCCCCAGCGGCGTTCGGTCACGATTTGTCTCCCGCCCTCATCGATTCCCGCGTCGATCGCAGGACATTGCGCATATGCGCCACCATCGCGCCGCGCGCCGCCTCCGTATCCTTCGCCCTGAAGGCGGCCACGATCGCCTTGTGGTCCTGAATCGACCGGTTGATGACGCCTGGCGTCTCGGACGCAATCTTGCGAAATTCCAGGCCGAGGATGTTCAGGCTTTGCGCGGCGCGGGCGAGGAACTCGTTTTCGGCCAGTTCCGCCAGGCGCCGGTGGAAGGCCGTGTCGACCTCGCGATATGTCACCGGTGTTTCTGTCGCGGCTTCCTGATCCGCGATCAGCTGCTCGAGAAACGCCACGTCGTCGGGGCTGGCATTGGCGGCTGCCCGAGCGGCGATGTCGCCTTCAATCAGTTCGCGCGCCTCGTAGAGCTTGTCGACCTCGGTGTTCTGCAAGGTCAGGAAGAAGGTCAAAGGCTTGAGCAGGTCGGCTGCGCTGAGCTGGGAGACGATGATGCCGCCACCATGCCGGATTTCCAGGACACCGAGAACGGCGAGCGCCCTCACGGCTTCGCGGACCGTCGGTCTGCTGACTTGAAATGTCTCGGCGAGATTCCGCTCCGGGGGGAGATGGTCGCCAGGCTTCAGGTTGCCGGCCGTCACCAGTCCCAGGATTCGCGACACCAGGATTTCCGTGAGTCCCGCCTTCTTGAGCGGTTCGACCCCGGAAAAGGTTCCCTCCTGCACGTTTCCACCTCTCGACGCGTTGGATTTTTGCACATTGTCATCAAGGCTGCATTCTTGTCAATTGGACAAGTGGTCTTACCAATTATTGACTTCTCGCCGCAGGTGGTGCTAGTCAGTTCAGCCATCAGGCGCCGGGAAGATGAGAGCGTCGAGGGGCAAGGGTGAGGAAGAGAATGCGGATACGCGCCGTCAGGCCCTACGTGATCGGGTACATCGATCCCAACGACTTCAACCATCGACGCGTGACGACGCTGGTGCAGATAGAAACCACCGACGGGGTCGTCGGCTGGGGTGAAGGCATCGCGATGTGGCCGGAGGCCTGCACGGCGACCGCCGCGATCATGCAAGCGCTTGGCGATCTCCTGATCGAGGCTGGCGACATCACCGTGCGCAGCGCCTGGGACGCGATGCGCGCGCATTGCTGGTGGTACGGCGAGGGTGGTGTCGCATGCTTCGCCTACAGCGCAATCGACATGGCGCTCTGGGATATCGAAGGCAAACTCAGGGACAAGCCCCTGTTCGCGCTGCTTTCGGACGACAGCCGCGCCAAGCTTCCAGCCTACGCGTCCTGTCACGTCAACAAGGCAACGATGGAAGAATGCGTCGCGGAAGTCCTGGGCTTCAAGGACAGAGGGTTCAGGGGCGTAAAGCTGGGATTCGCAAAGAGGGGACTATCGAATATCGGGCACGATCCCGACAATGACGTCCGTTTTGTCGCTGCGCTGCGGAAGGCGGTTGGTGCCGAGTTCGAAATCATCGTCGATGCCGGCAACGGGGTGAAATGGGACGTCGCCACGGCGATCTCCACCACCCGCCGGATGGCTGAGTACGACATCGGCTGGATCGAGGAGCCGCTCTATCCCACCCTGATCGACGGCTATCGCGAATTGAAGGCGGCGGTCGACGTGCCGATCGGGACGGGCGAACGCGAGTGGACGGTGAGTGGTTACCAGCGCCTCATCGAGACCGGGACCGTTGATGTCGTCAGCGTCGACCCGGCGCGGGCGGAAGGCGTGACGGGTTTCCACATGGTCGACAAGCTGTGCCAGGCGAAGGGCGCGACGATCAACGCGCATGCCTGGAGCACTGCGATCCTCACGTCCGCCAGCCTTCATCTGTCGCTGGCTTCGCGCACGGCGCGCCTGTTCGAGCTGAAGCCTTTTCCGGTCGTCGTCCAGGACGAACTGGTGAAGAACCCCATTCGCCAGACCGACGGCGAAATCGGTGCGCCGACGGGGCCGGGACTTGGCGTGGTGGTCGACGAGGCTGTGCTGGAGAGACTTGCAATATGAGCGCAACGGTAAACTTGTTTGACAAGTTTACCGTTGCGTGAGATTGACGATCGCGCGTGTTTTCTAGGGAGGAACTCATGACGAAACGGAACATCATGGCCCTGGTCGGTTTGACCGCGCTTGGGCTGACTTATGGGAATGTCGCCGCCGCAGATGATTTTCACGGCTTCGATCCGGCCAGCTACGACGGTGCCATGCTGTCGGCCGACCAGTTGCAGGCCATGGTGAAGGACGCGTCGGCAGTCACGCCGCCGCGCAACGGCTCCAAATATGTCATCGGTTTTGCCAATCTGCAGCGCGACATGACTTTCGGCGTGGTCGTGGAGAAAGGCATCCAGGCCAATGCCGATGCCGCCGGTGTCGAATTGACTGTCGCTGACAATCGTCTCGACGGTCCGACCGCACTGGCCAACGCGCAATCCTTCGTGCAGCGCAGCGTCGACTACGTCATCGAGTTCCAGACCGATGTGAATTTCGGCCCGCAGGTCATGAACGTCTTCAACCAGGACGGAGTGAAGGTCGCCGCGATCGATATTCCGATGGCGGGCGCCACCTTCTTCGGTGCGAACAATCCCAAATCCGGGTTCATGGGCGGCTCCTATCTCGGCCAGGCCGCCATCGCCAAGTTCGGCGCCGACAAGGTCAAGCAAGGGTACTACGTCATCGGCGAGTTGCCGCAGTCGGGCGCAATTCCCGCGATGCGGACCGAGGGCCAGCAGGCCGGCTTCCTGTCAGCAATGCCCGACTTTCCGAAAGACCACATGCTGCGCATCGACACCAAGAACACCTTGCAGGAATCCTTCGCGCAGATGACCAATCTCATGGGGCGAATCCCCGACGGGGTGCCGATCATGATCAATGCCATCAATGACCAGTCGGCCATCGGTATGCTGCGAGCTGTCAAGCAGGCGGGACGGCAGGCCGACGTCATCGCGGTCGGCAACGGTGCGGATGAAACGAAGGCATTGGTCGACGAGCCGGAGCTCGTTGCCGCGACCGGTTATTTTCCGGAACGCTACGGCAACTATCTGATCCCGATCGCCTTGTCGGCGCTCGCCGGCAAACCTCTCCCGCCGGCTGTGCTGGTCAATCACGTGATGATCACCAAGGCCAATGTCTGCGAATACTACAAGGACTACAAGTGCGGCGAAAAGCCGAGCTTCGAGTACAAGTTCCCGCAGGCGGAATTCGAGGCGCACCTCGCTTCGCTGAAGGGACAGGATTCGCTCAAGGGCTACGAGACCCTGATCCCGAGCAAATAGTAACAAGTCAAGGCGCGCCGCGCGGCGCGCCTTTCGCATCCGCGGAGGAGTGGATGGCAGATCTGATCAACATGGCCGGCATCGGCAAGTCGTTTGGCGGCATTGCTGTCCTGAGCGATGTTTCCCTGCGTGTCGGGCACGGCAAGGTCGTCGCCCTGCTCGGCGCAAATGGCGCCGGCAAATCGACACTCATGAAAATCCTGTCGGGCAACTACACGCGCGATGCCGGAGAAATCAGCGTCGACGGCAAGCCTGTCGAGTTTCGTGTGCCGGCCAATGCCATTGCCGAGGGCATTCGTCTGTTGCCGCAGGAACTGTCGGTCTTTCCCGATCTCTCCGTGGCCGAAAACATCATGCTCGGCGCGTTGCCGACCAGAGGGGCAGGATTCCTGCGCACAGTGGACAGGGCTGTGATGGAAGATCGTGCGAGCGAGCTGCTGGTTCGCATGGGATTGAACTGGCTTTCGCCCAAGACGCGCATGGGAGCGGTTTCCCATCATGTGCAGCGTATCGTCGAAATCGCGCGCGCCATGGCCGGCAATGCACGGATTCTCATCATGGACGAGCCGACGGCTTCACTGGCCGAAACCGAAGTGAAGATGCTCTTCCAGATCATCCGCAGGCTGCAGGCGCAGGGCGTGTCGATCGTATACATCTCGCACTACCTGAAGGAGGTTTTCGAGGTATCGGACGAGATCGTCGTTTTGCGCGACGGCAAGAATGCCGGCCTGTTCGAAACTAGGAAGACCGACGTCGATACGGTGCTGGAGGCCATCGTCGGCAACCGTGTCGGCAACCTCTATCCCGACTTCGCGGAGCCAGATCATACGGACTCCGATGTCGTTGCCGTCAGCGGTCTGACGCTCGACGGCTGGCTGCGCGGTGTCGATTTCACCATCCGGAAAGGTCAGATCACCGGCATGCACGGTCTGATCGGCTCCGGTGCCGAAATGGCCGGCCGTGCCCTGTTCGGTGCGGTTCCGCGCGCCAGCGCGGACAGCGCGACAATTGAGGGAAGAGCCTACGCAATCCGCGGCACCCGGGCTGCCGTCAAAGCCGGGCTGGGACTTGTCGCGGCGGAACGCAAGCGGGAGGGCATCATCTCGATGCTCAGCCTGCGCGAGAACATGTCGGTCTCCAACCTGCCGCGTTTCACGACCGGGCTGACGATCCAGCGCAAGGCTGAAGCCGCGACCGTTGCGGAATGGATCCAGCGCCTGACCATTCGCTCCCGCGACGCCGAACAGGCTATCGGTACCCTGTCGGGCGGCAATCAGCAAAAGGTATGCCTGGCCAGATGGCTGCTCGGTGACCTGAAGGCGCTCATTCTCGAGGAGCCGACCCGCGGCGTCGATGTCGGCGCCCGCGCGGAGATCTACAGGCAGATCCGCAAGATGGCCAATGACGGCCTTGGTATCCTGCTCATCTCTTCCGATGCCGAGGAGGTCGCGGGGCTGGCTGATCGGTCCGTCGTGCTGGCTGGCGGCACGGTGGTTGCAACCTATGAAACGCCGGTTTCGGCCGGCACGCTGATGAATGCGGCGTCGAAACCTGCTGCAGTGCAAGCGGCCTAGATTGGAGGGGCTCCATGTCTGAAGAAACGGTCAAGGCCGTCATGAGCCAGATTGAGGCCGCGAAGAGCAAATCGGGACGCAGCCTGTTGGGCAAGCCGTGGGCAGGCACAGCCATGCTGCTGGTGATCTATGTCCTGCTGCTGGTCGTGTTCACGATCCTTTCGCCATTTTTCCTGACCTTCAAGAACCTGCTTTCGATCGGTTCGAACATGGCTTTCGTGGGCTTGATGGCGGCGGCCGGGACACCGCTCATCATCGCTGGAGGCCTCGATCTTTCCGTCGCTGCCGTGGCCGGCATCTCGGGCGTCGTCGTGTCGCTGTGCTACGCGGCGGGGATCGATATCTGGCTGGCCTGCGCCGTGGCCATCTTCGTCGGCGGTGCGATCGGCGCCGGCAATGGTGCGCTGACCAATGCGCTGCGCCTCAACCCGTTCATCGTCACGCTCGGCACGATGAGCATCATCACCGGCCTGTCGCTGGTGCTTACCGGCGGCTTGACGCAGCCGCTCGCAATTGCAGGATTCAACTGGATCGGCTCCGGCCGGCTGGGCGGCATCCCGGTTCCCCTCATCCTGATGCTGGTCTTCTTCGCAGTGATCTGGTGGGTGATGACCTTCACGCCATTCGGCCGCTACATCTATGCGTCGGGCGGCAATCCCGACGCCAGCCGGATGCTGGGTATTCCCGTCGACCGCACCCAGATAACGCTTTACGTCCTTTCCGGCATTTCCGGCGCCCTTGCAGGGATCGTCGTTGCCGCGATGCTTGGAGCAGCTGCACCCGATGCCGTCGGCAAGCACCTGTTGACCGTCATCGCCGCGATCATCCTCGGCGGGACCAGCCTGTTCGGCGGACGCGGATCCGTATGGGGCACATTGCTGGCCGTTCTCATCCTCGGAACACTCAACAACGGTCTTACCCTGCTCAATGTTTCGAGCTTCTGGCAGGATGTGACAAAGGGGGCCGTGCTTTTGCTGGCGGTCGGCCTCGACCAACTGCGCATTCGTTCGCAAGCCTAGGACTGGAAACCACATGCCTGAACGCATTGCCTTTCGCATGGTCCTCAATCCCGGTCAGGCGACCGAGTACAAGAAAAGGCACGATGAGATCTGGCCTGAACTCGAGAAGGCGCTGCGTGATGCAGGCGTGTCGGACTATACCATCTGGCTGGACGAGGAAACCAACAACCTGTTCGCGACGCTGGTCCGCAGCGACGACCACACAATGGACAAGCTGCCGCAAACGGAGGTGAATCGCCGCTGGTGGGACTTCATGGCTGATGTCATGCAGTACAACGACCGCAACGAACCGCTTGTCGTGCCTCTCAAGCGCATGTTCGACATGTCCTAGGCATTTTGTGGCCAAGTGGAATCACCTGGCGTTACAAAAATGCGAAGAAAACAAACTTGGAGCGGTTCCGCGTTTCCGTGGAAAACGGAAACGCTCCAGGCATCAGGCCGGCCACCAGCTCGGTTCTAGCCTGTTGGTTTGGAAAAATTCCGATCGTACGTATCGGAAATCAGCTTTTCAGCCGCCTTGGCAGCCTTGACCGGATCGCGTTGCTCGATGGCTTTCACGATGGCTTCGTGCATCCCGAGCGCATGGCTCATGCCGCCGAATTTGGCGAAGGTCTTCGGGACGCTGATGGTAAGCGCGGCGCGGATGACGGAACCAACAGGTCCAAGGAAGCGATTGTGTGCGGCCTGGATGATGCCGAGGTGGAAGGCAACGTCGGCTTCCATTGCAAGCCTTGGATTGGATTGATCCTGCGCCATTGTCGCGAGCGCCGTACGAAGCTGCTCGAGATCGGCCTTGGTGGCTCGTCTTGCCGCCAGCCTGGCGGCAAGAGGTTCAATCGCCGATCTGATCTCGAACAACTCTTCCGCGAGAGCCTGTTCATCCTGATCGCCGTGCCATGACATGACAATGGGATCAAGCATGTTCCAGAACTCCGGCGCACGCACGCTCGTGCCGATGCGCTGCTTGGCTTCTATGAAACCTTTGCTGGTCAGGATGGTGAGCGCTTCGCGCAGCGTTGTGCGGCTGACCTGGAGTTGGTCGAGCAGGTCGGTTTCCTTCGGCAGCTTGTCACCCGGCCGCAACTCGCCGCGGAGAATGCTGCGGCCCATGCGAGCAGCGATCTGTGCCGGCAGACCTCGTCCTGAGGCAGGTACAGGTTCCATCATGTCGTTTGCCAGCGCATTCCAGGTCGCCCTCGTATTGTCCGCTATTCAGCAGTCAGCGGGCCGAGTTGTGCCGCGAAACGCTGCACCATCTCAAGCCCGATCTTGTCGGGACGAAGCGCCGGAGCGCGATCGTGGATCGGAATGCCTGCGCGGGCGCCGAAGAGGCGCTTGCCATAGCAGATCAGGTTTTCAATGCCCTGCATGACGAAAACGGCTGGCGGCAACATCGCACGATATTGCGCCTCCGCTCCGCCTTCGTCACCCGCGCTAAAAGCGGCGTAGGCGCGTACTGCGTAGTCGATGCAGTCCGGGGCCAGGATCATGCCTCTGCAACCGATACGGAAATTGTCGATCAACTCCAGCCCGCCGCGACCGTTGAACACCGGCACTCGACGCTCGGTGCGCGAGATCAGGCCTGCTATGTCGACGACAGGGCCTTCACCCTTGACCAGCTGGATGTTGGGATGCTGGCTGACGAGATCGCGTATCTCGTCGGCGGTCAATCCGCGTCCGAAGAAGGCTGGAGCATTCTGGATGGCCACCGGCAAATCCGTTGCTTCCGCAACGCGCCCGAAGAAGCGGATGTATTCGGCCGCGCCATACGTGCCGGCCGACGGTGGCTGCAGGATGACCCAATCGGCACCGACACTTTCGGCATGGCGGATCTGGGCGATCTGCTCGGTGACCGAAGCGCCAAAGATGGTGAAGGCGAGCGGCACCCTTGCACGCGTGTCCTCCGCGACCCAGTCCATCACCGTGCGGCGTTCCGCCTCCGTGAGTTTCGCCACTTCGGTGGCAAGTCCCAGAGCGGCCATGCCGTGGGCACCGCTGCCAAGGCAGAGCTCAACCTGCCTTCGCATGGCGGTGCGGTTCAGCCGCTCTTCGCCATCGAACAATGCGTAGACGATGGCATGGATGCCGTGAAAATTTTCGCTGCCGAACTTGCCCATCTGCGCCCTTAATGGCTTTCGCGCGGAATGGCGTGACCACGGCAGCCGACTAGGAAATCCAGGTCGGCGCCACGATCCGCCTGCAGAACGTGTTCGACATAGAGGCCCTGATAGCCACCTGGCATGGCGGGTACGGGCGGCTCCCATCCCCTGCGCCGCCGCTCCAATTCCTCATCCGAAACGTCGAGGTGGAGCCTGCGGGCATCCACGTCGAGCTCGATGACGTCACCGTTGCGCACAAGAGCCAATGGCCCGCCGATGGCGGCCTCCGGCGTCGTGTGCAGCACGACCGTGCCAAAGGCGGTACCGGACATGCGCGCATCCGAGATACGCACCATGTCGCGCACACCTTTCTTGAGAAGCTTCTGCGGCAGCGCCATGTTGCCGACCTCGGCCATGCCGGGATAACCTTTCGGACCGCAGTTCTTCAACACCATGATGCAGCTTTCATCGATGTCGAGCGTCGGCTCATCGATGGTGGCTTTGTAGTGGTCGATGTCTTCGAATACTACCGCGCGACCTCGGTGGCGCATCAGTTCGGGCGAAGCGGCAGAAGGTTTGATGATTGCGCCGTCCGGAGCCAGATTGCCTCGCAAGATCGCGATGCCGCCATTCTGCGTCAGTGCCTTCTGTCTCGGGCGGATCACCTCGGAATTGTAGTTGACGGCTTCGGCAAGCTCGTCACGCAGGGTTCTGCCGGTTACCGTCAAAATGTCGAGATGCAGGAGATCGCTGATCTCCTTCATGACGGCGGGTATGCCGCCGGCGTAGCAAAAATCCTCCATCAGGAAGCGCCCGGAAGGCATCAGATCGAGGATGGTCGGGACGTCGCGTCCGAGCCGATCCCAATCATCGAGCGTCAGGTCCACGCCGACACGTCCGGCGATTGCCAGAAGATGGACGACCGCATTGGTTGAGCCGCCGATGGCGCCATTGATGCGGATCGCATTCTCGAATGCCTTCTTCGTGAGGACATGCGACAGCTGCAAATTCTCCTCGACCATCTCGACGATGCGACGGCCACTCATCCGCGCCAGCCGCGCACGATGGGCATCCACAGCCGGGTAGGCGGCATTGCCAGGCAAGGCTATGCCGAGCGCTTCAACCATCGAGGCCATGGTCGAGGCCGTGCCCATGGTCATGCAATGACCGGCGGAGCGCGACATCGCACTTTCAGCCTGCGCAAACTCACGCTCGCTCATGATGCCGGCGCGAACATCTTCGGAAAACTTCCAGACATCGGTTCCCGAGCCGATCTCGCGGCCGTGGAAGCGTCCGTTGAGCATTGGCCCACCCGAGACGACGATGGAGGGCAGGTCGCATGAGGCCGCGCCCATGACCAGGGCGGGCGTGGTCTTGTCGCAGCCAGCCATCAGCACAACCCCGTCCATGGGGTTGCCACGAATTGCTTCTTCGACATCCATGGAAGCGAGATTGCGAAAGAGCATGGCAGTTGGACGAAGATTGGATTCCCCGCAGGAGAATACGGGAAACTCCAAAGGCAATCCGCCCGCCTCGAGCACACCGGCTTTTATGTGTTCGACCAGCCCGCGGAAATGCACATTGCAGGGGGTGAACTCGGAAAAAGTATTGCAGATGCCGATCACGGGGCGCCCGTCGAACACATCATCGGGCAGGCCGTTGTTCTTCATCCAGCTGCGATGGATGAAGGCGTCCTTGCCAAATCCGCCGAACCAATGCTGCGAGCGCAGTTTTCTCATCTTAAGAACTCCAATCTTACCTGCATGCGACCGGAGCTCACTTGACGGCGCCCATGGTCAGGCCACGGATGAGCTGCTTCTGGAAGACCAGGACGAACAGCAGCACAGGCACCAGCAACACGATGGAAGCGGCGGACAGTTCACCCCAACGCACCTGCTGGTAGCCGACAAACGCATAGAGCCCGAGGGGAACGGTCCGCACATCGTTTCCACCGAGGACCAGTGCAAAAAGGAACTCGTTCCAGGAAAACAGGAATGCCAGGATCGCCACGGCAGCAATCCCCGGCAGAACGACAGGAAGGCATATATGGGCGAAGGCCTGGAAATATGTTGCGCCGTCGATGGCAGCGGCCTCCTCCAGTTCACCGGGGAGGTCTTCGAAGAAGCCTTTCATCAGCCAGACGACGATGGACAGGTTGATTGCCACGTGGGCGACGATGAGGCCGGCATGAGTGCCGATGAGGCCCAGTTTTACATACATCACGAAGAACGGGATCAGCACGGCGACCGGCGGCGTCATGCGGGTGGTCAGGATCCAGAAGCCATAGTCGGCATTGGCGCGAAAGCGGTACCGCGCCAGCACGTAAGCGGCCGGAAGGCCGATCAGCAAGGCCAGCGCCGTCGAGGCGAGGGCCACGATTGCGCTGTTGGCGAAGTAGGTCCAGATCGCCGGATCGGAAAGAACCTTGAGGTAGTTGTCGAAGATCGGCGCGAACAGGAATTTCGGCCTGCGTGCCATGGCGTCGACTTCTGTCTTCAGGGACATCATCGCCAGCCAGTAGATCGGAAACAGGCACCAGAGGGCAAAAGCCCACAATGCCAGGCGGCGCGCCAGGGATGTCGAATTTCGCAGCGCTCTCACAGTACCGCCCTCGGCACGAAGAGGCGCATGCGACGAAGGAAGAGCTGTGCGGCGACGATGGTGATGACCAGCATGACGATCGCGATGGCAGCTGCGTAACCCATCGAGAGAAATTCGACGCCCTGCTTGTAGGCCAGCAGGTTCAGCGTTCTGGTCGCAATGCCCGGCCCTCCACCCGTCAGCACGAAGATGATGTCGAAGGTCTTGAACGCGTCGATGGCACGAAAGACGATGGCGACACCCAGATAGGGGACAAGCGCTGGCAGCGTATGATGGAAGAACACCTGAAGCTCGGTCGCGCCATCCATCCTGGCCGCCTGCAGTGGTTCTTCGTCCATCGCGGCCAGCCCACCTGCCGCGATCAGGAGGATGAAAGGCGCCCACTGCCAAGTGTCGACGATCAGCAGCGACGTCATGGCCATTGCCGGGGTGCCGAGCCAGTCCTGAGCTGGCAGGCCGGCGAGCTTCAACAGGTGGTTGAAAACGCCCAGCGACGGGTTGAACATCATGCGGAAGGTGAAGACGGCAGCGACGGGCGTGATTGCCATCGGGAGGAGATAGATCGCCCGCAGGAGCGGGACCCCTCGCGTCTCATGATGGAGAAATGTCGCAATCGCCACACCGAGCGCGAGCTGGATTGCGACCGCAAGGAGGGTGAACAGTGCCGTTGCGCGCAACGCAGTCCAGAATTCTTCCGCCTGCAGGAGTTTGACGTAGTTCTGCAGCCCCGTGAATGCCAGGCTGTCCGGTGTCACCAGCGAATAGTTGCTGAGGCTCATCACGACGGACGCGATGAAGGGAAAGATGGTGAGGCCGAACAAAAGCACCGTCGCCGGCGCCAGCATGAGAACGATGAAACGCGTTCGCGTACTCATTTCCAGATCACGCCTTCATTCTGATGGTCGCGCCCGTTGCGGCGCGACCCTTCTCTGTCGATTTCTCGTGCAAGCGACCGACCTCACATCCCGAGAGCCTGGCGAACCTTGCCATCGGCATCGCCAAAAGCGTTGGCTGCATCCTTGCTGCCGGTTACGACCTCGTTCGCGGCGATACCAATCGCATCGAGGATTTCAGGGGCCTTCGGGTGGAACCAGGCAGCCTTGAACAGATCGCCGTCGGCAGCCTGCAGGTTTTTCAGCGCGGCGTCCGCGGCTTGAGCGCCGAAGCGATCGCGAAAGGCCGATGTCTGCCAGGCAGAGCTGCGGGGCGTCGCCAAACCGGCAGCGGCGGCCAGGGTCGAGGTGGGTTTGGATGTCGCCCACATCAGGAAGAGCCACGCCGCATTCTTGTTCGCGGACTTTGCGTTGATGCCGGCCATCCAGTGCCACATGTTGGGCTTGGCCGACTTGCCCGCAGGTGCCGGAAGGACGCCGAACAGCGTGTTTCCGGCAACCGTGCTTTTCGCCTTGTCTTCGATATCGGTCGCGAAGTTCGAAGAATCGCAGCCGATCGCCACCGCCCCTTGCATGAAGTCGTTCAGGCATTCCATCCAATGATAGCTGGCGATCCCGACTGGTCCTGCCTCACGAAGCAGCTTGCCATACATGTCGAGCCCGGCGATCGATTCCGGCATTGCAAGGCCGGATTTGCCGTCCCTTGTCACATAGGCGCCGCCATATGAGAAAACGAAGCCGGCCAGCGTCCAGGGGGCGGCGTCGCCTGTGGGCTTTGCCCGCATGGCTATGCCGCCTACCTCCTCGCTCTTCAACGCAACGGCGAGCTTGAGCAGTTCGTCCATCGATGTCGGAACGGAGAGGCCCTTCGCGTCCAGCATGGATCTGTTCATGAACAAGGTCTGCGCCTCGGCCGTGATGGCGAGCCCATAGGATGCGCCGTCGCTCCATTTTTCGAAGCTGCGGGCGGATGAGAAGATGTCAGGCTCGTCGTACCAGGCCGCGTCGAACAGGGATGCATTGCTTCGGAACGCGTCGAGCGGCTGCAGCCATTTGGCCGAAATCGCCTGGCCAAGCGCCCAGATCATGAAGACATCCGGCGTGGCGCTGCCACTGCCCAGTTTCACGGGCATGGAAGCGGAGAATTCCGTTTCGGATTGCTTCTCGACCTTTACTTCAATGCCGGTCAACTGCGTGAAAAGAGGGATAAGCGGCACGATCGCGTTCATCCAGGGGTGTTCCAGGCCGCCCAGAACGATCGTCTGTCCCTTGTGTTTCTGCCAGTCGACTTTTGCGTCTGCATAGAGCTTGAGCAATTCGGCACTGTTTTCCTGTGCGTGCACCGGAAGCCCGGAGCGGAGCATAATTGTGCTGCCCGCAGCCAGTATCGAGGTCGCGCGCAGGAACGAACGACGGTCGATCGCAAGGTGCAGTCCTCCCGTCGGTGTTTTTATGTTGTCCATCACATCCTCCCAACGAACCGGCCATGCCGGGCAACGAGTGCAACTCGCTACTTGAATACTCATATTATCGGAGTTATTGGGGGTCAAGGCGAAATGAGGGAGAGGACATTTGGTCGACGTCGAACTGTCCAATGTGGGAAAGAGCTGGGGCGCGGTGCAGGTCATCCGCAATCTCGATCTTCATGTGAGAGATGAGGAATTCCTGGTGTTGCTTGGTCCTTCCGGCTGCGGGAAGACCACCACGATGCGCATGATTGCAGGCCTTGAGGATGCGACGTCCGGCGATATACGCATCGGCGGCCAGTCGGTCGTGGGCAAGCTGGCGCGTGAGCGCGACATTGCCATGGTGTTCCAGAATTACGGGCTCTATCCACACATGAGCGTGGCCGACAACATCGGCTATCCGTTGCGGCTGCGCAAAGTTCCGGGCGATGCGAGGCACGAGCGCGTCAGGTCGGCCGCCCGCAGGGTCCATCTGGAAGAACTGCTGGACCGCAAGCCTCGCGCCCTGTCGGGTGGGCAACGCCAGCGTGTCGCGCTGGCCCGGGCGATCGTGCGCACCCCACGCCTGTTCATGCTTGATGAGCCCCTGTCCAATCTCGACGCGAAGCTGCGTGTTTCGATGCGCGCGGAGCTCAAGCATCTGCATCACGAAATGAAGACGACCACGATCTATGTCACGCATGACCAGATCGAGGCCATGACGCTGGCAACGCGCGTTGCCGTCATGCATGGCGGTCGCATCGTTCAGCTCGACACGCCGGAAAACATCTACAACGATCCTTCCGAACTGTTCGTCGCCGCATTCATCGGCTCGCCACCGATGAATCTGTTGCGCGGGGCGATGTCAGGCGGACTCTTCCGCGGCGCCGGATTTGAAGTGGCAGGACTGCCGGCATCGATCGGCGGCAATGTCACGATGGGAATCCGCCCCGACGATGTCGCCCTCGTGGCAAATCCGGAGAGCGCCGACATAGTCTCCTCGGTCTTTGCAACGGAGTTCGTCGGCCAAAACATCCTGGTTTCGATCAAGGCCGGTGACGACCTCTTCTGCGCAGTGGCAGACGCAGGCCGGAAGGTGAGCATCGGCGAGACCGTTTTTCTTAAACTCAACCGCAGCCGCCTCTTTTTCTTCGACACGGCAAGTGAAAAGCGGCTGCGTCCGGCCTGAGCCCAACCCATGAAGCGCTATGACTATATCATCGTCGGCGGTGGTAGCTCCGGTTGCGTGGCAGCCTGGCGCCTGGTCGAAGAGTTTGGCGCCAGCGTCCTCCTCCTCGAGGTGGGCGGGCGACGCATGAGCCCGATCATGCACATGCCCGCCGGCTACATGAAGTATCTGGCGCGCGACACCTATCTCGATATGCACCACATGATGCCGCAGCCGCAACTGGATGGACGAAGCACCATTGTGCCACAGGCGAGGGTGCTGGGGGGTGGTTCCTCGGTCAATGCCATGGTCTACATGCGTGGGCAGGCCGCCGACTATGACAGCTGGGCCGCCATGATGGGCACCGGTCACGAATGGTCGTGGGCCGACATGCTTGCGCACTTCAGGGCCTTGGAGAACAACGACCATCTTGGCGCTCCCGCTCACGGCAATGCCGGTCCGCTCAACGTGTCGGCGCCTTTCCATCGCTGTGCGATGACCGACGCCTTCGTGGCAGCTGTTCAGAATGCCGGAGAGATATTCACTCCTGATTTCAATGGTGGAAGGCCGCGCGGTGTCGGCTACATGCAATCGACGATCGGGCCGGATCGTCGTCGCTGCAGCGCTGTCGATGCATTCCTGTCACGGGTGTGGAGCAACCCAGGGCTGGAACTGCGTACACAAATCAAGGTGGACAGGGTCCTGGTCGAGGCCGGCCAAGCCAAGGGCGTCGAGTTTCGCCACAACGGGCACGTCGAACGTGTTCATGCCGATTGCGGGGTCATCCTTGCCGCCGGCACCTACATTACGCCAAAACTGCTGATGCTTTCGGGGATTGGTGCCGCCGACCAGTTGCGATCGCAGGATATTGCGCCGATTTGCGATCTGCCTGGTGTCGGGCTCAATCTGCAAGATCATTGCGAGGTGCCGGTCATCTTCAGGAGCAACGGCAGCTATGGCTATTTTGGCGAAGATCGTGGCTGGCGCATGATCCGCAACGGGCTGCAATACCTGCTGTTCGGGTCCGGTCCGGTTACGTCGATCGGCGTCGAGGCCTGCGCTTTCGTCAATCCCGACGATGCCGAAGCCGATGCAACGATCAAGATCTATTGCGTTCCAACCGTCTATGTGGATCGTGACATTTCCGACGTCGAGCCTTGCGATGGCCTGACGATGACCTGCTGCCTGCTGCGGCCACGCTCGCGTGGCAAGGTCATGCTGCGTTCGAACAAACCAGATGACATGCCGTTCATCGATGGCGGTTTCCTGCGCGACCCGCATGACATGGAGACGATCATCAAGGGGCTGAAGCTGGCGCGTTCCTTTGCACGTCACTCGCCGCTCGCCGGCCTGCTCGAAGACGAGATCGTTCCAGGTGATATGGTCACCGACGACGAGCTTCTGCGGGGCCACGCCAAACGCATGGTCAAGACGAACTATCATCCGGTCGGCACCTGCCGGATGGGCCCTGACAGCGATCCGTTCACCGTCGTCGATCCGCTCTCCATGTCGGTGCACGGACTGGAGAGACTGTATGTGATCGACTGTTCGGTGATGCCCACGATCGTCAGCGCCAACACCAACGCGCCGGCCATGGCGATTGCTCACAAGGCCGCAGGCCTGATCCACAATGCGCAGCGCTAAGCTGGTGGGACATGCTACATATCGCTACCTGGCGAGAAGCTCCGTGGTCTCACCTGCATTGCGACAGGTAGCGGGATGCTGGCTCCCGTTGCCTATCGATAATTCGAGAGCATATGCGAGAGCCTTGCCGCCGTCGATTTGACGAGGGTGACCATGTCGGCCTCGTCGAAGCGCTCATGCATCCTGGCACTCATACCCACGATGCCGACGGTCAGGAAGACGTTGCCGTGTTCGAAAGTGACGGGCGCGGCGAGGGCGAAGACGCCAGGGTCGAACTCCATGTTGTTGACCGCATATCCTTGCGCGCGCACGGCAAGGAGCTCCTTTCGAATGGCAGCGCGGTCGACGGTTGTCTCCGCCTGATAGCGTGGCGGATCCTGGCTGAGAGCGTTCTCGACGAAATCCTCGTTCTGGAAGGCCAGCATCGCCTTGCCGCTCGCGGTGGCATGGAATGGAAACTCATAACCGGGATGGATCAGCGAGGATGGGGTTTCCTGAGGGAATGAAAATGCCTCCAGCTTGATCTTGCCGCCGACGAGCCTGCAAATGAATGCGACCTCCTGGAGTTTGTTGGCCAGTTCGATGAGCATGGGGGAAGCGACTTTTTCGACAGTCGCGTCACCGAAGCTCAGATTCAGCAACCGCCGCAGCCTGGGCCCGATATGATAGACCTTCTGGTTCTCGGCCGCCTCCAGATAGCCGACATCGAGCAGCGTGTTGGTGATGCGATGGGCAGAAGAAACCGGGATCTGCGCCGTGTTGGCAATGTCCTGCAGCGTCAGTCCCGAGGATGAAAAGGCAACCGCGTCCAGAACCGTCGCGATGCGCCTCAGCGGGTTGGAGCCCTTCTCGGCACCGTTTTCGTTCATCTTTGTCATGCAACTGCTCTTATGCGCATCGCCGGGAAATCGCCAAATCACTCAAAAAGGTCACGGCAGGAAAATCTTGCCGGGGTTCATGATGTTGTGAGGGTCGAGCGTCTGCTTGATGGACTTCATCACGGCAAGGCCCGTTCCGTGCTCGGACTCCAGATAACGTCGTTTACCCAGCCCTATGCCATGCTCGCCGCTGACGGTTCCGCCAAATCCCAATGCCCGTTCAACCAGTCGCGCATGGAAGTCTTCGGCGGCCTGTATTTCGGTCTCGGAATCCGGATTGATCAGTATCGCCAGGTGAAAGTTTCCGTCGCCAAGATGGCCGACCATAGGTGCACAGAGACCAGTTGTCTCCAGGTCGATTTGTGTTTGGGCAATGCATTCCGCAAGGCTGGAAAGGGGGACGCAGACATCTGTCACCATCGCTTTCGTGCCAGGCCGCAGCAAAGGCTCGGCGTGAGCGATGTTATGGCGGGCGCTCCACAGCCTTGCCCTCTGGTCCGTCGTTTCAGCCAGATGGACGGATTTCACCTGGCACTCCTGCAACAGATCCTCGATCCCCTGACGGGCGGCGTCCAGCGGATCGATGCTCGAATGGAATTCCAGGAAAATCGTGGGAAGGCATTCGTAGTTCAGCTTCTCATACCTGCAGATTGCCGTCAGAGCGAGGCTGTCCATGAATTCCGCTCGAGCTATCGGATAGCCCAATTGCATCAGCAGCACGACAAATTCGACCGCGGAATTCACATCTTCAAAGACGGCCCTCAACGCCAGGACATGGCCGGGGATCGGATGCAGTCGAAGCGTCAGTTTGGTGATGATGCCGAGCGTTCCTTCCGACCCGACGAACAGCTTTGTCAGGTCGTAGCCAGACGAGGATTTCCGGGCCCGGCCACCGGTTTGAATGATCGTGCCATCCGCCAGCACGATCTCCATACCGATGACATTGTCGCGCATGGAACCGTATCTCACCGTCATCGTTCCGGATGCGCGGGTAGCCGCCATACCTGCGAGCGTCGCGTCGGCGCCTGGATCGACAGGGAAGGTGAGCCCCAAATCGCGCAGATAGGCATTGAGAAGAGAGCGGGTGCAGCCGGCCTCGACGGTGCAGTCCATATCCATGGCGTTGACACGGACCACAGAATTCATGCCTGCGAGATTGATCGACAGGCCACCGTGGATGGCATTGATGTTGCCTTCCATGGCGCTGCCGACGCCGTAAGGTATCACCGGCACGCCATGGGCCGCGCAAATGCGGACCGCGTCGACCACATCCTCGGTGGTCGCCGCAAAGAGAACGCCGTCGGGCTTTGCAGGGCGGTGCCAACTTTCGTCATGGGCGTGATGTTCGCGTACACCAACTGCCACTGTGAATTTCGAGGCGAACCTCGCGTTGAGGGCTGTCGCCGCGCTGCCGAAACCGAGTGCCCGCACGGGTTGTTCTCCGATCATCGCAGGAACTCGGAATCCTGCCTGACAATGATTACAGTCGGCCGATCGGCGCGCAGCGCATGCCGAACCTCCCGTGTGATATCGTCCAGGGACTGCGGGACTGTCGCGAGGCATCCAAATGCCTCGGCGAGCGCCTTGAATTGCGGATTGTACGGGCGAACGCTGACTTCAGGGATGTTGCGGGCACGCATGAAGTCGGCGATCTCGCCGAGGCCGTCATTGTCCCAAAGAATGATGGGAAGCGGCAGCTTCTGTTCGACCGCCGTCGCCAATTCCTGAACGGTGAAGAGCAGGCCGCCATCGCCGACCAGCGCGATGCAGGCCCGTCCTGGCGCGCCGATGGCGCCACCGATCGATGCCGGCAGCGCATAGCCGAGCGTTCCGTAGCCGACGGGAAAATGCCATGTGCTGGCGACGTCGACGGGGAAGTAGACGCAGCCGGTATAGGCGATCTGCGTCATGTCGGCGTAGACAAGCGCATCTGCGGGCAGGGCAGCTCTCACTGCACCCAGAACCGCCATGTGTTTTCGCTCCAGGGGAGAAACGTCGCGCTTCAGCCGTCTGCGGATAGCGTCGAGATCCCAGTTGGCAGCGTCGGACGCCGGGGGCTGCCCCCGCAATTCCGCGATCAATGCATCCGCGGCCAGCCCCGCATCGGCAACGATGGCCGCATCGGGTGTATAGTCGCGTACGGTTGCCGCCGGGTCGATATCGATCCTGACCAGCTTGCCTGAAATCGCCAGCCGTGTCGGATCAGCGATCACAAGACCTTCGGCGGCGGCTTCGCTGTCCGCCGTCACGTAGAGATCAGGTTCCGAGATTTCGGTTCCAATCGCCAGGAGAAGATCGGCCTCGGCTTCGACAAGCCGCCGGATCGAAGCCCGCTGAAGAGTGGATCCCAGCGAAAGCGGATGGGATTCGGGAACAACGCCCTTGCCTGCGATTGTCGTGATGACGGGGGACTGAAGCATTTCGACAAGGCGGGTCAGTTGTGCCGCCGCATCGCGGCAGCCACCGCCGGCCAGGACCACCGGGCGCCTGGCCTCGCGGATGAGTCTCGCTGCAGCCTCGATGTCGATCGGGTTGGGACCGGGCCGCCTGGGAAGAGACTTTCTGGCGGAACCGGTCGCGGTCTCCTCGTCGAGGACGTCGAGCGGAATTGAGATGTGAGCCGGTCGGGGGCGCTGCGTCTGGAATGATGCCATGGCGCGCGCGAGGTGTTCGCCGATTTGCCGGCCGGTCAGTGCCGTGGCGCTGAACCCGGTTATCGGTGCCGTCACGGCTTGCTGGTTCGTGATCTCATGCAGCATCCCCCTGCCCAGCCCCATGTCGTCGCGCGCAATGGCACTGGTGATCGCAAGCACCGCTATGGAGTCGGAATAGGCTTGCCCGATCGGGGTTGCGGCATTGGTGACGCCAGGCCCACTGATGATCAGGCAGACCCCAGGCTTTCCGGTCGCGCGGGCATAGCCGTCCGCCATGAAGCCTGCTCCTTGCTCGTGGCGGGCGCCTATATGGCGGATCGCGCTTTTGGCCAGCGGCTCGAAAAAGGCCAGGGTGTGGACCCCCGGCATGCCGAAAACCGTATCGACGCCATAGTTCGAGAGCTGGGAGACCAACTCGCTACCACCGCTGTTTTTCATGGACCCCTCACAATTCCGAATTTCGGAAACTATTTCTGTTATGTAGAATATGGCGTTGACAAATCTCGAGCAAGCCCCTAGCGTTCCGAAAAACAGAAATACTTTCCGAAAAACGGAAATAATCGGAGCGGAACAAAATGGGGAGCCAGCCTATGGGAAGATTTTGGACGTCTGTCGCTGCTGTCGCGGTGGCCGCAAGCTGCTTTGCTGTACCAGCCCTGGCTGGCGACGCGATTACCGTAGTATCCTGGGGAGGGGCCTATACCGAAGCCCAGAAGCAAGCTTTCTACGATCCCTTCACAAAGGCAACCGGCATCGCCGTGAATTCGGTCGATTACAATGGCGGCCTTGGTCAGATCAAAGCCCAGGTCGAGGCAAAGAACGTTACCTGGGACGTGGTCGTTGGTGAAAAGGCGCTGTCCGAAATCGGTTGCTTCGACAATATCCTGGAAAAACAGGATGCCGCTTCACTGCCTGCCGCAAAGGACGGCACGCCCGCCGACAAGGATTTCATCAAGGGCACACTCAGCGATTGCGGCATCGGATCGGTGATCTGGTCGACAGCCCTGGCGTACAACAAATCCAGGCTCCCCGATGGGCCGAAGACGATCGCCGACTTCTTCGATCTCAAGAAGTTTCCCGGCAAGCGCGGGCTGCGCAAGTCGGCCGACGTGAACCTGGAGTGGGCGTTGCTCGCCGACGGCGTTCCCGCGACTGATGTCTACAAGGTGCTTGCCACCAAGGAAGGCGTGGATCGTGCCTTCGCCAAACTCGATACCATCAAGTCTTCGGTCGTCTGGTGGGAAGCCGGTTCGCAGCCCCCGCAGCTTCTTGCCGATGGTGAGGTCGTTATGACCTCTGCCTATAGCAGCCGGATATTCAACGCCATCAACGATGAAAAGCAGCCCTTCGCCATCGTCTGGGATGGTCAGGTCTGGGACCGCGACGTCTGGATGATACCCAAGGGCACGCCAAGGCTGGATGCGGCAAGGAAGTTCGTTGATTTTGCCAGCGCGACCGAGCAGCAGGCTTCCATCACCAACACCAGCTCCTACGGGCCGGTGCGCAACTCGGCGATCGCGCTGATTGGCAAGAACGCCAAGACAGGCGTCGATATGAAGGACTTCGTGCCGACGGCGCATCTGGAGAATGCCGTCGAATCCGACAGCGAGTTCTGGTCGACCTACCGCGACGAGCTCTTCGCCAGGTTCAATTCCTGGCTCGCCAAGTAGCCTGGTCCGATGACTTTTGAGTGTAATCCTGCCGGCGGCGTCCCTGCCGGCAGCCCAGAGTTTATTGGCTGGAGGCGGTGCTTTGGCATCAGTTTCGTTTGCGAACGTCAGCAAGACCTACGACGGCAAGACATGGGTGGTCGACAATCTGAACCTGGAGGTTCGGGAAGGCGAATTCCTGAGCATGCTCGGGCCTTCCGGCTCCGGCAAGACAACCTGCCTGATGATGCTTGCCGGGTTCGAGACTGCGACATCCGGTGAGATCTTCCTCGATGGCCTTCCCATCAACCGGGTTGCACCACAGCGCCGCAACATCGGCATGGTGTTCCAGAACTACGCCCTGTTTCCCCACATGACAGTCGCGGAAAACCTCGCCTTCCCGCTCCAGGTCCGCAACGTCGCGAAAGCCGACATAACGCTGAAGGTAAAAAGAGCGCTCGACATGGTCGAACTCCCGGACGTGGGAGATCGTCGACCGGCCCAGCTTTCCGGCGGACAGCAGCAGCGCATCGCGGTGGCGCGTGCCCTGGTTTTCGATCCCCGGCTCGTGCTTATGGACGAGCCGCTGGGCGCGCTCGACAAGCAACTGCGCGAGCAGATGCAGTATGAGATCAAGCGCATCCACCAGCGTCTTGGCGTGACGATCGTTTATGTGACCCACGACCAGGGCGAGGCCCTGACGATGTCCGACACGATCGCCGTCTTCAATTTAGGCAAGATCCAGCAACTGGCAAAGCCGGACGACATCTACGAGACCCCAAGCAACAGTTTCGTTGCTCAGTTCATTGGCGAAAACAACGTCATTGCGGGAACGATCGCCGAGCGCAACGGCGAGATTTGCAGGGTCAGGCTCGACAATGGCGAAACGCTGAACGCTCTCGACGTGACCACAACCCATCTCGGCGGATCGACGCTGCTTTCCATCCGTCCCGAACGCATTGCCGTCGACCCCGCGCCCGACGAACGGCATGCCCGTATCAAAGGCGAGGTCGTTGACCAGATCTATGTTGGCGATCATTCGCGCATCCGCGTTCGCGCTTTCGGTACGCACGAATTCGTCGTGAAGGTGCAGAACGCCACGCTGCGGCGGATCTTTGCCAAGGGCGAGCCGATCACGCTTGGCTGGCTGATCAGCGATTGCCGTGCGCTCGACCCCGCCTCGTCCTCTTTCCGGGGAGCCGGGCAATGAGAGGTGGCGCAACAACGGTCTGGGCGCATGCCGAAATGCCGAACCGCGGCGCCCTGGCCGCCATGGCCAGCAAGCACCGCCGCTCCAAACGTCAGGCTCAGCTCAAGGCGCTGCTTCTGGTCGCTCCGCTTTTCATCTTTCTGCTGGTCATGTTCGCGTGGCCACTTGCGACGATGCTCGAGCGGGCCGTCAGCAACGACGAATTCGGGTCAGTCCTTCATCGCACGTCGGCCTCCCTCGCACAGTGGGATGGGAAAGCGAGGCTATCCGAGGCCGTCTATGCCGATCTCGCCGCAGATCTGAAACAAGCGGCGGAAGAGGAGAGGCTCGGCGTGGTCACCTCCGCCCTCAACTTCGACTGGACCGGGGCACGTCCCCTGGTCATGAAAACGGCCAGGCAACTGTCGTCTGCCTCCGGCGACAGCTGGAAAGAAAAACTGATCGCGATCTCGGCCGACTGGGACAATCCCGAGCTCTGGACGCTGATCAAGCGGCTCGCTCAACCCTACACATCGCGCCACTTCCTCGCCGCACTGGATCTCCGGCAGGCTGCCGATGGGTCCATTCGAAATGTCGGGGCCGATCAGGCGATCTATGTGACGCTGTTCCTGCGAACCTTCTGGGTCAGCGCCGCGGTCGCCATGCTTTGCCTGCTGCTTGGATATCCCGTCGCAAGCCTGCTTGCCCGCTTGCCGGCAAGAACCTCGAACCTCCTGATGATGCTTGTGCTCTTGCCGTTCTGGACCTCGTTGCTGGTGCGCACGACCGCATGGATCGTGTTGCTGCAAGGCAATGGCGTCGTCAACGACATCCTGGTCTGGCTCGGTCTCGTCAGCGATGACGGGCGACTGCCGCTGATCTTCAATGCGACTGGCACGCTGATCGCGATGACGCACGTGCTGCTGCCGTTCATGATCCTGCCGCTCTACAGCGTCATGAAGTCGATCCCGCCTTCCTACATGCGCGCCGCACTTTCCCTTGGCGCTTCCCCTGTGACGGCATTCCGGCGAGTCTACCTGCCACAGACCGTTCCCGGCGTGCTTGCCGGAATGCTGCTCGTCTTCGTCCTGGCTGTCGGCTATTACATCACGCCCGCCTTGGTCGGCGGCCAGAGTGGCCAGCTTATCTCCAACGTCATCGCCTATCACATGCAGCAATCGCTCAACTGGGGGCTGGCTGCAGCTCTGGGCTCGATCCTGCTGGTGGGTGTGCTCCTGGTCTACTGGCTGTTCAGCCGGCTGACTGGCGGCAATGGCCTCAAGATGGGTTAGGGGCCAAAGATGGCATTGCCTGTTCACACCACACCGCTCGGCCGCCTCGCGCATTACGGCTACCTGACCCTGTGCGGCCTCGTCCTGTTCTTCCTGATCGCGCCGATCCTGGTGATCATCCCGCTGTCTTTTAACGTGGCGCCCTACTTCACCTTCTCCAGCGACATGCTGCAGCTGAAGCCGTCGGCATTCTCGCTGCGGTGGTATCGCGACATCGTCCAGAACGGGATGGTCGATCCCAATGCGGCGTTCGGCTGGAGCTATCTCATCGACAGCTGGAGAAACGCGCAGTGGATTCACTCGCTCAAGAACAGCTTCGTCATCGCGATCGCCACCACCTTTCTTTCCATGCTACTCGGCACTCTGGCGGCCCTCGGCCTGACCAGCCCGAACATGCCGGCGCGCGGCCTTGTCATGAGCGTGTTGATCTCACCCATGGTGGTTCCGCTCGTCATCACCTCGGCTGGCATGTACTTCGTCTTTTCCACGCTCGGGCTGACCGGAACGTTTTCCGGTCTGATTATTGCCCACACCGTGCTCGGCACGCCGTTCGTTCTCATCACGGTTGCCGCGACGCTGGAAAGCTTCGACCGCAACCTGATCCGTGCCGGGCTCAGCCTCGGGGCATCGCCGGTCCGTGTCTTCTTCAAGATCATCGTGCCTTTGATCCTGCCCGGTGTCGTGTCCGGCGGCGTTTTCGCCTTCGCGACATCTTTCGATGAAGTCGTGACGGTGATTTTCCTGGCCGACTACGATCAACGCACCGTGCCGAGGCAGATGTGGGCTGGTATCCGGGAACAGATCAGCCCCACCATCCTGGCGATGGCCACCATCCTCGTCCTCTTGTCGCTTGGTCTTCTTGCTGCAGTCGAACTGCTGCGACGCCGCTCAGAGCGTCTGCGCGGCTTGACCAACTGAATCCTCCCAACCATGGAATTTTGGAGACTCTGATGCTTGACAGAAATGACTTTCAGCCGGTCGATGCGGCCGTGACGCCGCGCTTTTCCGACATCGCGACCTTTCTGCGCACGCGACGCCATGACATCGAGCGGGGCATCGATATCGGTCTTTGCGGCGTTCCGTTCGACCTGGGACTGAACTACCGCTCCGGGCCACGGCAAGGTCCCGCCGGGGTTCGTGAAGCGTCCCGCATCATCCGGCGGATTCACCCCGTCAGCGGTGTGCGCCCCTACGATCTCTGCACGGTTGCCGATATTGGCGATGCGCCGATCAATCCGCTGAACAAGGATCTCTCGGTGGATCAGATTCAGGAATTCTTTCAGGCGGTGAAGGCTGCCGGAATTCGGCCAATCGCCATCGGCGGCGACCATACCATCCCTATACCGATCCTGAGGGCCCTGGCTGCCGACCGTCCGGTCGGTATCCTCCACATCGACGCTCATGCCGATGTCCTGGATACGATGTGCGGCACGACGGTGAACCATGCCACCTTCATGCGCCGTGCCTATGAGGAAAAGCTGATCGATCCCAAACGCGTGATCCAGCTTGGCCTGCGCGGCACCCGTTTCGGCGATGATGACGTCCAGTTCGGATACGATCATGGCTACAACATCATCACCCTCGATCAGTATGAGGAGATGGGGCGGGCGGCAGCCATCGAGACGATCAATGCGGTCCTGGGCGATGGCCCATTCTACATATCGCTCGATATCGACAGCATCGACCCGGCCTATGCCCCAGGCACCGCTGTCCCCGAGATCGGAGGACTGCTGCCGCGCGACCTTCAGGTGATCATCCGCTCGTTGCTGGGCAAGGACCTGATCGGCGCCGACATCAGCGAAGTAGCGCCTGCTTATGATCCGACCGGCATCACATGCGTCACCGCCGCCAACATGATGTTCGAAATCCTGTGCGTGATGGCCAAAGCCGTCGAGAAGGCCCGCTAGCACTGTATGGCGGAACCGGTTCCGGGGCCGCTCCGCCTGCTTCAGCCAAACCGAGAGATCATTACAATGACCACCGATGATGTTTTTGCCGCCATCGACAGATCGCTGGATACCGATCGGATGATCGCGGCCTGCCAGGAAGTGGTCAGGACGCCGAGCCTTTCCTTTGAGGAGGCCGAGGTCGCCGCCATCTATGCGGGGCATCTGAACGACCTTGGTTTCGAAAGTGTCGAGATCGACCGCAACGGCAATGTGATCGGCGTACTGCGGGGGCAGGGCAATGGCCCCTCCCTGATGGTCAACGGCCACATCGATCATGTCCCCACCGGCGAGATGTCCGACCCTTTCAGTGCCGAGCTCGTCGACGCCAGCCGATGGGGCGAGAAGGGCACGGCGATCTACGGCCGCGGCACCTGCGACATGAAGTGCAACGTCATGGCAAGCGCCTACGCAATCGCATCGATCAAAAAGGCCGGGGTCAAGCTGCGCGGCGACGTCGTCTTTGTCGCCGACATCGGAGAGGAGGTGGATTCGCCACTGGGCGTTCCTGCGGTGATCGCGCGCGGCGTGCGTACCGACTTTGGTCTGAACACCGAATCGAGCCGCGGCCATGTGCATATCGGTCATCGCGGCAAGATCGATGTCGAGGTCACCATCCATGGTCGCACCGCGCACGCTTCCGAGCCCGGCAATGGCATCAATGCCGTTTTCCAGGCGGCGCCGTTTCTGGATGAACTGCAGCGATATGCAAAAGCAATGAAAAACGACGACATCCTTGGCCCGGCCACGGTCACGGTAATTTCCATGAAGTCGTCCCCTGACAATGGCACGGCAGTGGTGCCCGATCGCTGCGTCGTCAGGGTCGACCGCCGCTATGTGCGGGGCGAGAGTGCCGAGAGTTGCGAGCAGGAATTGCGCAACATCCTGGACGGCATCGCGTCCAGGACCGGCGGGTTCCGGTACGAGCTGAACGTTGTCGTGCATTACCCGATGATGTGGGTCGATCCAGACAGCCCTGTCGTCAAGGCCGCCCTTCATGCGCGGGCGGCGGTGACGGGTGTGAGGGATGGTGTCGCCTCGTGGCGATTTGGCGTCAATGGAACGTTCATGTGCGCCGCCGGGATCCCGACGGTCGGTCTTGGACCGGGAAACGAGAAATGGGCCCATACTCCCGACGAACACATACTGGTCGAGGATCTCGTTGAAGCCTGCGGCATCTGGAGCCGCATGATCATCGACGTCTGCGGTATCGCCGCAGCGAAGTGACACGCCCCACACCCGCCCGAGAAACTGCAAAGGAGCTCACATGAGCAGACTGCTTCAGACCGGCCTGAACGCCGGAAAGGATCCGATCATCAAGGTGACCGATGGCCAAGGCGTGTATTTCATCCTTGCCGATGGGCGGCGACTGATCGACGGCAGCAACACCGGTGGACCGCTTGGCCATAAGCATCCTGCGATGGTCGAAGCCATGGTCAAGGCGGCTTCCAATCCCGTCGTCAACGAAGGCTGGTTCTGGGCCGAACGCGAGGCCGCGGCAGAGGATCTGATCGATATAGCCTTCGGAGAGGAAAAAAGCTGGGTTGGAGCGGTCCGGTTCTTTCTGTCCGGCAGCGAGGCCAACGATCTGGCGCTGACATTCTCGCAGGCCCTGACAGGTCGGACTGAACTCGCGACCCGCGAACGCGCCTATCACGGCATGGCGGGCCTTGCCCGCCAGATGACGGTGCAGCCGCATTGGCACGGAGGCCTGGCGATCCAGGGCGGGGGCAGCAAACCCGTCCCCATACAGGTGCCGGTCCGCATCATTCCTGGTCCGGTCAACGCCAGATATGGTGGCGTCAGCGACAACAGGCCGTTAGCCGAACGGATGGCGGGCACGGAACAGGCGTTGTCGACCGTGGCCGCCACCATCATCGATTACACGCAAGGCGGTATCTACTACGATCCTGATTATCAGGACCATGTCGCCAATGTCGCACGCAAGGCCGGCTCGCTGTGGATCGCTGACGAAGTGGTCACGGGACTGGGGAGAAGCGGCCGCTGGTTTGCCTTCCAGGGTGCGGAAACGCGTCCCGATATCGTTACGCTCGGCAAGTGTCTGGCCGGGGGCTCGGCACCAGCGGGTGCAGTGGTGATGTCCAAGGACATCGTCGACGAAATGAAGGACAAGAGCTGGCAGACCTACAGCACCTTCCGAGCCCATCCGAGCGCTATCGCAGCGATCCGAGCCTATCTGTCTGTCATGAAGGACAGAGAGATATTGCGCCGTGTCAAGACGCTTGAGGCGCGCATGGAAAAGCGCCTCGTCGAAATTGCCCGTCGCCATCCGAGTGTTTCACGCGTCGACGGCTTCGGCCTGCACTGGACGATCGAACTCCACGGGCCAGACTGGCGGCAGTGGTATGCCGATACGAAGGATTCACCGCTCGCGTCACGGGTGGCCGCCCGTGCCATCGAGGCCGGCGCCATCATCGGCACCAGCGGCGAGCAGACTTCGCTCTTCCTGGCCCCGTCCTTCATCATCTCCGATGATGAATTGGAAACGCTGCTGGTTGCCCTCGACCACGGCCTGGAACTGGCGGACGCCGAATTTGAACGCGGCGCGGCCTGAGACATGAAAGACACCGATATGACTATGACAGACGATATCCGGTCAGCGGTCCAGGCTTATCTGGATGCATTGTATTTCGGCGACGTTGAGTTGTTCCGATCGGTTTTCCATCCCAGGGCCCAGCTCTATTCGGCAACCGAGGGCAGGCTGACCAACCTCGATGTCGATGCCTATCTGAAACTCGTGGCGAGCCGGCCCTCGCCCGACAGCAAGGGCGATCGACGACAGGACGAGATCGTCTCGATCGTGCTGGCCAGTCCTACGACCGCTCATGCGCGTGTCAGGGACGTCTACCTGCCGAAGCGCTTCGTGGATGACCTGACATTCGTGCTTCTTGAGGGAAGATGGCGGATCGTTTCAAAGGTCTGGCACTACGAGATCGAGACCTGAACATCCGCGACCGGTTCTTAAATCTGCGGCGCAAAGAATGTCGTGCGTTTCAATGGATACCTGTCGACGAAAGTCTCCGTGTTGCCAAGACGACCGACTGGGGAGGAGAAGATGGAACCTTCGATGAAACTTCAAGGTTCGGCAATGCTGCCGCGGTTTTCCGAACGCACCCAGGCTATTGCGGGCGAGGGCGCTGCCGGATGGCTTATAGCCGATGCTGCAGCGGAAGCCTTGGAGCAGGGGCAGGACGTGATCAGTCTTTGCCTGGGGGACACGTCGTTCGACACCCCCAGCAGAATATCGGATGCCGCCATACGCAGCCTTCTCGACGGCCGGACACATTACGCGCCCGTGCCAGGCATACCGGAGCTGCGCCGAAGCATCGCCGATGCCCAGGTGCGTTTCGATGGACAGCGCTGGACCGCAGATCACGTCACGGTTTTTGCGGGTGCGCAGAACGCCCTGTTTGCGACAATCATGACCATCGCCGGCGCAGGCGACGAAGTACTTTGTCTGGAACCCTGGTATGCGACCTACGAAGCTTCGATAAGGGCAAGCGGAGCAATCCCGAGACCGATCCGGATCCCATTGCAGTCAGGTGACAGGTTGACGTCCGAACAACTCCTTGTGGCTGCCGTGAACGAGAGGACGAGGGCAATCCTGCTGAATTCGCCCAACAATCCCGGTGGCTATGTGTTTGGTATCGATGATCTGCAGACGATTGCCAGCGTTGCCTCCAGGCACAATCTTTGGGTGATCAGCGATGAGGTTTATCGAACCACCGTTTTCGACGGTAATTTCTGTTCCATCGCTTCGTTGCAAGGAATGCGCGAGCGCACCATCGTCATAAACAGTGTATCGAAATCGCATGCCATGACCGGCTGGCGCGTGGGGTGGGCGCTGGGGCCTGCGGAGGCATCGCAGCATCTCCAGAATGTCGCCCAGTGCATGTTGTTCGGGTCTCCAACCTTCGTCCAAGATGCAACTGCGGTCGCCCTGCAGGAAGCGGGCGATGTGGAGGTCACACGCTTCGCCGACGAATTGCGGCGCCGCCGCGATTTCATGTGCTCCAGACTTTCAGGCATACCAGGACTGCATTTCCTGCGGCCTGAGGGAGGTATGTTTTGCTTCGTGGATGTCAGCGCCACCGGTCTTTCGGGAAACGAATTCGCAAATCGCCTTTTCAAGGTCGAGGGCCTTGCAACTGTACCGGGCACGGCGTTTGGCCCGAACATGCGGAATTTCATCCGGTTGTCATTTTCAGGATCGCCCGAGCATATCGCCAAAGGGTTGGATCGCCTTGATCGCTTCATGCGCAACCTTGAAGGCGCATGCGCTTGAAATATCTAGAAATGACACGGTCGAGATAAAGTGCTGCCCGGTCCATGGCGACTTGAAAGAGCAGCCAACGAACGAGGATTGGGGAACTCCGTCAAATCACGGAAGTTGGCGGGTGTGGGAGTATCTCCACACCCTTGAACAGAAAGCGTGGCCGATGGGAACCACTGAAGCCAACGCTGATTGTCGAGTTTCGATTTCACCACGTAACTGCAAGCACTTCCACCACCTTACGACGCTGTTACGTTGAAGGCCTGACAAGCTCCTTTTCTACGTACGTTTCGAGCAGATCGCATGATTCCAGACATAACAACCGTTTTACGGACTGATGATTTTCCAAGTTTCTGGGATCGCACATCCGAGCAGGTCGCCGCCGAGCTCATCGGCTTCGAGTTTTGCGTTGATGGCGTGGGCGGGGTGATCGTGGAAACCGAAGCCTATTCCCCGGATGACCCAGCCTCTCATAGCTTCATTGGAGAAACACCGCGGAACGCCGTCATGTTCGGGCCTCCGGGCCGCATCTATGTCTACCGCTCCTATGGCCTGCATTGGTGCTTGAATTTCGTATGCCAACACGCAAGTGCTGTGCTGATCAGAGCGCTTGAACCTGTTCATGGCTTGGATCGTATGGCTGAGCGCCGCGGTTTGTCTGACCGCCGCCTGCTTTGTTCCGGGCCTGGCCGCCTTGCGATGGCCCTGGGCGTGGACGGATCCTTCAACGGAATGTCGCTGGCGGACGAGAGGATATCCGTCTCACCGCCCCAGTCTCAAAGTCCGATCATCGTCGGGACCCGGATCGGGATTTCGAAGGCCGTCGACAAGCCATGGCGGTTTGGCCTGGCAGGCTCGCGGTTCTTGAGCAAGCCCTTCAAAGATCTGTGAAAAGCTTGCACGCACGCCGGCCGGCTCTGGTGCCTGCGGTGGTTCCGCGCTTGTAGCGGCCTGTCATGCCACGCTTGAGCGACAAACTCGCCGCATGGCATCAACCGCTTGTTAACGCTTCATTGACCATAACTTCCGGCGGGGCCTCAGGCGCCGTCTTCCAGTCGATGACCGTATTTGTTTGATCGGAACGTGTTGTGTTCGAGTGTTCATTGTCCTTGCATCGGGCTCATGTCCTGCCAGGTCTGGTTCGAAAGAAGCTTGGAAAGGCCATGCGCGCTGCTGCGCGGGCAAGCGTGATCGCCGCGGTCACCACGTTTGCCTTGATCTCTGCCGCTTCGACAGCGTTCGCGGAGGTCCGTTCGCTCAAGCTGTTCTTCACTCATACCGGTGAACGCGAGACGATCATTTACAAACGCGATGGCAAGTACGACGCGAAAGGGCTTGCACGGGTCAATCGCCTTCTGCGCGACTGGCGTCGCAACGAGCCTGCTCGCATGGACCCGCGGCTGCTCGACCTGGTCTGGGAAGTTTATCAGCGCGCCGGAGCTAGGGACTACATCAACATCGTCTCTGCTTATCGTTCGCCGGCCACCAACAACATGCTGCGCGGTCGCTCTCGCGGCAGCGGGGTCGCAAAGAACAGCCAGCATACGCTGGGCAAGGCGATGGATTTTTACATTCCCGGCGTCAAGCTTTCGCGGCTGCGGGAGATCGCCATGCAGTTGCAGATCGGCGGCGTCGGCTACTATCCGACCTCAGGATCCCCCTTCGTCCATCTCGACGTGGGGAACGTGCGCGCCTGGCCGCGCATGTCGCGCCAGGAACTCGCGCGCATTTTCCCGAATGGTCGGACACTGCATCTGCCCGCCGATGGCAGGGCGCTGCCAGCCTATGATCTGGCGATGGCGGACTACAGGCAGCGCATCAAGGCTGGGTCTGCCGTGGTCGCCAGCACCGCAGGGAAACCGAAGTCCACAGATGATGCATCGCTGTCCAGAGGCTCGCTGCTCACCGCCATGCTGCCAACCCGCAAGAGCCGCGCACTGGAGGCTGCCGCCTTGCAGATCACCGGCGGCATGGCAACCTCGGAGCCGTCATTCATCGACCTCGCGGCGATTGGTGCGCCGATCCCGACATTCCGGCCCGCTGCCGCCGACAATGTGCGTCCGCTGAGCACGGCTGCCTTTGTCCCCTCTGCATCGTTCATTCGCGCGCATGAAACGGGCTTCCTGCGGCAACCGGACGCCATGGAGTCCCGTCTCACTGCTTCAGGCTCGGCAGGCGTGCAAGCGCAATGGGCGATTTCGGATGCCGCGCTCCTTGCCTGGGCGTTTGCG
>VFQO010005986.1_pt1 | contig 47640 bp, 39 predicted proteins | sample 3512331 | NCBI WGS metagenome assembly VFQO01 (sample SAMN10412371, study PRJNA504923) | tailings metagenome | isolation source: Replicate 3 from Balatoc abandoned mine | place: Philippines: Itogon, Benguet | collected 2017-08-28 | reverse complement strand
GCGGCGTGTGCTGCGCCAACGCCGACGCCGCCAGACCGCAGCTCGCGGCCAGCGCCATCGCCAGACATTTCAGTTGTCTCATGTGTGGACCCTTCTCTGCTGTGTAAGAAACACGGAAAACCCGGGCACCGATGCTCGGTCGGCAAGGACACACCTGCCTCGCGAACCCTGAGAACCAGAGCCCACGGGACCGAACGGCGACCCTCGCAAACGCGAGACCGCCGCCCGCGCCGACACCTGCACAGTACAAGCATCTACTGGATTGTGGAAGCGGCAAGAAGATTCTACCGAAATGACAACCCGAACACGGGGGTATATTCTGATATTCAAAGGGTTTTGCCTCAATCACACTTGATGTCTCAACGTGGAGGCATAGGGTGTGGAAGAGTGTTGGACCGTCCAGAACCGAAGGGCGTTGGTTGGGAGTGGGCCGGTTGACCGGGTGCGGGAAGGCTCTATCATCCTCCCCCACGGCGATCCGCCGGCGGGTTCTGCCGCGTGCGCGTCGGTCGGAGCGGGGACGTGGCGCAGCAGAGCCGTGACGGGTCGTCGGCGAGCCCGCTGGGCTGGATCGGCGTCTCGGCCGGTCGATCGGCCGCCACGGACTGGCCGCTGTAGCTCAGTGGTAGAGCGCATCCTTGGTAAGGCTGAGGTCACGGGTTCAAATCCCGTCAGCGGCTTTCGGATCGGGAGGGTGTGGGCAGGGGGGGCGTGATCGAGGGGTGGGTTGGGGCGGGAGGGGACCGCGAGGCCGAGCGTGCCGGAAGCACGGGCGGCCCACCGGGTTCTGGGCGGGAGCGTGAAAGGGTTTCAGGGACAGGTCAATCGAAGGATCCACCCGTACGGGTCTGACACACACACCGGCCTCACTCACTGAGAGGGTTTGCTCATGGCTAAGGGCGTCTTCGTTCGCAACAAGCCGCACGTCAACGTCGGCACCATCGGACACATCGACCACGGCAAGTCGACGCTGACGGCGGCGATCTCGGCGCGGTCGGGGGCGAAGTTCAAGATCGTCACCAAGTCCTACTCGGAGATCACCAAGGGCGGGACGGTGCGTGACGCGAACAAGACGGTGACGATCGCCTCGTCGCACACGGAGTACGAGTCGGCCAAGCGGCACTACGCGCACGTGGACTGCCCGGGCCACGCCGACTACGTGAAGAACATGATCACCGGCGCGGCGCAGATGGACGGGGCGATCCTGGTGGTGTCGGCGGCGGACGGGCCGATGCCGCAGACGCGCGAGCACGTGCTGCTGGCGCGCCAGGTCGGCGTGCCGCACATCGTGGTGTTCATGAACAAGGTCGACCTTGTGGACGACCCGGAACTGCTGGACCTGGTGGAGGCCGAAGTTCGCGACCTGCTGTCCAAGTACGGGTTCCCGGGCGAGAAGACGCCGGTGGTCCGCGGGCAGGCCAAGGCCGCGCTGGAGAACCCGGCGGACGACACGATCTGCAAGCCGATCGACGACCTGCTCGATGCGCTGGACTCGTTCATCCCCGAGCCGGTCCGCGAGAAGGACAAGCCGGTGCTGATGGCGGTCGAGGACGTCTTCTCGATCAAAGGTCGCGGCACGGTGGCGACCGGGCGCGTGGAGCGCGGGCTGGTGAAGGTCGGCGACGAAGTGGAGATCCTGGGCCTGCGCAAGGAGGTCACCAAGACGACCATCACGGGCGTGGAGATGTTCCAGAAGACGCTGGACCAGGCCGAGCCGGGCGACAACGTGGGCGTGCTGCTCCGCGGCGTGGAGAAGGAAGGGATCGAGCGCGGGCAGGTCATCGCCAAGCCGGGCTCGATCAAGTGCCACACGAAGTTCAAGGGCGAGGTCTACGTGCTGTCGAAGGACGAGGGCGGGCGGACGACGCCGTTCTTCACCGGCTACAAGCCGCAGTTCTACTTCCGGACCACGGACGTGACGGGCTCGGTGAAACTGCCGGCGGGGGTCGAGATGTGCATGCCGGGCGACAACGTCCTGCTGGAGGTCGACCTGGGCGACAAGCCGGTGGCGATGGAGAAGGGGCTGCGGTTCGCCGTCCGTGAGGGCGGGCGCACCGTGGGCTCCGGCGTCGTGACCGAGATTCTGGCCTGAGCGTCGGGATCTGTGATCGAATCTGGAGAGGGGTCGTTGGATCGGGGCGGGTGCGGGCGACATACCCTTGCGGTGGTCCCGGGCGGCCGGTGATCACGGGCGAGAAGTTTCCCGAGCGAGGTTGACAGCGTCGGACGGTGAGGATCAGGGTGTCCGCGAGCCCGAGGCCTCAAAGAACGCCGTGCGACCACCGTTGGTTCTTCCCCCGGCCCATCGGCAACCGCCGATGGGCCGGCTTTGTCCGAGAGGAACGCTCGACCGCAAGGGCGTTCGACCACGCCGGCCCACAGGCCGGTCTGGAGGCCGGTCCGCAGGCACCGCCGTGGCGCAGAGCCCGACGGCCGGCCGCACGTCTGGAGAATGTCCGATGGCCAAGGGAAAAGCACCCGCCCGTGAGTATGTGTGGCTTCAGTGCTCGGAGACGGGCGATCTGAACTACCGCACCGAGATCAACACCAAGGGCGGCATCACCGAGAAGATCAAGGCGGGGTTCATGAAGTACTCGCCGCGCCTGCGCCGGCACACCCTGCACAAGATCAAGCGGAAGTGATCCGCATCGCGCGGCGCGCCCGTCGGGGCCCGCCCGCCCGGAGCACCGAAGCACGGCCGCGGGGCCGTGACCAGACGCCGGTAGCTCAATTGGTAGAGCAGCGGATTCCAAATCCGCAGGTTGCGGGTTCAAGTCCCTCCCGGCGTGCTCACCCAACCCGTGCCCGATGATCCGCCCGTCCCCCGTGTCCGTGCTCCGTCGCAGCCGGAACAGAACACGCGGGAACACGGACGGACCGCGGGCCGATAGACGGACGCATCACCCATGGCATTCGGCATCTACAAGCCCGGACAGGGATACTGGACCCGCGTGATGACGGCGGTGATGGTCGGCCTGATCACGCTCGGCACGGCGCTGTGGGCCCAGGAGCAGATCAAGGCGGTGGTGCAGAGCCTGCCGTCGCACTCGTTCCAGGTGACGCTGCGGGCGCCCGTGTCGCCGCAGGCGCAGGCTGCGGGCACGACGATCGAACTGCTCGGGCGTGAGACCACGGGGGAACTGGTGGTCGTGGGGACGGCGACGCTCAGCCAGCCGGCGCCTGCGGCGACGCAGAGCATCACGCTGGGGTCGTTCGCGTTCGAGCCGCAGCGCGACCGCTCCGCGGTGATCGCGGCACGCCTGCCAGGCGGGCCGGTGGCCACGACTGGAGCGGGGTTTACGCCGGTGGCGGTATTCCCGCCGGACCTGGCGGGCGCTGGGGCGATGGCGCTGGTGCTGCTGGCGGGGGCGCTGCTGACGTTCTACATCGTGGGGGTGCGCCAGGGGAGCGCCGAGTTCCTGATCAACACCGACTTCGAGATGAAGAAGGTGAACTGGTCGACCCCGCGCGAGATCTGGGGGAGCACGATCGTCGTCGCGTCTGCGTGCGTCCTCCTGGCGACGTCGCTGTGGATCATGGACAACGTGTTCAGCGTGGTGATGCGCTTCATGGGCGTGCTGCGCGTCGTCTGAGCCCCGGACTTCCACGGGTCACCCCCCCCCCAACCCCCCCACCTCTACCGCCACCCCCACCCACCGAGTTCTCACGCACACCGGAGCGGCACGCATGCCTGAAACCACCACCGATCCCCGTCAGCCCGAGCAGCCCGTCGCGGGCGATCCCGCCGCACCGGTCAAGCCCGAGCACGAGGGCGAGCCCTCGAAGATGGCGGCGGCGCTGGCCAACGCCTTCACGTCCGCCGGCGACGCGGTGACGCGCCCGGGGATGAACTGGTTCGTGCTGCGCGTGGCGTCGAACAAGGAGACGTCGGTCCGCGACACGCTGCTGCGGAAGGTGCAGATCGAGACGATGGGCCACCTGGTCGGTCGCATCCTCGTGCCGACGGAGAAAACCAAGACGATCAAGGGCGGCAAGACCAAGATCTCCGAGACCAAGCTCTACCCCGGGTACGTCTTCGTCGAGATGAAACTGGAGGACGACGGACGCATCCCGCAGGACGTCTTCTTCCTGATCAAGGAGACGACCGGCGTGGGCGACTTCGTGGGGACCAAGGGCAAGCCGACGCCGATGCCCCGGGGCGAGATCGAGAAGGTCCAGGCCGCGTCGCTGAAGCTCGAGGACCAGCCGCAGATCAAGCTGGTCTTCGAGAAGGGCGAGCCGGTGACCATCAAGGAAGGTCCCTTCCAGGGGTACGAGGGAACGGTCGACGAACTCATCCCCGAGAAGGGGCTGGTGCGCGTGCTGGTCACCATCTTCGGACGGCAGGCGCCGGTCGAACTGGAAGAGTGGCAGATCGCCAAGACCGACCAGGGTTGAGGGCTTCGGCCCGGTGGTGTCACCGCGGCGCCGGGGCCACCGGCGCGATGTGAAGATCCCGACATTCCGGGGCAGGCGAGGAGTTCACGGACGATCCGCACGTCGCCGGATCGGGCGGCGTACAACACACGCGGTCCGTCTGCACCCGTGCCCCGTGGGCGTGCGGCGGGCGTGGAGGTGACTCATGGAGTCCAGCGCACAGGCGTCGGTTCGGCGGCGCTCACGCCGGTGGGTGATCGTGGGCGCGGTGAGCGCGGCGGTCGTCGTGGTGCTCGTGGTGGCGGCGTACGTGCTGGTGCCGGTGCTGGCGGGGCCGTACGTGCGCAGCGCGATCGAGCGGAGCGCGCAGGGTCGCATCGCCGGGAGCGTGCGCGTGCAGGAGGTGTCGCTCACGTGGGGCGGGCCGACGCGCCTGGGCGGGGTGGAACTGCTGGACGATCGCGGGGTGCGGGTGGCGCGGTTCGACGCGGTGGCCGAGCCGGGCATCTGGCGCGTGCTGACCGCGCCGCAGGACCTGGGGGTGGTGACGCTCACGCTCACCGGCGATCTTCGCGGGACGCGTGACGCCGACGGGCGCCTGAGCACGAACCTGCAGCGGGCGCTGGCGGCCCCCGCGAGTTCGAGCGGCGTGGCCGTGGCCCCGTCCGGCGCGGGCGCCGCCGACGCGGGCCGACTCGACCCGCGCCTGCGCCTGATGCTGGCGGTGGAATCGCCCGCGATCACCTACACCGAGACCGACGCTTCGGGGCGCACGGCCCTGACGGCGACGATCGACGACCTGAAGGTGGACGCAAGCCTCACGGGGGGCGGGGGGGCGGGGGCCGGGGTGACACTGGGCGTGCAGATGGGCGTGAAGTCGTCGGTCGCGAGCGCGCCGGGGTCGGTGACGATCCAGGCCCGGGTCACGGACCTGACCGATGCGGACGGTCGTCCGACGCCCGAGCGTGCGCGGGTACCCAGCGCGACGGTGGACGTGTCGGGGGTGCCGTCGGCGCTGCTTGACGCGCTGACGCTTCTCGACGGCGCGCTGCAGCGGACACTGGGCGACACGCTGGACGTTCGGGCGCAGGCGTCGCGGGACGCGGGCATCACCGATCTGGCGCTGCTCATGCTCGGCTCGCGCACCGGCGTGAGCGAGCCGGCGTCGGAGGTCAGCGGCGAGGTGCGGTTGGAAGGGCGCCGGCTCAGCGCACGCTCGCCGATCACGCTGCGGCTGGCGAGCCTGGAGGGCGCGCGGGCGCTGCCGGGCGTGCGCGGAGCGCTGGAAGGCGCGGGGTTGACGCCGGGCACGCTGCCGAGCGTGCGGGCGACGATCCCCACGCTGGCCCTCACGCTGCCCGAGTCGGGGGCGCCCGACCTGCGAGGGGCCTCGCTGGAGGTGGAGGTGCACCTGGGCGCTACCGACGGGCACCTACGGCTGGACGATCGCGAGTATGCGTACCGACTGGAGCCGAGCGTGCTGTCGCTGTCGGCGGCGGACCCGGCGCGCGGCGCATCGCTGCGCGCGCGGACGCGGGCCGAGGTGGACGGCGCACCGGCCGGGGCGGTGGAGATCGACCTGGCCGCGACCGGGCTGCTGGACGAGCGGGGCGGGGCGCGGGCGGTGCCGGGCGGGGTGTCGGGGGTGGTGAGCGTGCGCGGGCTGAGCCCGGACCTGCTGGCGGCGCTGGCGCCGGGCGGGGAGGGGGTGGTGTTCGACGCGCGGCGGGACCTGGGCTCGCCGGTGGACGTGGTGCTGCGGGCGCAGGGCGCGGAGGAGTCCACGCTGGTGGACGTGTCGCTGGAGTCGGCGAACATCCGCGGCTCGGGCGCGCTGCGGCTGCACGCGAGCCGTATCGAGTCGGAGCGCGACCTGGAGGTGCGCGTGGTTCGCGCCGCGCCGATGCTCGACGCGCTGGGCGGGGGCGTGGAGGTCCGGCGGGCGGGCCCGGCGGACCTGCCCGACCTGGCGCTGCGCGTGCGCGGGGTGAGCGTGCCGTTGGAGGACGGCGCGCCGCGTCTGCGGGACGCCGCGTTCGAGGGTGAACTGCGCGGCGGCGATCTGGAGGTCACCCTGCGCCGCGAGGGGCACGCACCGGACCAGGTCACGCTGCAGGGCGCGGAGGTGCGGCTGGTCGCACAGCCGGGCAAGCCGCTCCAGGTCACCGCCGACGGCGCGCTGGCGTCGGCTGGACGCACGGCCCTTCTGCGGGCCGACCTGCGCGTGCGCGGGCTCTTCCCCGATGCCTCGGGCACGCCCGAGCTGCCGGTGCTGGCCGCGCGGCGCGTCGTCGGCTCGGTGGCGCTGACGGGGCTGCCCACCGAACTCGGCGGGGTCACGCTGACCCCCGCGCGGGACGCCGGTCACGACACCGAACCGATTCGGCTGAGCGCCCTGCTGGGGCCGACGGCCGACGTGCATGTGGTCTTCGGCACCGAGGGGCGTTCGCAGGGCGTGTCGGTCTCGCTGCGCTCGGAGCGCGCCGACCTGGCGGGGACGGCGACGCTGACGCCCGGCGCGCTGGACGCGGGGCCGTGGGATCTGGGTGTGCGGGTTCGTGCCGACGACGACCGCACGCTGGCCCTGCTGGCGGGGCTGGACCCCGACGACCCGCAGCGCCCGCGGCTGGCGGGCGATGCCACGCTGCGTGTGCGCCTGGGTGCGGTGACGCTGCCGGTGCGGGCCGAATCGCTGGAGATCGACCGCGACCGGATCAGCACCGCCACCGCGGGCGTGATCGAGGCCACGCTCGAGCGGCTGGCGCTGCAGGCCCGGACAGGCGATCACCCCGACGGGCCGATGGCGGTCGGCGTTCAGAACCTGAAGGCGGGCGCGTCGGTCTCGATGCGGTCGCTGCTGGTTGGGGAAGGGCCGCTGCTGGCCGCGCCGGCGAAGGTCGAGGGTGTGCTGCTGCAGGGGCGTTCGCCGGGCGAGATGACCGCGGCCGGGGCGCTCTCGGGCGAGGGCGCCATGAACGCGGACGGCACGCTCTCGGCGGCCCTGACGCTGCGCGAGGCGCCCACGCCGATCCTCGAGGCGGTGCTGGCGCAGCCCGACCTGCTCGTCGGGGCGCTGGGGCCAAGCACGACGATCGCTCTGCACGGCGTGCGCCGAGCCGACGCCACGGCCGATGTGAAGATCGACGTGAGCGCCGAGCGCCTGCGCACGGGGACGATCGAGGTGCGCCTCAGCGATGCGGGGGCGCGCCTGTCGCAGCCGGTGACCATGTCGTGGCGGCCGGACCCGGCGTGGATCAACCGGCGCCTGCTCGCCGGCGGGGAGCCGGGGGCACAGGGGCTGCGCGTGACCGATCTGCCGCTGGAGGTCTCGCTCGAGGAGGCGCGGGTGGCGCCGTTCTGGACCGCGACACCGGAGCGCCCGGTGGGGCCGATGTCGCGCGGAGCGTTCGGGCTGCGGGCCCGCGCGGGCGCGGAGCGGATCACGCTGCAGCGGGCGGGCGCACCGGGATCGACGGCGATCACGCTCGCTGCGCCGAGCGTCGGGATCAGCAGCGAGGAGACTGCGGCGGGAGCCGCGCTCCGGCTGCTGGCCCGCGTGGACTCGATCAGCGACGGACCACGCGGCACCACCGAGCCGACCACGCTGGAGGCACGCCTCCACGGGCTGGCCGGTCCCGACGGCGTGCCGACGCCCGACCGGGCCGAACTGGACCTGTCGGCCCGCACCGGGCGCATCCCCACCGACCTGCTGGACCTGCTGGCAGCGATGGAGGGGCGCCTGACGCGCCTGGTGGGACCGGGGGTCGAGGCGACGATCACCGCCGAGCGATTCTCGCCGCGCGGCGGGACGCTCCGCGCGGAGATCAACGGCGACAACGCGCGCCTGCGCGTCGGCGGGCCGGTGGTCGACGGGGTGATCGACACCGGCGCGCCCGGGGGCACGCCGCTGGAGATCAGCGTCGATGAGTTCTCGTTCCAGCAGACCAGTTCGCTGGACCTGGTCTTCATGCGCTTCACGCCCTTCTTCGCCAGCGCCACCCGCGCCCGGCCCGACACGGAGCGGGGCGAACGCCCGAGCGTGGTCACCTCCTCGAACCTGCGCATCCCGGCGCCCGGCTCGGGGATCGACCGGCTCGACGGCGATCTGACGATCGACCTGGGGCGGATCCAGTACACCTTCGGGGAGTTCTTCGGCGAACTGCTGGACCGCTCGATCCTGGCGATGCGCCCCGAGGACCAGCCGCCGATCCCACCGTTCACCGTGCGCGTGCGGCGCGGCGTGGCGACCTATGAGCAGCTGGACGTGCCGATCCGCACGGTGGTGATCCGTTCACGCGGCACGGTGGACCTGGTGCGGTCGCAGTTGGACATCGTGACGCTGATCCCCACGCTGGGGGCCTCGCCTTCGCTGCTCGACCGCGTGAACCGAGGGGTGGGCGAGACGATCCGGCGGCTGCTGCCGGGGTTCATGAACGACCTGACGTCGATCCCGGTGCGCAGCCACGGGCCGTTGGCCTCGCCACGGCAGGAACTGGACCTGGCGGGGATCATCGCCGACCTGCAGAAGAAACTGACGAACCCGGACCGGATCATCCAGGGCGTCGGGGGTGTGCTGGACAACCTGCCGGGGCGTCGCCCTGCAGCACCACCACCTCCGGCGTCACCACCACCATCACCACCGGCGTCCCCTCAGCCTGCGCCGCCCCAGCCCGCGCCGGAATCGGGATCACCTGAGTAGGTGGTGTCCTGCGCAGGGCGCTTTCAGGGGTCGAGGACGTAGCCCTTCTCGGCCAGCAGGGTCTCGAAGCGTTCGACGCCGCTGCCGGCCTCGGGGAGTTTGAGGCCCAGCGCGATGAGCAGATCGACCAGGCCGAGGTAGTCGTCGCAGTGGATGAACTCTCGCGCGGCGCGGGGCGGGCCGAGCTGTCCCGCGTCGTAGCGGTCGGCCTGCAGGGCGTCGAGGTGGGGCATGTTGTGATAGTTGCCCAGCGGCAGGCAGAGGCAGGTGGCGTCGTAGCCGTACCGGCAGAAGACCGACGCCTCGCAGGCGCCGCCGGCCATGAGTTTGCGCTGCCAGGGGCGTTTCCCGGCGCCGGCGGCACCGGCCCGCTGGATGCCCGGGCTGGAGGATGTGGCGAAGAGTTCCTCGGCGCGTGCGGCGCAGGCGGCCGTCAGCCAGGCGGTGAACACGCTCATGCGGTCGCCCACGCGCACGATCGGTCCGCCGCCGACGGGCGACTCGGGGAAGGCGCGGCTGTTCTCCAGCGCCAGGACGCGCGAGCCGCGCGGCATGGTGCCCTCGCGGCAGGCGGCGATGGCGCCGATGAAGCCGATCTCCTCGGCGCGGGTGAACAGCAGGCGCACGTCCCCCACGGGCTCGCCGGCGGCCCGGGCGGCGCGCAGGGCATCCATCGCGCTGAGGGCCGCGGCGACGGCGGCCAGGTCGTCGCAGGCGGGCGCGTGCAGCACACCGGCGGAGTCGATCTCGCTGGGCTCCAACTGCCAGGTGGCAATGTTCCCGGGGCGGATGTCCTGCCAGCGCGGGGCACCGGGCTCGTCGTCCTCGTGGACCTCGGCGACGTAGTGTTTGCCGGCGGGCGAGGACTTCTCCGCGCGCCCCATCAGCGTGGCGTGCAGGACCCTGCCCTCGCGCCCGCCCTCGGCGTCGGGGTGGATCATGACCGGGGCGTGCTCGAAGAAGACGTCCATCACTCCGCCGCGGAACGACATCTCGACGCGCCCGGGTGCGCCGCCCTCGCCGGGGATGACGCTCTCGACCACGAACGCGGGGTGGTCGAGGTGGGCGGTGATGAACAGGGGCGGGGTGTCGGCGGTTTCGCGCCGCGCGGCCAGGAACTCGACGACCAGGTTGCCCGCGCGGTCGGCGCGGATGGACAGGTCGGGGCGTGCCGCGGCCCACGCGCGGACCGCCCCGATCACCCGGTGTTCACGCCCGGAGGCGGTCGGGAGGGCGGTGATGTCCACGAGGGTCTGGAGTTGACGGGTGCGAACGGCGTCGGCGCCGTGCTGCGGGCCGGAACTCATCCGGCTCTCCCCGCCTCCGGCCCTGCACCTGCGGCGGGGGGCGTTGTGCCCGTCGCGGAGGGGGGAGGATGGTCCTTGGGCGAGACGTTCGTCTTGACCTTGCCGAACATGCGCTTGGGCGGGAGTTTGCTGGGGACGATCCCGCCGGGGAATCTTCCGGCGTCGACGGTCTGCGCCGCCGGGATGGGCGGGGCCATGGTGGCGGCGTAGCGGTTCACCGGGCGCTGCACGGCGGGGGGCGCGCCGGGGTCACGCCGGCCCGACGGGGGGTCGTTGGGCTTGAAGTCGGGGTACTCGAGCTTGGGGATCTCCATGTTGATGAGGATCTCGACGTTGGTGAGCAGTTCACCCTGGTCGGGCATGACAAACGACCAGGCGACGCCTTCGCGCCCGATGCGGGCGGTGCGCCCGATGCGGTGGACGTAGACCTCGGGATCCTCGGGCATGTCGTAGTTGATGACGTGGGTGATGCCGTCGACGTCCAGCCCGCGGCTGGCCAGATCGGAGGCGACCAAGACGCTCAGGTCGCCGGCGTGGAGGCGCTCGATGACCTTGTTGCGCTTGGACTGGTACATGTCGCCGTGCATGGCGTGGGCGTCGATCCCGTGGCGCTTGAGGAACTCGCAGACCTCGTCGACACCGCGCTTGGTGCGGCAGAAGACGACGGTGAGCGCGGGCTCCTCGTGGGTGAGCATGTGCAGGAGCAGGCGGCGCCGGTCCCACGGGTTGACCGGCAGGTAGAACTGGCGCACGAGGCTGGTGGTCAGGGCGCCGGCGGTGACGGCGACGATCTTCTGGGCGTCGCGGCTCTGGGAACGCGCCAGTTTCTCCACGTCCGCGGAGATGGTGGCCGAGACGAAGATGGTCTGGCGCTGGCCCGGCGGCGGGCACATGCCCAGGATGCGACGGATGTCGTCGCGGAAGCCGATGTCGAGCATCCGGTCGACCTCGTCGAGCACCGCGAAGCGGACGGCGTCGAGGCGGATGATGCCGCGCTCGTGCATGTCGAGCAGTCGCCCGGGGGTGGAGATCACGATCTGGGCGCCGCGCCGGAGTTGCTCGGCCTGCTGGCTGATACGCTCGCCGCCGATCACCGCGACGGCGCGCAGGCGGGTGTAGCGCCCCAGTTCGTTGACCTCGCGGGTGATCTGCATCGCCAGTTCGCGCGTCGGGCAGAGCACCAGCGCCTGCATCGGCCCGTCACGGTCGACCCGCTGCAGCAGCGGGATCGCGAAGGCCGCGGTCTTGCCGGTGCCGGTCTTGGCCTGGCCCAGAACATCGCGCCCCGAGAGGACCGCGGGGATCAGGTCCGCCTGGATCCGCGTCGGGCGCTTGAAGTCCATCGCGCTCAGCCCGCGCAGAACGCTGCTGCGCAGCGGCATCAGGGCGAAGGTCGAGTCTTCATGGAAGATGTCCGCCGAGGCCTCAGCGTCCAGCCCCGCGACCGCCTCCTCCGACACCGCCACGCCGGCGGACTCACGCAACCGGCGCAGTCGCTCGTCGGCATCGTCCGTGTCGTCGGCAGGGCTCACGGCATGGGACGGCTCACGCGGACCGCCACGGGCCCCGCCTTCGGCACCGCTGTCTTCACCGCCACCCCCGCCACCCCCGCCACCCCCACCACCCCCGCCACCCCCGGTTCCACGGCGTCGGCGGCGACGGCGACGCCCGCCACCTTCCCCGCTGTTGCCGCGGTGGCCGCCGCCTTCCCCCGGTCCATCACCGCGACCGCCACCGGCACCACCGGCGTGATCCGGGATGATGGATGGCGAAGAAGCCCCATCCGAACCCATGGGAGCATCGGCCTCCAGCGCATGGTCGTCGGCGTGGGGCTCGTGGGGGGTGTACGGGGCGTATGGGGGGTGGTCGGAAAAATCGTTCATTTGAGCGTCGGTCATACGTGCATCACTACCACGGTCAAAGCCCCTCCGCCGGTGTCCTCATCATCCCGCATGGGGGGCCGGGGTGACTCCGAACCATCGGATCAGGACGTCCCGGAACACCGGAACCGGGAAACGCTCCGGGCCACGGCTTCGTACATCCTCAAGGCGGGCGGGAGACATCGGAACGTCCGAGCGCTGTGAGGACCGACTCGCCGAACCCGCGTGTTCGGGGGAAGGGGGGCCGGAAAGAGCCCATGGGGGAACTTGCCCGGGTTCAGCGTCGTCTGTGATCCTAGAGGCGCTGAACGGTCGATACAAGCCGCACGGAGGAGTGCCCGCAGCCATGGGTCCGGCCGACGCCGGGCGGGCGGAGAGCGTGACGAAGAGCAGCCGACACGGCACGACACTCCTTCTCCTCCCCTGCTTTTCCAAGCACTCTCCGCCCGCGCAGCGCCGGACGAACCCCCCCCCATCCTCCACCCCCCGTCCTGCCCGCGCGGCGCGGCCACGGAGCCCGGCGTGACGACCTCCCGAGTTGAAATCGACCTAGCCGCGATCGAGCACAACACGCGGGCGATCCGCTCGATCCTCCACCCCCACCCCCACCCCAACACCCCCCCCAACCCCCACGCCCCATCCGCTCCCGCCGGGGCACAGGGCGCCGCGGGCGGTACACAGCTCTGCGCGATCATCAAGCAGGACGCCTACGGGCTGGGTGCGCCGCGCATCGCTCGGAAACTCGCGGCCCTCGGCGTCGATCTGCTGGCGGTCTTCTGCACCGCCGAGGCCCGCGCCCTGGCCGACACGCCCATCCGCACGCCGATCCTGGTGCTCATGCCGGTGGCGGAGTTCGACCGCAAGGACCCGCTGTACCGTCTGGCGGTGGCCGGGCGTCTGCACCTGACGCTGCACAGCGAGGCGCAGGCGCTGGAACTGGCCAGCGTCGCCAGCCGTGTCGGCGTCACGTTCCCGGTGCACGTGCAGGTGGACACAGGGATGTCGCGCGGGGGGTGTCTGCCCGACGCGGCCGAGGCACTGATCGAGCTGGCCCTGTCCAGCCCGCGGTTCCGGCTGGCGGGGATCATGACGCACTTCTCCAGCCCCGCCACCGATGACGAGTTCACGCGCGAGCAGGCACGGCTCTTCCGCGGGTTCATCGAGCGGATCAAGCCGCGCCTGACCGCCGCCGCCGACCGCCGCCGCGGGCAGGCGCCGGTGGCCGTCCACGCGGCCAACTCCGCCGCCGCGTTCCGCTCCGACAGCCTGCACGCCAGCATGGTGCGCGTCGGGCAGGCGCTGTTCGGCTACGTCGCCGACACATTCACCGACCACGAGCACGTGCAGTTCGCCGACGCGGCGGCCTCGCTGCGACCGGCCCTCCGCTGGGTCTCCCGCATCGTGCACGTGCAGGACGTCCCCGCCGGCTGGCCTGTCGGGTACAACCGCCTGTTCCACACCCGCAAACCTTCTCGCATCGCGCTGGTCCCCGTCGGCTACGCCGATGGGTACCCCATCGCCCTCACCAACAAGGGGCAGGTCCGGCTGACCGGGCTGGCCTGGGACCGCCCGCGCACGGCCGAGCCGACCGCCACCGGGCCGACCCACGGCCCCGCCCCCGAGGCGGCCTCGGCCTTCGCTCCCGTGGTCGGGCGCGTCTCCATGGACCAGATCACCATCGACGTGACCGACCTGCCCGAGGAGTTCTGGCGACCGGGGCGTGAAGTGGAGATCTACGGCACTGACCCCGGCGCGCCCAACCACCTGCCGACGCTGGCGGCAGCGGCGGGCACGATCACGCACCAGATGCTGTGCGCCATCTCGCCGGCCCTGGAGCGCGTCTACCTGACGCGGGCGTGCGCCGAGGGCGACACGGAGGGCGAGCCCGCGCCGGGCGGCGCTCGACGAAGGGTCCCCGCGGGCACGGGCACCCCGGCGCCGGCGGTCCGGGCCTGACCGATCAATCCTCCGGCACGTCCTTGCTGGTGACGACCTTGCGGAAGGCCTGGCGCAGTTTCCGCGTCACGGGGCCCTCCAAGCCGGTGCCGATCTTGATGTCGTCCAGCTGGGTGACGGCGATGATCTCGGCGGCGGTGCCGGTGAGGAAGACCTCGTCGGCCGACTTGACCTCCTCGGGCTTCATGTTCTTGAGCGAGCAGGGAATGCCCATATCGGCGCAGAGATCCATGACGAAGCGGCGGGTGATGCCCTCGAGGATGCCGCTCTCGGTGGGCGGGGTGTAGACCTTCCCGTCGCGGATGACGAAGATGTTGTCGCCGGTGCACTCGCCGACGAAGCCGTCGAGGTTGAGCATGATGGCCTCGTCGCAGCCCTGGTCGATGGCCTCGACCTTGCCGAGGATGTTGTTGAGGTAGTTGAGGCTCTTGATGCGCGGGTCGAGGCACTCGATGGGGGTGCGCGGGCGCTTGGCGACGATGATGCGCATGCCCTTCTCGTACGCCTCGGCGGGGTAGAGGGCGATCTGGTCGGCGATGCAGACCACGCCGGCGACGGGGCAGCGGCGCGGGTCCAGCCCCAGGGTGCCGGCGCCGCGCGTCACCAGCAGGCGGATGTACCCTTCCTCCAGTTCGTTGGCCTCGATGCAGTCGCGCATGATCTGGACCATCTCGTCGCGCGAGACGGGGATGCGCAGGCGGATCATCTCCGCGCAGCGCCACAGCCGCTCCATGTGCTGCCCGCACTTGAAGATGCGCCCACGGTACACGCGGATCCCCTCGAACACCCCGTCGCCATACAGCAGGCCGTGGTCGTAGACAGACACCATCGCGCGGTGTTTGGGCACCATGCGCCCGTTGACGTAGATCCACGGGCGCTCGGCGGTGATCTCGCCGCTCTTGAAGGCGTCGGCGGTCTGGTGGGTCAGTTCTGGGGTGACGGCCCTGCGCTTGGCCGACGCCCGGGACGGGCGTGGCGTCCGGGAGGAACCGTTGCGGGAGGCTTTGGCGGGGGTCTTCTTCGCGGGCGTTTTCACGCGCATGGGAGGCTCCTGGCTCGTCGCAGCGCCGGGCACCCAGCCCGCGCCGGACCGGCGGAGTGTAGCCTCCGGGCTCCACGCCGTACTCCGTGCGCGAGCGACGCCCGGTGATCCCATACCACTCGATTATCTATATATGTACACCTAGACATCCTTTGTCTTGTGCGCATCCGGCCCGTGCGAGGCCGACAGCACCCGCTCCACCGCGCCCGATACCACCGACCACAGCGCCGCCTGTTCGTTCAGTCGCGTGCGCCCGGCGCGCGTCAGCCGGTAGACGCGGGCACGGCGCCCGGTCGGGGTCACGCCCGGCGATGCGGCCACCGCCCCCGCCCGCTCCAGGCGCTGCAGCGCCGGGAAAAGCGAGCCTTCCTCGACCGACAGCACCCCGCCGGTGGCCGACTCGATCCGGCGCGCCAGCGCGTAGGCGTGCCCGTCGCCCCGCGACAGCGTCGCCAGCACCATCAGGTCCAGCGTGCCCGGCAGCACCTGCGGGCGTGAAGCACCCCGCGCCGGACTCTCCGCCCGATTCCCGCTCATCGCGCCTCCATCGTCATGGCCGCGCCCGTCCCGGCGCAGGAACTGCCAGGTCTTGCAGGCCCTGTCAGGCCCTGAGCGTCGCGCCAAGGTCCCGAGAGAAGGCCTCCACCAATGCCTGCACCTGCGGCGCGACCTCCTCGTCGCGCAGCGTGCGCGACTCATCGCGGAACTCCAGCCGCAGCGTCACCGACTTCTTCCCCGCCTCCAACGGCTTGCCCCGGTAGACCCCCACGAACTCCACCCCGCGCATCAGCGCCGGGGCCACGCGCAGGGCCGTCGCCTCCACGCGCGACCACGCCACCGGCTCGTCCACCACCAGCGACAGGTCGCGACGGATCGACGGGAACTGCGGGAGCGTCCGCACCCGGCGCTGCGGCGGGTAGCGCCCGATCAACGCCGACAGGCTCACCTCTGCCGCCACCACCGGCACCGCCAGGTCCCACTGCTTCTGCACCGCCCCAGCGATCACCCCGAACACCCCCACCGGACGCCCGTCCAGCAGCAATCGCCCCCCGGCGGCCGGGTCCAGCGCCGACCACGGCACACCCCCGGGCTCCACCTGCAGGCTCGCCCCCTCGCCGCACAGCGCGCCGACCAGTTCGTCAAGCACCCCCCGGACAATCCTCAGCGCCGCCTGCGCACGCTCCAGCGACGAAGCGCCCAGCGACACGTCGGCGTCGACCAGCAGCGCCAGCACGCGCTGTTCCATCGTCGCCCCGTGACCCGCGCCACCCGCACCACCCGCACCCGCCGGCTCGCGCTCGGCGAACACCGACGCCACCTCGTACAGCCGCACGCCCCCGGGCGACTCGACCTTCGCGTCCTGGTTCACGCGACGGCACGAGAGCAGGCTGGGCACGACGCTGGGGCGCAGGATGCCCTCGGCCCCGCGCTGGGCCTGCCCCACGCCCAGCAGCCGCAGCCCCGGCGCCAGGAACGCCCGCGCCTGCCGCTCGGAGACGAAACTGAACGTCACCGTCTCGTAGAACCCCGCCCCCGTCAGCACGCGACCCACCTCGCGCTCCGCCTGGCGCGACGCCTGCAGCCCCGCCACGCGCACGCTCATCGTCTCCGGCTGCGGCACACGCTCGTACCCCACGGTCCGCGCCACCTCCTCCACCAGGTCCACCTCCACGCGCACGTCCACCCGGTGCACCGGCACGCGCACCCGCAGCACCCCCTCGCCCGCCCCTTCACCCTCCACCCCGAACCCCTGCGCCCGCAGCGCCCGCACCATCTCCGCCGTCGGCAGGTCCCACCCCAGCAGGTCACGGCAACGACCCGGGCGCAGCGTCACCGCCTCCTGCGCCGCCAGTTCACGCCCGCCGGTGTCGTCCAGAGCCACCGCCTCGGGCGTCCCCCCGCTCACCTGCGTGATCAGCGCGACCAGGCGCGCTGCCGCGTCGTCCAGCAGCCGCGCATCGACCACCCGCTCGTACCGGTGCGACGAGTCGGTCCGCAGGTTCAGTCGCCGTGCGGTCTGACGCACCGACACCGGGTTCCACGTCGCCACCTCCAGCAGCACGTCGGTCGTCCACTCGGTCACGCCGGTGTCGCGCCCGCCCATCACCCCGGCGATCGACAGCGCCCGGCGCGCATCGGCCACCACCACGTCGGTGGGCTTCAGGGTCACCTCGCGACCGTCCAGCAGCGTCAGACGCTCGCCCTCCTGCGCACGCCGTATGCGCACCTCCACCCCCCCACCCCCCCCGCCAGCCTCACCCGGCGCCAGCGTCGCCGCGTCGAAGACGTGGCTGGGCACGCCCAGCTCGTGCAGCACGAAGTTCGTGCAGTCCACCACCGCGTTGATCGAGCGCTGCCCGATCGACTCCAGCCGCCGGCGCAGCCAGTCCGGGCTGGGGCCGACGCGCACGCCGCGGATCCGCCGCAGCGTGAACCGCGGGCAATCCTCGGGTACCTGGTTCCGCAGCACGCCCCACCCGGTCGTGTTCACCGCTCCGGCGCGTCCACTCCACACCCCCGACCGCGTCACCGCCAACGCCTCCGGCACGCGCAGCGCCTGCCCCGGCACGGCCGCGGCCACCTCGCGGGCGATGCCCACGTGACACAGGCAGTCGCCGCGGTTGCTGGTGACTTCCACGTCCAGCAGCGTGTCGGTGGGGTCGCCCTCGACCGGACGCCTGGACTCGATGGGCAGACCGGCGAAGGTCAGCGCGTGCTCGATCTGGTCGGGCGTGAGCCCGCCGGGCTGCAGATAGTCGTTGAGCCACTGGTGTGCGATCAGCATCGGGCCCAACAGTAGGGGCCACCCATGCCGGCTTATCGCCCGTCCACGCCCGGCACCCGGCGGCAACGCAGCGCCCGGGACACCGTGGGCGTGGGGCGCGTCACTCGAAGATGCGACGGCTGCGCGGGTACGACCCCAGCACCGTCAGGTCACGGCAGTGCCGGCGTGCACGCCGCAGGGCCCGGGCCAGGGCCGTATCGTCGGCGTGACCCTCGGCGTCGATGAAGAAGGTGTAGGTCCAGTTGCGACGCCCGCCGGGGCGCTTGTCGATGTGCGTGAGGTTCACCCGCGCCCGGTGGAACTCGGTCAGCACGCTGACCAGCGCGCCGGGCTTGTTGAGCGTGGTGAACATGACCGACGTCTTGTTCCCGTCGTCGGACCCGGAGCGCTGGGCCGGGTGACGGGCGATCACGAAGAACCGGGTCAGGTTGTCCGGCGAGTCCTCGATGCGCTCGAACAGCACGCGCACGTCGTACAACTCCGCCGCCAGCGCCGAGCCGATCGCCGCCGAGTCGCACCCCTCGGGGTTCTGCTCTGACTCGTCGAGCACCATCTGCACCCCGCGCGACGACGAGGCGACCGGCACCAGCTCCGCCCGCGGGTACTGCGTCGCCAGCCACGTACGGCACTGGCTGAACACCTCCGGCTTGCTGTAGATCCGGCGGACGCGCTGCGGCGGGCAGTTGGCTAGAAGGTGGTGGTGCACCGCCATCTGCAGTTCCGCGCAGACGTGCAGGCCCGAGGCCGTGCCGCCGGTCCGGATGAACGAGTCGAGCGTCTCGGTCACCCCGCCGTGCAGCGAGTTCTCGATCGGCACCAGCCCGTAGTCCACGTGCCCGCGCTGCACCTCCGTGAACACGCCATCGACCGTGTGCAGGTCCTGGAAGTCGACGCTCGAGCCGAAGTGCCGCGTCGCCGCCACGTGCGAGTACGACCCCGCCGGCCCCAGGTACCCGATCGTCAGCGGTTTCTCCAGCGCGAACGAGCCCGACATCAGTTCCCGGTACACCCCCTCGATCGTCCGCCCCTGCAGCGGGCCGCGGTTGAGGTCCATCACGCGCGACAGCACCTCCGCCTCGCGGTGCGGCGCGTAGATCGGAATCCCGTGCGCCCGCTTGTACCGCCCCACCTCCACCACCAGCGCCGCCCGCTGGTTCAGCAGGTCGATGATCGACGCGTCGAGCCGGTCGATCCGCACGCGCAGGTCCGACAGGTCCACCCCGCCCGCCGCCTTCGCCTCGGACTGTGCCGTGCCCTTCCTGCCCGCGCCGCGCCCACCGCGCCCACCGCGACGACCGCGCACCTCCGCCCGCGAGGCCTTCCTGTTCCGCCTTGGACGCTCGCTCATATGGCCCTCTCTATCGGCCCGCGCGGGGGTGGACGTTCGCCGGGCCTTCTACACTGGCCAGACGAACCCCCCCGCCCCCGCCACGCCCAGCCGCAGGACCCAACGCGGCCGCCGGCCGGTCCCGGAGCATCCCCCTATGTCCAGCCCATCCACTGTTCCCCCGCGCCGGCCCGTCATCGGCGGCAACTGGAAGATGAACACCGACCGCGCCGCCGCCGAGGCCCTGGCCGCGGGTGTCGCCCGGACGACGGCCGACCTGCCCGCCACGGTGGACACGATCATCTTTCCCCCGTTCGTCTACCTCGCGGCCGTCCGCGCCGTGCTCGACGCCGCACCGGCGAAGGGCGGCGGAAGCCCCGTGGCGCTGGGGGCGCAGGACTGCTACCACGCAGAGAAAGGGGCCTTCACCGGCGAGGTCTCGTGCGCCATGCTCCGCGACGTCGGCTGCTCGTGGGTGCTCACCGGCCACTCCGAACGCCGCCACATCCTCCACGAGGGCGATGACCTGGTCGACATGAAGACCGTCGCCGCGCTCACCGCCGGGCTCGGCGTGGTGCTCTGCGTCGGCGAGAAACTCGAACAGCGCCAGACCGGCCAGACCGACACCGTCAACGAGCGCCAGGTCCGCCAGGCCCTGCGACACGTCCGCCCCGAGCACCTCCTACGCCTCGTCATCGCCTACGAGCCGGTCTGGGCCATCGGCACCGGGCGCACCGCCACCCCCGACGACGCACAGTCCGCACACGCTCACATCCGCGCCGTCTTCGCCGACCTCTTCGGGCACGACGCCGCCAACGCCCTGCGCATCCAGTACGGCGGCTCGGTCACCGCCGCCAACGCCGCCGACCTGCTGGCCATGCCCGACGTTGACGGAGCCCTGGTGGGCGGGGCCTCGCTCAAGGAGGGCGAGTTCGCCGCCATCCTCCGCGCCGCGGCCAACTCCAAGGCCCCCCGCGCCTGAGACAACCCAACCCCGCCCCCACATCACTCCATGCCCGCCCTATGGGGCCGCGTCGCGGGGGGGTGGGGGGGTGGGGGGGTGGGGGGGTGGGGGGGTGGGGGGGTGGGGGGCTGATTCCAACGACTGTCCCGCAGTGCTGACCTAGACTGGTGGCCCGGGATCGGGCGTGACTGGCCGACCCGGCGGGGGTGTGATTTTGGGGCGAGGTGGGTGGGGCAATGAGGAGTTCGGCGTCCATGCTCGATCCGATCGGACCGATTCAGACTCTCACCGGCGCACTGCCACCGACCACCCTGGGCAGCGGGTTCTGGCTCTCGGCCGGCACCGGCATTCTCGTGGCGCTGTTCCTGGTCGCGGCGCTGCTGCTGATCCTGATTGTGCTGGTCCAGAAGCCGCAGGGCGGCGGGCTGGCCGGTGCGTTCGGCTCGGGGGCAGGCTCGGGGCAGACCGCCTTCGGCGCCCGCACCGGCGATGCCCTCACCGTGGCCACCGTGATCTTCTTCATCGTGTTCCTGCTCTCCGCCGCGGTGCTGATCCACTTCATCGAGATGCGCCGCGCCCCCGTAGCGCCCTCGGTCCCGGCCCTGCAGACACCCGACGGCACGCCCGTGACCATCCCCGTCACCCCGCCCACGGACCTGCCGCCCGGCGCGGGCACCAGCCCGGCGACGGCTGTCCCGCTGAACCCGCAGGCGACGCCCGAGCCGATCAGCATCACCCCCGTGACCCCGCCGACACCCGTACCGGCCCCGGCACCGGCGACGCCCTGATCGCGACAGCGCCGGGCACGGCCCGGCATGACCGAGCGGGCGGGCGCGGTTCACGCGGGCCAGTGGCCCGTCGGCGCGAGGTTGACCGATCAAGACCCGGGGCGGGCCCTGTCGAACGGAGTCAGGCGTGATCCGAAGCATGACCGGGTACGGCGAAGCGACCTGCCAACTGGAAGGCGCCACGTACTTCCTGGAAATCCGGACACTCAACAACCGGTACTTCAAGGCGACCATCCGCCTGCCCGACGAGTTTCAGGGCCTGGAGGCGGAGATCGAGGCGGACCTGCGCCGGCGGATTGCGCGCGGGTCGGTGACGCTGGTGGCCACGTGCGTGGACAGCACCGCCCAGGCGGCGTTCACGATCAACCACCGGGCGCTGGAACAGTACATCGAACAGTTGCGGGCCGCACGCCAGGTCAGCACCGGGGAGGTGCAGCTGGACGTGGGCCCGCTGCTGACGCTGCCGGGCGTGCTGCAGCCGCCGGCCAACGAAGAGGCGCGGATGGAGCGGGCACGGCGCGCGTTCATGGGCCTGCTCGAGCGCGCCGCCGAGGGGCTCGTGGCCATGCGCCAGCGCGAGGGGCAGGCCCTGCTGGCCGACCTGCTGGCCCAGCGCGACGTGATCGCCGAGCACATGAAGGTCGTGCGTGAGCGGGCGCCGCAGGTGGTGCTCGACTACGAGAACCGCCTGCGCCAGCGGATCGACCTGATGCTCAAGGAGGCCGGGGTGAGCCTCCAGCCGGTGGAGCTCATCCGCGAGATCGCCGTCTACGCCGAGCGCTCCGACATCTCCGAGGAGGTCATGCGTCTCAGCGAGCACATGCGCCAGTTCGAGGACCTGCTGCTGCGCTCCGGGGCGCGCCCCGTCGGGCGCACGCTCGATTTTCTGACGCAGGAGATGCTCCGCGAGGCCAACACCATGGCCTCCAAGAGCAACGACTCGATGATCTCCCGGGCCATCGTCGAGATCAAGGGGGCCATCGACCGCATCAAGGAACAGGTCCAGAACGTCGAGTAGCCCCGCCACTCACGCCCCCCGCCCCCCCGCCCCCCCGCACGCCCCGCACGCCCCGCACGCCCCCAACCGATCCCGCACGCAACGGCCCTTGACCGGGGGGGTAGACTACTGGTCGATCGGATCGGGGCAGAGCGCAGCGCATGGCGTACGTGATGTCCATTCTGGCGCAGGCCGTGGGGCTGCTGGGGGGGGTTGGCGCGCTGGGCCTGCAGGCCCAGAACGGCGCGGAGCCGGCGCCGGCGATGGAACTGGGCGCGATCGTGCGACCGTCGATGGACGACCTGGTGACCCGTCTGGGCGCGCCGGAGCACGCCGTCCGCGAGCGCGCCAGCGCCGAACTGCACGCCCGCGGCGACGGGACGCTCAAGGAGATCGAGGCGTCGCTGCAGCGTGCGGACCTGTCGCAGGAGCAGCGCGTGCGCCTGCGCGCGGCGGCGCGGGAGTTATTTCTCCGCACGCCGCGCGGAGCGCTGGGCGTCGAGTTCAACACGCAGTTCGGGGGCGTACCCAACCTCATCCGGCGCGTGCTCCCCAACTTTCCCGCCGCGGCCACCCTCCAGCCCGGCGACCAGATCCTGAGCATCGACGGCGTGCGGACCGACTCGACCGACGAGTTCGGACGGTCGCGCGGGGTGCGCCCGATGGTGATCTCGCGCGACCCGGGCGACGTGGTGGCGGTGGTGGTGCGCCGAAGCGGGCGCGAGCTCGATGTGCCGGTACGCCTGGGGCGCTTCGACGAACTGGCCAACGCGCTGGCGATCTCCGCGCCCGACTTCGCGGAGGCGTGGGCGATGCGCGCACGCGCGTGGGGCGGAGCGCCGGCCGAGCCGATCACCGCCGACCTGCCGACCGACCCCGAACTGCCCGTCATGCCCCGCACGCGCTGGGACATCGAGCAGAACCCTCGCTTCGCGCGCCCCCTGGGCGCCCAGCGCATGAACGTCGCGGTCGGCGGCCAGCCCGGGCACGGGCGCCCCGGCCTGTCAACGGCCGCCGGCGACGACGTCTGGATCAGCGACCCGATGGTGCGCGTCGCCGGGCAGGGCGTGGTGCAGGGGCAGGTGATCATCCAGCAGGGCGGACAGGTGATCGTGCGCGACTTCGGGGGGCCGGTCCCGCCGCCGGGCGTGCCGGGCCTGCCGGGAGCCGTGGGTGTGCGGATCGAGGGCGGACCGGGTGAGCCGTCGCTGGTGCCGATCAGCCTGGCACCGGAGGCGATCCTCAGCGCGCAGCGTGACGAACTGATCCGCGAGCGGAACCAGTTGCAGGTGGAGATGGCGACGATCAAGCGCGGACTGGAGGGGCTGGCGGGCACCGAGCGCGAGGCCCGCGCCATCACCGAGCGGATCATGCGGATGGCCGCCGACGCCGGCGAACTGGACCAGCGCATCGGGCGCCTCAGCCAGATCATCGAGGCCCTGCGCCGCAACCTGCCCATCACGCCTTGACCCGTGAGCCGGGCCCCGTTGCGGTGCGGCGAACCTGATCAGGTGCTCGCAGGGTCGTACGCCAGCAGTCGCACCCTGGCCGGGTGGGCGGCGTGCTCGTCGAAGAGGACGATTTCGTTGGCGGCGCGCGGGGTCTGCAGTTCGGCGGGGATGCAGAGCGTGGTCAGCGGGCCGACCGGCGCGTGGCGAGCGGTCTGCGAGAAGTACCGCCCCAGGTGGCGCCCGTTCAGGTACGCCTGCCCCTTGGTGAGCGTTGAGACGTCGAGCCGGAGCGGCTCGGGGTGCTCGGGGGCGGTGAACTCGGCGCGGTACCAGGCGGGCCCGACGTGGCGGGCGGTCCGCGGCTCCTTGTGGAAGGCGGTCGGGCCGGGCTGCTCCCACTTGGCGAACGCCCAGGCCCCGCCCTCGGTGATCAGCCCGCGGCACTCGTGGAATGTGACCAGTTCGGCGATCGTCCCCAGCATCGCCGGGACACGCTCGGTCGCGCCGGCCTGGGCCAGGAACGCCAGTTCGACGCGGTTGTGCCCGCGCGACATGCGGTCCGGATCGATCACTACCGACGACGGGCCCGAGGCATCGACGAACGCCAGCACCTCGTTGTTCAGCAGCAGCAGCGCGCGACCCGGCAGGCGTTCCGGCGCCGCCATGCGCACCAGCACCGCCCCCTTGCGGCGCCCCTCCCAATGCCAGCACGCCCGCTGCGGCTCCGTCACGTCGGTCTCGTGCACGCCGAAGAGCGGACGCATCAGCGTCAACGGCGACAGCGGATCGCCCCGGTGCGCCTGCGGGCGGGCCTGGCGCATCTCGTGCACCTCCCACAGGTGCCCGTGCACGCCCTTGGGCTCGGCCAGGCGCTGCCCGGCGCTGAACCGCCCGAAGTTCTCCGCCAGCACCACCAGCGTCTGCGACTGGCGCTTGAGGTTCAGCGCCAACTCCGGCGCCGCGCCCGGGCCCGCCCCCAGCACGCCCGCCGCGTGCCCGTCCAGGAACAGGTGCAGGCGGTCACCCGACTGCGGCCAGGCCACCAGCGTCCGCCCCGCCGACGAGGGCTTGAAGACCACGCGGTACCACCCGTAGCCGTACGGCGCGCCGAGGGCGTTCAGGTCCACCGGGGCGTTGATCGAGGCGAACCGCGGCGATGTGCCGTCGGCGTACGCCTCCGTGTCCATGGTGCGCCACTCGCCCAGGTTGGGCGGCGCGGCGTGTCGGTGGAGCGGGCGCACAGCGATGGGCGGCGGTGCGGGCTGCGGTTCGGGCGCGGGCGGGGGCACGGCCACCGGTGTGCGCGCCGAACGCCCCTTGACGGGCGCTCCCTTCGCGGCGCCCTTGGCGCCGGCCTTCGCGCCGCCCTTGCCGCGGGCCGGGAGCGCAGAGATAGGGGCGGGGGGGGGAAGGGGGGTGGGGGGCGGGAGTTTGGGGCGCCGCGCGAGGAACTGCTTGAGCGATTCGTCGGTCACGCTCCCGTCGGCGCCGATGCGCAGCACGGGCTCATCGTCGCGGTGGACGATCGCCAGCCCATCAGGCGTGAGGCCCTCGCCGCCGTAGAAGACCGCCTCGTCGCTGACGTGAACCCGGTCGATCTGCTCGTCGCTGCAGATGACGACGACGATGCCCTCGTGCTCGAAGATCTCGGGCCGTGCCGGGATGCGTCCGGCGCGGGCGCCGGGGACGTGGGTCATCAGCGGGGAGCCGTTGATGCTGACCTCGGCGGGCGTGCCGGCGGGCCCGGCGACGACCAGCACGCGCCCGACGATCGCGAAGGGTGTGAGGTTGCACCAGTCCAGGTGGGAGCGCCCGGCCAGTCGCGTGTCGAGCAGGTACCAGCCGGTGGCGTTGGAACCCAGGTGGACCGTGACGGTCGAGCCGTCGGGCAGGAGGAGCGGGATGGGCGCGGCGGGAGACTTCTCGTGCCCCGGCGCACCGAAGACGAAGACGACCGAGCCCTGCGAGCCCGGGCGGTGGATGACGACGCTGGCCTCGCGGGGCGAGACCCCCGAAGCGCGGGCGCGGGATCGTGGACCTGTCCCGGCGTCGGCCTCGGGCTGCACCAGCGAGGCGGGCAGCGGCGCGACGGGGTGCTGACGCGGGTCGAGGTGGGCCATCACGCGTGCGAATCGCGAGGCGAACATGGCCGCCCGGCGCAGCGGGCGCATCAGGGGCGTGGGGCGCAGAGCCTCGTCGAGCGGGGCCTCCCGACCGCTGACCGGACGCAGGAAGGTCTCGGCACCGTCGGTGCCGCGCCCGTCGAGGAAGCCGCTGACCTGCGCGGCGTGGAGCGGCTGTACGAAGAACTGCGCGCCGGCCGCCATGACTTCCGCCAGGCAGCGCTCCAGGTCCGCCGGCGACATCCGGCGCGATCGCGAGTCGTCGCGTCCCCAGGCGCTGCGGTGTGAGGCGTGCAGCTCGGTCACCAGCCGCGGCTGCCCCGGTCGCACGTGCCCGAGTTGGCGCAGGTGCGTGAGCATCTCCGCGTCGCCGGTCCAGGCGTCCACCTCCCCTTCGACACTCTGCCACAGGCGGTGGTTGTTGACGATGGGTACGTCGAAGCCCGACTCGCGGATGTAGCGGTCGAGCTCGCCGAGGTAAGCCTTGGCCAGCGCGTCATCGCCGCAGGTCCACGCCGACTCGGGCTGCACCGCCAGGATCGGGCCGGGGCGCGCGGCGGTGGCCTGCAGGTCGCGCACCTGCCGGGCCAGCGCGCCCAGGTAACGGCTCGTGGCCTCGAGGAAGGCCGTGTTGCTGGTCCGCAGCGCTACGTCCTTGAGCGTCAGCAGCCACGCCGGCAGCCCGCCCAGGTCCAGCCCTTCACCCACGTAGGGGCCCACGCGCAGCACGCAGGACATCCCAGCGCGACCGATGAGTTCCACCAAGTGACGCAGGTCGTTCTCGCCCGACCAGTCGAAGTGCCCCGCCCGCGGCTCGTGGCGCGACCAGACCACCGGCACCGCCAGCGCGTTCAGCCCCGCCCGACGCGCCGCCTGCACCAGCCCCTCCCACTCCGCCCGGGGCACCCGCCACCAGGCCACCGAGCCCCCGACGAGCCACACCCGTCGACCGTCGATCATGAACGATTGGCCGTCGTAGGTCAGAGATGCCATGTCGGATCAGCCTCGCCTGGGTCCAGCCGGCCTGGCTCTCTCGGCCGCCAACAAGGGGGTCGTCCGCCCTTGCCGCGACCATTCGCGGGTGCCCGGACGCCGGCGCCGAGGCCGTGGCTGTACGGCGTCCGTTCAGTCTCTCTCGACCGGGGCCCCGCCCCAAGCCGGCAACCATAGGTAAACACTCCGCGATCCTCAACCTTTCCGCGGATTGACCCTACAGTGTGGGCCCGCCTTCGGGGATCACGCCCCCTGAGGCGGGATTGAGAGACCCGACCGAACGCGGGCGTTTTTCCGCGATCAGACGACATTTTGGGGGCATTTGCGCCATTGATGTTCGGATCCCGCGTGCTTGTGAACGCCCGCCCGATGAACGCAGCACCGTGTCGGTACGGGCCAGACCCATCGTTTCCAGGCCAGTTTCTCTGGCACGATTGAGAGACCGCATGCCCAGAGGCACGTCGTATCGCTATGGAGTCGGTCTTTGTCTGGCATCGCTCGCGCTTGCGTCGTGCGGAAGCATGCGCCAGATCGACCAGGAGGTCGACGCGCTGGTGCGTGAGCGCATCGCGCTGCTCGGCGGCGGGGCACGCCCCCCGGCCCGGGCCTCGCAGTCCTTTGACCCCGCGGTCAACCTCAACGACCCGGGCCTACGCCGCACCACACCCGCGACGACCAACCCCGCCGCCTCCGAGATCCGCTTCACCCCCGCCGACGAGACGCGCAACAGCGAGGCGCGACTCGCCGCGTTCACGCAGGAGATCCAGGGCGCCCAGGAACTGGACCTGCCGGCCGCCTTCCGCATCGCGCAGGAGTCGGCGCGCGAACTGTTGACGGCCGAAGAGGATTACCTGCTGGCAGCCATCCGCCTGCTGCTGCAGCGCCACCTCTGGCACCCGGACGTGGCGCTGTCGATCGCTGCGCAGGTCGACTCGGTCCACTCCGCGTCGCGCCCCAGCACCACCGCCCTGAACGTGGTCAACGAGGTGAGCCTGACGCAGCGGCTGCCGTTCGGCGGCGAGGTGGCGGCGGCGTACGTCTACGCCCTGACGGAGAACCTGCGCGGGGCGGTGGGGTCGGGGTTCACCAGCAGCAATCAGTTGATCCTGTCGGGGCGAGTGCCGCTGCTGCGCGGCGCGGGGGACATCGCGCGGGAGGACCTGATCCAGGCCGAGCGTGAACTGGTCTACGCCGCTCGCCGCTTCGAGGACTTCCGGCGCCGTTTCCTGGTCGCGCTGGCCAAGGACTACTTCGACCTGGCCCAGCTCCGCGCCGAGATCGAGAACCAGGAGAACGCCCTGCGCCTGCTGCGCGGGCTGGAGCAACGCACCGCAGCCCTTGTCGAGGCCGGGCGCATCGCCGAGTTCCAGCGCAACATCGCCGCCAGCGACGTGCTGCGCGCCACCGCGGTGCTCGCCTCGCTCAACGAGCGCTTCACCCTGCAACTGGACCGCTTCAAGGTGCGCCTGGGCCTTCCACCCGACGCACGCGTCACCATCCGCCGCGACACCCTCGCCCTGCCCGAGCCCCAGATCGACCCCCCCGCCGCCGCAGCGCTGGCCCTGCAGTACCGCCTCGACCTCCAGACCCAGCGCGACCGCGTCGACGACGCCGCCCGCACCGTCCGCAACGCCGAGAACGGCCTGCTGCCCGACCTGGACCTGTTCGGCTCGGTCGCGCTCCGCAACGACCCCACCCGCACCGGGCGCGACCTGCTCAACATCAACCCCACCGACACCGCCTACACCGGCGGCGTCCGCTACCGCATCCCCTTCGACCGCGACCCGGAGCGACAGGCCGTCCGCGCCGCCACCATCGCCCTGGCCCAGGCTCGCCGCACCTACGAGCAACTCCGCGACGAAGTGATCGTCGAGGCGCGCTCACGCGTCCGCGAGATCGACCGGGCCCGGTTCGCCCTCAGCCTGCAGGAACAGGCCGTCGTCATCAACCTCCGCCGGCGCGAGGAGCAGGAACTCAAGGCCGACGAGGTCACCCCCCAGCAGGTCGTCGACACCGCCAACGCCCTCCGCGATGCCGAGAACGCCCGCGACCGCGCCGTCAATGACCTGCGCAACGCGGTCCTGGATTACCTGCTCAGCACCGGCCAGCTCCGCGTGGCCCGCGACGGCACGCTCGAACCGCTCGCCGGCATGGCCACCCCAGGCCCCACCACGGACCGGGACCCCGGCTGAAACCCTCTCACCGACAATGGTCAAGCAGGCTCGACGGCGGAGTACTGGTCGAGGTTGAGGTACACGATCTCGCCGTCGTCCTTGCGGAGGACAAGCCGGTCAAGCCAGAGGCGGTCGTCCTTGGCGTGGGCGTACCAGGAACCGGTCTTCATCTGTTCATAGCGTTCGACGGTACCGGTGACCACCGTGGCCATCGCCCCGCCGCCGAACGCTTGGCGGGGGACCTGCTGGGTGACCTTGACCCGCGTGCCGGGCTCGAACCTCGTCTGCGTGCTCATCGGGGCGGAGTGTAGCGGGCGCCAACCGGCGTCATCCAACCGGGCGGTCTCGGGCCCTCCTCAGGTCCTCCCCCACGCCGTGGGGGAAGGATCTGGGCTGTCCTGCGCTGCGGGCTTCAGGCACGCGCTCAGCGGCTAACCTCCGCCATGCTGATGTCCGGATCAGTCCGTGCCCGCGTGCTGGCGATCTCGCCGGTCTCGATCCACGCCGACCGGTACTACGACGTGGCGATACAGACTGCCGGGCAGGCCGCCCAGGCGCAGGGCTCGCGCCTGCGCATTCCCGAGCATGCCCTCGAGCCGATCGACCGCGACCCGGGCGCGGCGGCACGCCTGGTCGGGGCGGAGGTCGAGATCCAGTTCCTGATGCAGCAGGTCACCGGTGTGCGCGTGCTGCGACGCCCGGGGTCCGACGCCGACACGCGCCCGCGCGTCGACCTCGGACCGCCCCTGGCCGAGTAACCCGAGCACCCATGATGCAGGCGGCTTCACCGACGCCGACGCAGCGCCGCCAGCCCCAACAGACCGACCACCCCCAGCGCGGACGGTGACGGCACCACCGTCAGCTCGAAGGTGCCCGAGCCGGTGCTGGGTGAGAAGGTGAACGCCGTCACGCTCACGCTGCGGTCGCCGATGGTAAAAGACGTCGCACCTGAGTAGGTGCCCAGGCCGGAGAACTGTCCGTTCGTCTGGACGAAGGTCCCCGCCGCCGGCGTGTTGGGGGTCGATGAGCCGTACACCACCAGGTCCGGCAGCGAGCCGAACGGACGGCTGAACGGCGCGCCCGTCGGCGCGAAGTACAGCGACAGCGCGTTGTACTGGCTGCCCACGCCGCTGAAGGTGAACAGGTTGGCCCCGTCCAGCAGCAGGAACGTCGTGCCGCGGGCCTGGCCGTTGATCGTGACGGCGAAGTTCCCCGTGCCGAGGATGTTGTCGTACTCGGCGGGCTCGGTGATGGACCCGCCGCTGGCGTTGGCCCCATAGGACACAACACCGGACAGGTAGATCTGGGCATGGGCTGGTGTGGCAACACCCGCCAACGCACCAACCACGAAGCAGGCCGACAAATGCATGTTCATCACAGTTCCTCCCAGCAAGCACAAACTCACGACACAGGTTCCAAGCCTTGAAGGCTCGGACCACGACACTCTTGAAGGAACATACCACACACGCCGGGAGGGGCGATAAAAACCCGCCTAGTGAGTTCCACCTAGAGACGGTCTTGTTGTATTCAGGGTCCGTGCCACACCAGACGGTTTCGGGGCATCAGCGGCGATCGACAAACGACCACTCCGCCAGGCGCCCCTCGAGCCAGGCCAGCCCGGCGGGGGCCTGAGAGGCATCGGCGAAAGCCAGCGTTCGCTGGTGCCCGTCGCTGATCCACGTGAGCAGGTAGGACGTCCCGTCGCGCGGCGGAGCGGGCGGCGCCGTGGCCCCGGTGCGCTCCGCACGGGCGGGGTGCTCGGGGTTCAGCAGGCCGTCGGCTCGGAGACGCTCGACCAGCCGGGCCATCTGATCGGGGGTGAGTTGGGCCGCGTGGGCCGTCGGCGTCTGCTCGTCGACGCGGGCACTGCGCGGGCCCGTGCCGACGCGGAGCACCCAATCCGGTTCAACCTGGTACCGCACACCCCGCCTCGTGACGAGCGAGGAGGTGGGTGTCGGCGCCCCGGCGCGCTGGACCGTCAGCGACAACGCGAAGTCCGCGGGCACCGGGTTCGGCCCGGTGTCCACCCACGTGCGCGTGCGACATCCGCTGAACGCCGCCGACGCCGCCACCAGCGCTACACCGGCGGTCAGCATCGACAGACGGCGGACCAACGCGGCACGACGGATGGATGGACGCTTCATCGGCTGGCTCCGGCACGGGGTGAACACGAGGCCCGATGCAGGAGTGTATCGGCCGCACGAGATCGGCCCCGCCCGCTCCCCTTCCGCCCCAAGCACCCCTCCGGAGGCCCAAAGCCCGGCGTCATCCGTCGGGAGCGTCGGCGCCGGCGGGTACAACCCCTGAAGCGCGGTAGACTTCCGGTGGTATGCCTCACTGCGGTATGCCCCAGGTCAGCCTCCGATCCCGCGGCCATGCCTTCACGCTCATCGAGCTGCTCGTGGTCATCGCGGTGGTCGCGCTGCTCATCGCCCTGCTGCTGCCGGCGCTGGGCAGCGCTCGCCAGGCGGCACGGGCCGCGGCATGCCTTTCCAACATGCGCCAGATCGGCTTCGCCGGCGCGATGTACGCCGATGACAACCGCGAGGTCATGCTCCGCGAGGGAACGATGGGCCTGACTCACGCCGACCGGCGCGACCGCCTCCCCTGGCCCGTCGGCTTCCGCCCCTACGTGGACTCCGGCGTCGGGCGCGGCGCCGACCCCGACGACCAGTTCGCCAACGCCCCCTACTACCGCTGCCCGTCCAACTCCAGCGGGCACCCGGTGCACTACGTCTCCAACGGATTTCTCTTCCTGGCTCCGGGCGTGGTCTCCGGCTCGGCGGCCAACGACATCCGCTTCCGGCGCGGGCCGACGCGCCTGAGCCTCATGCCCGCGCCCAGCCGCACCGTCCTGCTGGCCGAGATGGCCGACGACCCGGGCGACCGACTGCTGCGCCAATGGCTCAACTACGGGCCCAGCGACCTGGCCCTGGGGCAGTTCTACGACCTGTGGATCCCCGGGCACATCACGCCCGGCTCGTCGGCCTGCCGCATCGCCCCGGCCCGCCACGGGCCGGGCTCGAGCGTCGCGCGACTCGACGGCTCGGCCGGGGCGGTGCCCGCCGAGTCCATCACCTCGATCGCACTCTGGGACGACGGGCTCTACGTCCGCCCGTAGGCGTACACAGGTTTCCCTCGACGCACGCCGTGGTCTGCAGGAGGTCGCGAGACAATCAGCCAATATCGTCTTGATGTGTTTGCTCATCCACCCAATCGGGTGGTCGAGGCGTTGGGGGTTCGCCTGAAAATCCATGCAGATTGCGTCAAGTCGCGCCATGAGAACGAAACAGCGCGCACGCCGTGGTACATTGGACTCCAGTGCCTGCGGCGTGGTGCGCACTCCGTTGCACTGGCCTCACAGCACGGCATCCAGAAGGAGAGAGAGCCATGAACCTGCGTGACTTTCGTCTTTTGCTGCTGGTCGCGGCGTTCACCGCGCTGACCGCCCTGTCGGCCGGCGCGCTGGCCCAGACCTACGGGCGGTTCCTCGACCCGCTGCCACCGGGCATCTGGCAGAACTCCGGCGGCAACAACCCCGCCGCGCCCACCCAGTTCGACCGCAACGTGATGGCTGTGGACAAGCTCGCCGGCGGGACCGGCGCCACCGCGCAGGTCGGCACCATCCGATTCGACTACGACACGTACCAGTTCCCCAACGGTCAGGTCGGCGCCGGGCTCGAGGGTGGCTTCTACATGGCCAACGGCTTCCAACTCAAGCAGGGATGGAACCTCGGCTGGGTCCAGATTGTTCGTTCGACGCGTTCCGGCCAGAACGACTGGAACCTCCCCGGCAACCAGGACGGCGGATGGTTCCCCGACGCCACGCCTCAGAATCCCTTCTACCCGTTTCCCGGCGGCAATGGCCTGCTGGACCCGGCTCCACCGGCCAACCCCGGCCAGCCCACCGTCACCCCCAACATCCGCGGCGCCTTCACCGACTACCCCGGTCGCAGCACCGCCAACGGCAACCAGTTCTGGATGGCCGAGCTCGGCCTGGTGGCGCGTAGCAAGACCGCCGACGCGGCCGGTTCGTTCGAGATGCGCGTGATCGGAACGTTCCTCTGGGGTTTCGACGTTCGCGGTGCCCCCAACGCCGGCGTTGATCCTTTCAGCCCGATCCTCTGGGGCGCCCCGACGACGAACTTCCTCGACACACTCAACACCTACTACTCCGGCAACGCGGTCGGCGGCTCGGGAGGCCAGAACCAGGTCACCGGCGATCGTCACCACTTCGTCTACAACACCAACGTCTTCATCCCCACGCCCGCCACGCTGGCGCTCATCGGCCTGGGCGGCCTGGTCGCCGTCCGCCGCCGTCGCGCCGCCTGATCACCGCAACGCCCTGAGACCATCAGTCGCACGCGGCACATGCACACACGCCCCGGGGCCAGCAGGCTCCGGGGCGTTTTTCTTGCCCAAGTTCAGTCTCACCACGGCTCGCGGCCGGGACGGCCCGCCCGGCGCGGCTCACTGCACGCCCAGGGCCACCGGCTGCGGGCGCGGCTGATAGTTCGGCGCCACCGAGAGCCCCAGCGCCACGCGCTTGCCGCCCTGGATCCTCGGCGGGATGCCTTCCTGGTCGATCACCCGCTGGATCGCCATGATCCCCTCCAGCAACTGCTCCGGGCGCGGCGGGCACCCCGGCACGTACACGTCCACCGGGATGAACTGGTCCACCCCCTGCACCACCGCGTATGTGTCGAACACGCCCCCCGTCGACGCGCACGCGCCCATCGAAATCACCCATTTAGGTTCCGACATCTGCAGGTAGATCCGCTGCAGCACCGGCATCATCTTCACGCTCACCCGACCCGCCACGATCATCAGGTCCGACTGGCGCGGCGAAAACCGCACCGCCTCGCACCCGAACCGCGCCATGTCGTACCGCGAGCACGCCGTGCCCATCAACTCGATCCCGCAGCAGGCCGTCGCGAACGGCATCGGCCACAGGCTCGACCGCCGCGCCCAGTTGATCACCCGGCGCAGCTGCGTCGTCACGAACGTATCCGCCGGCAATGCCGCTTCAAGACCCATGCACGACTCCTTCGGCCCGATCCCCGCCCGACCTGCCCCACCGCCCACGCCGATGATACGCCGCGGCCGCTGCCCCTCGGGCCGTACTCGCAGTAGCGCGGGCGGGGATGGGCGGGGTCGCGGTGGTGTGGTGTGGTGTTTGCACGCACACTGCGCGGCCGATAACCTCCGTCCAGTCTCGGCCGCCCACGCCGGGACGCTGTTCAACTCCCCCACTCACCGGAGGTCTTGCATGGGCATTGTCTACTCGCTGTTGATCGGCCTGGCCGCGGGCTTCCTCGCCGGGCAGTTCATGAAGGGGCGCGGCTTCGGGCTTGTCGGGAACACGATCGTGGGCCTGGTCGGCGGCCTGCTGGGCGGCGTCATCGCCGGGGCGCTGGGCGTCGGCGGTGGCGGGCTGCTCTGGCAACTGGTCATCGCCACCGGCGGCGCGGTCCTGCTCCTGGCGATCGTCGCGGCGGTCAAGAAGTCCTGATCACGCCGCGCTCCGCGCACGCTCACGGCCTGAGGTTCTCGCGCGGGCCGAAGATCTGGCGGTCGATCCAGAACTCTTCCTGGTAGGGCTGCTGCACGGTCTCGCGGGCCGCGCCGGGGCCTCGCACCGAGATCGTGCGCTCGTAGCACCCCGCCGTCGGCAATGTCAGCGCCACGCCGGCGATCAGCAGCCCGGCCAGAGACAGCCCGCGCACCAGGTGCCCGGGGGTCGGCGTTCGAAGTTTGGTCGCGCGCGTCATCGTCGTGCTCCACGGTCCTGCGCCGGTCCTGCACCACGGGCGGGTGCTTGCGGCCCTGCCCCGGGGGAACGGGCCCACACCGGTCATCGTAGTCCCGGGACGGCCGCACCCCGCAGGCGGGCCGCCCGGCGCCGGCCTACCCGCGCAGGACGTCCGCCAGTGTTCGTGCCTTGGCCACCGACAGTTCCGCCGCATGGCTGGATCGGGACAGTTCCAGCAGCGGGGCGGGGAGGGCGGCGGGCTCCTCGTCGATCAGGGCATGGGCGACGCGGATGAGCCGGTCCATGCAGACCTGCTCGGGCGGGAGGGCCAGGGTGTAGGCGGTGCGCCGCGGGCTGATGCTGACCCGGTGCACCAGCCCCTCGCGGATCAACGCCCCCGCCACGCGGTCGACCAGGGCCTGCGGCAGGCCGGTGAGCCGCGCGAGGCGCTCGGTGTCCACCGGGCGCCCGCGCGTGAAGGCCCGGGCGATCTCCACGCCGACGCTCGACAGGCGCGTGGCGTCGGCGCAGTGGGCCAGCGAGTCGGGCGTGGCGATGCCGAGAACCGCCGAGATCGTCCCGGCCCGCGCGTGCTGCATCAGGTACGCGATCCGCAACCCCAGCAGCACGATGATCCACGTCACGTACATCCACAGCATGAACAACGGCAGCAGCGCCATCGCGCCGTAGATCGAGCGCAGCCCGGTGGTCGACGTGTAGATCTGGAACCCGTACTTGGCCAGTTCCAGCAGCAGGCCCGCCGACAACCCTCCCACCAGCGCCGGCACCATCGCCACGCGGGTGTTGGGCACCGACAGGTAGAGCATCACCAGCAGCGCCGCGGTGATGCAGGCCGTGATCAGGTACCCCGCCAGCCCCAGCAGCAGCGGGCCGATCGTCGCGTCGGCCTGCGCCAGGCCCGAGGCCAGCCCCCGGAACTGGTCGCCGACCAGGAAACTGGCGTAGACCAGCAGCGGACCGGCGGTGGCCACCAGCCAGGAATGGGCGATCCGCGCACCGATCGAGCGCGCCCGCGACACGCCGTACAGCCGGTTGAAGCACTTCTCCATCTCCAGCAGCAACGACAGCCCCGCGTAGATGAGCATCGCGGCGCTGACCAGCCCGATCCCCGTGAAGTGCACCCCCTTGAACCCGTCGACGATCCCGGTGATCCACCCCTGCGCGCTGGCCCCAGCCGACGGGTCGGCCACCTGGTCCAGCCCCACCTGTCCCAGCAGCCGCTCCAGCACTCCGCGCACCAGGCTGTCATCGTCGCCCTTGAACAGCCGCAGCACCAGCAGCGCCAGCAGCAGCAGCGGGATCAGGCTGAAGATCGTGCGATACGCCAGCGCCGCGGCCATCACGGGGATCGCATCGGCCCCCGCGTAGATGTTCAGCACCATCCCCAGGCGCGACACCAGCCCGGCGCGCTGGGGCGCCGGGGCTCCGCCTTGCCCATCAGGCTTCGGCGCACTCTCCACCGCGCCCGCTGGCACCGCGCTGTCCGGCGTGTCGTCCGGCGAGCGAGCCGGAGCGCCGGGCACGCCAGAACCCTGTTGATCCGACGCGCTCACGGAGCCCCCTCCCCACGCGGCGCCCCCCCCACCCCCCCCACCCCCCCCGCGCGCACGGCCCGCAGGCCCGCCGCACGCCGTAGCGCCAGCACCTCGCCCCGGCGCAGTTCGCGCCACTGCCCCGCCGCCACGCCCGAGAGCCGCAGCGGCCCCAGGCCGACCTGCATCATGCGCACCGCCTTGCAACCGCCCTGGGCCAGCAGCAGGTCCAGACGGCTGTCGCGCGCGCCCGTCAGCGTGACATCGATCACCGTCTTGAGCCCGCCCAGACGCCCGCCCTGCTCCAGCGACTCGCCGGCACGCTCGGTGATCCCCGCGCGGTCCACCACCTCCACCTTCACCGGCGCGCCAGCCCGCGACGGCTCCAGCGTCTCCCCGCCGAACCGGCGCGCCCCAAGGCCCTTGCGGTACGCGGCCGATCGGAGCATGCGCGCCAGCGACTGCTCCAACTCCTGGGCCTGCTGTCGCGACATCTCCCCACGCGCCCACACGCGATAGGTCCGGCTCACGCCGTAGCGCGCGTGCGTCAGGCGGTGGGCCAGGTCGCCGTCGTTGGTCATCAGCACCAGGCCCGAGGCGTGGAACCCCAGGCGACCCACCGGGTACACCCGCAACTCCGCGGGATGGCGCACCAGTTCGGCGATCGTGACGCGACCGGCCTCGTCGGCCATGCTCGTCACCACGCGCGGCGGCTTGAACACCATGAGGTAGATCAACCGTTCGCCACCACCACCGCCCGCACCCCGCGCGCCCTCCTGCTCCCCGCGCGCCCGCACCACACGGCGCCCGTCGACCAGGATGCGGTCTCCCGCCCGCACGAAACACGGCAGGTCCGTCACCACCAGGTCGTTCACGCTCACGCGCCCGTCCCGGATCATCTGCTCGCAGGCCCGGCGCGAGGCCACCCCCGCGTCGGCCAGCACCCGCTGCAGGCGTTCACCCTCCGCGCGCACACCCGCCACACCCTCGCCAGGAGGACCTTCACGACGACGCTTCAGCAAACGCTTCTTTCTCAGGCGACGATCGGCCGACATTGGAGGAAGCGTAGACGGTGCGGGCGCACGCCCAGCCGGGCCTGTCCACGCCGGTCCACACCGGGCTGTGCCGGTCTACGCTCGACCGTCTCACGTTCACCTCCGGACCACGCCCATGCTCGACCTGGCCGCCACGCTGACGACCTCCACGGCCCTGCCCGGCATTCCCGCATCGCCCGCCGGGCCGGGGCTGGCGGTGTGGCAGGGGGTGGTGCTCGGGCTGGTCGAGGGCATCACCGAGTACCTGCCGGTCAGTTCCACCGGGCACCTGATCATCACCACCGACCTCATGCGATTGGAACGCCACGCGTCCAAGGACGCGCTGGACGCCTTCAACGTCGTGATCCAGGGCGGGGCGATCCTGGCGGTGGCCGGGCTCTACTGGCCACGGTTCGTCGCGATGCTCCGCGGCCTGCTCGGGCGCGACCCGGCCGGTCTGCGGATGCTGTTGAACATCGGCGTGGCGTTCATGCCCGCGGCGGTGCTCGGGCTGATGCTGCACTCTTGGCTGCAGACCCACCTGTTCAACGTCGTGGCGGTCTCCGCCGCCCTCATCGCCGGCGGCGTCTTCATGATCGCCATCGACCGGCTCATCATCGCGCCGCGCCGGCGCAGCGCCCGCGCCGGCGAAGCCCACGACGGAACCCCGCTGGAGGCCATGTCGCTCCGACAGGCGGCCATCGTCGGGTGCATGCAGGTCCTCTCGCTCATCCCCGGCACGAGCAGGTCTATGTCCACCATCTGCGGCGGGGTGATCGCCGGCCTGCGACCCGCGGCGGCGGCGGAGTTCAGTTTCCTGCTGGGCATGCCCACGCTCCTGGCGGCGGGGGCCTACTCGCTCTACAAGAACCTGCGCGACGCGAAGGCCGCCGGTCGCCCGAACCTGTTCGAGGAACTGGGCTGGGCGCCGGCCCTGGCGGGGATGGCGGTGGCGACGATCGCCGCGGCGCTGGCGATCAAGTGGCTGGTGAGCTTCCTCAACCGGCGCGGGCTGACGCCCTTCGGCGTCTACCGCATCGCCCTGGGCCTCACGCTCATCGCGCTGGTGCTGGGCGGGCTGGTGACGGTCTGAGGCATGGGTGAGGACGGAGCCGGTATGAAGACGTCGTTCCCCAAGAGCAAGATCCGCGTGCTGCTGGTGGAGGGCATCCACCCCGTGGCCCGCCAACTGCTCGAGGAAGAGGGTTTCCGCGTCAGTGAGCAGGAGAAGGCCCCCGAGCCGGCGGCCCTGCGCCGGGCCCTCCGCGAGGACGACGGCGTGCACATCGTCGGGCTGCGCAGCAAGACGCTCCTAGACGCGACGGCCCTGGCCGCCTCTCCGCGCCTGCTGGCGGTCGGGGCGTTCTGCATCGGCGTGAACCAGATCGACGTGAGCGAAGCCTCGCGCCGCGGGGTGGCGGTCTTCAACTCCCCGTTCAGCAACACCCGCAGCGTCGCCGAACTGACCATCGCCGAGATCATCGCCCTCCACCGCGGGCTGACCGGGCAGAACGAGCGAATGCACCGCGGCCAGTGGGACAAGTCGGCCGACGGCGCCCACGAGGTGCGCGGGCGCACGCTCGGGATCGTCGGCTACGGGCACATCGGCTCCCAGGTGTCGATCCTCGCCGAGGCGCTGGGCATGCGCGTGATCTTCCACGACACCGCCAACCGTCTGCCGCTGGGCAACGCGCGCCCCTGCCGCACACTGGGCGAACTGCTCAAGACCGCCGACGCCGTCTCCCTGCACGTGCCCGCCACGCCCTCGACGCAGAACCTCATCGGGCGCGAGCAGATCCGCCTCATGCGCCGCGGCGCGTACCTGATCAACAACGCCCGCGGGAGCGTGGTCGACGTGCGCGCCCTGGCCGAGGCCATCCGCTCCGGGCACCTGGCCGGCGCCGCGGCCGACGTCTTCCCCCAGGAGCCCGCCGGTCGGGGCGAGGCCTTCCGCAGCGAACTCATGGGCCTGCCCAACGTCATCCTCACCCCGCACATCGCCGGCAGCACCGAGGAGGCCCAGGAAAACATCGCGCGCGACGTGGTCCGCAAGATCCTCAACTTCGTCAACGTCGGCTCGACCACCGACAGCGTCAACCTGCCGCAGGTCGACCTGCCCCCGCAGAGCGGGCCCGACGCCGGCGAGGCCCCGGATCCAGCCACTCCCGCTCCACCCGGCACGGCCCCGCGCGGGCGCGTGCGCCGGTTCCTCCACCTGCACGAGAACCAGCCCGGCGTCATGCAGCGCGTCAACGAGGTCATGGCCCGGCGCGGCGTCAACGTCGCCGCACAGTACCTGCAGACCCGCGGCGACCTGGGCTACGTGGTCATGGACCTGGAGGGGGCCGTCGGCAGCGGCCTGGCCGACGAACTCCGCGCCGTCCAGGGAACCATCCGCATCCGCGAACTGCTGTAGCCCCGCGCGACCGTCAATCCACCAACGATCCACACCCCCGGCGCTCACCCGACGTCTACGCTCAAACCGCGGAAGGGGAGTTGGGGCGCCGCCATGCCGACCTTTGTGCACAGCAGCCTGATGCCGGCGCCCGCGTCGGCGGTCTGGCGGTTTCATGCCGCGCCGGGCGCGCTGCAGCGCCTGATCCCGGCGTGGCACCGGGCGTGGGTGGAATCCGCCGAGGGCGACCTGTCAAATCTGCGCGCGACGATCCGCCTGCGGCGGGGTCCGCTGACGCTCCGCTGGCGCGCCGAGCACGAGCCGTCGGCGTACATCGAGGGCCTGCAGTTCGCGGACGTGCAGCGCACCGGCCCGTTCGGCGCCTGGCGACACACCCACCGCATCGAGCCGGTCGATGACACCTCCTCCCGCCTCATCGACCACATCGAGTACCGCGAGCCGCTGGCCGGCCTCGGGGCGGCTTTGCTGGGCCCGTCGATCCGGCGCGACCTGGAGCGCGTCTTTGCCTGGCGGCACCGGCGCACCGCCGCGGACGTGCTCCGTCACGGTGCCTGGACCGGCTCGCCCCCGCGGAGTGTGCTGATCTCCGGCATGAGCGGGCTGATCGGCTCGGCGCTGGCGCCGTACCTGCTCAACGCCGGGCACAGCGTCGCGCGACTCGCCCGCGCCGGGGCCCGCACGGGCGACGCCCTGCCGCGCGGTCTGGCCGGGCTGCCCATCACCACGCGTTCGTTCGATCCCGACACGGGCGCACTGGCCTGGCGCGACCTCCCGCCGGGGTGCGTCGTGGTGCACCTGGCGGGCGCCAACGTCGCCGCCGGGCGGTGGACGTCCCGGCGGAAGCGCCTGATCCTCTCCGGCCGCGTGGAGAGCACCCGGGCCATCGCCCGAGCGATGGCCGAGGCCCGCGAACGTGACGGCGCCCCGCGCACGCTGCTGTGCGCCTCGGGCACCCACGCCTACCCCGCCGACGACCTCGACCACGACGAGCGCTCACCCCGCGGTGAGGGCTTCCTGAGCGAGGTTGTCCGGCGCTGGGAGGAGGCCTGCGCCCCCGCGGTCGAAGCCGGTCACCGCGTGGTCTTCATGCGCCTGGGGATGGTCGTTTCGGCGCGCGGCGGCGCACTGGCCCGCATGCTCCCGCTGTTCCGCCTCGGGCTGGGCTGCCGCTTCGGCGACGGACAACAGACCCTCTCGTGGATCGCGCTGGAAGACGTGCTCGCGGCCGTCGAGTTCCTGCTGCACCGTGAGGATCTCTCCGGCCCGGTCAACCTTGTCTCGCCCGAGCCGGTGAGCAACGACCGCTTCACGCGGGCGCTGGCCTCGGCGCTGGGGCGTCCGCGCCTGCTGCCGGCGCCGGCGTGGGGTCTGCGCTCCGCGCTGGGCGAGATGGGCTCGCTGCTGCTGGAGCACAACCGTGCGGTCCCCGCGCGACTGCTCGATGCCGGCTTCCGACTCCGGTACACCGACCCGGAGACGCTGCTGCGCGAGGAACTGGGTCGCCTCGCACCCTGAGCACACCCCGCTTCCCGCACCGGCGGGGTACCATTCACCTCTCGCGCGGCTCCACCTCGCCAGCCCGGGATGTTCAGACGCGGGTGCGCCAGAGCGCATCACCGCGGGGAGTCCACCCATGATCGCCGGCTCGTCGGATCGCACCTGCGTGATCATCGGCGGGAGCGGGGGCATCGGCCTGGCCCTGGCCCGACGCCTCAGCGCCGACGGCGTGCGCCTCGTGCTGGGTGGGCGTCACGAGGACCGCCTGCACGCCGCGGCGGAGCAGGTCGGCCCCGGCGTGGTCGCGACGCACTCCTGCGACGCCACGCGCTTCGACCAGGTCGATGCGCTGTTCGATGCCGCCGCCGGCGCGCTGGGACACATCGACGGCGCGGTGAACCTCGCCGGCTCGATCCTCCTCAAGCCCGCCCACCAGACCGGCGAGCAGGACCTGCGCACCACGATCGATCAGAACCTCGTCAGCGCCTTCGCGGTGGTGCGCGCCGCGGCCCGGGTCATGCGCGGCACGCCCGGCACACAGGACTCCGCCGACCGCTCCGTCGTCCTGCTCTCGTCCACCGCCGCCCGCGTCGGCCTGCCCAACCACGAGGCCATCGCCGCGGCCAAGGCGGGCGTGATCGGCCTGACCCTCGCCGCGGCATCCACCTACGCGGGGGCGATCCGCGTCAACGCCGTCGCCCCCGGCCTGACCCGCACGCCGATGGCCCGACCGCTGCTCTCCAGCGAACTGGCCGAGCGGGCCAGCGTGGCGATGCATCCGGCCGGACGCCTGGGCGAACCCGAGGACATCGCCGCCGCGATCGCCTGGCTCCTCTCGCCCGAAGCCTCGTGGGTCACCGGGCAGGTGCTCGGGGTGGACGGGGGCCTCTCCACCGTCCGCCCCCGCGTCAAGGTCTGAACGCGCCCGCGCCGGCACGATGGACCCTCCGCACGGGCTCACCGATACCATCGACCATGCTCCACTCACCCCGCCGACTCCGGATGCGCCAGACACCCGAACGTGTGACCGCGGTGCCCTGCCTGTTCCTGGCCCGTCTCACGGTCGCATCAGCCGCTCTGCTGCTGGCGCTGATGCCCCTGACGCCGCACGCACGGGCCGAGCCCGCACCGGCGCCGGGTGCGCCGGCCCCCGGAGCGGCCCCCGCAGCAGCGGCTGCGCCCGCGGCCGGCACGCGCACCGCACCGCGGGCCTGGGGCGTGACACGCCAAGACCTGGCCAACGCCTACCTGGCGCTGGAGCAGGTCCTCCGCCAGCGCCCGCTGGAGGGCGACGACATCCCCGCGTACAACCGGCGCTTCGATGCGCTCACGCAACTGTTCTTCCGCGCCGACTTCGCCGGGGCCGTGCAGCGCGTCCACGCCCTCATCCTCGAGCGCCTCGGGCTGAACGACGACGAGGAGCGCTTCCTCCGGTCGATCAAGGTTGACATCACGCCGCTGATCTTTGTCAACGGGGAGGACCGGCAGATCACTTGGGCGCTCTCGGCCATGTACCCCCTGCCGGCCGACCGCGTCCGCCGCTTCGAGTTCGAGGCGGAGATCGAGCACCAGCGTGACATCGCCGGGACGCGCCACACGTTCGTGTTCGACCCCGAGAAGGAGCAGCAGCCCTTCCGTCAGGTCAAGATGACGATGCACAACACGCCGGTCCCGCGGTTCGAGCCGGGGCGCCACCGCGTGGTCATCCGGCGCGAGGGGCGCGAGCCCATCGTCATCGGGCACTGGACCGTCACCGACTGGCTCCCCTCGCGTAAGCGCCAGGAACTGGAGGCCCGCCTCGACGCGGTCAGCGCCCGCATCGCCGAGAACCCCGGCGAAGACCACGGCGCAGGACCGGGCTTCGCCGTCGCCACCGCACGCTCGCGCGCGGCGCTGCTGGTCGACCGACCGTCGGAGTCGAGCTCGGCCCAGTCGATGACCGACCCGGTGGCGCTGGCGGCGGACCTGGAGGCGGAGATCGCGGCCATCGAGGGCGGGCGCAACCCCTACGCCGAGCGCGCCGGCGAGTGGTGGCGCTCGATCGACACCGAGTCCTCGCCCATCGCCCTCCGCCTCTACGCCCCGCCACGCCCCGAGGGCGACAGCGGCCCACGCCCGCTGCTGGTCGCGCTGCACGGCATGGGCGGCGACGAGCAGATGTTCCTCATGGGCTACGGCGCCGGGCGACTGCGCGAACTGGCCGACCGCCACGGGTTCATCATCGCCTCCCCGCGCACCGAGACGCTCATGGGGCGCACCCTGAACTGGGACCGCCTGATCTCCGCCATCATGCTCGACTACCAGATCGACCGCGACCGCATCTGGGTGCTGGGCCACTCCATGGGTGCCGGCGCCGCCGCCAACCTGGCCATGTACCGCCACGACGAAATCGCCGGCGTCGCCTGCATCGCCGGCGGGCCGCGCGGCACGATCCGCCCCGGCACCGCGCCGATCCTGGTCATCGGCGCGGAACTGGACCCCATCATCCCCGCCTCGGCGCTGGAAGCCCCCGCCCGCCGCGCCGCCGAGGCCGGCCAGCCCGTCGAGTACCGCACCGCTGAGGGCTGGGGGCACACGCTGGTCGTCGGCGCGCACCTCGACCAGGCCGTCCAGTGGCTCATGCCGCGTTCCCTGGGCGCCCGCGGTGAGGCTCGCCCCGCGCCGGCCCGCGAGGGTCGCCCGTGACCGACGGCGCCGCACCGCCCCCCGCGTCGCCGCCAGTCCCGGCCTGGATGACCTGGACCCTGCGCGCCGCGGCGGTCTACAACATCACCTGGGGCACGCTGGTGATCCTCTGGCCCGCCCTGCTCTTCTGGCTCGTCAACGCCCCGCCGGAGCAGTCGCCCAACGCCGCGGGGCTGGCCCTGTGGCAGTGCGTGGGCATGGTGATCGGGCTCTACGGCGTGGGCTACTGGATCGCCTCGCGCGACCCCATGCGCCACTGGCCGATCGTGCTGGTCGGGCTGCTGGGCAAGATCCTCGGTCCGATCGGCTTTGTCGGCACGGCGCTGGTGAACCCCGTGCTGCCGACGGCGTTCGGCTACACGCTGATCACCAACGACTTCATCTGGTGGTGGCCGTTCGGGGCCATCCTGCTGGCCGCGCGCCGACACCACCAGCACCATCACCGCGCCGGCGCACACTGACCGCGCCGCGGGCCACTGTCTCAATCGTCCTGGTCGTCCATGCGCAGCCGCTGCAGCAGCGTCGCGCAGCGCGGGCCGATCCGCGAGGCCGGCACGTCCACCTGCAGCGCCCAGCACTCTCCGGTGCGCAGGCGCGCCCCGGCGCCCGACGGCGCCAGCGTGTCGAGCAGGTGCTCCAGCGTCGGGTTGTGCCCGACGATCACCAGGCCCTCGCCCGGCGCCAGGGCCGAGGCGTGCTCGCGGACCACCTCGATGTGCGATTGCAGCGAACCGCGCGTCGAGAGCCGCTCGTCCTCGGTGGGCACGCTGGCCGAGGCGCCCAGCGCGGAGAGTTGATCCCAGAGCGTGCGCGCGGTCTGGCGGGCGCGTGTGATCGGGCTGGTGATGACCGACAGCCGCCGCGGCTGGCCCGAGTCGGGCGCGGGAGGACGGGCCGAGTGCTCGGCGCTGGGGCGCTGCATCGCGCGCGCCAGCACCTGCCCGAGCCACGCCGACTGCGCCACGCCGCGCTGCTTCAGCTCGCGGTCGTCGTCGCTCCCCGAAGAAGCGGCCTTCTCGGCCTTGCCGTGCCGGACGATGTACAGGTGCACCGCGATCTCCTGCGCCTGCCCCGGGCGGGGGCTTCGCCAGCGTACAGAGTTTGGGTGACGCCGGGCAGGGCGGGCGAGGCGGCGGGGACGCATCCGCGCGCCGGACCGGGCGCCGGGGCACGACCAATCTTCCGTCACGCCGGTGCGCCGAACACCCCGCGGCCACGCCCAATCTCTCGAGCACGCCGTACGTCGGTCTCGACGGTGAACCGTGGGGCCGTGGCGCAGGCCCGTTGAGCAGCGCTCCCCCTGCGCGGCGCGGGAGGACCGGCGCGGGTGCGCCGTCCCGGCGCGCCGCCGGCGGAGCGCGGCCCCCTGGGTGAGCCGGCGTTGATGCCCGGCCTCCACGGAGCCGCCAGCCATGCTCGACCAGACGCACGCGATCAACCTCGACCCCCGCACGTCATCGGGTGCCGCACCCGGCGCCGGCGTGCCCGGAGCGGTGCTGCTGGACGACGGCGCCGACGACGGGGCGCTGTCCGAGGTGATCGAACTGCTGCGCGAGGACCTGGAGCGCAGCGTGCGCCCACGCCTGGACGTGCTCTGGACGTACTTCCGCAACCCGGTGGACTGGACGTGGTGGCGCGGCATGGCCGAACTGGCCGGGCGTGCCGGTGCGGGGGAAGCGAGCCACGCGGACGCGGGCGACCCGTCGCGCTCACGGGCCAGCGGCGGGCCGGGGGCGCGCGCGGACGTGCGGGCCGGCGCGTGGGGGCGCGCCGGGGTGGGTGAGCGGCGCCTGCTGCGCAGCGGGCAGGAGCGCGGCCTGCCGTCGCGCCTGTGGAGCAGCGGGCACGTGCGCCCGGCGTGGGCCACGGCGCTGGAGAGCGTCGCCGGGGGAGCGATGGCCGCGGCGCGCCGGGAGATCGTGATCGAGAACGACATCGCCTGGCGGATCCAGGCAATGGTGGACTTCCTGGTGCCGTCGGAGCCGGGTCTGCGCTCGACACTGGCCGACCCCGCGCGGGCGCAGCGCGTGGAAGCGGCGCTTGGGGCGGTGCTCGACACCTCGGGGGGCGTGACGCTGCTGCAGGACGCGGCGGTCTTCGGGCACGTCTATGGCTGGGTCGACCTGCTGGTGCGCTGGGTGCCCGGCGCGCCCGAGGCCGCGGGCGATAACGACACCGGCGGGGTCGACCGCGTGCGCGTGGAGGTCATCGACCCGCGATGGGCCATGCCCGTGGTCCTGCCCGGCGACGACGCCGGATCGGCGCGCGTGCCGACGGCCTACGTGCTCTTCCACCCCACGCCAGGGTCCGGCCAGAGCACCGGGGCGGCGGGATCCCGCGCGGAGGTGTACACGCCGCACACTCGCCGGGTGATGCTGCGGACCGGCGCCGATGAGCAGCGGTACGGCGCGCCGGCGTGGCGGACGATCAGCCGTGAGCCCAACGCGGTGTGCCCCGGGCGCGTGCCGGTGGTGCACGTGCAGAACGTCAGCCAGCCGTTCGCGTACGCGGGGCTGAGCGAGGTTGAGCCGCTGCTGGCGCTCCAGGATGAACTGAACACACGCCTGAGCGACCGCGCCAACAGGGTGACGCTCCAGTCGTTCAAGATGTACCTGGCCAAGGGCCTCGAGGGCTTCGACCAGGCGCCCGTCACGCCCGGCACCATCTGGACCACCGACAACCCCGACGCGTCGATCACGGCCTTCGGCGGCGACGCCGACACGCCCGGCGAGGACCGGCACATCGCCGAGATCCGCGACGCGATGGACAAGATCAGCGCGGTGCCGCCGCTGGCGACCGGCGTGGTGCAGGCCAAGGTCGGCAACCTCTCCAGCGAGAGTGCCCTGCGCCTGACGCTGCAGGGCCTGCTGACGCGGACCGCGCGCAAGCGGGCGCTCTACGGGCGCGGGCTGCGCGATCTCTGCGAGACGGTGCTCACCTGCCTGGACCGCCAGGGCCTGCTGACCACCACGCCCGACGAGCGGCACGTGCGCATCGAGTGGCCCGCAGCGCTCCAGATCACCCCCCACACCCCGGGCCGTGGCGCACCGCCGACCGTGCCCGAGTGACACGGCCCAGCGCACACACACGCTCACGACTCATCACACACCACTTGAACAGGAGACGGCCATGAGCACCGCACGAGCCAGCGACCAGCACGCCCACGAGCCTCGAGCCGAAGAGGTCACGCCGCAGCACGTGGCCTCCGCGCCACCGCGCGATGCCATGCCGCGCGCGCCCGAGGCCGAACAGGGCGGTGCAACGCCGCTCACGGCGCCGACAGCGGACCTGGAGCGCCGGCTGGCGTCGCTGGACCGCGCGCTGGGCCGGGTGACCGACGGTCTTGGACGCCTGGAGCGTCGCGAGGAGGCACTGCGCGCGGCGCGGAGCGCCGGGGCCGTGCGCCCGGAGGAAGTGGCCCGGCTGATCGAGCGCGACCTGGAGTCCGCGCCGCCGGGCGAGGGCGATGTCGGCGCGAGCGTGCAGGCGGCGCTGGCGTCGCTGCGACGGCGTCAGCCGGGGCTGTTCGGCGGCCTCGGCGCCGGGCGCAGCGCCGGCACGCCGCAGGGCCTCGCGGGAGGGCCGGGCCACCAGGGGCGCGGCGAGGGATTCACGCCCGGCGCGGGCGAGAGCGTGGAGGGGCTGAGGCGGTCGGCCCGCTCGGGTGATCGGCGCTCGCTGCTGGAGTACCTGCGGGCACGGCGCGGCGGCGGATGAGCCCGGGCCGCCGGCGCGGCCTCGGGGCGGGGGGGCGGGGGGGCGGGGGGGCGGGGGGGCGGGGGGGCGGGAAGTCGGGGAAACGTCGCGGAGCACCTGATCGGGTGATCGGCCGCGGGAACG
>VFQO010000404.1_pt1 | contig 47685 bp, 38 predicted proteins | sample 3512331 | NCBI WGS metagenome assembly VFQO01 (sample SAMN10412371, study PRJNA504923) | tailings metagenome | isolation source: Replicate 3 from Balatoc abandoned mine | place: Philippines: Itogon, Benguet | collected 2017-08-28 | reverse complement strand
CGCAGCGCGCGTCGGACATCGATGTCGTGTGGATCTATGGCTATGGCTGGCCGGTGTACCGCGGCGGCCCGATGTTCTGGGCCGGCCTCGAAGGCACCGACAAGATCGTCGCGGCGCTCGAGAAGCATGGCTTTGCGGTCGCGCCTTTGCTCAAGGAAAAGGCCGAGGCGAAGAGCGGCTTTTAACGCCGCCCGCGCGCAAGAAAGAACAGGCCGCCTGTCCCATCGCGGGGCGGGCGGCCTTTCTTTTGCCAGCGCCACCGATCTGCGGTGACGCCCGCAAGGCGATTCAAGGTTAAAGCCGTGGCAACCGCTGCCGTTAGGGCAGAGCATGAACGCCATGTCCCTGCTCGCCATCCTGCTGCTTACCGGAAGTACGGCCGCGCCGGCGCCGGTCGCGACGCCGCAGGCGAGCGCTGTGGGTATTGCGCGTGCGCGAATCCTTGCGCCCGCCGAGGTGCGGCGGGTCGATGGACGCATCGAGGTGCGTATGGGTGATCGCAAGGCGCCGACACAAGTGCATCGCACCGTACGTCCCGATGGAGGCGAGACGGCCGACTTCTACTAGCGCCACCACGCCAACTTCCGTTCGTGTCGAGCGAAGTCGAGACACGCCGACGCTGCGCCTAGACGCATCTCGACTTCGCTCGATGCAAACGGGGATGGGGTTTCGAGCCTCAGCCCTGCAACGTCTGGATGATCGCCGAAAAGTCGCGGCCGTCCTTGTCGGCCTCGACGAAGGCTTCGTACAGCTCGCGTGCCTTCGATCCCATCGGGACGTCGGCGTCGACGCTCGCCGCGGCTTCCATCGCGAGACGCAGGTCCTTGAGCATCAGCGCGGCGGCGAAACCGCCCGCATAACCGTTATCGGCGGGGGTGATCGGCCCGACACCGGGCAGCGGCGCATAGCTGGTCAGCGACCAGCATTGCCCCGACGACACACTGGCGATGTCGAAGAATTTCTGCGGATCGAGCCCGAGCTTCTGCGCGAGCGCGAGCGTCTCGCAGGTCGCGATCATCGACGCGCCGAGCAGCATGTTGTTGCAGATCTTCGCGCCCTGCCCCGCACCCGCGTCGCCCGCATGGATCACCGCCTTGCCCATCTTCGCCAGGATCGGTTCGGCGCGTGCGAAGCCCTCGTCGGTGCCGCCGACCATGAAGGTCAGCGTGCCGGCGTTCGCCGCCGCTATGCCGCCCGACACCGGCGCGTCGACCGCGACGAGGCCCTTGGCGGTCGCCGCCTCGATGTTAGACCGCGCGGTCGCGACGTCGATCGTCGAGCAGTCGAGCAGCAAGGTGCCCGGCGCGGCGTTGGGAAAGACGTAGCCTTCATAGACCGAAGCGACATGCTTGCCGGCGGGGAGCATCGTCACCACGGCCTCGGCGCCGGTGACGGCTTCGGCCGCCGACGCCGCACGCTGGCAGCCCGCCTCGACAGCCCGCGCGAGCGCTTCTTCGCTAAGGTCGAAGGCGCGGACCTCATGCCCCGCCTTGGCGAGGTTCGCGGCCATACCGCCGCCCATGTTACCGAGTCCGATGAATGCGATTTTCATGTCACCGCCCCTTCCACACGCCTTCGCGCTTCTCGATGAAGGCGGCCATGCCTTCGGCCTTGTCCTCGGTCGCGGCGAGGATCTGGAACAGGCGGCGTTCGTAGATCAGTCCCTGGTCGAGCGTCGTTTCGAACGCGGCGTTGACCATGTCCTTGTTCACCATCGCGGCCATCGGCGGCATCGACGCGATCGTGGTCGCGGTCTTCACGGCTTCCTCGACCAGCGTCTCATGCGGCACGACGCGCGCGACGAGGCCCGAGCGTTCGGCTTCGGCGGCGTCCATCATCCGGCCGGTCAGGCACATTTCCATCGCCTTCGCCTTGCCGATCGCGCGGGTCAGCCGCTGCGACCCGCCCATGCCCGGCGCGACGCCGAGCTTGATTTCGGGCTGGCCGAATTTCGCCTTGTCCGACGCGATGATGAAGTCGGCCATCATCGCGAGCTCGCAGCCACCGCCCAACGAGAAGCCGTTGACCGCGGCGATCCACGGCTTGCGGACCTTCTTCACGAAGTCGCTCGTCCATTTCGAGAAGAAATCCTCGAGGTAGAAATCGGCCGCCGGCTTGTCGGCCATTTCCTTGATGTCGGCACCCGCGGCGAACGCCTTGTCGCCGGACCCGGTGAGCACGGCGCAGCGCTGGCTGTCATCGGCTTCGAAGGCGGCAAAGGCGGCGATCAGGTCGCCCAGCACGCCCGAGTTGAGCGCATTGAGCGCCTGCGGCCGGTTGAGCGTGACGAGCGTGACGGCGCCGCGCTGTTCGACGAGGAGGGTTTCGTAGGTCATTGTCTATCTCCAAAAATCCTCCCCGCGGGCGGGGAGGTGGCAGACCCGGAGCGAAGCGGAGGGGATGACGGAGGGGGCTGGCGGCCTTGCGCAAGGCCGATGGCCCCCTCCACCGCCTGCGGCGGTCCCCCTCCCCGTTCCGGGGAGGATTAAAGCGGTTTCCATTCTTCTTCGGCGGGGAGCGGTGCGAAGATCGAAGCGATCAGGTCATCGCTCACGCCCTCGGCCGTCGCCGGATTCCATTGCGGCGCATTGTCCTTTTCGACGATCACCGCGCGCACCCCCTCGGCGAAGTCGGGGCGCGTCAGCACGCGGCTGCCGATGCGATACTCCATCGCCATGTTCGCGGCGAAATCGGGCAGGTCCAGGCTGTCGGCGAGCTGGCGCAGCGCGACCTTGCACGTCTGCGGCGACTTCGTCCTGAGCGCGGCCAATTCCTTCGCCGCCCATTCGCCCTTGTCGGCCTCGAGCGCGGCGAGAATGTCCTCGAGCCGGTCCGAGGCGAACAGCCGGTTGATGTCGGCAATATGCGCGAGGATCTTCGCCTCGGGCGGAGTCACCGACAATTCGCCGAGGATGCCGCCGATGCGGTCGGGATGCTCGGCGATGCGCGCCTTGGCCTCGGCGAGCTTTTCCGACGGGAGATAATGGGTCGCTAGGCCGAGCGCCAAACATTCGGCGCCGTCGAGCCGCGCGCCGGTGAGCGCGAGATACGGACCGACGCGCCCTTCAAGGCGCGAGAGATACCAGCCGCCACCGACGTCGGGAAACAGCCCGATCCCCGTTTCGGGCATGGCGAGCCGCGTGTTCTCGGTCGCGACGCGATATGTGGCGGGCAGCGAAATGCCCACCCCGCCGCCCATGGTGATGCCGTCCATGAAGGCGACAACCGGCTTGTCATAGGTGAAGAGCAGGTGGTTGAGCTGATATTCGTCGTGGAAGAAACGGCGGCCAGAGGCACCGTCGTCGGTCAGCGCCGAGTTGCGCAGGAAGGCGATGTCGCCCCCGGCGCAAAAGCCGCGCCCCTCGCTATGGTCGAGCAGCACCGCCTGCACCGCGGCGTCATCACGCCATGCGACAAGCGCCGCAGTCATGGCATGGACCATGTCGAGGTTCAGCGCGTGGATCGCCTTGGGACGGTTGAGCGACAGGCGGCCGGTGGCGCCTTCGGTCGAGATGAGAATATCTTCGGTCATTGGCGCAGCAGGTCCCGTCCGACGATCATTCGCATGACCTGGTTGGTGCCTTCGAGAATCGAATGAACGCGCAGGTCGCGCCAGAACCGCTCGATCGGATAGTCGCGGAGATAACCGTAGCCGCCGAACAATTGCAGCGCGTCGTTGACGATCTTGCTGCCGTTGTCGGTCGCGAGGCGCTTGGCCATCGCCGAGAAGCGCGACTTGTCGGGGGCATTCGCGCTGACCTTCGCTGCCGCGAGATAGAGCAGCGCGCGCGACGCCTCCAGATCGGTTGCCATGTCGGCGAGCATGAATTGGGTATTCTGGAAATCGGCGATCGGCTGGCCGAACTGCTGGCGGTCCTTGCTATAGGCGATCGCCTCGTCGAGGCAGCGCTGCGCGCCGCCCAAGGAACAGGCGCCGATGTTGAGGCGGCCGCCGTCGAGCCCCGCCATGGCGAAGCGAAAGCCGTCGCCTTCGGCGCCGACGAGGTTCTCGACGGGCACGCGGCAATCCTCGAAGATCACCTGCGCGGTCGGCGAGGCGTTCCAGCCGAGCTTTTTCTCGGGCGCGCCGAAGCTCAGGCCCGGGGTGTCCTTTTCGATGACGAGGCAGGAAATCCCCTTCGACTTTTCGTCGCCGGTGCGGACCATACAGACATAGATGTCGTTATAGCCGGCGCCCGAGATGAACTGCTTGGTGCCGTTCAGCACATAATGGTCGCCGTCGCGCTTGGCCGTTGTCTTGAGCGCCGCGGCGTCCGAGCCCGAACCCGGTTCGGTGAGGCAATAGGAGGCGATCTTTTCCATGCTGACGAGGCTCGGCAGAAAACGGGCCTTGACCTCGGCGCCGCCGAAACGGTCGATCATCCAGGTCGCCATATTGTGGATCGAGACATAGGCGCTGGTCGCGGGGCAACCATAGGCCATCGCCTCCATGATCAGCGCAGCTTCCAGGCGGCCGAGCCCGATCCCGCCCGATTCCTCGGCCACGTAGATCGCGCCGAAGCCGAGCTCGCCCGCGGCCTTCCACACCTCGACGGGATAATGGCTTTTCTCGTCCCATTCGGCGGCGAAGGGCGTGATGCGGTCGGCGGTGAACTTGCGCGCCATGTCCTGGATGGCGAGCTGGTCGTCGGTAAGTTGAAACTGGTCGGTCATATTTCCTCTTTGCCCGTAAAATGCCGCTTTGCGGCAGAGTCCTGCCAGATGGCGAGGCCGCCGGCCGTCGCCACCGTGGCGATCCAAAGCCAATAACCCATGTGGTAGGCGGTGATCCAAATTTGGTCGCAGCCCTCGACGGACCAGCGTGACCAGAAAAGCGCGTTGACGACCAGCAGGCACAACACCGCTCCAAAAATCCGGCCACGGCCCGAACCGTCGAGCTTGCCCAAAACCGCAAAGGTGCCAACCAGAAGCAGCAGGGGATTGGCAAACCATGCAAATTGGCCAATCAAAGGTCCCAGCCAGCCCCCCGCCAATACGTCGATTCCGCTATTGCGCACGATACTATCGCACGATTTGATCGTTGCGACAGGTAGCGCCGTGGCCACCCCCCACAAGAGCATAAGGCCGATCCAATAGGGGCGCAGCCGAATGCTATCCAAGAATGGCCTCCGCTTCGATTTCGACCTTCCACTCGGGGCGGATCAGCGCGGGGATGACGAGCATCGTCGACGCGGGGCGGATATCGCCGAACATCGCGCCATGCGCGCGCCCGACGAGGTCGGCGTCGTCGGCATCGGTGATATACATACGCGTGCGCACGACATCGGCGGGCGAGCCGCCGAGCGCTTCGAGCGCCTCGCGGATGATCGTCAGGCAGCGCGCAGCCTGTGCCCCGGCATCGCCGGGGGTCGACGAACCGTCGGGTTCGATCGGCGCGCAGCCGGCGACGTCGATTCGGTTGCCGACGCGCACCGCGCGGCTGTAGCCATAGACCGGCTCGAACGGCGAGGCCGAGCTGTGGTTGCGACGCTCCCCCGCCGCCGCGACCGGATCAGCCACAGCTGACCCGTTCGATCTTCATCGCACCGTCGTAGGAAACGGTGAGCCGGTCGGCGCGAAAATCCATCGTCACCGCCATGCCCGGCGCGACCCAGCGCAGGGTGCGCGCGCCGGTGGCGCGAAGCAGCGCGGCGCCCGTTTCGGCGGTCGCGGTCTGGCCGACGAAGCTCTGGCTGGCGTCGCCGTTGCACGCGGCCTCGGCGGGCGGGGGCAGCGGCGCGGGCTCGGCGCCGCCGTCGGCGGCCGAACAGGCGGCGAGCGGCAGCAGGGCTGCGGCGGCGATCCAGCGAATGTCCATCATCTGTCTCCCTTGTCCAAATCAGGCGGCGCAGCGCGTATAGCGCATCGCATTGGCGGCGGCACCATCGCCATGGTCGCGGCGGACGAGCGTCTTGCCGCCATCGGTGACGCTCAACACCATCAGCCGGTCCCAGTCGAGCCCCTCGCCGCTGAATTTATAGTCGGCGACGAGGCGGGTGGCGCTGCGTTCGCGCACCCGCGCGAGTTCGCCATGCGATTCGTGGAAGCGCAGGTTCGCGGCATCGATCACCAGCGCGGTGAGGTCGGTGCCGGGACGCTTGGGGCAATCGCTCGCGTCGATCGCCCATCGCCCCTGGATCGCGGCAGGAATCGCCTTGTCGCCGCTGCCGATGCCCGGCTCGACGGCGGCGGGCGGTTTGACCGCCGGATCGGGCTTATAGTCCTCGAGCGGCGCCGGTTCGGGGGTCGCGGGCGGCGGCGCCGGGTCGGCGTCGGGCACGGGCGCGACGCTGGCCTTTTGTTCGGGCACGGGCTTGTCGGCGCTATCACCGCAGGCGGTGAGCGTCAGCATGCCGCCAGAGAGCAACAGGGGAAGCAGGGTGCGGGTCATTATCTTTCTCCTTTGCCAGGAGAAATGCGCAGGCGTCGGGACGGGTTTCATTCGCCGCCCCCTTCGCCGAGCACCTGCCGCTCGAATTCGGCGGTCGCGAGCCGGTTGTCGTTGAAGCGGTACCAGCGCGGTGCGGGCAGCCCCTTCTCCCACGCGAGCGCCTCGGCGAGCGTGCCCTGCGCCGACGGCGTGTCGGGCATCAGCGCACCGATCGGGTCGGCATAGGCGGTGTCGGCGCTGACCAGCGTCCAACCCGCGGCGCGCAGCGCGCGGACGAGATCGCCGATATAGAGCGCAGCAAGATCGGTTTCGTGGAGCAGCATCACCTGCACCGGCTGGCGCCCGATCGCTTGCTGCATCAGCCCGTCGGCAAAGTCGGCGGCCTCGACATGCCAAGTGACGTAGAGCCGCCCGAGCGCCGCGCGGTCGATCGGCTTGCCCGCTTTCGCGGCGTCGCGGGTGAGCGCCTCGAGATGCCAGTCGGCCGATTCGGCGGTGACATAGCCGTTGCGCAGGCCGCGTTCGGCGAGGCCGGCGCGCAGCGCGTCGCGCTTCACCTTGTCGGCGCCGCCCTCGTCGAGGAAAGGAAAACGGAACCAGGGCCGGTGGCCGGGCCGGCCCTTCAGCCAGACCTCGGCCTTGTCGATATCGGCGAGATAGGCGTCGGCCGCCGTCGTGTTCAGATGCGGGTGGGTGCAGCTATGGTTGGCAATGACATGGCCCGCGGCGACATAGGCGGCGATGCGCGCTTCGCCGCCGACGCCGTCGCCCGACCCGATATGGCAGGGGTTGACGAAAAACACCGCCTGCGGCGCTTCGGCCGCCTTCAGTTCGGCGATGATACGCTGCGTGCGCTCGTCGGGAGTGAAAAACGCCCCCGCGCCGCGCGGCACATCGTCGAAAGACAAGGCGATTTTCTTCTGCGCCGCCGCCGGGACGGGCAGCAGCAGCAGAATCAGGAGAGGGAGGAAGAGCCGGCGCAGCAACGCCGGCTTATCCCATCGTCGGAATGACGAAGGCGTTGCCGCCGTCGGGCGAGCCGTCGGGCCAGCGCGCGGTGACGGTCTTGACCTTGGTCCAGAATTTCACGCCTTCCATGCCGTGCTGGTTGGTGTCGCCGAACGCCGAGCGCTTCCAGCCGCCGAAGGAGTGATAGGCGACCGGCACCGGGATCGGCACGTTGATGCCGACCATGCCGACATTCACGCGCGCGGCGAATTCGCGCGCGGCGTGGCCGTTGCGGGTGAAGATCGCGACGCCATTGCCATATTGATGCTTCGACGGCAGCGACAGCGCGGTTTCGAAATCGGGGGCGCGGACGATCTGCAGCACGGGGCCGAAAATCTCTTCCTTGTACGATTCCATATCGGTGGTGACATGGTCGAACAGCGTCGGGCCGATGAAGAAGCCCTTCTCATGCCCCTGCAGGCTGAAGCCGCGGCCGTCGATCACCAGTTCGGCGCCCTCGTTCGCGCATTTCGCGATCCAGCCCTCGACCTTTTCCTTGTGCGCCTGCGTCACCACGGGGCCGTAATGCGCCTCGGCATCGGTCGACACGCCGACGCGCAGCGCTTCGATCGCGGGGATCAGCTTGGCTTTGAGCCGCTCGGCGGTCTCGTCGCCGACGGGGACAACGACGGGCAGCGCCATGCAGCGCTCGCCGGCCGAACCGAAAGCGGCGCCGGCGAGGTCGTTGACGACCTGGTCGAGGTCGGCGTCGGGCATGACGATGCCGTGGTTCTTCGCGCCGCCCATTGCCTGGACGCGCTTCCCGTTGGCGACGCCGCGGTTGTAGACGTAATGCGCGATGTCCGACGAGCCGACGAAGCTGACCGCGCCGATATCGGGATGGTCGAGGATCGCGTCGACCATTTCCTTGTCGCCATGCACGACCTGGCAGATACCCTCGGGCAGCCCTGCTTCGAGAAAGAGTTCGGCGAGGCGTACCGGAACGCTGGGGTCGCGCTCGCTGGGCTTGATGATGAAGGCGTTGCCGGTCGCGATCGCGACCCCCGACATCCACAGCGGGATCATCGCGGGGAAGTTGAACGGGGTGATGCCCGCGCCGATACCGATCGGCTGGCGCATCGAATAGACGTCGATGCCCGGACCCGCGCCCTGCGTATATTCGCCCTTGAGCACATGCGGGATGCCGCAGCAGAATTCGATGACTTCGAGCCCGCGTTGGATGTCGCCCTTCGAATCGGCGATCACCTTGCCATGCTCGGACGAGAGCAGGTGCGCGAGTTCGTCCATATTGGCTTCGACGAGGCGCTTGAATTCGAACATCACGCGCGCGCGGCGCTGCGGGTTGGTCGCGGCCCAGGCGGGCTGCGCCGCCTTCGCCGCGGCGACCGCCTTTTCGAGGAGCGCCGCGTCGCCCAAGGCAACCTCGGCCTGCACGCCACCGCTGTTGGGGTCGAAGACCTGGCCGCTGCGGCTGCTGCCGCCGGCACCGCCGACGATGAGATGGTCGATCTGTCGCATGCTTGAGTCTCCCGAAATTGTTGCCGTTGCCTCAGCCGAGTTACGGGGCGATTGCAAGGGATAGACTTGCAGGGCGATGCTGCATATTTGCAGGTCATGGACTGGGACAAGCTGCAATATTTCCTGACTGTCGCGCAGCAGGGCACGCTGGCGCGCGCCGGGCAAGCATTGCAGGTCGATGCGACGACGGTCAGCCGGCAGCTGAGCGCGCTCGAGGCGGCGTTGCAACAGACCTTGTTCGAACGCGCGCCGGGCGGTTTCCTTTTGACGGCGGCCGGCCGCGCGCTCGTCCCGCACGCCGAGGCGATGGCGGCGGCGGCGGCGCGGATCCGCTCGGTCGGCGAGGACGGCGCGGCGCTGTCGGGGCAACTCCGCGTCAGCGTGTCCGAAGGCTTCGGCAACAGTTTCATCGCGCCAAGACTGGCAGGCTTCGTCGCCGCGCATCCCGAGCTCGAGATCGACCTCGTCGCCTCGTCGGGGTTTCTGAATCCGTCGCGGCGCGAGGCCGATATGGCGGTGCTGCTCGCGCGACCGCGCAAAGGCCCGCTGATCACGCGCAAATTGTCCGACTACAGCCTCGGCCTTTATGCGCCCGCGAATCGCACCGACTGGCAGGATGCCGTTGCGGCGATGCCGCTGTCGCGCGCCGGGGTGCCGGTAATCGGTTATGTTCCCGACATCCTCTACGCTCCCGAGCTCGACTATCTGGGCGAGATCGAACCCGGGCTGCGCGCCGGGGTGCGGTCGTCGAGCATCCTCGCGCAAAGGCGGATGATCGCGGGCGGCGCCGGGGTCGGCGTGCTCCCCTGCTTCCTCGCCGCAGGCGATCCGGCGCTGGTACGCGTGCGGCCCGAACAGGTCATCGCGCGCGCCTTCTGGCTCGCCCTCCACCGCGACGTCGCGCCGCAACCGCGTATCCGCGCCTTCATCGACTGGCTCGACGCCGAGGTACGCGAGAGCCGAGGGTTGTTCGTGCCGGGGTGATCCTGACTCGTCTTGACAAGCGCCGCCCCGAAAGCGCTAATAGAACAAATCAGGAACATCATGCCTCACGAGTCGTCCCCTTCTATCGCCGGCCTGCGCCGGCGTCTCGCCCGGATCACCGGCGAGGCCGAACCGCGTGGGGCAGTCGCGGGGCGGCTGGCGAGCGGGCATGTCGGGTTTGACGCCGCGCTCGGGGGCGGGCTCGCAACGGGGCGGCTGCATGAATTTTTCGCCGCCGACGCGCTCGATGCAACGAGCGCCGCCGCCTTTGCCGCGCTGCTCGCATTACGCGGGTCGGAGGACGTACCCTTGGTGTGGCTGCGCACCGCCGATGCGGGACGGCGCGGCGGGCAACTCTATGCGCCCGGCATCGCCGAACTCGGCGGCGACCCCGACCGGCTGCTGCTGATCGAGACGCCCGATCCGAAACTGCTGCTCCCCTGCGCCAACGACGCGATCCGCTGCGCCGGGTCGGCGGCGGTGATCGTCGAAAGCTGGGGGCGGTGGCCCGCGCTCGACCTCACCGCCGGGCGCCGTCTCGCGCTCGGCGCGCGCGATGCGGGAACGACGCTGCTGATGCTGCGGCTCAATGCGGCGCCGAGCCCGAGCGTCGCTGAAACGCGCTGGGGCGTCGCCGCCGCACCGTCGCGCGCGCTCGAAGCCAATGCGCCGGGGGCGCCCGCCTTCGACCTCGAACTGCTGCGCCGGCGCGGCGGCGCCGCGGGCGGGCGCTGGCAAATGGAATGGCATCATGACGAACAAGTCTTCGGCCCAAATGCGGACGGCGCGGCGCTATCTGGCGCTGTTCTTCCCGTGGCTACCCGCCGAGCGGCTGTGCCGCACGGCGCCGCGGCCGCCTGACGCCCCGCTCGTCTTCGCCGAAAAACAGCGCGGCGCACTCCGCCTCGCGAGCGTCGACCGCGCGGCGCAGGCGGTCGGGCTCGCCCCCGGCATGCCGCTCGCCGACGCGCGCGCGCGGGTGCCCGAACTGCTGGTGGTCCAGCATGATCCGGTCGCCGATGCCGCGTGGCTCGACCGGCTCGCCTTGGGGTGCAACCGCTATACGCCGTTGGTAGCCATCGACGCGCCCGATGGACTGATCCTCGATATCGCGGGGACCGACCATCTGCTCGGCGGCGAGGCCGAACTGATCGACGATCTGGAGATGCGGCTGTCGCGGCTCGGCATGCATGTGCGCGTCGCGCTCGGCCCGACCGCCGACGCGGCGCGCGCGCTCGCGCGCTACCAGACGCGTCCTGCCCCCGACGAGGACCAGGCGGTGCGCCGCCTGCCCGTCGCGGCGCTCGAACTTGAGCCCGAGGCGACGACCGCACTCGTGCGCGCGGGATTGAAGACGATCGGCGACCTCGCGAGCCGGCCGATGGCGAATATCTCCGCGCGCTTCGGCGCCGATGCGGCCAATGCGCTGCGCCGCATCCTCGGCGACGCGCCGAGCCCGCTCGACCCGCGCATCGCGCCTCCTCCTGTGGCGACCGAGCGCCGCTTCGCCGAACCACTCGGCAGCAGCGCGCATGCGACGAAAGTGCTGGCTGAACTTGTCGATGAAGCCGCCACCCAGATGGGCGAGCGCGGCAAGGGCGGGCGCCATTTCCGCGCGACCTTCTTTCGCAGCGACGGGCTCGCGCGCAGCATCGCAATCGAGACCGGTCATCCGACGCGCGACACCGCGCTCGTGATGCGGCTGTTCGCCGAGCGCATGGATAGCCTCGCCGACCCGCTCGACCCTGGCTTCGGCTTCGACATGATCCGCCTTGCGGTGCCGCGACTCGAAACGCTCGGCGCGACGCAGCTCAAGCTCGAAGGCGGGGCGGTGCGCAGTGCGGCGATGGACGAACTCGTCGACCGGATGACGACGCGGCTCGGGCGCGGGCGCGTCAAACGCCTGCTGGCCGCCGACACGCATATCCCCGAGCAGGCGCAGCTCGCGCTGCCCGCGATCGACGCCCAACCATCTTGGCCGCCGCCCGAACCCTGGCAGACGCCCGAACCCGGCGAGCCGCCGACGCGCCCCTTTCACCTGTTCGACCCGCCGCAGCCGATCGAGGTGATCGCCGAGGTCCCCGACGGCCCGCCGCACCAGTTCCGCTGGCGACGGCAGGCGCATGCGGTGCGCCGCTACGAAGGCCCCGAACGCATCGCCGCCGAATGGTGGCGCCGCCGCGACAACGCCGGGCTGACCCGCGACTATTACCGCGTCGAGGACGCGCAGGGCCGCCGCTTCTGGCTGTTCCGCCACGGGCTCTATGACGAAAAGCCCGACCCGCGCTGGTATATCCACGGGGTGTTCGCATGAGCACGGAGCGTGCTCCTGAGCTTGGCTTCGCCGAGTTGGTCGCCGCCACCAACTACAGCTTCCTGCGCGGCGCCTCGCACGCGCGTGAAATGATATCCGAGGTGATCGCGCTCGGCATGAAAGGCATCGGCATCGCCGACCGCAACAGCGTAGCAGGGGTGGTGCGGGCGCTGACCGCATTGCGCAAGTTGGGAGAGGAGGCCGCCGAAGAGGGGGTCGAGCTTCCACCGCTCAAGATCGTCGTCGGCGCGCGGCTGGTGTTCGACGACGGCACCCCCGACATCATCGCCTATCCGACCACGCGCCACGGATGGGGCCGCCTGACCCGCATGCTCACCATCGGCAATCGCCGCACCGAGAAGGGCGATTGCGTGATGAAGTTCAAGAATCTGCTGATTCATTGCGAGGACATGCTGCTCATCGCGATGGCATCGGAGAAGGACGAGGCCCTGTTGCGCCACCTCGCACAGGCCGCACCGGATGCGCTATGGCTCGGCGCGACGATGCCCCATGGCGGCAAGGACCGACGGCGCCTCACCCGGCTGCAAGCCTTGGCCGACCGGCTCGGCATTCCGCTGCTCGCGACCAATGATGCACTCTATGCGACACGCGAGCAGCGGCCGTTGCACGATGTCGTAACCTGCATCCGCGAGGGGACGAGCATCAATGACGCCGGCCGCCTGCTCCGCGCCAATGCCGAGCGCCATCTGAAATCGCCGCAGGAAATGCGGCGCCTGTTTCGCAGTTGCCCCGAGGCGGTCGACGAAAGCATCCGGATATTGGACCGTATCGACTTTTCGCTCCGCGACCTCGAATATGAATATCCGCACGAGCCGGTTCCCGAAGGATGGGAGCCGCAAAGCTGGCTTGAACATATGGTGATGGATGCCGCCAACAAGCTGCACCCCGAAGGTTTACCGCAACGTTGGCAGGCGGTGCTCGACGAGGAGTTGACCCTCATCGCGACGTGCAAATTCGCCTGCTATTTCCTGACCGTCCACGACATCGTCAAATTCGCGCGCTCGCAGCAGCCGCCCATTCTCTGTCAGGGTCGCGGATCGGCGGCCAATTCGCTCGTCTGCTACCTGCTCGAAATCACCTCGATCGACCCGATCGCGAACAATCTGCTCTTCACCCGCTTCCTGTCCGAGGACAGGAAAGAGCCGCCCGATATCGACGTCGATTTCGAACACGAACGGCGCGAGGAGGTGATGCAATATATCTATCGCCGCTACACGCGGCGGCGCGCGGGCATCGCCGCGACGGTGGTCCACTATCGCCCGCGCAGCGCGGTGCGCGAGGCGGGCAAGGCGCTGGGGTTCAGCGAGGATGTCACCGCGCGGCTCGCCGATACGAGCTGGGGAAGCTGGGGCGCCGAAATGCCGATCGAGCGTTTCATCGAAGCCGGGCTCGATCCCGAACAGGATGACATCGCGCGGCTGCAATGGATCGTCGCGCAGTTGCTGACCTTCCCGCGCCATCTGTCGCAGCATGTCGGCGGCTATGTGCTGACCGAGGATCGGCTCGACGAAACGGTACCGATCCACAATGCCGCGATGGAGGATCGTACCTTCATCGAATGGGACAAGGACGACATCGACGAACTGAAATTGATGAAAGTCGATGTCCTCGCACTCGGCATGCTGACCTGCATCCGCAAATGTTTCGATCTGATGCGGCTGCATGATCTGGACGATCACGACCTCAAGAGCGTGCCCCCCGAAGATCCGGTCGTCTATGACATGCTGTGCGAGGGCGACAGCATCGGTGTGTTCCAGGTCGAGAGCCGCGCACAGATCAACATGCTGCCCCGGCTTCGGCCGAAAGAGTTTTACGATCTCGTGATCCAGGTGGCGATTGTCCGACCAGGACCAATAGAGGGCGATATGGTCCACCCCTATCTGCGGCGGCGCAACAAGGAGGAAAAACCCGAACTGCCTTTGCGTGCCGGATCGGAAGCGAACGAACTCGAAGATGTGCTCGGAAAGACCGAAGGCGTGCCCCTGTTCCAAGAGCAAGCGATGAAATTGGCCATCGTCGCGGCAGGGTTCACCTCTGAAGAGGCCAATGGCCTCCGGAAGGCGATGGCGACCTTTCGCAATGTCGGTACGATTCAGAATTTCAGAGAGAAGATGGTCGGCGGAATGGTCGCCCGCGGTTATGAACCCGATTTCGCCGCGCGCTGCTTCAAGCAGATCGAGGGTTTCGGCAGCTATGGCTTTCCGGAGAGCCATGCCCAGTCCTTCGCTAAGCTCGTCTATGTCTCCTCTTGGCTGAAATGCCACCATCCCGCCGTCTTCACCTGCGGCCTGCTCAATTCGCAGCCGATGGGCTTCTACGCCCCCGCCCAGCTTGTCCGCGATGCGCGCGAGCATGGGGTCGAGGTGCGCGAGGTCGACGTCAATTTCAGCGGCTGGGACAACAGCCTCGAACGGCGCGACGACGGCGCGCTGGCGCTGCGGCTCGGGTTTCGGCAGGTCGACGGGTTTCGCGAGGCGTGGGCCGGGCAGATCGCCCTTGCGCGCACCGCCCCCTTCGCCTCGGTCGAGGAACTCGCCCGCCGCGCGAACCTGCCATCGCGCGCGCTGCGGCTGCTCGCCGAGGCCGATGCGTGCAATTCGATGGGGCTCGAGCGGCGGCCGGCGCTGTGGGATGCGCGGCGGGTGCGGCAGGGGGTGTTGCCTTTGTTCGGCGCCGCCGAGGCCGATGAATTGGGCGCCGAGGATGACGCCATGCTGCCGCCGACCCCGATGGTCGAGCATGTGCTGACCGATTACCAGACGACGCGGCTGTCGCTGAAGGGGCATCCGATGGCGTTCCTGCGCGCCGACTTCGCGCGCGAGGGGATATTGAGCGCGGCAGGAGTCGCGGCGGCGAAAAATGGGGCGCTCGTGCGCACCGCGGGGGTGGTGCTGATCCGCCAGCGGCCGGGCAAGGGCAATGCGATCTTCATCACGCTCGAGGACGAGAGCGGGATCGTCAACATCCTGCTGTGGGCGCGGTTGTTCGAACGCTATCGCCGTGCCGTCATGGCGTCGCGGTTGATGGAGGTCGCGGGCGAGGTGCAGCGGAGCAAGGAGGGGGTGATCCACCTGATGGCGAACCGCGTCGTCGATCGCACCGCAATGCTCGACACGCTGGGCGACGGGCGCAAGGTGCGCCCGCCCGACCTGCTGCGCGCCGATGTCGTCGCCAATCCGCAGCCCCCGCGCGGTTATCGCCATGGGCATCCGCGCGATGTGCGCATCCTGCCCAAGTCGCGCGATTTTCACTGATGGGCGGGGCTATGGCGTCAACAGGTCAGCGCCGCCGCGAACAGGCAGCGGAAGCGTTCGGCGCATTCGGCGACGTCGTCGTCGGTCGGGGCGAAACCATCGACCATCATAATCGTGCGCAGCACCCCGACGCCCATCAGGATCGACAGCAGCATCGTCGCGCGCAATTCGCCCTGCTCGCCGCCGATCAATTCGGACAGCGGGCCGAGCACGTCGAGATGGACGAGGTCGCGGATGATCGCGCCGGCCTTCGGCGACGAGGCCGAGCGGAGCATGATGACGAACATCTCCATCCGCTTTTCGAGATCCTCGTCGGCATCCTCGACGACCAGCCGCGCGAGGAAGGCGGGAAGCTCGTCGACGCTCTTGGGCTCGCGGAAGATGTCGGGTTTGTCGTCGTGCCGGACGACGGCGCGGAACAGCCCTTCCTTGCCCCCGAAATAGCGGCTGATCAGCGCGACATCGACTTTGGCGTCGCCCGCGATGTCGCGCAGCCCGACGCTGTCGTAACTTTCGCGCAGGAAGCGCTGGTGCGCCGCCGCGAGGATCGCGGCGCGTGTCGCAACCGCGTCACGTTTCTTGACGATGATTTCTCTCTCCATGGCGCCCTATTATCGCGGCTGAGAATTAAATCAACACCTGTTGACTTAGTCGCTAACGCAGATTAGGCGGCAAAGTCTGGCATCGCGTGGCACCTCCCCCCTCCCTGCCGCGCGGTGCCGGACCGCCCTGAAAAAAGAAAAGAACAAAGCCCATGACCTTGCGCTCTCCCCTCGCGCTTTCGATTCTGCTGTCGCTGACGCTCGCCGCCTGTTCGGGGGGCGACGAAGCCCAGGGCGGTCCGCCCCAGCTGCCCGTCACCGCCGCCGCCCCGCTCGTCCGTGAGGTCACCGAATGGGACGATTATGTCGGCCGATTCGAAGCCGTCGACAGCGTCGAGGTCCGCCCCCGCGCCTCGGGCTATCTGCAGCGCACCCATTTCACCGACGGCCAATATGTCCGCGCCGGGCAGCTTCTCTTCACCATCGACGCCCGCCCCAGCCAGGCCGCGCTCGACCAGGCGCGCGCGCAGCTCGCCCGCGCATCGGCGACACTCGCCAATGCCCGCACCGAACTCGCGCGCTCCGAAACGCTCGCCAAGTCGCAGGCCGCGAGCCAGGAAGAGGTCGAGCAGCGCCGCGCCGCGGTGCGCACCGGCGAGGCCGATGTCGCCGCCGCCAATGCCGCGATTCGCGCCGCGTCGCTTAACGTCGGCTTCACCCGCGTCGTCGCGCCGATTTCGGGCCGCGTGTCGCAGCGGCTGGTCGACCCGGGCAATTCGGTGACCGCCGACCAGACCATCCTGACCACGATCGTGTCGACCAGCCCCATTCATTTCAGTTTCCAGGGGTCGGAGGCGAGCCTGCTCGAATATGAGCGGCGCGGCGACACGTTGCAGAATGCGCCGGTGCGCATCAAGCTGCAGGGCGCCGACGATTATGGCATCAACGGCCGCATCGATTTCGTCGACAATGCGCTGTCGAACAGGTCGGGCACGATCACCGTGCGCGCGGTCGTCCAGAACGCCGACGGCAAGTTGCGCCCGGGCCTGTTCGGCCAGCTCCAGCTCGCCGCCTCGGCCCCGCGTCCGGCCTTCCTGCTTCCCGACACCGCGATCGTCACCGATGGCGCGCGGCGCGTCGTCTATGTCATCGGCGCCAAGGACGTGGTGCAGGCGCGCCCGGTCACCCTCGGTCCCGTCGTCGGCAATCTGCGCGTGATCAAGAGCGGCGTCACCGCCAAGGACCGCATCATCGTCGGCGGTATCCAGCGCGCCCGGCCGGGCCAGCCCGCCAAGGTGCAGCCCGGGACGATCGCGGCTGACGGCAAGGTCGTGACGGCCAAGGCCGCCCCCGCCACCAAGGGTCAGGCAGGCACCAAGTGAATATCAGCCGCTTCTTCGTCGACCGCCCGATCTTCGCGGCGGTCATCGCGATCTTCATCACGCTGATCGGGGCCTTTTCCTACCCGCAGCTTCCGCTCGCCCAATATCCGGAGATCGCGCCGCCGACGATCAGCATCACCGCCGCCTATCCCGGCGCCTCGTCCGAAACGATCGCCGAAACGGTCGCCTCGACGCTGGAGCAGGAGATCAACGGCGTCGAGAATATGCTCTATATCCAGAGCAGTTCGACGCAGGGCGCGGCGCAGATCACCGTGACTTTCGAACCCGGCACCGACCTCGATGCCGCGCAGGTGCTGGTCCAGAACCGCGTCGCGCTCGCCGAACCGCGCCTGCCCGCACAGGTGCGCCAGATCGGCGTGCAGGTGAACAAGCAGGAATCGGGCTTCCTGATGATCGTCGCGCTGACCTCGACCGACCCGGCGATCGACACCGATTATGTCGGCAATTACGCCAATTCGACGCTGCGCGACCGGCTGCTCCGCCTCGAAGGCGTCGGCGGGGTGCAGATCTTCGGCGGCGGCTATTATTCGATGCGCGTGTGGATCGACCCCGACAAGGCGGCCGCCCGCAACCTGACCGCGCCCGAAATCGTCGCCGCGCTGCAAAGCCAGAATGTCCAGGTTGCCGGCGGTTCGGTCGGCGCCCCGCCCTATGGCAAGGGCAATCCGGCGTTCGAACTGCCCGTCACAGTCCCCGGGCGACTCGTTACCCCCGATCAGTTCGCCAATGTCGTGATCAAGACCGACATCACGAACGGCGCGATCACGCGGCTGAAGGATGTCGCGCGCGTCGAGCTCGGCGCGCAGGATTATGGCGTGCGCGGCGTGTTCAACGGCCGCGAAGGCGTCGGCATGGCGGTGATCCAGCAGCCGGGCGCGAACGCGCTCAACGCCGCGAACCTCGTGCTCGAGGAAGTGAAGAAGGCCTCGGCCGACTTCCCGCCGGGGCTCGAATATGAAATCCCCTTCAACCCGACCGAATATGTCCAGGCGTCGGTGACCGCGGTGCAGGAAACGCTCGTCGAGGCGATCTTCCTCGTCGTGCTCGTCGTACTCGTCTTCCTCCAGACCTGGCGCGCCGCGATCATTCCGATCGTCGCGATCCCGGTGGCGCTCGTCGGCACCTTTGCGGTCCAGCTCGCGCTCGGTTTCTCGATCAACTCGCTGTCGCTGTTCGCACTGGTGCTTGCGGTCGGTATCGTCGTCGACGACGCGATCGTCGTCGTCGAGGCGGTCGAGAAGCATATCCGCGAGGGGCTTTCCCCGCGCGAGGCCGCGCACCGGACGATGGAAGAAGTGTCGGGCGCGCTGATCGCAATCGGGCTCGTGCTCGTCGCGGTGTTCGTGCCGACCGCTTTCGTCCCGGGCATCCCCGGCATCTTCTATCAGCAGTTCGCGGTGACGATCGCGGCGGCGACGGTCTTTTCGCTGCTCACCTCGCTCACCCTCTCGCCCGCGATGGCGGCGCTGCTGCTCAAGCCGCACGAGGAGCATCATGAAGAGCCCAGGAACAGGCTGATGCGCCTCGTCCGCCGCGGCGCGGACAAGTTCAACAGCGGCTTCGACAAATTGTCCGACCGCTATGGCCGCACGACCGCCTCGCTGGTGCGCAAGGGCGGGCTGATGCTCGCGATCTACGCCGTGCTGCTCGTGGCGACCGGCTGGCGCCTTACCGACACGCCGACGGGCTTCATTCCCGATCAGGACCAGGGCGTGCTGATCGGCGTCGTCCAGCTGCCGCCGGGCGCGTCGCTCGACCGTACCAGCGAAGTCCTCGCCCGCGCGCAACAGGAAGTGAAGAAGATCGATGGCGTCGCAAGCATCGCGACCTTCTCGGGCCTCGACGGATCGAGCTTCTCGACCGCGTCGAACGCCGGCACGATGTTCATCCGCCTGACCGACTGGGGCGAGCGTGGCAGCAAGCTGTCGGCGACCGCGCTGTCGCAGCAATTGTCGGGCGTGCTCGCCAATGCGCTGCCCGAGGCCAATGCCTTCGTCATCGCACCGCCCGCGGTGCAGGGCCTCGGCAACGGCAACGGCTTCACGATGATGATCCAGGCGCGCGGCGGCGAAAGCTACAAGGAGCTCGAGCAGGTCACCGGCGCGATGATGGGCGGCGCGGCGCAGATGAAGGATGTCCAGCAGGTCTTCTCGCTGTTCAACACGGGATCCCCGCGCATCTTCGCCGACGTCGACCGCGACAAGGCGCAGATCCTCGGCGTCGATCCGAGCCAGGTCTATGCCGCGCTCGGCACCTATCTCGCGTCGACCTATGTCAACGACTTCAACTTCCTCGGCCGCACCTTCCGCGTCACCGCGCAGGCCGAACCGACCTCGCGCGCCAGCATCGAGGATGTCGGGCGGTTGCAGGTGCGATCGACCTCGGGCGAGATGGTGCCCTTGTCGGCGGTCGCGACCTTCCGCGACGACAGCGGCCCGACGCGCGTCGTGCGCTACAACCTCTTCCCCGCGGTCGAACTGCAGGGACAGGCGGCACCGGGCGTGTCGTCGGGTGCGGCGCTCGCCGCGATGGAGAGGCTCGCCGACAAGACGCTGACCGGCGGCTTCGCTTATGAATGGACCGGCCTCGCCTATCAGGAAAAGGCGGCGGGCGGTGGCGCGGTGCTGATCTTCGGCCTCGCGGTGGTGTTCGTCTTCCTCGTGCTCGCGGCGCAATATGAATCGCTGCCGCTGCCGCTCGCGGTGATCCTGATCGTCCCGATGTGCATTCTCGCGGCGATGATCGGCGTCAATCTGCGCGGAATGGACAATAATATCCTGACGCAGGTCGGCCTCGTCGTGCTCATCGCGCTCGCCGCGAAGAATGCGATCCTGATCGTCGAATTCGCGAAGCAGGCCGAGGAACAGGACGGGATGAGCACGATCGACGCCGCGGTCCACGCCGCGCGCTCGCGCCTGCGCCCGATCCTGATGACCAGCTTCGCCTTCATCTTCGGCGTGATTCCGCTGGCGATCGCGAGCGGCCCGGGACAGGAGATGCGCCAGGCACTGGGCACCGCGGTGACCTTCGGCATGCTCGGCGTGACGATCTTCGGCCTGATCTTCACCCCGCTCTTCTATGTCCTCTGCCGCAAGCTCGGCGACAAGGCGACCGCCTTCGCCCGCAGCAACCGGACCAAGACCCAGCCGGGCGCCGCCCCGGCGGAGACCCTGTAATGACCCGCACCCTGATCCTTGCCGCCGCGAGCATGGTGGCGCTGTCGGCCTGTACCGTCGGCCCGCGCTATGTCTCGCCCGTTCCCGCCGCGCCGTCGCAGACGCCTTTCCTCGAAGCGGGCAAGTCGCCCGCCTTCTCGGGCGAGCAGCCGCCGGGCCAATGGTGGAGCCTGTTCGGCGATCCCTTGCTCGACCAGCTCGTCAACGAAGCGCTGACCGCGAACACCGACCTGCGCGTCGCCGCTGCGAACCTGGCGCAGGCGCGCGCGGTGCTGCGCGAGCAGCGCGCCGGCCGCCTGCCGACGACGACGGTGGGTGCCAGCGGCACCTATGCGCGGCAGGCCAATCCGCTCGGCGCCGGATCGATCGAGGGCGACAGCTATGACGTCGGGCTCGACGTCGGTTACCAGGTCGACCTGTTCGGGCGCGTCGAAAGCGCGATCCGCGCCAGCCGCGCCGATGCCGATGTGGTGCAGGCGGCGTTCGACCTGACGCGCATCACCGTCGCCGCCGAAACGACGCGCGCCTATACCGACGTCTGTTCGTTCAACCGCCAGATCGCGGTCGCCGAGGATACGCTGCGCATCCAGCAGGAAACCTTCGACCTGACGCGCCGGCTGTTCGAGGGCGGGCGCGCGACGCGGCTCGAAACCGGACAGGCGGGCGCACTGCTCGAACAGACGCGCGCCGCGATCCCGACACTCACCGCGCAGCGCAGCGCAGCGCTCTATCGCCTCGCGGTGCTGACCGGCAAGCCGCCCGCCGAGGCGCCCGCCGCGGTGCTCGCATGCCAGGCGCCGCCCGAGCTCGACCGCCCGATCCCGGTGGGCGACGGCGCCGCGCTGCTCGCGCGCCGTCCCGACATCCGCCGCGCCGAACGCCAGCTCGCCGCCGCCGCCGCGCGGGTCAATGTCGCGACCGCCGACCTCTACCCGAGCATCAGCCTCGGCGGATCAATCGGTTCAACGGCATCCTCGATCTCGGGCCTCGGTAAATCCGACGGCTTCCGCTTCTCGCTCGGCCCGCTGATCTCGTGGAGCTTCCCCAATATGGAGGTCGCGCGCGCGCGGCTGAAGCAGGCCGAGGCGGGTGCCGACGGCGCGCTTGCGACCTTCGACGGCGCATGGCTCACCGCCTTGCAGGAGAGCGAAAGCGCGCTCGCCAATTATGCCGGCGAGCTCGACCGGCTCGCGGCGCTGCGCCGCGCGGCGACCGAGGCCGAGGACGCGGCACGCATCGCGCGGCTGCGCTATCAGGCGGGGCGCGAGAGCTTCCAGGTCGTGCTCGACACCGAACGCTCGCTCACCGTGATCCGCGCGAGCATCGCCCAGTCCGAGCAGACGCGCGCGACGAACCTCGTCGCGCTGTTCCTCGCGCTGGGTGGCGGGTGGCAGGACGGCGCCAGCTGATCCCGAACATCGTCATTGCGAGCGAAGCGGCCCGGCAATCCAGAGTAGCTTAAGCCCGCTCTGGATTGCCACGCCGTTCGCCATGACGGAGGATATTACCCCGCGATCCGGGCGCGCACGGCCTCGGCCTGCGCCATGATATTCTTCACCAGCTCGGCGCAGGTGGGGATGTCGTGGATGAGGGCCTGGCTCTGGCCGCTGGTCCAGATGCCGCCGTCGACGTCGCCGTCGCGAAGAACATTCTCGCGCCCGCGCACGCCCGCCATCAGGTGACGGACATCGTCGAAGGTCTTGGTCGGATCGCGCTGGATCTCGGCGACCTCGTCCGACACCGCGTTCTTCGCGACGCGCGCGGTGTTGCGCAAGCTGCGGCCGACCAGCACCGTGTCGAGCTCGCTCGCATCGACGATGCGCTGCTTCACATTCTGGTGAATCTGCGCCTCGACCGTCGCGCAGAAGCGCGTGCCCATGTTCACCGCATCGGCGCCGAGTGCGAGCGCCGCGACGATGCTGCGCCCGTCGGCCATGCCGCCCGAGGCGATGATCGGCGTATCGGGCAGCGCATCGACCGTCGCGGGCAGCAGCACGACCAGTCCGACATCGTCCTCGCCCGGGTGCCCTGCGCATTCGAAGCCGTCGATGCTGATCATGTCGACGCCCTTCTTCACCGCCGACACCGAGTGGCGGACCGAGGTGCATTTGTGGATGACCGTGACATCGGCTTCCTTGAAGCGCGGCAGATGATCGGTCGGGGCGCGGCCCGCGGTCTCGACGATCCTGATCCCGCTCGCGATGATCGCCTCGCGATATTCGTCATAGGGGATGGGGTTGATCGACGGCAGCAGCGTCAGGTTCACGCCGAAGGGCTTGTCGGTCAGTTTGCGCGTCGCCTCAATCTCGTCGAACAGCGCCTGGCCGGTCGGATACATATGCGCGGTGATGAAGCCGAGCGCCCCCGCATTGGCGACCGCGGCGACCAGTGGGCCATAGCCCACGCCGGTCATCCCGCCCATGATGATCGGGGTCTCGATGCCGAACTTCTCGGTAATGCGCGTCTTGATCAAGGCTTCCTCCCATGGGTTTCGTTGCGAAACCCTTGGCGCGGGGGCTGGCGGCGATCAAGCCCGATAATGCGCATGGCCAAGCGCATCGCGCTCGGGCAGGGTGGAGCATCGGGCAGGAACGGGAGACGGATATGACGGGCAGACAGCTTATCGGACGGTCGCTCGTCCTCGCCGCGAGCTCGATCGCGCTGACCGCCGCGAGCGCCGAGCCCGCTTATGATCTCGTGATCCGCGGCGGCACCATCTACGACGGGTCGGGCAAGGCGCCGGTCGCCGGCGATGTGGCGATCAAGGACGATCGCATCGTCGCGGTGGGCAAGGTCGAAGGCAAGGGCAAGACCGAGGTATCGGCGATCGGCATGGCGGTCGCGCCGGGCTTCATCAACATGCTGAGCTGGGCGACCGAATCGCTGATCGCCGACCCGCGCAGCCAGAGCGATATCCGCCAGGGCGTGACGCTCGAAGTGATGGGCGAAGGCTGGTCGATGGGGCCGATGAACGCCGCGATGAAGGCGCAGGAAACCGAACGCCAAGGCGACATCAAATATGCGATCACCTGGACCAGCCTTGGCGATTATCTGAGCTATCTCGAAAAGCGCGGCATCGCGACCAATGTCGCGAGCTTCGTCGGCGCCGCGACGGTGCGCATCCACGAACTGGGCGAAGGCGATGTCGATCCGACCCCCGACCAACTGACCCGCATGCGCGCGCTGGTACGGCAGGCGATGGACGAGGGCGCGCTCGGCGTCGGCAGCTCGATCATCTATGCTCCCGGCTCCTATGCCGAAACCGACGAACTCGTCGCGCTGACCAGCGAGGCGGCGAAATGCGGCGGCATGTACATCAGCCACATGCGCTCCGAAGGCGACCGGCTCGAGGAAGCGGTCGACGAGCTGATCGAGATTTCGCGCCGCTCGGGCGCGCCCGCCGAAATCTATCATCTCAAGATGGCGGGCCGCGACAATTGGGGCAAATATGATTCGGTCGTGAAGAAGGTCGAGGCGGCGCGCGCTGCGGGCCAGCGGATCACCGCCGACATGTATACCTATACCGCGGGCGCGACCGGGCTCGACGCCGCGATGCCGACCTGGGTGCAGGCGGGCGGGCTCGAGGCGTGGATCGAACGGCTGAAGGACCCCGCAACGCGCGCGCGCGTCGCCGCCGAGATGCAGAAGCCGGGAAGCGACTGGGAAAATCTCTACCTCGGCGCGGGCGCCGACAAGATGATCCTGTCGGGCTTCAAGAGCGAGAAACTGAAGCCGCTCACCGGCAAGACGCTCGCCGAGATCGCGGCGATGCGCGGCAAGAGCCCCGAAGAAACCGCAATGGACCTGGTGGTCGAGGACGGCTCGCGCGTCGGCACCGTCTATTTCCTGATGTCGGAGGCTAATGTCAGGAAGCAGGTGCAGCTGCCGTGGATGAGCTTCGGGTCCGACGCCGCGTCGCAATCGGCCGAGGGCGTGTTTCTGAAATCGGGGTCGCACCCGCGTACCTATGGCAATTTCGCGCGGTTGCTCGGCCGTTACGTCCGCGACGAGAAGCTGATCTCGCTCGAACAGGCGGTGTACCGGCTGACCACCCTGCCCGCGACCAACCTGGGGCTGGCCGAGCGCGGCGCGCTCAAGCCCGGCTATTATGCCGATGTCGTGATCTTCGACCCCAAGACGATCGCCGACCATGCGACCTTCGAGAAGCCGCACCAATATGCGACCGGGGTGCGCGACGTCTTCGTCAACGGCGCGCAGGTGCTGAAGGGCGGCGAGCCGACCGGCGCCACGCCGGGCCGTGCGGTGCGCGGCGCCGGGTTCGGCAAATGTCGCTGAGGCTCAGTCGCGGAAACGGATCGCGGCGCCGTCGGCATCGCGGGTGATCCGCACCCGCACGTCGTAGAGCGCGCCGAGCAGCGCCTCGGTCATCACCTCGGCAACCGGCCCTGCCGCGAGCAGCGCGCCATCCTTGATCGCGACGGCGTCGTCGGCGTGGGCGAGCGCGAGGTCGAGGTCGTGGATCGCCATGATGACGGTGCGCCCGGCGTCGGCGCGCGCGCGCAGCCGCCGCGCCGCGTCGAGCGCATGGCGCGGGTCGAGCCCCGCGGTCGGCTCGTCGACGATCAGCAATTCGGGGTCGCCGACGATCGCGCGCGCCAGCATCGCGCGGGCAAGCTCGCCCCCCGACAGGCTGGTCGCGGGGCGGTCGCGCAAGCGTATGAGGTCGCAGGCAGCGAGCGCCTCGTCGATCGCGGGTCGCATCGCCGCGGGCAGGTCGCCGAAACTCGGCAGCACCGGGGTCAGTCCGAGCGCTACGACGCGCTCGACGCTGATCGGCCAGTCGACCTCGGCGCGCTGCGGCAGATAGGCGCGGCGCCGCGCGAGCATCCGGCGACCGATGACGCCGAGCGACTCGCCGCCAAGCTCGACACGCCCCGCATCGGGCGCGCGCAACCCTGCGGCGACTTCGAGGAGCGTGCTCTTGCCCGCGCCATTGGGGCCGATCACCGCGGTCAGGCGGCCCGGCACGAAGACCGCGTCGATATCGCGCAGCACCGCGCGCGCGTCGCGTTTCACCGTGACGGCGGCGAAGCGCAGCGCGCTCATGCGGTGCGCCTTTGCACATGGAGGACGAGCCACAGGAAGAAGGGGGCGCCGAACAGGCTGATGAACACCCCGAGCGCGAGGATCTTGCCGTCGACCACGAGCAGGCGGGTGCCGATATCGGCGAGCGTCACGAGCAGCGCGCCGACGAGCGCGGCGGGAACGAGCGTCTTGCCCGGGCGGTGCCCGACGAGCGGGCGGACGATATGCGGCGCGATCAGCCCGACGAAGCTGATCGCCCCCGCCACCGACGTCGCCGCGCCGACCCCCATGGCGGTGCCGAGCAAAGCGAGCAGGCGCGTGCGCGCGACATCGATGCCGAGACTTTCGGCCTGCGCCTCGCCGAGCGCGAGCGCGTCGAGCGCGCGGCCGGTGAGGAGCAGGAGCAGTCCACCGATCAGGATGAAGGGCGCCGCGAGCCAGACATGGTCCCAGCTGCGGTCGACGAGCGAGCCCATCAGCCACACCATGATCTCATAGGCCGCATAGGGGTTGGGCGCGATGTTGAGCGCGACGCTGACCCCGGCGGCGGCGATGCTGCTGACCGCCGCGCCGGCGAGGATCAGCGACAATGTGCCGCCGCGCCGCGACAGCGCGAGCGCGGTTCCGGCGGTAACGAACCCGCCCGCGAGCCCGAAGAGCGGCGGTGCCATCGCGAAACTCGCGGCGAAACCGAAATAGATCGCGATCACCGCGCCGAGCGACGCCCCCGCCGACACGCCGAGCAGCCCGGGTTCGGCGAGCGGGTTGCGCAGCAGCCCCTGCAGCACCGCGCCCGACAGCCCGAGGATCGCGCCGACCATCAACCCGAGGATGAGCCGCGGGAGACGGATTTCGGTGAGGATCAGCGCCGCAAGGTCGGTGCGTCCCGCGAAGAGTCCGCCGAGCGCCTGCTGCGGGGTGAGCCACACCGTCCCGGCGAGCAAGGACGCGAAGCCCGCGAGGAGCAACAAGACGAGAAGCAGAGGGATGAGCCAGCGCGTCACAGCGGCTTGCCCGCAGCGAAAGGAAGCGGCGTGCGTGCGGCCCCGGCCGCGGCGCGCAGTTCGGCGCGCAGCCGGATCGCCGCCTTGGTAATCTTCGGCGTGCCGCACGCATAATAGGCCGGCGAAATCGCCACCGTCCGTGTCCCGTCCCAATAGCGACGGACGAGTGGATGATGTTCGATATTCTCGCGCATCCCATATTCGGGACGCACGCCCGCGCCCTTCACGAGCAAGGTCGGCGCCGCGACGAGCAGCACCTCGGTATCGGGGCGGTTATAGCCCGACACCGGCGGCTCGTTGGCGATGTTCACCGCGCCCGCCACCTCGAGGACTTCATTGTAGAGCGACCCCTTGCTCGCGCTGAAGCCGCCACCGTCCCACGCAACGACACGCAGCGGTGGCCCGGGATCGCGCGCAAGGTCGGCAAGGTCGCGGTCCATTTCGGCGATCATCGCCTCGCCGCGCTGCACTTCGCCGACCGCGCGGGCAACCTGCCGGACATTGGTCCGGATCGCATCGAAGTCCGCCGCATGGCCGACCTCGATCATCGGATAGCCGAGGCGTTTGAGCATCGCGCGCGTCGCGGGCTTCGAAAACTCATCGGTGACGATCAGGTCGGGATTTTGCTGCACCACCTCTTCGGCAAGGCCATGGTTGATCCCGACGCGGTGCGCGGCATCGGCCATCAGCGACCCCGATGGATCGCGCGACAGCCAGGTCACCGACACGATCCGTTCGGGCGGCAACAGCGCCAGCACGAGCTGGTCGGTGCATTGGTTCGTCGACATGACGCGCAGCGGCGCCGAAAGCGGCGGCCCGGCGTCGGGCGGCGTCACGGCGCTGCCGGTCGAAACCAGCAGCACCGCAGCGGCAAGCCCGAGCGCGAGGCCGAACCCGCGCATCAGAAGGTCACGCGCACGCCGCCATAGGCCGCGCGGCCGTAGGTGTTATAGCCTTTGACGACGGTATAATCCTCATCGAACAGATTCTCGACCCGGCCATAGACTTCGAACCGGTCGGTGATCGGGAATGCCGCACGCACGGTGGTTAGCCAATAGCCATCGAGGCGATTGGCGAAGCTGTTGTTGATATTATCGAAGCTGTCGCCCGTCAGGGCGACGGTTGCGCCCAGCTTCAGTCCCCACGGCGACCTCCAGTCGGCGACGAAGCTGGCCTTGTCACGCGGGCGGCGGGCAAGCTGGTTGCCAAAGTTCGCGCCCGGCGAACGGGTGGTGGCATCGACCAGCGCATAATTCACCCGCACGTCGAGGTCGTCGCTGGGCCGGACGATAAGACCGACCTCGACGCCTTTCGACGTCGCGCGTCCGATATTTTCCGATTGGAATGTCGCCGGGTTGTAAGCGATAAGATTGTTGCTCTTACGGTGATAATAGGTGGCCGTTGCGGTTACTTTACGGTCGATGAAGCTATGCTCGATGCCGGCATCGAAGCCCTTGGAGGTTTCGGGTTTCAGATTGATGTTGCCGAATGGCGGCAAGGCCTCGCTCAACGTCGGCGCACGGAAACCTTCGGCATAGCTGGCACGGAATATGGTCTGGCCATCATTGGGTGTATAGGCCGCGTCAGCGCCAAAGGACGTGTGATTGCCATATTGCGAATGGTCTTCGTAGCGCAGGCCGCCGTTGACCGTCAGGCCGTCAAACGGCCGCACGCCGATCTGCCCGTAAAAGCTGCTATAGTCGCTTTTGAACGTCGTCGGTGTGACATCGCCGCCGAGCGGAAAGAAGGTGCTGGCGAATGTGTTTTCATGCGCCGCGCCGAAAACTAGTGACGCAATGCCGAAATCGAGATTGCCGTCATAGGCAAAACGGTCGACCTGGCCGCGCGCGGTGAAGGCGTTGTAATTGAACGGGCCGGTCGCGCCTGCCTCGCTGCCTTCGCGGAGGAGATCGGTACGGCTGTACGACAGGCGGCCCTTCCACTTGCCGTCGAACAGGTCGTGGTTCAGCCCGACATAGCCGACGAACTGCTCATTTTCGGATTCGGGGATGGAATTTGCGGGATTGCCCGGAAAGGCAAAGGCGTCGTCATATTCGATCCGGCCCTTGTTGTAATAACCGCGCAGATCGAGCGCCAGAGCAGTCGAGAATTCGACGAGCAATTTGCCGTTGGCCGAGAAATTCCTGTACCCGTCGCGTTCGGTGCCGCCGATGAGCGACGAAATGCCGTCGGTGCGATAATAGCCGGCGCCAAGGCTGCCGGCGAATATGCCGCTTTTGCCGGACACATTGCCATAGGCTTTCATGCTGTCATGGCTGCCATATTCGGCGCTGGCGCTCACGGCGAGGGTGTCGGTCGGTGCGATGGTCTGGACGTCGATGACGCCGCCGATCGCCTGACTGCCCCAGATGACCGAATTGGCACCGCGCAGCACTTCGACCCGTTCGACATTCCCCGTCAGCAAGGCGCCGAAATCGAACGCGCCGTTGGGGGTCGAGGGATCATTGATCCGCACGCCATCGATCAGGACCAGTGTCTGGCTGCTTTCCGCACCCCGGATGAACACGCTGGTCTGCGATCCGACAGGGCCGCTTTGGGCGACGGCAACGCCGGGGACGAGGTTCAGGGCATCGCTGATCGATATGACCTGCGATGTTTCAAGATCGTGGCGCGTGATGACCGAAATCGTGTGGCCCGTTTCGGTGCGGTTCTGTTCGACGCCGCTCGCGGTGACGACGATATCGCTGTCGGAGCGCTCGCCCTCGTCGGGATTGGACTGCGCGAGGGCGGGCGTCGCCGCGGTCAGCGCGAGGAGGGAAATGAAACCGGTCTTCAACATGGGAAAGCCCCCTTTGCGCCAGAGCGAATTGGCGGGGCGTACCGGCGGACCGGTCGGTGCAGGCGAAGGGCGGGCACAAGTCGCTCCGTCGCCACGCACCGATGCGGCCCCAGCCGCACAGGTCGTCGCTCAGACGGAGGTTTACCGTGCCATGACCATCCCCTGGGCCAAGGCAAGAGCGACCGGTGCGCCGGCAGGTCTCCTGGCTCGCGGGTCACAGCTTGATGCACGCCTTCCCAGGTTGCCCCAGTGGCTGGCCCCGACTTGCGTCCGGACCGGTGCATCGCGCTCACCGCTTACAGTTGCAGGGACAGCCTCGGAGTCAAAGGCCCCGGAAGGCCTTTTCACCGCGTTCCCATTTTAAGCCCTTTTGGGGCACCGGCGCGATCTTGCGGGAGCCAGGCTCCCGCGGCGCAAGCCCATAGCGAAAGCGTCCGCTTTCGCAATCGGCTTTGTTGCCGCCGCGTCCTGCGCGATTGCGACGCGGCCTGACGCGCCGGCGCAGATTGCGCCTGCTGCGCCTGACAGCCTGATGCACTGAAGCCGTGGATCAAAGCCGGAAATTCGCGGGCGATCACATAATTGCCGCCCTCGGCGAGTTTCGCAGCGCAGGCGCGTTCGGAATCGCGCAAGGGATCGAAACCGGCGGTGGCGGTCAGCGTCGGCGCGGCGGTATCGGGATCATTGCCCGGCTTGCCCTCGGCAGCCTCTTCCTTGCCCTGGTCATTTTCGAGCATCGCCGCCTGATCAGCCGAAGCGGCGCTGCACAAAGGCGGCACCGTCGCGGATCGCGCGGCGCGCGACAGCCGCGATAGACATCGCCTCAAGGAAGCTGTGCGTCGCCCCGGCATAGATGCGCGCTTCGGTCTCGACGCCCGCCGCTTCGAGCCGCGCTTCCATCGCGATCGATTGCTCGGTCAGCAGGTCGCATTCGGGGATGACGAGCATCACCGGCGGCAGTCCGGTCAGATCGGCGAGGATCGGACAGGCAAGCGGGTCGCGCGTTCCCGCCTGCCAGTCGTCCAGGTAATTGGCATAATAGCTCTGCGCCTCGGCGCGATCCATGATCGACCCCGGTCCACCGAAGCGCGCCTCGGCGTCGTCGGAGACTTCGGGGGTGAAATAGCCATAGTTGGACAGGATCGCGCGGATCAGGCCGCCCTCACCCCGCGCGCGCAGCCGCAGCGCGGTCGCGAAACTCAGATTGCCGCCTGCCGAATCGCCACCGACCGCAAGCCGCGCCGGGTCGACACCCAGCGTCGCGCCATGCGCCTCGAGCCACAGCATCAGCGCCTCGATCCGGTCGAGCGCCACCGGATATTTGTGCTCGGGCGACAGCGGATAATCGACCCCGATCACCGTAAATCCGCCCGCCGCGGCATATTCGCGCATCAACCGGTCGTGCGTGTCGATCGAAAACAGGGTGAAACCGCCGCCGTGCAGATAGACGAGCGCGGGCGCCGGAACCACCGCGCCCTCGGGCCGATAGACGCGGATGCGCAGTTCGCCCGCCCCGGCATCGAAGCGACGCTCGAAAGTCTCGGCCATCACCGGGCCGCCCGCCGTCCAATGCGCCCGCACCGCTTCCGACACTGCGCGCTGACCGGGAAAGTCGAGCGTGCCGAACGGCGGGTGCTCGGCCCAGCGTTGTTTCATCACCGCCAGAAATTCGGCGATCTCGGGATCGATCGTCATTTCACCGGCAGCCATTGCGCGTCCTTCTCGGCATCGATGTAGGGCGACGCGGGCATCTTGCGCGGCGTCGGCCACAGTTCGTCGAGCGTCGCGGCATCGAACAATTGCCCGCCGCGCATCACCAGCCTGATCGACATCGTCTTGCGGATGTCGGTCAGCGGGTCTTCGTCGAACACGACCAGATCGGCATATTTGTCGGGTTCGAGCGTGCCCATGTCGGCGAGCCGTCCGATCGTTTCCGCCGCCCCGGCGGTCGCCGCATGCAGCACCGCCATCGGCTTCATCCCGCCGAGTGCATGGCCCTCCATCTCGTAGTGAAAGCCGATCCCCGGTTCGTCGCCGTGCGAGCCCATGCCGACCAGCACGCCGCTTTCGGCGAGCTTCGCGGCGTCGGCGGCGAGCGCGGGCATGCGCGACGCCGCGAGCGAACCCCAGGGCCGGAAACCCAGCTTGTGCGCGACGGCCGACGGCGACCAGAAATGCCGCACCTTGGGGTCGAGCGCGGGGTCGTGCAGCGACACATAATAGTGCCGCCCCGACGGGCCGCTGGTGTTGATGAGCAGCGTCGCGACATAGCTGGTGCGCATCCGCTGATAGAGGCCGACGACATCCTCGCCAAAGGGCGTGATCGGCAGCGCATGTTCATTGCCGGCATAGCCGTCGATGATCTGCGTCAGCATCAGCTTGGGATTGTGGCTGCCCTCGGTCGTCGGGACGATGCCCTGCTCGCGCGCCGCCATCGCGATCCACTGGCGGATGATCCGGCTTTCACCGCGATATTGCTTGATGTTGCGCAGGCCCCAGGCATCGCGATAGCGACGCAGCACGTCGCGCACCTGATCGAGCGAGGCGAAGCGTTCCTTTGAAAAGAGCGCCGGTCCGGTCGAGCGCAACCGCGGCCCGATCACCAGCCCCGCGTCGATCAGGTCCTGATAGGCGATCTGGTCGATGCCGAGCGTCGAGGGATCGAAGGAGGTGGTGACACCGAAAGCAAGGCGCGCCGGCAAATCCCATTCGTCGTAACCGATGACGTTGCGGCGCACCCCGCCGATATGGTCGTGATCGTCGATGAAACCGGGCGCGACGGTCTTGCCGCCCAGTTCGCGTTCGGGCGTGCCGGCCGGAACCGACAGCGTGCCACGCGGGCCGATCGCCGCGATCCGGTCGCCGCTGATCAATATGTCGGCATCGTCGATGATCTTGTCGCCGCCCGCCATCGTCAGCGCCCGCGCGCCGCGCAGCAACAGGCTGCCCGCCGGCCGCGCGCGCGGCATTTCGGCGATCAGCTCGACGTGCTTCGCGGGCGGGATCGCTTTCGCATCGGGCGATATCTGCAGATAATTGCCGACGGTCCAGAGCAGGCTGCCGTCGGCGCGCCAGTCGAAGAAATCGGCCCCCATGCGCGTGACCTTGCGTCCCGTCGTCCCGGTGGCGGTCAGGTCGACCGCAACCTTCGGATCGGCGGGCACGGGCAGGACATAGAGCTGTTCGCTCGTCTGCGCCGCGATCCATTGGCCGTCGGGACTGATCCGCAGGTCGTCGGCGTCGGCGAGCCGTTCGGTGAAATAATAATCCTGCGCCTTCACCGACGCGACGACGCGCTGGGTGCCGCTGGCAAGGTCGACCGCGACCAGCCCGTCGCGGCCGAGCAGATAGGCGGTTCCGGGTTCGTCGCGCACGAAATGCGGCCGCTGGCCGAGCGCGCCGCTGGTGACGACCCGCGCCGGCCCGCCCGCCGCGGGCAGCGCGACGAGATCGGCGGGGCGCACCGTGCCGAATTCGAAACTGGTTTGCTGCCGCGCGGCGGCGGGCGAGCGCACCGCGAGGATCGTCGCACCATCGGGCGTGAAGGCGGGATGGGTATAAAAGGCCGACACATCGCTGACCTTCACCGGCGCGCCGGAGCCATCGGCGGCGATGCTCCACACCGCGCCGCCCGCCCGCTCGCTCCAGGTGACATAGGCGATGCGCATCCCGTCGGGACTCCAGCCGGGGAGCGAGGCGGGTTCGCCGCTGATCGGCAGGCGCAGCGCCTTGCCGCCGTCGACCGACTGGACATAGACGCTGCCGAGCGCGGCATAGGCGACGCGCTTGCCGTCGGGCGACGGCGATGTTCCCTGCAGCAATTTGGCGCGCACCGGGCCGGTGTCCTCGCGAAAGCCGATCCGCGTGCTCGCGCCGACCGCGAGTTGCAGCCGCGCCGTGAACGGCACCGGCACCGCCGCCGCCCCGTCGATCGGCCGCCGCTCGATCTTGCCCTGCCACGCGATCAGGATCGCCTTGCCATCAGGGGTGAAGGCGTAGCGTGGGACCAGGTCGAGCCACGCCGCGCCGTTCATCAGGTCGGCGGGCGCCGGCCCCATATCGCGATCCTCGCCGGTCGTCAGGTCGCGCAGCCGCAATCGCGTCTCCGCCAGCCGCCGCGTCGCATAGGCGAGTTTGGTCCCGTCGGGCGAAATTGCGGGCCGGAAAAAAGTCTCCTTCCCCGCCTCGCGCCCGCCCGAATTGCCGACGACGACCTGCTCGGTGCCGGTGGCCAGATCGCGGCGGACAATGGTCCACGCCACCGGTTCGGCAAAATCATTGTCACCGACGCGGCGGGCGAAATAGAGATATTTGCCGTCACGCGACGCCGCGGCGCCAAGCGTGCTTTGCCAACTGTCGCGCGGGGCAGCGTCGGACGGCTTGGCCGGCGCGACCAGTTCGCCCGGCCCGCCATCGACGGGATGGCGCCACAATTCATAGCGGTCGATGCGGATGCGATAGCGGCTGACATAGACCGATTTGCCGTCGGCGCTCCATTCGGGCGAGACGCGCACCGCGCCCTCGTCCTCGTCGCTGATCCGCCGCGCGCCGCTGCCGTCGGTGCGCGCGATCCACACATTGTCGCCGCCCGACCGGTCGCTGACATAGGCGATCCATTTGCCGTCGGGCGAAAAGGTCGGTTGCACCTCGAACGCCATGCCCGTCGCGATCGGTACCGCCTTGCCGCCGTCCGACGACAAGGCATAGATTTCGCCGAGCATGTCGAACAGGATCGTCTTGCCGTCGGGCGAGACCGCCAGCGACATGAACGTCCCGCTCGACACCTCGTAATCGAGCGTGCGCGCGGGCTGCATGGGCAGACCGTCCTTCGCAGCCACCGGCGCCGCCAACAGGGCGAGCAGGGCAAAGCTGGACATGATCGCCCAACCGCCGCGCGCAGACCGACGGGCCATCAGCGCGCGTCCTTGTAACGCTCGGCGAGCAGGTCCTGGCGCGAGACATGGCTCGCCTCGCGGCCCTCGACGATGACGTGCAGGGCGATGCTCGAGGGTTCGAGCGGATCGCCGTCCCAGACGACGAGGTCGGCATCGGCGCCCGGGGTCAGCGTGCCGCCGCCGCGGCCCCAGATCGCGAGCGGATTGACCGTTACCGACCGCAGCGCATCGATATAGGGCAGCCCGTTGGCGACCGCGAGCCCGGCGCCTTCGCGCAGCCCCATGCCGGCATTATAGGTGGTGTGGATCGCGCCGCCCGCCTGTCCGACCGCGATGCGCACCCCCGCCTTGGCGAGGATCGCGACATTGTCCTGCCGCATGCCGAGCTGGTCGAAACTGAACGGCAGATTGGCGGTCGGATCGACGACGACCGCGACCTTCGCCGCCGCGAGGACATCGGCCGCGCGCCACGCTTCGGCGCCGCCGACGATGATGATCCTGACCCCGAAATCGGAGGCGAGCGCCGCCGCCTGACGGATGTCGGATTCGCGGTGCGTCTGGATCGCGAGCGGGACTTCGCCGAGCAGCACGCCACGGATCAGGTCGGCGCCGGGGTTGCGACCGCCCTGCGGGCCGGGTGGAGGGCCGTCGCCCTTGCGCCCCTTCTTGCCGTCGGCCTCGGGCGGCGGCGCAAGGCCGCGCTTGCCCTCGTCGAGCGCCTTGCGCAGCGCCGTCCATTGCACGCCGCGCGACCCGAGCCGGTCCCATGCGCCGCCGCCGATCACGGCATAGACGCCGACATTGGCGACATCGAGGATATCGACCCCGTCGCGCAGCCGCGCAAACGCCGGCTCGCCGCTAAACGGCGCATGGCGCGATGGCGATGGAAAGATCAGCGCCCGTGTGAGGCCGTCGGCGCGCGCGAGACTGACGAGCGTCGAATTGCCGTTGAGCGCGCGGCCGACATCGTTGCCGGGATTGCGGTCATCGGCCGAGCCGGTGTCGCTGGTGTCGGGCGAGCCCGAGATTTCGACGAGCCCGATCTGCGTCGCGCCGTTGACGAGGCCGGGGGTCACCGGCTTGCCGCGCGCGTCGATGATCGTCGCGCCGGCGGGCGCCGAACCGCCCGCGGCGACCGATATGATGCGGCCGTTCTCGATGACGATGGTCGCGTCGCTCACCGGCGTATCGCCCTCCATCGTCCACGCCTCGGCATGGGTCACCGCGATCGTCTGGGCGGCAGCGGGAGTGGCGATCGCGAGCGCGATCAGGCTGGCGAGGCTTTTCATTGCGCAATCCCTCCCCGGCCCAGCTCGAAATCGGACACCGGCGTGGTTCGCGGCTTCGACCGGTCCCACGCGACGGCGCCATCGACGAGCACCAGGTCGGCGCGGCTGTAGATGCTGAACGGATCGCCCGACCACAGCACGATATCGGCCTGGAAACCCGGCGCGAGCGTGCCGACGCGCTTGTCCAGCCCCAGCAGCTTGGCGGGGTTGCTCGTCGTCCATTTGATCATCGTCTCGGGCGGAGTCTCGATGCCGATCCGGCGTCCCGCCGCCGCCGCCTTGGCTGCTGCGATGTTGAGCCGCTGACCGTCGGCGGGAGAGTCCGAATGCATCATCACGCACACCCCCGCGCGTTCGAGCAGCGGCGCCTCGGCGCGGATCGCGTCCTGCGCCTCGACCTTGAACCCCCACCAGTCGGCCCACACCGCCGCACAGGCTCCCGCCTCGCGCAGCAGCCCGGGGATCTTGTAAGCCTCGGTCGCGTGATGGATCGCGCCGATGCGGAACCCAAACTCCCTGGCAACCGACAGCACGACCGCAATGTCGCCCGCGCGATAGCAATGCAGGTTCACCCTTACATCGCCCGACAGGATACCCGCGATCGTCTCGAGCTTCAGGTCGCGCGGCGGCATCGCGCCGACGCCCGCGCGCGCCTGTTCGATCGCGCGCTTGTAGCGCTGCGCCTCGATGAATTCCTGCCGCATGAAGCCGATAACGCCCTGCCGGCTGGTCGGGCCTTCATTGTCGTCGTCGGCGCCCCAGCTTTTCGGGTTTTCACCGCATGCCATCTTGAAGCCCTGCACGCCGCCGGTCGCCTTCATGTCCCACACGGTCGCGCCGCCGACGGGTTTGACCACCACCGAACGGCCCGCGAAGATCGGTGTCGAACCCGGCAGGATCTGCAGCGTCGTGACGCCATTCGACAGCGCCCGGTCGAACCCCATATCCTCGGCATTCACCGCGGTTTCGATCCAGGTGTCGGCCGAGTTCGGAGTCGCGACTTCCGCGACGTCCGACGCTTCGCGGTCGATCGCGGTCAGGGGCAGTACGAAGGTCCCGTTGTGCGTGTGGACGTCGATCACCCCCGGGGTGACCCAGCGCCCTTTGGCATCGACCTCGCGCACCCCCGGATTGGCCAGATTCCTGCCCACCGCGACGATCTTGCCGCCGCGAACGAGCACATCGCCGCCATCGATCCGGCCGCCGACGCCGTCGAGGATCGTCGCACCGCGCAGCAGCATGTCGTCGGGGGGCGGGGCATGATAGCGGCTCGGAAACGGGTCTTCCTGCCAGGGCAGAAGCGCGCTGCGCTGCGCCGCCGCGGGTCCGATCGCGCCCAACAGGACGCCGATCGTCGCGACCAATCCAATCCGCCTGATCATTCTGTCCGCCCCCTGTTGAACCGCCGCATCCAGTCGGTCATCGCCTTGTCGGGCAGCGTGCCGATGATCGATGCGAGCACCTCCTTGCTCTCGTCCTGACCCAGCTTGAACTTGCCCGTCAGCCCGGTGACGGTCGCCCGAAAGCCGATGATCCGCCCGAGCATGCCGCGATATCGCTCGCCGAGTTCTTCCTTGGACCAGGGCTGAAACCGGTCCTTTTCCATCGCGTCGATCAGCAGGTCGAGCGACGGCTCGGTCAGCGCATCGTCGAACATGACATCGGCGCGCACCCTGATCTGGGCATAGTTCCACGTCGGCCCCCAATCGCGCACCCCGGCATGTTCGGGGCTGATATAGCTGTCGGGACCCTGGAACAGGATCGTCGCGCGCGGGTCGGCGACAAGCGCCGCATGCAGCGGATTGGACCGCATCAGGTGCCCGATCAGTTCGACGAGCGCGCCCCGTTCGTCGAACCGGCCGATCAGCGGCAACAGGCTCGCTTCCATGTCGCCGGCGGCGCCGCCGCACACCCAGGCCAGCGGATGATCCTCCACCAGCTTTCGCACATCGGCTTCGTCAAATCGTTCGAACAGCGTCACGCAGCCCCCTGAGAAAGCAATCCGCGCCGGACGCCAGCCTTTGCGGGCCAACGCGGCATTCCCCCATGTTACGGCTTTTTTGTTCCGCAGCCTTGGCTCTCCTGCAAGCGCCAAAAAAAGAAAGTTCGGGGGACCAGCGCAAGCTTGCCGCCTCGCTCCGCCCTCGTTACCCTTGGCTCCCGACTCGAAGACTTTCTTCGTAAAGGACTGGTCCAATGCTGCGACCCTGGCAAGTGAGCCTCAGCGAACGGATCGATCCGTCGCGCGAAACGCCCATCTATATGCAGATCATCCAGGCGCTGATCCGCGACATCGAACGCGGCAAGCTGACCTCGGGCACCTATCTTCCCAGCAGCCGCGAGATGGCGAAGATCCTGGGGGTCAACCGCAAGACCGTCGTTTTCGCCTATGAGGATCTGATCGCGCAGGGCTGGCTCGATTCGGCGGGCACGCGCGGCACGATGGTCGCTGCCGCGCTGCCCGACCCGGTCAAGCGGCAACAGGGCGACGCCGAGCTGACGATGAGCAGCGTGCGGATCGACTATCGCTATTCCGAGCCGCCCGCACGGCCGATCGCGCTGCCGTCGGGCAAGGGGCTCAAGATCGACGAGGGTGCGCCCGACGGACGGCTGTTTCCGACCGAACTGCTCGCCCGCGCCTATCGCGGCGCGACCAACCGCGCCGCCGAGATCAACGGCTTCCAATATGGCGACCCGCGCGGATCGCCGGCGCTGCGCGAAGGGATCGCATCGATGCTGCGCGGCCAGCGCGGCCTGTCGGTCACCGCGGAGAATATCTGCATTACCCGCGGCAGCCAGAACGGCATTTTCCTCGCCTCGCAGGTTCTGCTCAAGCCCGGCGACTCGGTGGTGGTCGAGGCGCTGACCTATGAGCCCGCGGTCGCGGCTTTTCGCGCTTTCGGCGCCCATATCGTCCCCGTCGGTCTCGACGAGGACGGGATCGACATCGACGCGGTCGAGCATGCCTGCCGCCGCAACGCGGTGCGCGCGGTGTTCGTCACGCCGCACCACCAGTTTCCCACGACCGTCTCGCTGCGCCCCGAACGGCGCCTGCGTCTCCTCGAACTCGCGCGCCAGTTCGGCTTTGCGATCATCGAGGATGATTATGACCATGAGTTCCACTTCCATTCGCAGCCGCTGCTGCCGCTCGCGAGTTACGGCCCCGGGCAGGTCATCTATGTCGGATCGATGTCGAAGCTGCTGCTGCCGGCGTTGCGCATCGGTTATGTCGCCGCGCCACCCGCGATCGTCGACGCGATCGCGCATCGCGTGTCGCTGACCGACGGCATGGGCAATGCCCTGACCGAGGACGCCGCCGCCGAATTGATCGAAAATGGCGAATTGCGCCGCCATGCGCGCAAGGTGTGGCAGGTCTATGCCGAGCGGCGCGAGAGTTTCGCGGCCGAACTCGACAAGACGCTCGGCGATATCGTTCGCTACAAGATGCCCGATGGCGGCCTCGCCTTCTGGCTGCAATTTCCCGATCTCGACCTCGACCAGATGGAGGCGCGGGCGTCGGCGATGGGGCTGCGCTTTGCCTCGTCGCGATCGTTCATGACTCGCGAAGACGCACCGCGCGGGCTTCGCATCGGTTTTGCGAGCCTCAACAATTATGAAGCGCGCACCGCGCTTGCGGCGATCCGCAAGGCGGCGGACGGCTGATCATTGGTCCCGTCGATGCCGCGATTATTGGATGTTTTGCGATCCATGGCGATGCGGAAGTCTGCGAGCATCAGGAGGGAAAAAATGAACCATAAAGTCGCATTGCTCGTCGCCGCCGCGCTATTGCCGCTGACGCCCGCCGCCGCGCAGCAGGCTCCCGCGCCCGCCGCCGCCGAAAACGCCGCCTGGCCCGAAGCCTGGTTCGAAATCTTCAAGCTCGCTCCCGGCAAGCAGGAAGAATTCATCCGTCAGATCGCGCAGGCCGACGAAGTATCCGCCGCCGGCGGCCTGCCGCCGATCCAGCTCTTCTTCCATGAAAATGGCGCCGATTTCGACGTCATCCTGTTCAAGCCGGTGACCGGCATCGAGCCGACCCCCGAACAGGTCGCGGCGATGGAAAAGAAGCAGAAGGAACTCGGCCTGCCGAGCGGCCCGGCCTATTTCGTCAACATCCGCCAGCTCGTCGCCGAGCACACCGATTCGAAAACCTATGGCCCGCTGTCGGCGGCGACCTGGCTCGCGCGGCTCGACAAGTGGCGCGCCGAAAACCCGCCGCGTAAGCAGGCGGCGACGAAGTGATGATCGGCCGCCGCACGCTCCTCGCCCTCGCGGGCGGCACCGTTGCGGCGGCTGTCTCGCGTCCCGTCTTTGCCAAGGGCGGCGACACGCTCGACACGGCCTATATCAACGGCCGGATCTGGACCGGCGCCGGTCCGGCGACCTTCAGCGACGCGATCGGCGTCAAGGGCGATCGCATCGCCGCGATCGGCGCCGATGCGGTGCGCTCGCGCACCGGCAAGGCGACGCAAGTCGTCGATCTGAAAGGGGCCTTCGTGACGCCGGGGTTCATCGACCCGCATGTCCATTTCGTCATCGGATCGACGATGTTGTCGCAGCCCTCGCTGCGCGACGCTGCCAATCCCAGGGAATTCGTCGAGCGCATTGCCGCGGCGGCCAAGGCACTGCCCAAGGGCCAGTGGCTCGAGGGCGGCAATTGGGACCAGGATCGCTGGGGCGGCGAAACGCCGCACAAGGACTGGATCGACGCGGTCACCCCCGACACACCGGTCGCGGTCATCCGCTATGACCTGCACATGCTGTTCCTCAACTCGCTGGCGCTCAAGCTGGCGGGGATCGACCGCAACACCCCCGACGTGCCGGGCGGGGTGATCGAACGCGATGCGAAGGGCGAGCCGACCGGCATCGTCAAGGACGCTGCTAAGGACCTCGCCATCCGCGCCATCGGCACGCCGACCCCCGACCAGATCGACGCGACGGTCCGGCATGGCATCGACGTCGCGCTCAGCAAGGGCGTGACCCAGGTCCACCCGACCGAGCTCGACACGATCAGTTTCGACGCAACGCGACGCCTGCGCGCCAAGAGCGAGACCGGGCTGCGCTTTCGTCACTATCTGCCGCTCAAGAATTGGGAGAAGCAGGTCGCACTGATCAAGGACGAAGGCCGCGGCGACGATTGGGTCCAGTGGGGCGCGTGCAAGATCGTGTTCGACGGTTCGCTCGGCTCGCGCACCGCGCGCTTTTACGAAGCCTATGCCGACGATCCCGCGACCCGCGGCATCATCGTCACCGATCCCGCCGACCTCAAGGCGTGGATCACCGGCGCCGACAAGGCCGGGCTCCAGGTCACCACCCATGCGATCGGCGACGAGGCGAACGACATCGTGCTCGACACGCTCGCCGCCGTCGCCAAGGTCAACGGCCCGCGCGACCGGCGTTTCCGCGTCGAGCATGTCCAGCATATGAAGCCGCACGCGATCGCGCGCTTCAAGGAACAGGGCGTGATCGCCTCGGTCCAGCCCTATCATGCGATCGACGACGGCCGCTGGGCGGTGCGCCGCATCGGCGAGGAACGGCTGAAGACCAGCTTCGCTTTCGGCTCGCTCGTGCGGTCGGGCGCGCATGTCTGCATGGGGTCCGACTGGCCGGTGGCGCCGGTCGACCCGCTGACGGGCCTTGAAGCGGCGGTTGACCGCGAGACGCTCGACGGGCTGAACCCCGACGGCTGGTTTCCCGAACAGCGGGTCACGCTCGCGCAGGCGATGCACAGCTATACGCAGGAAGGCGCCTACGCCGGCTTCAACGAGGAGAAGATGGGCGCGATCCTGCCCGGCTTCCTCGCCGATTTCGTCGTGTGGGACAGCGACCTGATGACGATCGACTCGCACAAGCTGCCAACCGCGAAAGTCCTGCGCACGATCGTCGGCGGCCTCCAGCGCTTCGGATAAAAACTTTCTGTCATTTGTAACATAAGTGCAAAGTTGGTCCCCATCTGGCGTGACGAACTGGATGTTTTATGGCCCAATCGACCATTTAGTGTCGCAATACCGATAAGAGGCTTGGCCCCGTGCCCTGCCCGCTCGGGAGGGGTTTTGGACACCAACAGGGGGGAAGTAATCATGGTCGCCTATCGCACCAAATATCGGGGAAGCGCGCTGGCCGTTCTCGGCGTCGCGCTGCTTTCGGCCACGCCGGCCTTTGCGCAGGACAGCGAAGACAGCGAGAGCATCGTCGTCACCGCGCAGCGCAACAACCAGACGCAGGTCTCGCGCGAAGGGTCGCTCGGCGCGCTCGGCGACATCGACGCGATGGACGCCCCCTTTGCGGTCAAATCCTATAACGAAACGCTGATCCTCAACCAGCAGTCGCTGTCGCTCGGCGCGGTGCTCGAAAACGACCCGTCGGTCCGCACCTCGCTCGGTTTCGCCAACGCCTCCGAACAATTCGTCATCCGCGGCTTCCCGCTGTTCGGCGAGGATATCGCGATCGACGGCCTTTATGGCGTCACGCCGCGCCAGCTCGTTTCGCCCGAACTTTATGACCAGGTCCAGATCCTGAACGGCGCCAGTTCCTTCCTGTTCGGTGCCGCGCCCGGCGGCACCGCGCTTGGCGGCACCGTCAACCTGTCGCCCAAGCGTGCGCGCGACAAGGATATCACCCGCGTCACCGCCAATTATCTGTCCGAGGCGCATTTCGGCGGCGCCTTCGACTTCGGGCGCCGCTTCGGCGGCGAGGGCCAGTTCGGCGTGCGGATCAACGGCGCGGGCCGCTGGGGCGACATCGCGATCGACGACGAATATCGCAGTTCGACCGTGCTCGGCGCGGCGTTCGACTATCGCTCGGGGCCGCTGCGCCTGTCGCTCGACCTTGCCTATCAGCGCGCCAAGGTCCAGCATATGCGCCCGATGGTGCAATTGGCCTTCGGCGTCACCACCATTCCCGACGAGCCGAGCGCCAGCGGCAATTACGGCCAGGACTGGAACTATACGACGCTCCGCGACATCTTCGGGATCGCGAAGCTCGAATATGACATCGCCGACAACTTTACCTTCTACGCCGCCTTCGGCGCCCGCGACGCGGCCGAACGCGGCCGTTACCAGAGCCTGACGATCGACAATCTGGTCAATCCGGGCGACGGCTATGCCACCGGTTCGAACATCCCGCGCAACGACAATAACGAGGCCGGGCAGGTCGGTCTGCGCGGCAAGTTCGCGACCGGGCCGATCACGCACCAGATCAACGTCGGCGGCTCGCACAGCCGCTACGTCAACCGCAACGCCTATCAGTTCGGCATCTTCTCGCGCGGGCCCGCCAACGGCACCAACCTTTACGATCCCGTCGATGTGGCGCAGCCGGCGTTCAACTTCTTCCTCGGCGGCAATATCGCCGATCCCTTCCCGATCAGCCGCACGCGCCTGACCAGCTTCTTCGCGTCGGACACGATCGGCGCTTTCGACGACAAGCTGCTCGTGACCGTCGGCCTGCGCCGCCAGAAGATCGAGACCAGCAGCTATTCCTATGCGAACGGCGCGCGGACCGGCGGCTACAAGGAAAGCGCAACGACGCCCGTCGTCGGCATCGTCGTCAAGCCGAGCGAGAATTTCTCGATCTATGGCAACCGCATCGAGGGGCTGGCACAGGGTCCCAGCGCCCCGGCGGGCACCTCGAACGTCGGCGAAGTGTTCCCCCCGTTCAAGAGCGTGCAATATGAAATTGGCGGCAAGGTGTCGTTCGGAAACTGGAACGCATCGGCGGCGCTGTTCACCACCGACCGGCCGCAGTCGTTCGTCACCCCAGACCCCGACGGCGCGGGTCCGCTGCTGCCGGTGTTCACGGTCGATGGCCTGCAGCGCAACCAGGGCTTCGAGCTGAGCTTCGACGGCGAACCGACCGAAGGGCTGCGCATCATCGCCGGCGTGTCGATCACCGATGCGACGCAGAAGAAGACCACCGGCGGCGCGACCGACGGCCGCGACGCGATCGGCGTGCCCAAATATACCGCCAACGCCAATATCGAATGGGACCTCGGCTTCGTGCCCGGCCTCACGCTGACCGGCCGCGTGATCCAGACGGGCAAGCAGGCGTTCAACCTGACCAACACGATGGAACTCGGCGAATGGACGCGCTTCGACCTCGGCGCGCGCTATGTCGTTGCGGCGGGCGAGACGCCGATCACCTTCCGCTTCAACGTCGATAACGTCGCGAACAACAGCTATTGGTCGTCGTCGCTCGGCGGCTATCTCGTCCAGGGCCAGCCGCGGACGTTCAAGACTTCGGTGACCGTCGAATTCTGATCGTCACCCGACATCGAAGTGTCTGATGGCCCGGCTGGCGACAGCCGGGCCATTTCATTTCGGGGCCTCGTCGCTCCGAATGCTTGGTCCCATCGCTTCCGATAAAGTGGATGTTCTACAGGCCCATCACCGCAGCCACTAACGCAGCATGAGTGCACCTCCTCCCGCCGGGCGAAAGCCGATCCGCCGGTCGATCCTTGCCGTGCATCGCTGGCTCAGCCTCGGCGCCGCGATCTTCTGGCTGCTGCAGGCGCTGACCGGCGTCGCGATCGTCTTTCACTGGGAAATCACCGACGCGCGGCTGTCGAGTCACTACCCCGCCACCGACCTTGCCGCGATCGAGCGCCGCATCGACGCGTTGGCCAGCGAAGACGGATCGAAGCCGACGACGGTCTGGACCACCGGCAGCGGCGGCGAGCGCTATACTGTATATCTCGAGACCGAAGGCGGCGACAGCCGGTCGGTGCGCATCCTCGGCGACGGCACGGTCATCGACCGGCCGCAAGGCGACGAAACGCGGCTGATGGACTTCCTCATCGGCTTTCATCACGACCTGCTCGGCAGCTGGGGCAGCTGGATCGTCGCGATCAGCGGCGCCCTGCTCTGCTCGAACCTGATCCTCGGCCTCATCGCCGCATGGCCGAAGCGCGGCACCTGGCGCCGCGCGCTCACCCCGGTGCGAAAGGGACCGCCCGCCGCACGCCTCTACAGCTGGCACCGCGCGCTCGGGCTGTGGGCGGTGCTGCCCGCGCTCGTGATCGCCGCGACCGGAACCCTGATGAAGTTCGAGGACGGGGTCGGCGACCTGATCGGCGCCAAAGGCGTTGAACTGCCCGCCATCGCCCCCACACGAACCCCCATCGGCTTCGCGCAGGCCGCGAAGGCGGCGCTCGACGCGGTCCCCGGCAGCAGCCTGACGCAGGTTGCCTGGCCCAAGGACGGCGACGCGACCTATTATCTGCGCGTCAACGCCCCCGGCGAAATCCGCCGCGCCTATGGCGACACCCGCGTGCTGGTCGACGCCAACAACGGCGCGGTGCGCGGGCTATTCCCCATCAGCGAGGCCGAACCCGCGCGCGCCTTCATGAGCGCGCTCTTCCCGCTCCACACCGGCGAGGCGGGCGGGCTTGTCGGCCGCCTTCTCTCGATCGCCGTCGGCCTGTGGCTGATCACGATGATTGTCGCCGGGCTTCTCCTCTGGCTCAAGCGGCGGCCGCCGGCAGCAAGGAAACACGGACCATGACCGTCCGGATCCTGATTCTCGCCGCCACGACGCTCGGCTTCGTGCCTGGGGTACAGGCGCAGGACGACCGCATTGCGGCGCTGGAACGCAAGCTCGAGGAACAGCAGAAACGGATCGACCAGCTCGAAGCGCTGGTGACGCGGCAAGCGACGCTGATCGAACAGAGCTCACCGCCCGTTCCCGCACCGGTCGCTCCCTTAGCTATCGCCGCCCCGCCGGCCGCATCGCCGCGCGCCGCCGCAAGCCCCGCAGCGGGCGACAGCTTCCGCATCCCCGGCCTCGACGTCAGCGGCGACATGCGCGTGCGGCAGGAATGGAATGTCGTCGACGGCCGCAACCGTTCGCGCACCGCCGTGCGCGCGCGCCTGCGCGCGGCCTACAAAATCGACGATCATTTCGCGGTCGGCACCCAGATCGCGACCGGCGATCCCGACGATCCCAATTCGACCGACGTGACGCTCGGCAATTTCGTCGACGATTTCCAGGTCTCGCTCGACCAGGCGTGGATCCGCTACACCAACGGCGGCTTTGCCACCTATGCGGGCAAATTCCCGCAGCCGTTCCAGCGCACCGACATGTTGTGGGACGGCGATGTGTCGCCGCAGGGCGTCGCGGCGGCCTATGGCGCGAACCTCGGCAAGGCGCGCATCGACGCGCGCGGGCTGTGGTTCGTCATCGACGAAGCCGCCGTCGCGCGCGACAGCGATATGCTCGGCGGCCAGCTTGCGCTTTCCGCACCCTTGTCGTCGGACTTCAAGGCGGGGCTGACCGGCAGCTATTATCGCTACCGCCTCGGCTCGGTCGCGGGTGCCGATGCCGGCGACTTTCGCGGCAATCTGATCTCGGGCGGCCGCTATGTTTCGGATTTCCACCTGATCGAGGGCATCGGGACGCTGAACTGGGCCGGGCTGTCGCCACGCTGGTCGCTGAGCTTCACCGCCGACTATGTCCACAACGCCGGCGCAGCAGTTGCCGGAGACACCGCCTTCAACCTTGAATTCGCGGCAGGCCGCACCGCCAAGCCCGGCGACTGGCGCCTCGCCTATAATTATTCCGAAGTCGAAGTGGACTCGGTGCTCGCGGCGTTCAGCCATGACAATATCGACCTGTCGACCAATTATCAGCTGCACGGCTTCGGCATCGGCTATGTCCCCGCCGAGCGTCTCCAGCTCGACCTGCTCTGGTATCATTACCGGCCGCTCGACCCGGCCTATGCGGGCGCCCTGTCGCCGAACCAGTGGCTCGACCGCATCCGCCTCGCCTTCATGGTCAGCTTCTGATGTTCGCCTCGGCGATCCTGCTCGCCGCCTCGGCGAGCGGTCCGGCCGAGGCCGTGCCGCATCCGACGCTCCATGGGCATCTGCCGCACAGCCACACCCATGCACCCGACGAGATCGACGAAACCCACGGCCCCCTGTTGCTTCAGCTGACCTACACCGGCGAAGTGATGGGCAATGTATCGGGCGGCGTGCGCCGCGGCACGCGCTATCTCGACAATCTCGACATCGTGTTCGAGGCCGACATGGAAAGGCTCGTCGGCTGGACCGGTGCGCAGGTCCATGTCTATGGCCTCTACAACAATGGCAAATCGATCGGCGAGCTCGCCGGCGATACCCATGGGGTGAGCAATATCGAGGCCGACGCACGGGCGCTGCGCCTCTACGAAGCGTGGATCGACCAGAAGATCGGCGACAGCCTGTCGGTCAAGGCCGGGCTGTACGACCTCAATTCGGAATTCGATGCGCTCGACGCCGCGAGCCTCTTCGTCAGCAGCCCGCATGGCATCGGCACCGACTTTGCACAGAGCGGCCGGAACGGCCCGTCGATCTTCCCCGCGACCTCGCTTGCCGCGCGGCTGCAATGGGCGCCTGCGAACGGGTGGACGGTCCGCGCCGCGATACTCGACGGCGTCCCCGGCGATCCCGATCATCCCGGGCGCACCGCGATCAAGCTCGGCGATGGCGACGGAGCGTTGCTCGTCGGCGAACTCGAAGCCCCGCTCGGCGGCGGGAAATTGCTGCTCGGGCGTTGGCAATATACGGCGCGCTTCGAACGCAACGACGGGACCGGGAGCGGCAAGGGCAATGCCGGCACCTATATGCGCGGCGAATTTCCGCTGATCGCCCGCGCCGAGCGCAAGGTCGACGCCTTTTTCCGGCTGGGCACGGCGTCCGGCCGTTTCAACATGTTCGACGGTTTCGCCAGCGGCGGGCTGAAATTCAGCGGCTGGGTGCCGGGACGCGATGCGGACGAGTTCGGCATCGCGCTCGCCGCCGCCTTCACCTCGAACAGCTACCGCGCCGCGACCGGCGCGGGGTCGTCGGAGGTGGCGATCGAGGCCACATATCGCGCGCCGATCACCGCATGGCTGTCGCTCCAGCCGAGCGTCCAATATATCCGCAGCCCGTCGGCGGACCCCGCCATATCCGATGCGCTCGTCCTCGGCCTGCGCGCCGAAGCGAGCTTTTCGCTCGCCGGCTTCTGACGCCACCGGGCGATCGGCACAGACAAGCAACGCAGATATAAAAGGAAATGGCGCACCCGAAGGGATTCGAACCCCTGGCCTCTGCCTTCGGAGGGG